>Ga0315273_10008254_pt1 | contig 13117 bp, 7 predicted proteins | sample YL17G02_0_MG_FD_205753 | JGI IMG/M metagenome (GOLD analysis project Ga0315273, IMG submission 205753) | Sediment microbial communities from Yellowstone Lake, YNP, Wyoming, USA - YL17G02_0 | ecosystem: Environmental > Aquatic > Freshwater > Lake > Sediment | place: USA: Wyoming | collected...
CGAACCGGTGCTCATCGAGATGCCCATCCGCAACGTTCACCGCGCGGTCGCGGCGAGCGTCAGCGGCGAGATCGTCCGTCGCCACGGGCCAAAGGGCCTGCCGGACGACACAATTCAACTTTCCTTCAAGGGCGCGGCGGGCCAGAGCCTGGGGGCGTTTTTGGCGCCGGGCATCACGATTCGCGTCGAGGGCGACGCCAACGATTACGTCGGCAAGAGCATGTCGGGCGGACGCATTATCCTCGTGCCGCCCGCCCAAGCGAACTTCCAGCCGCACGAGAACGTCATCGTTGGCAACACCGTCCTGTACGGCGCGACCGGCGGCGAGGTTTTCATCTCGGGCATGGCGGGCGAGCGGTTCGCCGTACGCAACTCCGGCGCCACGGCCGTCGTCGAGGGCGTCGGCGACCACGGATGCGAGTACATGACGGGCGGCATAGTGGTCGTCCTCGGGGCGACCGGCTACAACTTCGCGGCCGGCATGAGCGGCGGCGTCGCGTACGTCTACGACGAGAACGAACTGTTCGGCACGCGGTGCAACTTCGACATGGTCGACCTCGAAACCGTCTGGGCCAAGGAGGACCTCGACACGCTGCGGGGCCTGCTGGAGAAGCACCACAAGTACACCGACAGCCCCCGGGCCGCCATGCTTCTGGCCGACTGGGAGGCCCACCGGCCCCTGTTCGTCAAGGTCATGCCGATCGAGTACCGCCGCGTTCTGGAACGCATGAAGCAGCGCGAGCAACGCGACACCGAGACCGTCTCGGCCACCGAGGAGGTGTACCACGGCTAGCCCGACAAGAAAAAGGTGTCAGGAACCTTTTTCGCGAACCCCCCAGATTATGGAGCGTTTTGCCATTTTTCAGAAAAAGGTTCCTGACACCTTTTTCGGGGATGGGCACAATGGGTAAGCCGACCGGCTTCATGGAACACTCGCGTCAGGACCCGCCCAAGCGGCCGGTCGAAGAGCGCGTTCAGGATTATCGCGAGGTCGAGCAGGCCCTCAGCCAGGCCGACCTGGAGATCCAGGCCTGCCGCTGCATGGACTGCGGCATACCGTACTGCCACGCCTTCGGATGCCCGCTGGCCGGCCGCATTCCGGAGTTCAACGACCTGGTCAGCCGCAAGCAGTGGAAGAAGGCCCTCGCGCTCTTACAGGCGACCAACAACTTCCCCGAGATCACCGGGCGCATCTGCCCCGCCCCGTGCGAGGCGGCGTGCAGCCTCTCGATCAACCAGAAGCCCGTGACGATCCGGCAGATCGAACTGGCGCTGGTCGAGCGCGGCTGGCGCGAGGGCTGGATCGCGCCGGAGCCGCCCGCCCGGAAGACCGGCCGCCGCGTGGCCGTCATCGGCTCCGGCCCGGCGGGCTTGGCGGCCGCGCAGCAACTGGCCCGCGCGGGGCACGAGACGGTCGTGTTCGAGAAACACTCGCAACCGGGCGGCATCCTGCGATACGGCATCCCGGACTTCAAACTCGAAAAGTCGGCCCTCGACCGGCGCCTCACCCAGATGCAGGCCGAGGGCGTCGCGTTCGAGACCGGCGTCGAGGCCGGCAAGGACATCTCCGTCCAGTACCTCCGCCGCAAGTTCGACGCCATCTGCATCGCGGCCGGTGCACGCACGCCGCGCGACCTTACGATCCCCGGCCGCGGCTTCGAGGGCATCCGCTTCGCGATGGAGTACCTCGTGCAGCAGAACCGCCGCAACGCCGGCGAAACGATCCCGCACACCGAGGAGATTCTCGCGAACGGCAAGGACGTGGTGGTCGTCGGCGGCGGCGACACGGGGGCCGACTGCGTCGGCACCGCCCGCCGCCAGAGGGCGCGCAGCATCACGCAGATCGAACTTCTGCCCGAGCCGCCCCTCGAGCGCGCCTGCGACAACCCGTGGCCCACGTGGCCCGTCATCCTCCGCACATCCTCCAGCCACGAGGAAGGCTGCCGGCGGATGTGGAGCGTCCTGACGAAGGAGTTTCTGGGGCGCGGCGTGCGGGTGCGGGGCCTTAAGTGCGTGCAAATTCAGTGGAGCGAGCCGGACGCCTCGGGGCGGCGGACGTTCAAGGAGGTCCCCTCCACCGCGCTGGAACTGAAGGCCGACCTGGTGCTGCTGGCCCTCGGGTTCGTCCACATGGAGCACGGCCCGATCATCGAGGAGTTGGGCCTTTCGGTTGACGAGCGCGGGAACCTGAGCGTCGATGCGAACTTTATGACAAGCGTTCCGGGCGTGTTCGCCGCCGGCGACTCCGTGGCCGGCGCATCGCTGGTGGTCCGCGCGATCGCCCAGGGCCGCCAGATGGCCGCGGCCGTTGATAAGTTCCTGCAAACCTTACCGCACCTATAAGAAAGGCTCAGGCATCTTCTCCGCAGGTTCGGCAGGTTCCAACTCACTACTGGGGTGGTGTACTGGCCCACCGTTTTTCGTGCCCTTTGTACTGGTCCACCGATTTTCGTGCCCTTCGTCTGGCGGCGTAACCTCTTTATTCACCGTCACTTATGGTAGCCTCCGACGCGTCTACTCACACCTTCTTTCGGAGGCTGATTTGCCAGAGAACCACGGTTGTCCGAACCTATTCCTACCCGATCACTGGAGCTGCCACGTCAAGTCCGCCCTGCTCCACGTCATCTCCCTGGCACGGCTCGCCTGTGTCCACACGTGGGCGTGGGCCGCCGGAAGCCTTGACACACGCACCCGTCTGGCGGCACATCACGATGAAATCTTGCTGCCAAAGAGCCTGCACTCGCCTTCCTTGCACGCCTCATCACGCCGCGTGAACGCCAAATCCGACGGAAAACCTGCATCCTGCTATTTCAAACAGCCTAACGAACGGCGAACAGAATCTCGGTTGACCAGCACACCCCTTCCCTATAAGGTTCTCCGCCCGCAGCACTTCTTGTACTTCTTCCCACTGCCACAGGGGCAGGGGTCGTTGCGGCCGATCTTCGGCGAACTGTTGACGATGGGGAGGCCGTCGGTCCAGTCGTCGTCCTCAACGGGTTCGATCCCATCGAGCGGCAGGGGCATTTGCGGGGCGGCAACCGGCTCGGCCTCGGCTTCGTGTGCAAGCCCCAACTCGCGGAGCATGGCCTGGCGAGGAACCCGAATGGGCGCCGGCCCCATGGGGTTCGGTATCGTGCGGATCAGCATCGTGATCTGCTGGCGGCCGGCGGCGGTCTTGCAGGTCTGTCGCGGCGTCTTGCCGCCGAGGACCGGCAAGGGCATGTCGAGCCACTCCATGTACCGTTTCTCGAACATCTCCTGCAGCGCGGCCGCCATTTCAGGAGGGATCTCTTCGGGCTCCGACTTCGCGATCCGCTCATCCATCGGGCGGTCCTCGTCGGCTTCGTCCATGCGGCGGGTCGTGACGTTGCGGAAGACGACGCCCGGCAGCGTCTCCAACCACTTGCGGGCCCTGGCAAACCGCTCGGACGAGTTGACGGTCAGCACCAGTTCGTCGCCGACGAATTCGATCCGGCCGAGCGTGACCGGCCCGCCGAGCATCTTGGCGCCCCGCCCGGTTTTCTTGAGCCAAACGAACTCATCGTTCACTTCGTCGTGCTCGAGATCCTTGCGCTGCCGCAGGGCCTGGTGGACGGCCGCATGGTCGGCCGCGCGAAAAGAAGCCGTGTGCCAGAGCAAATCATCCCCATCCGTATTGCACAGGTGCGGCCGGAAGTTCTCTTGCCACTCCTCTGCCCAGTCCCACAGCCAGCCGAAAACATGGGCGCCGGCGCAGAGGCCGTCGCGCGTGAATTCCAGGCCACAATCCTCAAGGAAGTCCACAGCCTCCATACCCATCCCCGCCCCGAGCGGCGGCCCCGCCAGTTCAATGAAGTGAAAACGCCCAGCCCCAAATGTGCGGGCGGCCAGGAACGGGCCGTCCTCAATATTCTCGGACATGAGCAGGTCGTGCACGGTCACTGTCCCGCCCAGGAGGACGTCTTCCAAGTCAACCGTGCCGGCCCTCGGATCGTGGCCAGCCACGCGATACAGGGTCGGGTGCGATTCGATTCGAGCCCTCAGCAGCATCGCCTCGGCTTCAGGAAGGCCCTTGGCCAGCATCTCCTCGGCGTACGTCTTGCTCTTGCGGGTGGAGCGGTAGTCCAGGATCGCCCATGTCGAGTAGGACATGATCACGCCCCGCTGCTGGCGGGCCTCGAAGAAGTCCCGCAGGTCGTCCCGGCCAAAGTACCGCTTGACGGCGCGGGACGACCTGACCCGCTTGTCGAACTTGAGGGCATCGGCAAACCGTGTGCTCACGCGGCGGTCCGCTTCCTTCCAGCCCGCCAGGTCGTCCGGCGCGGGAATCCTGTCCTCCGCAGCGCCCGGCGCCTCAAGGTGCCCGGCGAACGGCGGCAGCCTGCGGACGAGTAACTCGTCCAAGCCGGCGACGATCTTCTGAAGTTTTGGAATCGTCGGCATGTATATGCATTTAACGCCCACCCGCTCCAGGAGGGGTTTCATCGCATCATGGAGCGCCTGGCTCGAAAAAACGATCTCTCGCGGCAGGCCCTTGCGGCCGGCGAGGCCGCCGCTGCGGAAGGTCTCCACCAGAGCGTCGATGGCCTTGCGGCCTTCGTCCACGAAGACGGCCCGGGCCTGGAGGACGCGTTCGCTCGCATCATCCGCCACCAGCAGCAGTTGAAGACTTCGGTCGTCACCCTGGATGCTGGCGGGGGTGATCGGCAGGCCGACCAGCCACGTCGCATCAAGGCGCGGCAGGCGCGACAGGTCGGACATCTCCGCGCTCAGGGGCGACACCGAAGACGACTCGGCGGCGGCCAGCAGCGAGGGCGATTCCGGGGGCAGCCACCGCTCCCGCGCCACGGAGATCTGCGGGGCCACAGGGTCGCCGCTGAGATGCAGCGTGCACACTCCCTCTTCGTCTTCGAGCCGGGCCGGCGTCAGCAGGTTCTTGCGGTCCGCCTCGACGGCCCCGCGGAGGACCATCAGGAGGAGCCTCAAGTTTGATTCGTCCGGAAAGTGCGGTTGTCGGCCAGGACGCTTGACCACGAAGTGCGGTGTCGGCGCATCGTACTTCGGGTGGAGGCCGGCCTCGCGCACCAGCACCTGGGCCTCTGGCGGCAGGTCGCCGAACGGATCCATGCTGAAACCCAGCATGTCCGCCCACTCCATCACATCATCCCCCACGTCGGCGGGATCCCAAAGCGCGGCCAGGCACACCGCAGCCTTCTCTCCCCTGAAAAGCGACAGGCCGAACTCCTCCCCCGCGTCGCCCATTACGATGCCCAGCATCGACTCATCCTGCTCGGAAACCCTAACGGCAAAACAGTCGAGATTGGTGAACCTTGTCCAGAGCCGGCGACCGTTGAAATCGGCGGCGGCTTGCATGACATCGCGTACGAGGTCTTGGGGATGCACGTTTTCCTCGCTGTCCGGGGCTGCCCATCGCTGTACTGGTCCACCGATTTTCGTGCCCTTCGTCTGGCGGCATAACCGGTTTCCTTGGCCACACTTATGGTAACCTCCGACACGCCTGCCAACAACTTCTTTCGGAGGCTGATTTGCCCGAGAACCACGAATGTTTGAACCCGTTCCTACCCGATCACTTGAGTTGCCACGTCTCCGAACGCCCCTCTCCGTCCAGGGTTGTTAAACAGAACCCGCCAGCGGCCCTGAGAGTCCGAGAGTTGGGGTATCCCGGGCCAGTACGGGCGGTTGCTGGGGTTAACAGCCGGCCAAGTCGAGAGCAACCGGCCCAGCCATAAGTCCTTGCCCCAAAAGTAGTTGGGGGCGCGAGTTACGCCCCGCGGCGCTCTCAAAATAAGAAGGCCGCCCGAAGGCGGCCGTTGAGGTTTTGGCTCCCCGTACGTTACCCTCTGCATGAGCGCTCTAGAATCTCGGCGGCCTGCAAGTCCGTCGGCAGCACGAGTTAACAGAATTAGAGCCTCGTTCGGTGGGTTGGGCGGCTATGCCCCAGAGGAATCGAACGTACAACCTTTGGCTCCGGAGGACGGACGGCCACGCTCCTAACCCCTTGCCACACAAGGGCTTACGTCGTATCTCCTTCCCCCTCAAAGCCTTACGCCCCGCCGCTGGTTGTCCATCGTGTTTCACCGCAGCCGCGAAAAAGGGCCAAAGTCATAAAGAAGGTCATGAAACGCCATCCCGCTGGCCAACTACTGCGATGGCACACACGTGAACTCGACCATCCGCAACAACTGCTCCCGAATCTCCGCAGTGGACGCCGCGAGGTCAACCGTTGCAAACCTGATCGCATGGCCCTGGTTTGCCGTCAAAGGCAAACGCGATCAGCGCGTCTGTCGCCCAGTCACCGGGCAGAACGCGCCAAATGGTTATCAGCGCTCGCGCAGTACCAGATTAAGTCGTCGCTCACCCGACTCTTACACAGCAGGTTCATGTGCTGCCCTGCAATCGGAGAAGGAACTGCGTAATCTTGCTCACCCATGCTCGATCAAGGTCGTAGATGACAGATTTTCCCTGGCGCTGAGCCATGACCATACCAACGGTCCTCAGGAGACCCAAGTGATGGCTGACCGTCGGTTGGGTGAGCCCCAACGCTGCCACCAAGGCAGACACACTCTTCGGACCGTCCGCAAGCAGGTCCAGCATCCTAACACGCGTCTCATCACCGAGGAGTTTGAAGGTCTCCGCGAAGAAACGGAGACCGTCCTCGCCCGCACGATCCCGAGATCGCCCCCCTGTGTTCGCTGCGCTGTCAGAGCCCAATTTGCCTTCGGTCGAAGTCATCTCACCTTCGGTAGTCAGGGGGACCTCCTCCACATCGGAGGATCCCTGCTCGGGACCCAACTCGATGACCTCGGGGATCAGCATTGTGGCCCCACAAGACCGACACCGGCATTTCTTGCCAGCCAAGTCGCCTGCGGCACTCAGTTCCAGTCCACAACCAGAACAGTTGAACTTAATGGGCATAGAAAGTGTCTCCTTCGGTTGTCCAGAGCAACTGGTGCAGGTATTGCGTTTCGGCACTGATGTCCTGGGTTCTGGCGAGCCCCCCTCGCCTCCGCTAGGGGGGATTGTCCGTTGTGACATCCTTTGCTTGCTGAGAACCAACCCAGCCTCTTCCTGAACCTCCACATGTGCTTTCTTCGCCAAGAAGGCAAGGAAAGATGTCTGAAGTTGCTCCGCGCCCTTAGCTCTAAGAAATAGTCCAACGCGTACGCCTGTGGCGTGGAAATCAGGGCAGGCTCGCAATTCGTCCAGCCATGCCCTGAATTGCTGTCTGTGGTACCCCTGGATGGCCTTGCCTTCCGTTGACTTGCAGAATAGCCTCGCAACAGCACTTGCGGCAATCTGTTTCTGCTCGGAGTTCAACACGTCGCAGAAGTGTTCGACCAGAGGAAGCCCCTTTTCCCATGCATTCCACAGGATCTGTCGGTCATCACAGAACCACTCCAACACGTGACACATAGACCGCAAGAAACACCTCTCGATTTGGCTAGCACGGCCGCGCGTGCCACATACTCCATCCGATGCACGAGCAATCGTCTGCCGGTAGCTATGCCGACGAAGTAGAAACTCGAGGTCCCGCGTGCTGAGGCGCGTAAACAACTGCGCTACGGCGGATGCGAACGAGACTCCGTGCCCATTTGGTGAAAGGGGGAGAAATCTGCCTAGAACCTCGCGTTTGCGCGCCATAAACGCCGCGCGGAGCATCTGCAGCTCTTCGCGTGAGCGTCGGCCCATTCCACGTACACGATGCCAATCGAGTTGGCCATCACGGCCGAACCACCGAATCAGTTGCCCGATTGTATCCACGTGCTCGCGATGAAGAAGGTGCCTAACGCGGCTGGAGAGATTGCCAAGCGAGAGAGGACAATCCGCTGGAATATCCATCTCCTCCAACACCCTTAGCATCGCTCCACTCCACAAATAGGTGCCTGATCGTCTCGATGCTTCACCGGACAAGGTGGCGCCGTTTCACATAACAAGGGATAGCCGCAGCCACCACCCTTTCGCGCTACTCCACCCGGAGCCTAAGGGCCAGCGCCGCACTTGATAGTAGATTCACGGCAGTTTTGATGTCTTCTTCCGTAGTGAATCTGCCCACGCCAATCCGAATCGTGCACTCGGCATCATCCCGGCTGAGCCCCATGGCCAAGAGCACATGGGACGGTGCGACAGCCCCTGACGTGCACGCCGAACCAGTACTGACGCACACTTCCGGAACGTTAGCTATCAAGGCATCTGCTGGTACACCTGGAAAAGTGATGCTACTTGTGCCTGGAAGGCGGCCGATTCGGTTGCCGTTGATCCTTGCACCGGGGACTGCCGCCAGCAGTCTCTCCTCCAGCAGATTGCGCAATCTCGCAATCTCGGCCATGTCCTGGTTCAGGCGTAACTGTGCCAACCCACACGCTATTCCCATCCCTACAATCCCGGGAACGTTCAGCGTACCAGGACGTAACACTGATTCCTGACCACCTCCCCCCATGATCGGGACAACCCTTGACCCAGCCAACCCTCGCTTGATGAAAAGCGCGCCGACTCCCTTGGGACCGTAAACCTTGTGCCCGCTGAGAGAAGCCATGTCAACGCCAGACTCACTGACGTCAAAGGGTGTTTTGCCCAGCGATTGCGCGGCGTCACAGTGAACCAGCGCTCCAACTTCGTGGGCGACCTGAGCCAACGTACCCATGGGCTGGAGAGTACCAACCTCATTGTTGGCCGCCTGGATCGACACAAGCAACACATCCGGTCCCAGACGGTCCTGGAACGCCTCCACGCAAACCAGACCTGTGGAGTCCACGGGGACCTCTTCGACAACAAATCCCCTTTGCACAAGAAGACCACATGGCCCAAGAACCGACTTGTGCTCAACCGCGCTGACCAGTATTCTCTTGCGGGATGGGTCGCCCCCTCCGGGAATTCCAAGCATCGCCAAGTTGTTGCTCTCCGTAGCACCGCTCGTGAAAACGATCTCGGATGGGTCGGCACCAATGCTGTCTGCCACATGCCCCCGGGCCTCCTCAACACGTTGCATCGCCCTCCGACCCATGATGTGGGAGCTCGACGGATTCCCGTAGTCGGAGGAGAAACATTCGAGCATTCCTTCCACCACCTCGGTCGCACAGGGGGTCGTGGCATTGTTGTCAAGATAGACGGCTCGGGGCATATTAGATTGGGCCAAGCAGCCCTTGTCTCCAATGTCAGTCGAGACGAGCATCGCGGCTTCCCGCGCACGCCAACTGGTCACGGCGCCAGTTCACACTCTATCCCGGCCTCATATTGACGGTATTCCGCATCCAACTGATACAGTTGATCCCAGATCAACTGCCGAAGTCGGATGGCCGGCTTCACACAATGCTGCCAGAACTCCTGGTCCGACACCTTCCCGTTGGGGAAGAGTACCTTCATCAAGCCACTTGCCGCCGCCGCAATCGCCTCTTCATTTCTCCGGTATGGTCTTGCCCCCTTGAGGCGGATTCGACGCACACAGTACTGATCCGCGAAGAGATCATCGCGTAACGCAATAAGGGCATCGCCGAAGAAATCCGACTTCAGCCCTAGCCCGGCGGCAAAAGACGCATTACATAGTTTAGGCAGTTCCCATCCCGGGATGATACCTTTCAGGCGGTCGAGAAAAGCTGTTTCCTGCATGAACTCAGGAAGCTCTCTCACTAGCGGGTCGAGAGCAGGCCGCTGCTGAGCATCCAGAGTGATGTTCGCAAGGAGGACAAGTCCACAGTCGCTTGAGGTCTCATGAAGCCCGGCTCGGGTTATCCGGCCGTTAGCAAGGTACCCCTTGAGGCCGCCTATGATTTCCTCCGGCCTATCGAACTTCAGGGTCTGAACCTCATCCAGTACAACCACGGCAAAACGGGCCAGCAATCCCCACTGCCCACTGCTGTTATTCACAAACAGTACGGCTGGCGATATATTGCCACCGCTTATTAGTCGGACCTTGGGGCTCACGTTCTCATACACATAGCTCTTGCCGGTTCCTTTCGGGGCCAGTTCGGCAAGCGTCATGTTCTTCTGCACGAGGGGAATCAGCCGACAGAGCAACCACAGTTGCTGCTCAGCCGTAAACGAACCAGGACTGTACCCCATCGACAACACCATCAGCGAACGCCACTCTTCCAGAGAGAAGGCTGCGCGTGCTTCCTTGTACAGATCCAAATTGACCGACGCCTGCATCGGCCGAATGTTGATGACCGCAACGCCGTCCGACGTGTTCGTAATCTCAAGAACGCCCCACAGGCCCTCCTTCAAAAGGCGAGGATGCTTCTTCACCAACTCATCCGAAATGTGCGCATCGTCGATACCCAAGAGACTCAGTTTCGCAACCTGCTCCTGACGCGTCCTCTTCAGGATCACCTCTACTTGAACCGGATTGAGGACTCGGACTGTTTCGCCGCGCAGCAATCGGGCCTTGATTGTGTTCTGGTCCCCCGGACCAGGAATGTTGCGGGCGGCCCAGTCCTGCACTTTCGCCGCTTCATCCTGACTGATGGGGCCAGCACCAGGCACGACCGACTCCAAGACCCACTCTGCGACGTACGCGGGTATGCCGCGCTTCTGCAACTGGCTCATCGGTAGTCTTCGTTTGTCGATGGACAGGGGCCCGAAGACGCCGCGTACCTTCTCGTCGAAACTGCCAGTACCTTCCCGACTCTCGCTCATGATAGGTCACCTAAGATATCCTCGCCGCGAATATAGAAGCCCTCGCTGTCCATGTCCAGTTCCACTTCAACCGAGAACTCGGAACCTGTCGGCATCCTCAATCTTGCCGTTGCTGTTCCCGCCAGCGCTTCGTGCTTTGACGGCCATTCGCGGATCGCGACCACGAGCGCCCTCTCGCACAGTGCAGGTATGCTTTGATTCAGGCTAATCTCATGCCGCTTCTTGCCAAACACTAAGCTCAAAGCAAGAACGCGCAACTCGATCTGGCTTGGATTCACAATCCCGACTGTGACTTGTCCTTCACTGCCCTCTTTCGCCTTGCCGCTAGCCGTACAGGTAACCGGGGGTATCTCAACATCTCTCAGCATTTCGAACCACGGAACCACAACCTCTTCTGGAAACAGCCCGCCATGCGGAAAGTGATCGACTCCTGCCCTGCCGTCATTTGTCTGGAAGGCAGCGTCTGTGAGAACCACCGCACAATGGTCCACGTCGGACATTCCAAAACGCGGCCCATTCAAGTAGGCTATCTGCCCACTCGCATCCAAGTTGATTCCCGATGCGGAAAACGACAGATCACACCGCCCCCACGCCGCACGCTGATGTGATATCATCCCCTGAGGCACAGGGTGCGACTTCGAGCTATCCCCCAGCAGTCTGCCGTGGTCAGTTGTCACGATGACCTTGAGGTTCAAGTGGGAAGGAACCCGCTGGCACGCCTCGGCTATCCTGACAGCACACGCCTGCAGCACACCCTCCACCTGGTGCAAGATTGTTTTGGCATCCGCTTTCCCGTGGTAAGTCTTATCCGGCTCGGCCAATGTCCAAACAAATATCTCCCCCGGCTTGGCACCTGCTAGCTCCGTGGTTGGATCCTTGCCCTCAGGCAACACTCGCACCCTTGGATTCGGGGTTCGACGAGACACATCTCGCGGAGCGCATCCACTTGAGACCGCAGGCTTGCATATCTCCGTCACTGTCGGCACAGGCGCAAACGCCAGTCCATTGAGCGATAGTGTCATCCGTTGCTGTCGCGTGACTATCTGACGCATGAGCACGGTCGCGTCAGCCACATTCAGGCCATCAAGGATCACCAGCAGGATAATTCCGTCCGAGACATGGGCCTGTACCCTTGCGGAACGGAAGTAGATCACGTTCTCGTCGCCATTGGCAATGGCCCGCGGGTAATACGAGAGATACCACGAGACGAATGCGGCCGCGAGACTGCGTGCCTTCTCGCTAGCAGCGAGATTTTCGGACTGCATCGCCCACTGTTTGTACGGCAGGTACTCTTCGTTGAACCAGGTCAGTGTTCCCGAGGGGTCCTGGGGCTGATCCCTCGGAATAGGTGGAGGCAAGATTTTCCGTAATACCAGCAGTTGCGACGACGAGATGTGGTCAACTAGGCTCCTAACCGCCTCTTCAGTCAAGTGCGCCGGATTCGTGCAGTAGTACTGGAATGCCATCTCCGCCGCTTTCTCCAACATACACATCGGTAGAGGCCGCTTGCTTATGCCGTCAAAGTAACGCCCCCTTGTCTGGATGATTCGTGGCATCCAGACTCTCTCCGCAGCCTGCAAGAGTTTGGGTGGCACCTCAACCGGGAAGGCCGGCAAATCCAGACGGCGGTCATCCTCCGCATAGCCTAGCCAAGTCGCCAGAAGCATCCTCGCGCCACTCGCATCCATCGCATCGTAGATAGCCCTCTCGGGCCCCTTTGCCTGGGCACGCCACAAAAGGGTCCACGCCCTGAGGATAGGAGCCGCGAAATCCGGCGGATCATGATCATCCAACCACAGGAGCCATCGCGCCGCGTGCTGGGGAGACGGGAACTGGCGCCAGAGGTCCGAGGGGAACACCGCCTCGCTAACCCGTCGCATGCTGAGTGGACGCGGCACCAACGTTAGCGCACTGCGGTTGTGTTCCAGAAGCATCTGAGCCTGTTCGCGGGAAAGGTCTGGACAGACCCAGAGCAGTTCGTCAACAGGAGAGAACAGACGTTCGACCGGCCATCCCCGCGCTTCCCACAGGGCAAGCGCCCACCGGCAAAGCGATTTCCCCCGAACAAGAAGCGGTGACGAGTCGCCTTGCAGGGCCCGAACGAAATCGAGCTCGGTCTCAACGACCCTGCAGCCTTCTCGCGTGCCATCCCCAAGGATGTCCAGTAACAGGTTGCGCATGCGTCTCACTCCCCGTCGGCTGTCAGAAGAGTACGCAATTCCTCGATCAAACGCTTTCGTAGACCCTTGTCCCGAATCCGGAGGAACAGGGCTCGAATCTGGCCATAGGCGTCTTTGCTGATCAACTCCCGCAACTTGCTAACCAGGCCCTGTACCTCAGCCGCTCTTGCTGCCGGCAGGAAATCAGGAGGATGTGAGAGTTCGTCCAGCAAACGGTTGAGGTCCTCGGCCTCATTCGAACGCGACTGCATCTTCGCCAACCACGCCTCGGCGTCCTTCTCAAGCTCTCTGACCCTCGATTGGGCCTT
>Ga0315273_10008255_pt1 | contig 13116 bp, 10 predicted proteins | sample YL17G02_0_MG_FD_205753 | JGI IMG/M metagenome (GOLD analysis project Ga0315273, IMG submission 205753) | Sediment microbial communities from Yellowstone Lake, YNP, Wyoming, USA - YL17G02_0 | ecosystem: Environmental > Aquatic > Freshwater > Lake > Sediment | place: USA: Wyoming | collected...
AGACTCAGGTATGTCTATCATCCTTCTTACAATACCCTTCAGAACAGAGTTGCTTTTATCAGACATAAATATCTCAATTTCAATTGCTGCACCCATGGGGAAATCCTGATTACATTTAATAAACAGTCCGTTCGTAGAAAAATCATTCAATAAGCCCCAAAACACTTTTTTCTCAGCGCTTATTTGAACGTATAGTTGCTTTGAGACCCTTTGCTCTTTCCTTTGTTCCATTTGGGAATATTCCTTTTGCGCTGTCCTTTGCCTCGTAGCTGCCCTTTAACTTAATCGTAGTCAAACCCATTTTAATAAGCAATCCTACCCAGGTAGGGGGTAGAAAAACCGGTCGTATTTATCTTTTGTGGTTTATTCTTAGGAAGATGTGCTGAAAAGCGAACAATCGAATTAATGACTGTAAAGAAGAGCCTATAGTGAGGTCGTGCTATATACCTTATCGTTTATAATACTTTTATTATGATAACTATCGACAAATTTGATAAAATCATCAGCAGCCAACGCTTTACTGAAAAGAAATCCCTGAACTTCATCACAACTATATGTTTTTAACAACGTCAATTGATCTGCATTCTCAACACCTTCGGCTACCACTTGAAGGTTCAGGCTGTGTGCCATTGCAATAATTGCCCGGGAAATTGCCTCATCGTTTGGGTTAATACCAAGAGAATGCACAAAGGATTGATCAAGTTTCAGTCTGCTTATTGGAAGATATTTAAGATAACTTAGGGATGAATATCCTGTTCCAAAATCATCAATGGCTATTTTGATACCAAGGGATCTCAGTTCATTAAGCATTGTTGTCGTTAATCCAGTATCATGCATGATCGCACTTTCAGTGATTTCCAGTTCAATGCAATCAGGCTGGATATCCATTTCTTTTAATATTCCAATAAGTATTTCTATAAAGTTATTCTGCCTGAACTGATTCATTGACACATTGACAGATATACGGATTTTCTGAAGACCTGCATCCTGCCATTGCTTGATTTGTCTGCAAACAGTCCGAAAGATCCATTCGCCAATTGGCTGAATAAGCCCTGTCTCTTCTGCTATGGGAATAAATTCGGCAGGTGATATGAAACCTTGGCCTATGCTCTGCCACCGCAATAGGGCTTCAGCGCCTATAATTTGCCCACTGTTAAGGCTGACCTGTGGCTGGTAATAAAGCATAAGCTCATTGTTCGCAATCGCTTTTCGCAGATTTGCTTCAATCTCAAGTTTCTTTGTTGTATATGCATCAATTTTCGGAAAATAGAATTGATAATTGTTTCTGCCTTGCTGTTTCGCATAGTACATCGCTGTATCTGCATGTTTTATCAGGGTCTCTGTACTGTCACTATTATCCGGAAAGATACTGATACCAAGGCTTGCTGAAATATAAAGCTCTTTATCATTTACCATAAATGCTTCAGAGAATTTATGTACAATCTTTTCTGCAATGACAGAGACATCTTTTACCTGAGTGATATCAGGGAACAGCAAAAGGAATTCGTCACCCCCAAGGCGGCTGACCGTGTCACCCTCACGGATGCTCTCCTTTAGTTGTTTCGCTACTGCCTGTAAAAGCAGATCACCTGTAGCATGCCCGAGGGTATCGTTTATTACCTTAAACCGGTCGAGATCAATGAAGATGACAGCCATCATCTGTCGTTGTCTTTTGGCTTTTGCCAGTTCCTGTAGCATACGGTCGATAAAGAGAGAACGATTGGGAAGGCCTGTCAGGGAATCATAAAAAGCAAGGTTTCGTATTGTTTCTTCGTTCCTTTTCCTATCGGAGATATCTTCACAGGTTGTGATTGTTGCAATCACTTCTCCTTGGCGATTGGTAACTACGTCTGACATGAGATAAACGGGGAATGTTGTACCATCCTTTCTGATGTTTATGCTTTCACGTTTGAACCTCTTGCGCACAGGTTGGAACATTGGTTTCCAGTTCGTTTGGGGACTGAAAATCCGGGCATCCATGCCGATTAATTCCTCAGTGCTGTACCCATGCATTTCTGCATCGGCCTGATTGGTATAAATGATCTTTCCCTCAGGATTGGTGACGGTAACACCTATCTGCATATTACTGACCGCTGCTCTCAAGGAGAGAAGAGCTTCTTCATCTTTCTTCCTCTCGTTAAATTCAATTTTCCAGCGCCGGTATATAATAAGAATAAACCACAGCAGGAGAATATATGAGAAATTGAAAACGAATTCCATCACAGGGAAATTGGTATAGGCATGGAAAAAGTCCCTGATAATATCAATAAAATTGAGGGTAATATTGAAGATAGTCAGGAAAAAAGCAATAAACAGAATTAGCGATAGATAAATGAGATTTTTACTCTTTTGTTCTTGCATTATTTCTCAAATCCTTGTTAGAGAATTATACCTTTTTGAAGAAAAGTTACCATGACCTGCACCCCACCATTTTACCACACTCAGAGTTGTACTTATCGACCGTCAGAGTCTTATTTGAAATGTGCACTGAAGTAAAATATTCAATTATTAATCTTTTAGGAGGCACATTAAGGAATCTAACCGAGCAACGAGATAAAGTTCTTTAAGGCTTTCTCATCTTTCTCTGCTATATCTATAAATTCCATGCCAATATCGTAACTTTCTGATCCCGCACATTTTGTCATCGTACATGTGACGACTCTTCCCAAAAACGATATTATCTTATTATCTGGCAAAGCCATTTGCATATTTATTTTATCTTCAAGTTTCAATGCGTGCTTACTCTCTATGAGAAGCCCGCTGAGACTGATGTTTTTTACCTTATAATCATCTTGTTCCTGTAAGGTTGCTTTGTCAGCCTCTTTCAATCGAAACCTCACAAAAAGCCTATTGCCACTCAAACTATATACATCTATTTTCTCTTCAGGTTCTTTTTTATGAGCTTCTATAAATTTTATAATTTCGTTTTCCTGGTCAGTCGAAAGGTCTATGAACTGTATCCCTGTTTTGAATATCGGAATAACATTACCAATTGAGTCCGCTATGCTTTCACTCAAGAGTGACCACATAACTGTACCTTTGACAGTTAACTGTGTATCCTTCCCCTGTAGTTTCAGAGCATATTCATTACCTATTGTTAATCTCTTTTCTGTGGTCAAGGAAATTCCACCAACGCTGATATCGTTAATTTTTAAATAGCTGGCAAAGATGATTGTACCACGAATGTTTGTGCTATCCACCTTGTATCTTTTTTGTCGTCTTGTATTCTTCATGTCAACTTATTCGCTTAAGAATGATTCTCCAGCTTTTTTGACCTAATGTCACGAGAAAATTTATCAAGTCTTCTTCCGGTTCCGGTTTGTTGATTATATCTTGGCATTTTTTATATTCTAATTATAGCTATTTGTCTTATTAAATCAATCTGAGGAGTTCATCTGAGGAGGAATCAAGCAGTCCTGCATGTTTGGATGGGAAATACTCACTGCCAAATAATTTCAGCAATGCGACCTTCTATGTGTTATGCTCGCCTCTTGGATCAAATGAAATATTTAAAGTTTTAAATTTTATTATAAGTTAGATATAACTAATGGAAAAAAACAATCTTCGTAAATTATCTACAATCAGCACTTTTATTCCTTGTAATACTTTATTTTCTTAAGCCCTGTAATCCATGAAAGCATTATGCTTACCAGACTGATAATCAAAGCGCCTTTAAATGCAGGCCAGAAACCATAAATACTGAGACCGAGTTCCAGTGGGATTGAAAGCTTTGCAGTAATGATGAGCATTACTGTATTTACGATGAGAGTAAAAAGCCCCAATGTCAGAATAATCAGGGGAAATGTGAAGATGGTGACAATCGGCTTTATAAGAGAATTCACGATTCCGAAGACAGCGCCGATAATAATCATCTTCCACCATTCGCCTGTAAATACTATACCGTCAATGAACTTCACAGCCGCTGCAATGGACAGGGCATTAATCATTATTTTCAGGATCAAATGTGTCATTTTCCTTTACCCACGATTTTAAATTTATTTATAGTTTATCATTTTTATCCTGCTTCTCCAAAATATAAAGGCAGCCACCACCAATACAAGTGATGCTCCGATGAAGGATTTTGATATACCGAAGTACGTAGCTATAATGCCTGAGACTAAGGGACCTGTTGTATGGCCTATATCCATTATGGAACCCAGAATTCCCATAGCTGAGCCCCTGCCCTCAGCCACGCTCAAATCAGCGATGGAAGCTGATGTTGCAGATGTTACAACAGAGAGGCTGAATCCGAACAGGATACTTAAGAATAAAAGGGGTATGAAAGAGTTGAATAATGAAAAACTGCCGATACAGAGAGCACCTGTCAAAGCTCCGAAAAAAATCTGTTGTTCTCTCCCATGCCTGTCGGAAAATTTACCCATTAAAGGCTTCATAATCGCAAGGGTTATGACCTGCGAAGACAGAAATATCCCCACTTCATATGCACTAAGACCTATTTTTAAAGAATAAAGCGGAAGAAAAGTCTCGAAGGTTCCATAGGCAAACAAAATAGCGGCTTCAACAGCGCTGGTAATAACTATGCCCCTGTTAGAAACAACAGTTCTGAATACTCTGAATGTTTCTTGCCAGGACTTTGCCTCCTCTTTAATCTCCGCTGTATCAGGTATTTTGAAGCTCAGGAGCAGGGTGATAATTCCTGCTATCCCGCATACAAGATAAATAACCTTATAACTGATGCCGGGATTGAAAACAAGCGCGCCAATAATGCTGCCTCCAACTAATGGAGCCAGAAATCTGCCTGCAAGGGTTGAGGTCGAGAACCACCCTATCTTCTCGCCCCGTTCTTTCTTGAAGATGTCCGAAACCAGCGCCATGGAAACAGGGATGAATATAGCTGTTGCCAATCCATGGTAGAGCCTGATGAGGGCAAGCTGCCAGATATTTGTCACAAACAGGTAAAGAAAAGGAGCGGTGGAAAATATGATCGCTGAAAAGACAAGCATCCTCTTCTTCCCCAGCCTGTCGGCGAAAATGCCCGCAGGAATACTCATGACAACTCCTGTAAAAGCGGAGATGGAAGCAATAAAACCTACTCCGGACGGATCAGCGCCCAAATAGGCAGTAAAGATAGGAAGCACAGGGCTCTTGGATATTGTGGAACTGAATATCGCAAAGAGACCTGTGCAGCATAACAATATGAATGGACTATACATACATAGAGAGAATGTGAGACGGAGATAGAGTATTTGAGCGGATTCTTTTGCCGATACTCAAATATACATTATGAAATAAAGAGGTAAAAGCCTCGCAGGGAGGAACGACCGAGAATGAGCGAAAATACTCTATCTCCGGCGCTCTCAAAATAAATTTATAAATAATATGGGCTAATCTCATCAAAATTCTTCTCTGTGTCATATATCAGCTATTGAAGCAGACCAAGATATTTCAAGAGCAGTGCAATGGTTCCTGCACTGAACACAATGCCCACGACAGCATATTTTGACTTCAAGCGATATATAAGAAACATGGTCAAAAGAAAAATTCCTATTGCATATATGTTTGTAATACCAGCCTTCAGTAAACCGATAGTGGTTGCGGCAATGAGACCGACAACTCCCGCTGTAACCCCGTCGTTAAATACATGCAATGCCTTATTCTCCACTATCTTTTCAAGGTACTTGTGCCCCACGAGGGTGAAAGAGAAGGCAGGTGCAAAGATTCCGATGGTAAGTGCAAGTGCACCGAATGCTCCACCACCTATATACCCTACAAAAGTGGCAAAGATAATGAGCGGCGCAGGAAGGATTCCGGAGAGGGCAAGACCGTCAAGGAATTGTTTATTTGTCATCCATCTTCCCACCTCAACTGCATCATGCTGCAAGTATGGAATTACCGTATAGGCTCCTCCGAACGTAAGGAGACCGCTCCGAAGTCCTGTATAGAAGAGTTTGAAAAGTGACGGTGATTCAGATAATGCCATGGTTTGTGCTGCTGTTTTCGAAACCACGCCAAGGTTCAATAAATTCAAAGAATAAAAAACTGATCCTGCTAAAAGCATTATGCCGAGAACAACTGCAGGAATATAGTAATTCCTTTTTAGGAGAACATATGCGATTCCTGCGAGGATGAGTATTATGAGGAAATGTGCTCATAAAAAAGCGCTTATCCCTGAAACGATTGCTACCCCCCAGAGCGAACGATCAACAAGGGCATGCCCGCCTATACGGTGCACGGCACGGAGGATGAGGGCTCCAACAGCTGCCTGACATCCAAAAAAGAAAGCAGCAAAAAGCGGTGAGTTGAGTCCATATTTCAGATAAAACCAGGAAAGGGCAAACATAAGAAGAAACCCCGGGAGCATAAAACCGAGTCCGGCAAGGAACCCTCCTAATCTGCCGCGTGAAAGCATTCCGAAATAAACGCACATTTCATGGGCCTCTGGTCCGGGGAGCGCCTGATAAACCGCAAGCACACGGTTAAACCGTGCATTGGGTATCCACTTTCCCTCATCAACAAGTTCCTGGCGGATCATCGCGATCTGAGCTACCGGGCCGCCCCATGCCAGAAGTCCAAAGCGCAGGAAACGAAGAAAAAGGCGTAGATAAGATTCGTGAGGCACATTGGTAGTGCTTTGATTATTTATCACACTTCATCCATGCGTTCTTTAAGTGCATAGTGTTATGCTTCTGCCTACCTGATTAAACCCTGTATCTCCTGATGGTATCTGAGATACCGCTGAAGGGTTTTATAGTTCTTGCCATATTTCGGATACTCTTTCAAAATTGCCTCAAATCTTTGTTCTGCTTCAAGTTCGTCACCGCCAATGTCAACGATCCCGTCAGTAATAATATCTACAAGCCTGTCTGCATAAATCACTATTCTTTCTTCAAGAGATCGAAGCGTATAGTCCTTCACCGGCAATCCAAGTTCCCTTGCCTCTTCCTCAGTCAATCCTCCCCTTATGTGTTTTTCCATAATGGCAGTGATTGCTTCTGGCAGTCCGAGATCTTTTCCCATCTCAGCTCCGACATTTCCATGTTCTATAGCATGGGTTATTGCCTTCCCAAGGTCATGGAATAAAGCCCCTCTCCCGACAAGCTCCATGTCGATATTTGCTCCTATTTTGTATGCAATCTCTAAAGCCTTTTCTGCAACTTTGACACAATGCTTTACATCATCCTCAGAAACTCCTGCCTTTCTGAGTAATTCGATGTCAGAATCCTTTATCTTATAACTCATAATCTCCTCCTTTTTTAGAAAGCAATGTTTTTCTCTCCTGCATCAGTTTTTATGGTGAGTTTATCAAAGTATGTGACTGAATCTGCCTTTGTCCAAAGTCCAACGTATCCCTTCAGAGGTCCATCTGTTTTGTATTCCATGGCAACCTCGTCATTTATGAAACCCTTGATAACATTCCTTTCGATTTCAACCCTGAGCTGATACCATATATTTGAATCAATCTTTTTATCTATTCTGACGCGCTCAAATCTCTTATTATTGATGTACTCAAAAAGTATTACGTTGTCTTCAAGAGCATTGATCCTCAAAGCAAAATAATTGGCAATGTTCCTGATACCAAATGCTATGCCTCCAGCTCTGTCAATGTTTCCACTGACAGGCTTTATCTGAACGCTTATGCTGCCATCTGTGATTTCACTATTTTTAACTATCGCAATGGGAAAATAATAGTACGCCTCGATATTGTCGAGAAAGTCTTGCAGTTCCTTGCCGATTATCCTGCCCATAATCCCGGCGACTCCTGATGAAATGCTATATCCTGATTTGGAGCCGTCCTGAACAAAATACACATGCCCATCCTCTGCGACATTCTTCCAGGAACCTCCGTGCGTATAGAAATTCTTTAACTGCCCTTCCTCTTTTTTGGAAAGGAAGTCATAGTCTCCATTAAAGAATGTGTCTGTCATAAGCTTTACATCGTCCTGATTTGATATCGCCATATCCAGAAGACGACTGGATGCAAGCAATCTGCCGAGATGGTCAAGTTTATCTTCCATAGACTGAGAGTCATAACGGACAAGAGATGCCTCAAGAAGATCGCCCTTTAGGGAGACCTGAAATCCAAGCCTTTGAAGGACGTTGCCCAGGAATTGAACCCTGAGTGAACGGCCAGAGTAAGGTCCTGCCCCTCCTGAAAACTGCAAAGAAATATAATTCTGGTCACTGTTTTCACCACAGAGGGCATCGATATTCGCAAAGTGATAACCAAAACGGGCGCTGAGATTCAGATAATCCCTTGAAAGAAGTCCATAACTTGAACTGTCAGGCCGCTCTGCAAAGTCAGAGGCTGCACTTGAGGCAACAAGCGACATGAAATTTCTCATATCGAGATTTATCGTTCCAGCCCAGCTTATCCCTGGATGGGTAAAACCTTTCCAGATAGCTTTAAAGGGAACAGATTCTACCAGATCAGGAGTAATAACATTACAGGTAGTTAACCCTTCTTTCAGCCCGCCGCCGAGGTCTATAATGAAAATGTTCAAAGGTATGTTTGCTTTGAGTTTAACCGATACGTCCTCATCTCCGATTGCTCCTGCAACACCAAACATTCCCTTCATCGCATGTTCGTGAGTAAATCGTATGATGTCATGAATGGTCTTGCATCCTTCGGGTGCAAACGATGGATTATCCGGATCTGTGAGGTTCAGGGGGGAAATCCTGTCGAGAATGCTCCTCATTCGTTTATGAATAGGGCTTTCAAACATCACTCGTTTGACAGGCTTAATATTCTTCACTAATGCATCGACTATCCCTTTATAAACAGTTGTCTTATCGGCAAACATCGTCACCACTTCCCCGTTTTGAAGGGTAGCCGTTGCATTTTTTGTGTCAACTATTGTCGGGATACCAAACTCACGGGCTACTGATGACATGTGGCTCGTAACGCTTCCTATATCTGTAATGATGCCTTTGATTTTGCCCATTACCCGCGCATAATCAGGAGAAGCTGTTTTTGCAACTACAATTGCGTTCTCTGGTATCTGGTTCAGGTCATCTTCATGTCTTAAAATAAAAACAGACCCTGTGGATATTCCGGAAGACGCTGTCTTCCCACCTTTCAGAAGGACAGGATTATCCGGGAAGTCCTGCTCAGGGATCTCTTTGTAAACGTCAGTCTTGGCAATATGGAGGGGTCTGGACTGCAAAATGAAAAGGGTTTGATCTGTGTCAAGCGCCCATTCTATATCCTGGGGGCCACCGAAATATTCTTCGAGTCTAAGTGCATATTCCCTGAGTTTTAAAATGGTGCTATCATCAAGAGAAGGTATCTTTTTTTCATTTTCCGGAACTTCAATTAGTGCAGTTCCTCCGGAATCAACCCGTACCATTTTCTGCTCTTTTTTGCTTATGATTTTTTCTGTGATTTTCTCTTCATTCCTGTCAGCGAGGAAGATATCAGGGGATGCGCTGCCGTTAACAAGATGCTCACCAAGTCCCCATATTGCACTGATCTTTACAGTATGACTCTTCCCGGCTGAAGGGTTTACAGAGTATATAACACCGCTGGATTTTGCATTTGCCATAACAATTCCGGCAACCGCCATAGGAGTCTCTTCCTCATGAAGACCGTACTGCAGCCGGTAATTTATCGCATGTGCTGAATATTTGCTTGCCAGCACAGTTTTATATGCATCAAGAACAGACTCTTTCGTAACATTTAACACTGACTCATACTGACCGGCAAAACTTGCTTCAGTATCCTCACCTATGGCGCTGCTCCTCATTGCAATCTTCACTCCTTTTTGCGTTTTCTTCTCAAGGGATGCATATGCCTCCATTATCTCTTCTGCGATATTCAGAGGGACTCTTGCCTGCATAACCATTGACATCAATTCATCGCTCAGCATCTTCTTGGCCTGCACTGAATCAAGGAATTGCATTCTTGACAAAGCTTCTTCAACAGATTTATAAAGTCCTGTTTCTCTAAGAAACTTGTCGAAAGCATATGCAGTGACCGCAAAACCAGCGGGTACCGGAAGACCAAGAATATTTTGAACAGAAGCAAGATTGGCTGCCTTGGCGCCGACCAGGCTTTTCATTTCAGGTGAAATGTTCTCAAAGGGCAAGACAATATCTTTTTTCATGAAGGAGATCCCGGGACTGAACTCACGGGAGATCCCGGTGTCTATTTCCTGAAATATATCGATGAGTTCAGGGAACTTGTTATCAGACAATTTCTCAAGGTTATATATAATTCCCATAACTGCCTCAGACAACTCCTGATATTTGACCATCGCTGATGCAAGGCTGAACGGCTTGCCGCTGTAATACATCTGCTCCATGTCCGCAACTTTGTTGAGCGCTGTATAGTTATGACTGAGAATATCCCTGAAAAAAGTGTATTTTGTGACCTGACCTTCCTGAAGGTATTTCAGAAGAATGCATTTATCCTTCTTTGAAAAAATATCGGTGAGTTTCATGATATCATTCCAATAAATCCTTAACCCGAATAATACAATTAACCACTGAGCACACGGAGAAATATATTGATAATAAAAGATAAACTATCAGCTTTTATAATTTCCTCTGTGCACTATTTTATGCAAGATTAAATCTTAATTGTTTTCAAAAATATAACACGAGGACACAAAGAATTGCTTAAAATTAAAAGTCTTTTTAAAGTTTAAAATACCTCTGTGAACTCTGTGGTTTTATCCAGATGCATCTTTGGGGGTAATTACTCTTTGTAATATTCCGGATACATTTTTTTTGCACATTCTGAGCATAAGCCATGACTGAATTTTGCATCGGTATGTTCACTTATATAAGTTTCGAGCTGGTTCCAGGAACCCTTATCATCCCGGATCTTTTTGCAGTAAGAACATATAGGCAATATACCGTGTAATGTCTTGATCGTGGCGATAGCTTCCCGGAGCTTCTCCTCTGCCTGCTTACGCTCAGTGATCTCTCTGTCTATACTCTCTATCATCTCATTCGTAACATTTTTCAGAGATTCCAATAACTCAACCTCTGATTCCCCTGAGACCCTGGCATTCAGGTCGCCCTTTGACACCTTGTGCAATACGTCAAAATGCTCGGCAAGTCCCATGGCGAACTCATGAGACTGGTCAACCATTTCCCCTATGTCTTTTGCTGTCAAATTAACCATATATTTTAATTTTGAAATTATTTCAAATTCTGATTCTTCGGATATTCTCACTTCAGGATCTCCGGAAGATATCTTCTTCAATGCCTCGAATACCTCGGAAAGGCTTATCGCAAGTTCCATGCTGATATTCTCAAGTTCTTTTTCGAGATCTTCAGCAGTCTTCCTGAACTGCCTGAAGGTTTCCTCCAGTTCAACATTCCGCTGGCGCAACCCTGTCAGTTCATATATGAGCTGCGTTTTCGTCTTCTCTTCATCTTTCATCGCGTGCATATCCATTCCTGATCTGTTACATACTAATGCGGTCGTTAGTATGGCGACATAGTTTCGTCTGTTTGTCATTCTCCGGCCCGACCGGTGAACCCAGTTCCTTTCTCTGGATTGCCCGATCAAGTCGGGCAATGACAGTCACGTATCCTTACTTACAGCCGTCTTAGTATATTTTAACAAACTCAGCTTTTTATCTCTTCCTCCTCTTCCTCATCATCTTTATATGCCCTCTTCTTTTGTATCAACCTTATAAAACCGTATACTGTAATTAAGGCAGCGAGGCTAAAGATTATCGTATACAGGTTAGCGCTTAAATAGGCAAACCAGGTATATTTCCTTTTAAGACTTGAATGCCATTTTGATTCAAGCTCTGAAAGAGGAAGTCCAAGGCTTTTCTGAACTGATCCGTTAATTGTATCGCCTTCTTTCAGGTTTTCAAGTATCTGCATAAGCTCAGTTTTGCCGAAATCTCTGACGATATATTCAACAATATTTTTGCTTTCCTCGTATGCAAGGATTAGAGAAGGCTCATCCATCGGAAACCTTGCAAGCTCCCTGATGCTTATCAATCTGTCAGATACAGCAGCCTTTGTAAGAATTCTGCCTCCGTCATCTGCCATAAGCTCTCCAACGCCCCCGCTTGCCCACTGGCAGACCCCTTCATCAATCCATCTGGGTAAAAGTCCGCTGTCTATATTCCGGTGTAAAAGGAGATGACATAATTCATGCTTAAGTGTAGATCTAAGGGTGAAAGGTTTTGTATAAACCCTTGAGGTATCAACAACGATGAGGTCCCTGTCAGGTAAGGCAAAGGCGGTGATTATATCCATTCCAACTATTTTTCTGAAGACGTCTCTGTCACCTGTGAGAATTATCTTTGGCCTGAAGTCCATTTCCCACTTCAGGGTTTCGATAAGCTCCTGACTGACGACAGGGTATACTTGTGCAACTTCTGCAGCAACATTTGATAATCTTCCTTCATAAGAAACTGTAAAATCTTTTGTCTGGATAGTTCTGATTTCAGCATGGATAACCTGCATCGGCATGATGCAGAGAACCATGAAAAGCAGAATGCTCAATCCTGATAACATTATGAATTATTCTTGCTCTTTTCTATGCGAGAAGGCAATGGCCTTTTTGTTGAATTCTTTCTCTAATGCTATAATAAGCATAATAAACCTCCCCGCCGCAGAGACAGCGGGGTATCTAAAAAATAATACAATAATTTTGTCATTCCCCGACTTGGAGACTGTGTCGCAATTATTGCGGAAGGCGTAATGAAAGGAACCCATTTATATGATAGAATTCTGTATGGAAAAAAAAGGAGACAATCATGGCATATAAATGTGGCAGTCGTGAGCAGATCACCTTATTTCCCCAGAGCATAGATGAATACATAGGGGAAGAGCATCCAGTGAGAGCATATGACACGTTCATAGAAGTGCTGAATCCTTACGAGATTGATCTGGAAATAGATCCTCATAAAGTGGGGAATTCGGCATATGAACCAAAGGCGATGCTCAAGCTGGTTGTATACGGTTACTCATATGGGATAAAGAGTTCGAGGAAACTTGAAAGGGCAGTTCATGAGAATGTAGCATTCATATGGCTTATGGGAGGGTTGAAACCGGATCACAAGACCATAGCTGAATTCAGGAAGAATAACAAAAAGGCACTGAAGTTAGTATTGAGACAATGTGCCCGGATGTGCATGAAATTAGGGCTGGTTGAGGGCAACATTCTTTTTATTGACGGGACAA
>Ga0315273_10008258_pt1 | contig 13113 bp, 10 predicted proteins | sample YL17G02_0_MG_FD_205753 | JGI IMG/M metagenome (GOLD analysis project Ga0315273, IMG submission 205753) | Sediment microbial communities from Yellowstone Lake, YNP, Wyoming, USA - YL17G02_0 | ecosystem: Environmental > Aquatic > Freshwater > Lake > Sediment | place: USA: Wyoming | collected...
TCGTTGCGGCCGCTGTCGGAGTAGAGCAGGTGAAACTGCCAGTTGTCGATCCACGCCAGTTCAGCCACCGGACACGCGAGCGCGAAACACTCGTCCGCACTTGCCCGCACGACACTCTCATGGCTGGCGCCCGCGCTCTCCGGTCTGAAGGCATCCCGCGACCTCGATGTCGGACCCGGCCCTGGCAGGAGGAGTTCGTCCGGCGCCACAACCCCGCCTTGAAGCTCCTGGACGACGGCGCGCAGCATCTGCAGGATTCGGCCATCGATCTGGTCATCGAAGAGCGCGTTGCCAGAAGCACTGATCGCCGTGTAGACGAAATCGAGACACAGCAACGTGCCTTCATGGCATGCCGCAAGGTCGATTTCCAGCTTGCCGATGGCCAGTTCAGGTTTGAGGAGGACGGCGCCCATGTGATGCGCGGAGTCCTGCGTCACGAACCAGTGCGTCTCGCCGTGACGCGGCGCCAGGAGCTGTCGTACGCGCGCAAGGACGCTTTCGCATGGGGCGCCGACCATCGCCCGACAGTTCCCCCGCGCGCGCCTCATCTTCTCGAGGCTGAGCTCCAGGTTGCCGTTGTTCCAGACCTTGCCATTCCGCTTCATCGTCGTTCTCCCGTTGCAACGCCATGGTTGGTTCATCGCGAGCCAGCGGCCGGCTTGCTCCAGCCGGAAGTGACGGTTTCATTCCAGGCACGGCAGACCCCGGGGATCCTGGGAGATCGCGAAGGTGTCTTGCTCGATTGCGCACGAAACACGCTGACGCCAACATCGATACTCGCCGTCCCGCTCCCAACCCTTCAGGTCTTCCGGACGACGACAACCGGCAACGTGCGACGCTCTTTCCGGAGGTCGAGGCCCAGTTGCTCGCGGACGGCTTTCCGGAGGCTCTCCTCGTCGTTTCCGTCCACCGTCAACTCGAAGGTGTAATTTCAAGGAAGTCCCGTCTCATCGACAACGGGAATCCCCGCGCGTCTGTCGAGGAAGATCAAGAGCATGTTGAGGCTTGAATTGGAAACCGACACGCTGTCCGGACCCAAACCGGCTTCTGCGCGCTCTGAGGCCGGCCATCGTGGGCGCGAGAGCGGACGGAGGCGAGACGACCTTCTCCAGGGCAATCTCGGGAGCGTGTTCCCCGACTTTCAGCTGCTGGGCGAAGCCTGTCGCCGACATACTGATAGCCACCAAAGCAGTAAAGATTCATCTCGCTTTCATCATTCCTCGAACTGCTTGACGTGTTTCTTGTCTAGTCTGGATTTCCACGGACGACTATTTCCCTAAGCCGTGACGGCGTCGGTGGGACCATTGTACGTCGTCAGACGGAGTGCGCGATCTCCCCACCATGGGACGGCGATCGGGCGGTCCATCAGGCCAGACGCCATGATGATCGGCAAATGGGACCGTCGATGGAAGCTGACCTCCACCTCTGTGTCCGTCACGGTGACGGTTGCCGGCATGGCCACGAGGTCACGGAAGATCTGGCGGGCTTGGGCGTCGGCGTAGCCGCGCATGCGTCGCGCCAGCAGCCGGTAGAGGCCGCTGGCCACCACGAGCAGGGTCATATCGAAGTCGACCTTCAGCCCGACCGCCGACGACAACACGTTCATGTGGAAGAAGCGCACGCCGTCGGAGAGGGCATTCTCGATCAGCATGCGTTGGGCGTAGCGCGTGATGAGGGCTTTCGGCGACGTCTTGCGCTCGTTGGTCAGCAGGATCGTGGGTTCGTCGTGGCCGAGGTCCTGCAGATACAACTGTCGAAAGCGTCGCCCCGCCAGCGTGACGGTCTGCTCGACATACCGCGGGGTCCGGTACTTGCGCGTCGGGACGTCCAGTTCGACGGTGCGCCACGCCGACCGCGGCAGCAGCACGATCTCTTTCAGCAAGGCGGGCGACCGGCGCCGCAACGTGATGAAGGGGATGCCCATCTGGTCGATCCGCGCCAGGCCCTGGTGCGTCGTCAACTTCGAATCGAAGACCAGGTGGGGCGGCAGCGTGCCGTGCGTCTTCTTCCAGAAGGCGATGAAGCGGAAGACCTCTTCGGGTTCCTCGCCCTTGCGCAGGTCCGCATTCGCATAGCAGAACGCGTGGGTGTCGCCGTCTTGGGCCAGAAAGACCAGCACGCTCGGCTGGCGCCGACTGCGCATGGAGACGTAGTGCTTCTCGACGGTCGGATGCTCGCCATAGTACGGCACGGAGTGAAAGTCGAGATTGAAGGACTGGCCCGCAAAGATCGGCTCGCCCGTGACGTGGGCATGCCACGCCGCCAGCCAGCGCATCGTCTTGGCGTGATCGATCCGGCACGAGTACTCCGAGAGAAAACTCTTCTTCGGGAAGACGTTGAGCCCCGCAAACAGGCCAAATCCCTCGTCGGCCAGCAGGGCCATGACGTGGCTCTTCCGTTCGATCGACCACAGCTTCATGGCCAGTGACGCCCGCACGGCATGCGCCGCGGGAATCATCTTCGAGCCCGGCAGCTTGGCCGCCTGGACGGTGTGGTCGAGCTGGAGGCGCACCAGGTCGGCGACAAAGAGGAACAGGCCGCCGCAGGCCGTCGTGAACCGGCGCGGCGCCAACGAGAAGGCCCGGACATCGGCCACCGGCTCGACGGTCGGCCGCAGCCCGACCGGACGCTCCTCATCCAGCCGTCGGGGCAGCGCGGCAAATCCTTCGGCCTTCAACACCTCGCGCACGGCCGTCGGACTCAACGGGCACTGGTGCGCCTTGAGGTGTTCGCTGATCTCGTAGACGGAATAGTTGCGTTTGCGCAAGTCCACGATCTGGTCGCGCGCGGCGGACTTCTTGGGCTGCGACTGCGGCCCCCGTCGCGCCGTCACAAAGAAGACCGGGTCGGCCACGCGCCGGAAGTGGTGACACAGGACGTGAAACGCGGACACCGAGTAGCCGAAGGCCCGTGCCGCCTGTTGGGAGGGGCGCCCCTCCACAAAGTACGCGCGGAGCGCCTCATACTGCCGTTGCTTCGGCGTGAGGGGGTCAAGGAAGAAACGGCGAACAGCGCTTAGGTCTTTAGGTGTTCCGTCATGCACGCATAGACGGTATCATCTACCACATGTCGCGTCAAGCGCCTCGGCGCGACACCACAGGCAGTGGCCTACAACCATTACCTGACGCGGTCTTCAGGGGTCTCGTTCTCCGGACGCCCCACGCGAGCGCGAATAGGTGACGATGTGCTACGTGGCGTATCGGACGACTATTATAGTAAGCACTCAGCCGTTCATCCACGAGTCCAGCGCGGCCTCGACCGGGGAATACGCGGCCGATATCGCAGGCAGGGTTCCCAACTCTCGCGAGGCCGCTTAGGCGATTAGTGGTCCGTGGAAATCCAGTCTAGCGTGACGGGGTCCGTCGACGAAGGCAGGGCTGACGAGAATGACCACGTTTGATAGATAACATTACAAGTGCACGATAACATAATGCATGTTACTGTGCACGTATGGCGTTACATAAACCAGCCGCAGCGGCCGGACTCGACACCGCCGTGCACCGGTACCTCCTCGAAGTCTTGGGGGTGCGTGCCAACCCGCGCCCCTGGCCAGGGCAGCGCACGCTACCCTACTTCCTGCAGGAGGCGTACGACCTTCGCGAGGTGCGGCTGTGGGACCGCCCAATTCTGCTCGCCATCGATCGCCAGGCGGCCACGCGTGGTCTTGCGCACACGCGCGGCCACGTGGACAAGATTCGGGCGATCGCGGGGCGCCCCGTCGTCTACGTCACCGAAACGCTGGCGTCGTACGAGCGGCGTCACCTGATCGCGAAGAAGGTGCCGTTCATCGTGCCTGGGAACCAACTCTTCCTGCCGGAGCTCGGCCTCGACCTGCGAGAGTACTTCCGAGGGCGAGCCCGGACGGCCGACGCGCACCTGAGCCCCGCAACCCAGGCCGCCCTCATCGCAACCCTGCTCAGAGTACCGTGGCAAGTGGAATGGCAACCCGCGACCGTCGTCTCTGAACTTGGCTATACGTCGATGACGCTCTCTCGCGTTGTGAAGGAACTCGTGGCTGCTGGCCTCGCAGCGGTGCGGAACGACGGCAAGGCACGGCGGGTTCGGATGGCGTACTCCGCCACCGACACGTGGGAGCGAGCGAGGCCGCTGCTGCGCAGCCCGATCACGCGAGTGGTCTGGGTACGGCGTTCGCCAACGGCTCAACCGTCTGGAGTTCGTCTCGCGGGGCTGACCGCACTGGCTCGGCTGTCGATGCTCGCAGACCCGCACGAGCCGACCTACGCACTGAGCCCGCTGCAATGGAAGGTCGTGAGGGCACGCGTGGAGACGTTGCCCATGCGGATGCCCGATGCCTGCGAGTGGCAGCTGTGGTCCTACAGCCCGGCGCTTGCGCCGAACAGAGACACCGTGGATCCGCTGTCACTGATGCTCAGCCTCAGCAATGAGGCCGATGAACGAGTGCAGAAAGCGCTCACCGAGCTGCGAAGGACCTTGCCATGGTGAAGGGCCTCGATCTGTTCCGCCAGCACTTCGCTGACGATGCCGACCAATACGTCCTGATTGGCGGCACTGCTGCGACGCTCGCGATGGAAGAGGCCGGGCTCGACTTCCGCGCCACGAAGGACCTCGACATCGTGCTCCACGTCGAAGCGCTGAACGCCGCGTTTGGTGCCACATTCTGGACGTTTGTCGAGCAGGGGCGCTACGAGATTCGACAGGCAAGCGACACGGGCAGGCCTGTGCACTATCGTTTCAGCAAACCCGAGGACCAACGGTTCCCGGCCATGTTGGAGCTGTTCTCTCGGACGCCGGACGGCATCATCCTGCCAGAGGGCAGCCGTCTGACGCCGATTCCGCTCGCCGAGGCAGTCGCCAGCCTCCCGGCCATCCTGCTCGATGAGGACTACTACGGGTTCATCATGTCCGGTCGCCGGGAATCCGAAGGTCTATCGTGGGTGGGAGAGGATCGACTGATTGCACTGAAGGCGAGCGCATGGCTGGACCTCACGGCTCGGCAGGCCAGAGGCGAGGCCGTGGACACCGGGGACGTTCGGAAACACGCGAACGACGTGATCCGGTTGTCGCAGTTGCTGGCACCAGACGTGAGGGTGCCCGTTGCGGCCAAGATCGCAGACGATCTGAATCGGTTTCTCGATGGCCTCGCGGCTGATCGGACCTTCGATCCTCGCTCACTCAAGATCACGAGCACCATCGAGGTGATCACCGAACGGATCGCCATGGCCTACGGCTTGGAACGATAACGTGCTGGAAGCGCACGACTGCGCGTTCAGCCGTCTGACCTGCCGGGCGATTTTCGGACCAGTTGAAACGTGAGAGGATGGCTCCCCACAGCCAGTGAGGAGCCCATGCGCAAGAGTCGATTCAACGAAGACCAGATGGTGAAGATTCTCCGCGAGGCGGACAAGACGCCCGTCGCGGAGGTCGCGAAACGACACGGTGTTGCCGAGCAAACGATTTATGTCTGGCGGCAGCGCTTCGGTCGCCTCGAGCCGGCAGACGTGAAGCGCCTCCGGCAGTTGGAGCTGGAGAACGGGCGACTGAAGAAGCTCGTCGCCGAACGGGACCTCGAAATCGAGGCCATGAAAGAGATTGCCCGAAAAAACTGGTAGGCACGTCGGTGCGGCGCCGCCAGGTCGCGTATGCAACATCACGCGGGCGAGCGCCGCATCGACGTGCGTGCTGGGAAGGGCCGGCACCGTTACGTGGTGGACATGAAGACGGCTTCGGAGGGCCGCGGTGACCGGCTCGTCCCCCTGCTCTCGCAGGCCGTTCTGCAGGCGCGATCACGGGCGGCACAGCACGCTCATTGGCAGCCACTCGCCGTCGTCGCGGCGCCCAGGATCGGAAAGGCCGTCGCAGACGTCCTGCAGTCCTTTGCGCGAGACCACGCGCCAGACGTCGCGGTCGGGTTCCTCGACCGCCAAGGCCTCCGTTGTTTCGTCGGGCCAGGTCTCGACGAACTCAACGTCCAGCCGAAACCGTCAGGGCCGAGGGTAAGCCGCGCGTCTCAATCCGCCGTCCACCTATTCTCGGACCTCAACCAGTGGATGCTGAAGGTCCTGCTCGCGCCGCACATCAGCCGACGCGAACTCCTGCCGGAGGCCATTCCCCGCGGCGAATACCGCAACGCGTCGGCCCTGGCGAAAGCCGCGCACGTGTCCGTCATGAGCGCCTTCCGGTTGGTCCGGCAACTGGAACAGGAGCAGTTCCTTGACCAGGGCAGCGGCCTTCTGCGGCTCGTGCGGCTCGATGCGCTCCTGGAACGTTGGCAACGGCCGTACGCCAGCCCCGTGAACGAATGGCCCTACCGCTGGATCTTGCCAGGCAACGAACGCCGACAACTCGCTCGAGCCTTGGAGGCGCTCGGAGGGCGCGCCTGCCTCGGACTGTTTGCGGCTGCGCGCGCGCTCAAGCTTGGACATGTCGCGGGCGCTCCCGTCCATATCTACATTGACGCTCTCCGACCGGAGCGCCTGCCCGATGCCGGACTCTCCCCATCGCCGGCCGGACACCCGGCGAGCGTGTTGCTCCGCGTCCCGGCTGCGAAGGAGACCGTATTCCGCGGCGTCGTCACAGTCGATGACCTGGTCGTGACTGACGTGCTTCAAGTCTGGCTCGACACGAGCCCACATCCCGCGCGGGGGAAGGAGCAAGCAGATCTCATCGGCCGGCACGTGATCAAGCCGATGATCAAGGAAGCCAATGCCCGCACGCAGTAGCGACACCGAACGGTTCTCGGTCCGGGCACGATCGCCCGCACCGAGGATCTGCGCGGCAGGCTGATCGCGTGGGGCTTTTTCGAGGAGATGTCCGGCGACGATCAACCGCCGGTCACGCACTACAACCTGGGAGCGGAGGAACTGGGATTCTTTGCCGAGTTCCTCACGCCACTCCAGGGAAGCGAACGACGTCGCGACGGCTCGCGCAACGTCACCGAGCGCATCGGCGGGGTCGTGGCGCAGAAACTCCGGCACGTCGACGTTCTCCTGATCGCCCCGTGGGCAACCACGGTGAGTCAGGACAACGGCTTCGCTGTACCGGAAGCGGCCGTGGTTCTCGTCCCCAACCCGGTGAGCTTCATCGTCCAGAAGTTACTCATCCACCCACGGAGAAAGCACGACGACCGGCCCAAGGACGTGCTGTACATCCACGACACCATCGAGTTGTTCGGCGATGCACTGAATCAACTGAACGAGGTCTGGCACGTCTCGGTGGCGCCGCAGTTACGGCCATCGTTGAAACGAGAGGTGGCGGCCCGCGTGACCGAGTTGTTCCACACGACTACAGACACGGTCCGCGGCGCCTCCCTGATGGCGGCACACAGAGGGCTGACGCCGGCATCGATCCAGGAACTTTGCGAACTGGGCTTGACCCGGTTGTTCCGATGAAGAAACTGCCGCGCAAACGACGATCGCCGGTCCCGTCAAGCGCGATGCTCGACGAAATGATCGAGGAAGCCACTGTCGACGCCTACGGGTCGTCCGAGCAGATCACCGGGTTCTGCACGATGCTCGATGAGCACCTCGCGGTACCTTTCAAGACGGGGGTTCTCGGCGTCGAAGCGACCGTGACGAGGGTGGACGTCACCACCGACGAACAAATCGTCGCGGTCTGTGTCCGTGGCCGCTCTCGCCAGCGCATTCCGATCCTCGACCTACCGCTGCCCGATCCGCCTCCCTCTGGCGCGGAATGGATCGAGGCCTATCGCCGTTGGGCGCGCGGAAGATAACCTCTCGCAGCCACCCCCACTTGCGGCAACCAGCGCCTGGTCGGTCTGGGCGACGCGTATCGCCAGAGCGGCGACCTGGACAAGGCGCGCGAGCGCTACAAGCGGGCGATTGCGATTGCGCCCGGCCATGCGGCGGCGACAGTGAAGCTGAAGGAAGTGGAGGCGCGGGAAAGGTAGAATCGGCTGTCCCCCGCACCAGGAGGACCAGCATGCTCGCGCCGCTGTTCGTCACATTGCTCCCGGTAGTCTTTCTGGCCGGCCTCATCCAGAGGGCCCTGGCGTTTCGGCGCCGCAACGTCGACATGGACGGAACGCCGCCCATCTCCAAAGCGCTGTTCGCGAGCAGCAAGTACGCCATCGTCCTGGTCTGGGGGGCGATGATCGTCCAGAGTTGGATCGACAAGCTCTCCTTCATCGAGGTCCCGAGTCTGTTCACAAGTGTATCGAACGGCCTGTGGGTCCTGGGCTTCGCGCTCCTGTTCGCTGGCCGGTCTCGCCTCGGAGACTCCTTCAGGATCGGATCTCCCAAGGAACACACCGGCCTGAAACAGACCGGGCTGTACAGGTTCAGTCGGAATCCCATGTACGTGGGCGTCTACACCACGCTCTGCGCGGCGGTCCTGCGTACGCTCAATCCGATACTGCTCCTGGTCGCCGTGTTCGTGATTGCCGTTCACCACAGAATTGTGCTGGCCGAAGAGGCGCACCTGCGCGACGGATTTGGCCAGGAGTATCGGACCTATTGCGACCGGGTCAGGCGATACCTCTGAACTGCGGAGCGTATGCCGGAAATGCGGGAAGGCAACCTGGATCGGCTGTGGACGCCACGTGGACGAGGTCCTGCGCGACGTGCCGTTGGCAGAACAGTGCCAGTGCCCGCGCTCGAACTGGTGGCTGGCCCGCCTGCTCGGGTAGCGAAATCTTCTTCGGGCTCGCTCGCGGCGCACTCCTCATGATGGTGACTTGACGTCGATTCCGTCTGACTCAACAACCGCACGCGTGAGTTTACCGCGAGCCGCTGTGCAAAGGGTTGCGGCCCCGAACATCCGAGGCGGCGCCTTCCATCGCCTGTTTCATCCTGGTGAGCGCCTCGGTGAGCGTGGCGCGGGGGCACGCGAAGTTCAATCGCGCGAATCCTCCGCCGCCCGTGCCGAATGACGGCCCAGGGGACAGCGCCACGCGGGCATGCTGCAGCATGAACTCGTACGGGTCTCCCTCAACGCCGCTCTGCCGGAAGTCCAGCCACGCGAGATACGTGGCTTCGGGCGCCACCGTCGCAACCCCCGTCAGTTCACGCCGGACGAAATCCACCACGATGGTCCTGTTCGACTCGAGGTAGCGCAGGACGTCGTCGAGCCACGGCTGTCCGTCGCGATACGCCGCTGTCGCCGCCACGAGCCCGAGGTTGTTCACGTCGGCAAAGTCGCCGCCGTGGTCTCCGGCTACGCGTCGGCGCAGGTCCGGGGCCTGCACAATCGCAAACGAACAGCGGAGCCCCGGGATATTGAACGTCTTGCTGGGCGCCATCAAGGTCACGGTCCGGCGACTCACCTCCGGGCTGAGCGAGGCGATGGGCAGGTGTCCGGCTCCCGGATAGACGAGATCGGAGTGGATCTCGTCCGAGCAGATCAGCACGTCATGGCGGAGACAGACCTCCGCGAGGCGCTCGAGTTCCCCGCGTCGGAAGACACGGCCGACCGGGTTGTGCGGGTTGCACAGGATGAAGACGCGCGTGCTGGCTGTGATGGCCGCCTCGAACGCGTCGAAATCGATTTCGTACCGTCCGTCTGGCCGGCCGACCAGCGGCGCTTCCTGGTGCACGGAACCGTTGTGTTGTGGGGCACCGAGGATCGGCGGGTACACAGGAGGTTGAACCAGAATGCCGTCTGTCCGGCCCGCGGCGAGAGAGGCCACCAACTGGAATGCTTTCAGCACGCCGGTTTGGAGGACCACCTCGTCGGGCCGGACGCGCCACTGATAGAGCCGCCACATCCGTTCGGCAATCAGGTCTCGCAGTTCGGGCGGATGGACGCAGTAGCCGAAGACACCGTGCGCGACGCGCGCATGCAGCGCATCGATGACGGGCGGAGGCACCGCGAAGTCCATGTCGGCGGTCCAGAGCGGCAGCACGTCCTCGTCGTACGTGCGCCACTTCGTGCTGTCCGAATGCCGGCGGTCCATGGGGCGGTCAAAGTCGAAAGGCATCGCCCTCCATCATACCGAGGGTACGTAGCGAATCGACATGACCGCAACCCCTGTTTCCTTCCAGCGTCGGTCACCAGCGCCAGTAACGAAGGACCCGTCAATCGAATGCCATCATGCTCCGATTCGGACACCGCGAGTCCCTAGCCGTCGGACTGCTGCACCGTCTCCACCATCGCGAGGATGTTCTCGAGCGGCGTGCCAGGCTGGACGTTGTGACACGAACAGCAGATGAAGCCCGCCCGGCCCGCGCCCAGCGTGCGCAGGCAATCCCTCACTTCCGCGCGCACCTCCTCGACCGTCCCGCGCGGCAGAACGCCCTGGTTGTCCACGCCGCCGTGGAAGATGACCCGCTCGCCAAACTCCTGTTTCAACTCCGCCATGTCCATGCCCGGACACGCGTGCTGGATCGGGTTCAACACGTCCACGCCACAGTCGAGAATCCTCTTCAGCAGCGGCCTGACGGCGCCATCGGTGTGATAGAACACCCGCAGGCCGTGGGCGTGCACCAGGTCGCACCAGCGCTTGAGTCTGGGCTCCAGATGCCGCGCCCACATTCGTGGCGACATCAGGAGCGACTGTTGTCCGCCGAGGTCGTCGCTGATGAAGACGAGATCCAGGTGCCCTGCGGCGCGAGCCAGAAACCGCTTCATCATGTCCGTCTGAATCGTCTCGACGCGATCGAGCACGCCGTCCACCAGGGCCGGGGCTTCGACCAGGTCCATCAGGGACTGCTCCAGGCCGCGCAACTGGCTGTAGATCTCGAACAGCGACACCCATGGACCGATGACGGCATAGGTCGGGGACGCGCGTTGGGCGAGGGCCACAGCCGCGTCGTAGTCGAAGCGCTCGACGTTCGGCCACCAGGGATAGGCGTCCAGTGACGACAAACGGCAGTCGCCCGCGAGGGGCGGGTCGACAAACTCCGCGTACTGGGCCTCGCCAGCCTGGACGATCCGCAGGGGCACACCCCACATCGTCGTCTGCCCTCCGGATTCGACGCCGGCGCCGGGCTGGGCGCCGGCCAGATCGCCTGCCTCTGTTCTGTAATCGAGGAAATCCCAGACGATCTTGTCGAGGCCCAGGGCCTGCCACATGGCAAAGTCGTCGGCGACATCGAAGTGTCGCCGCAACGCGGCAGCGACTTCGGGGGTGTGCCACAAGTCAATCGGCAACCGATCCACGGGTTGACGGTTGAGCACGGCCAGGACGCGTTCTCTGGGTGTCATCGTTCTACTCGCCCCGACGCAGCAGGCCAGGCTGCTGCTGCCGTTGGGTCTTCGACAGAGTCCGGCCAGCAGCCCTGATGGCGCAAGCCAGCGCCGCCGCACTGGCCTGGGACTGGATCTGTTCCGACCCATTCGACAAACCCGGAGGCCGCTCGCGCCGACGATGGGCTCCGCCGAGATCCCGCCAACGCGGCTGGATCCAGCCTATCGTCCGCCCGACGGCACTCGACGAACAGCCGACGAGGATCCGCAGGCGGGCGCGGCGGGCGGCGTCCACGCGGGCAGGGCGTCGAGGTTGGCGCGCGCGAGAATCGCGTCCAGTTCCGCGACATTGGCGGCCTGGAGTTTTCGCAACGCGTCGAGCGCGGCGTCTATCGCGCGGCACGGAGCGTCCACGCCGGCCACCACGCTCGCGGTCGGCTGGACGTCGCCCACGAGCTGGTCGTTGAGACGCCGACCGAGGTCGCGGTGTGCCGCCCCGAAACCCGCTGGACCGCTCGCGATCGGTGTGAGCGCGGTGTCGAGCGCCGTCGCCGCGGTTGCGATCTGCGCCGCTGCCGCCGTGTTGGCCGCTGCCGTATTCCGCGCCGCCAGCGCGGCCCGCAACTGCTGAACGTAGTTGAACCCGTGGTAGGTCGCGGCGATCCCGGCCACCATGCGCTGCTGCAGCTGGAACTGCGCGGCGAGCCCGGCCGCCGGGACATTCACGCGCGGGTCAGCGACCACGGTCACCGGCTGCGTGTAGCCCTGGCCGTTGACGGTCAGCTTCGCCGTGTACGTCCCTGGCAACACCATCGGCCCGACCAGTGTCGTTCGCGGCGTCTGTCCGGGGAGCGCGTGCCAGCTCAACGTGTACTCACGATAGTCGAGCAGGTTGCCGCTGTAGCCGTAGTTCAAGGTCGGCGGGTCGGGATAGCGCAGATCCCAGGCGACGCGGTGCATGCCAGCGGTCGCCGGCAGCACGACCGGCGGCGCAAGCCAGTACTCCGGCACGTTCGCCATCGTCGTGTCCGGCGGCGGCGCGACGCTCGAGTACTCGCGGATCACACGGCCAGCCGTGTCGCTGACCGTCAATGTGATCTTGCCCGAGGCCGGCGAGGCGAGGTAGTAGTCGATGATCGCGCCTTCGGGCGGATTGTCGCCGACCTTCATCTCGGGCGGCAGCGGCGTGTCCTGCGTGTTGTCCCATCGCGCGCGCGACGCGGGAGAGGGCCGGAAGAGCAATGCCGGCGCAGTCGAGGCCAGTACCGCCCGACTCTGCCGCAGTGGCGACACGTCGTCCAGGATCCAGAAGCCGCGCCCATAGGTCGAAATCACGAGGTCGTTCTCGTGCACGGTCATGTCGCTGACGACCGTCGACGGCAGGTTGAGCTGCAGCGATTGCCAGTGGTCGCCGCGGTCGAACGACACATAGGCGCCCGTGACCGTCCCGGCATAGAGCAGGTTGGGATCGACGGGATCCTCGCGGACCACGCGCACGACCTCGCCGTCGGCCAGGCCGGTGGCAATCTCCTGCCAGCGCTGGCCGTAGTCGCTGGTGCGATAGATGTGCGGATGCGCGTCGCGCGAAAGGACAGCGGCATACGCGGTGCCGGCCGTCGCGTGCGACGCGTCGATGACGTTGATGCCGGAGGGTGGCAGATTCGGCGGCGTCACGTTGGTCCACGTCTGGCCGGCGTCGCGTGTGAGGTGGATCAGTCCGTTGCTGGTGCCGACCCAGATCACGCCAGCGGCGACGGGAGAGGGCGCCAGGGCCTGGATCGATCCGCCCGGGGCCGGCGCGCCGACGCCGGTGGCGGGCGCACCAGTCGCGGGTGCCGGCGCCGGTCCTCCACGAGGCGCGAGGAGGTCCGGGCTGATGGCGCGCCAGGTCTGGCCTCGATCAGTGGACGCGAGCACGTACTGCGCGGCCATGTACATCGTGCGCGGGTCCTTCGGCGAGAACGCGAGCGGCGGAGCACCGCCGAAACG
>Ga0315273_10008260_pt1 | contig 13112 bp, 11 predicted proteins | sample YL17G02_0_MG_FD_205753 | JGI IMG/M metagenome (GOLD analysis project Ga0315273, IMG submission 205753) | Sediment microbial communities from Yellowstone Lake, YNP, Wyoming, USA - YL17G02_0 | ecosystem: Environmental > Aquatic > Freshwater > Lake > Sediment | place: USA: Wyoming | collected...
GACGGCAGTGTCATTGAGATTGAAGAGTTTCATCGTGTTCTCGTTCCGGTGAGAAAGCGCTCATTGAGAAGTAGCGGTTTGGGGAGCCTGAGTATGGCGCTGAGTGCTGTATGACGCCCAACGTACCCGTTAACCGGCGGCCCGCGGGCCGGCGCGAAGCGCTGCCCACGGGACGTCCGTGTTGAACGCCGGGTTCGGCGGCCGATTGAAGGAACCACTGGTTTCAATGGCGCCTGGAATCACGCGAACTCGGCGGTCGCGAGGCTTCAGCAGACGCATCGACGAGCCGCCATCGCCTGGGTCAGTTACGCGCCTTGAGCTGCACTCTGACAAAGTGCCTCCCGCTGCCGGGACCAGTAGCGGAGAAATCTTCCGGACCCAGCTCGAGTCCTTCCCGCTGGGCCAGCGGATAGAACCGATTGTAGGCGGTCTCATCAAAGCCGTACGCTGCCCCAAGGCTCATGCCACGCATGATCTCGCCGAAGCGCGTCTTTCTCAGCGTGGGACGGATTCCACCGCCTGGGCCGAGCTCCGATATGTATGTCCTCAGATCGGCCTCGGATCCTGCGATGATGCACGCGTCCCCGTCACAGATCGCCTCGGTCGGCGAAGTGCAGGCGAAATATCCGATTACTTTGGCGTCTTCGGCTATGGACATAAAGACATCTCGGCGCGGCACAAAAACAAGGGCCGTGCTCCACTTCGCGCTGGCCCAGGGCGATCAGACACCGTAAGTATCGGCCTTCTCCCTACCGCAAGACGCCGAACCAGAAATGGACAACCTATCCGACGTAGCCGGAAGCGTCAATAGGCCCGATGTTTGATACCAAGACGGTCCAAAATCCCCCAGGATCAACGATAAAGGCTTCAGTGGTGGAGCCTATACGGCGATGAGAAATGGATCATCCGTCTTATCACCGTCTGCTCGACCGCGTTCGGGACCGGATCCGATTCAAGCACCACAGCCTGCGCACCGAGCAGGCGTACGTCGACTGGATCAGGCGCTTCACTCACTTTCACGGCAAGCGGCATCCGGAGGAGATGGGCCGCCGTCGCCACCATGCGCCGGGCATTCCATGATGGGCACACGCCGCGGCCCTGGCACGAGAAGGCGATCAGGAAGTCGTGCCCGCACGCGTCGCAATACGCGCGAGCAAAACCCCGGGCGAGAATTCCACAATCGCGGTAGCGGCGGAACTGCCGCTCCACGTACTCCGGCACCGGCCCGTCGCCGTCGTGGCCCTCGCGGCAGTGCGCGAGCCAGGTCTCGAGGTGTTGCTGGACGCGGCGATAGAGCACGCTGTGCTGCGGACGACGCGACCGATACCGCGCCGGTACGCGCGCGAAGGAATGGAGCAATCATCCCGCGATGAAGCGGATCTCTTCGGCCGCCACCGACAGCGTCACGGGTGTTCCTGTCGGCAGCGACGGCTCGCCGCGCGCGTGCGCATGGTCGACCACCACCCGGGCGCCGGCCACCTGCACCTCGTAGCGCAGGAACTCGCCGAGGAACTCCTCGCCTTCGATCGTGCCCGTGAGGCGCATCTCGCCCTCCACCGCGGCGGGGTCGCCCGCGGTAAGGCGGATCGCGTGCGGACGGAAGGCGATCTCGCCTTGCGCACCGGGCGGCTCGAGCGCGGCGGGCAGCGCGACCTCGCCGATCGCGGGCGAGGAAAAGCGCAGTGTGCCCGCGGCGCGGGTGAAGCTGCCGCGAAACAGGTTCACCGAACCGACGAACTGCGCGACGAAGCGGTTCACCGGATGGTCGAAGAGCTCCATCGGCGTGCCGACCTGCTGGATCACGCCCTGGTCCATCACCGCGATCCGGTCGCAGGTGGTCATCGCCTCTTCCTGGTCGTGGGTGACGAAGATCGTGGTGATATTGAGGCGCTTCTGCAGCTTCTTCAGTTCCTGCCGCGTCTGCACGCGCAGCTTGGCGTCGAGATTGGACAGCGGCTCGTCGAGCAGCAGCACCTGCGGCTCGATCGCGAGCGTGCGCGCGATCGCCACCCGCTGCTGCTGGCCGCCGGAGAGCTGGCCGGGGCGGCGCGCCTCCAGCCCTGTGAGCTCCACCAGTTCCAGCACGGCGGCGACCCTGCGCCGGATCTCCTCGCGCGGCAGCTTGCGCTCCTCGAGCCCGAAGGCGGCATTCTGCGCCACCGTCATGTGCGGCCACAGCGCGTAGCTCTGGAACACCATGCCGACATCGCGCCGCCAGGGCGGGATCGCGCTGACGTCGCGGCCCGCGATCAGCACCTGGCCCGACTGGTTGCGGTTGAAGCCGGCGATGAGCCTCAGCAGCGTGGACTTGCCCGAGCCCGAAGGACCGAGGAGCGCGAAGAACTCCCCGGGTGCGACCGACAGCGTGATGTCGCGCAGCACCTGGGTCGCCCCGAAGGCGAGCGCGACGTTGCGGAGTTCGACGGCCACTGGCGTCATGTCTTTTCTCCGGGGACATCATGCGGCGAGCGGGAAGCGACGATGCGATGCGAGAACCAGGTGCCCAGCCCGATCAGCACCACGGCGATGACACCGAGGGCGGCGCCGGGCCCCCTGCCGGCGATCGACTGCATGTAGAGGTAGATGCCATAGGACATCGGGGCCAGGCTTTCGCGGCTGGTCAGCAGGATCGTCTCCGATATCTCGCCCGCGGCGGTGACGAAGCTGGTGACGAAGCCGGCGAGAATGCCGCCCATCATCAGCGGCACGACGACACGCATGACCGTGTGCCACCTGCTGGCGCCGAGGTTTTCCGCGGCTTCTTCGAGTGATACGTGCACCTGCGACAGCGCCGCCATGCACGAGCGCAGCGCGAAGGGCAGGCGGCGCACCGCGTAGGCGAGGACGAAGATCAGCCAGCTGGCGGTGAGCGGGCCGATGAGGGGCAGGTCCACGCCGCGGAAGGTGCGCAGGTAACCGATGCCGAGCACCAGCCCCGGCATGGCGAGCGCCACGGTGACCATGTGGTCGAGCAGCTGCCGGCCGGGCAATTGCGTGCGCAGCACCAGATAGGCGATCGCGGTGCCCAGCACCACGTCCAGCAGCGCCGCCAGCCCGCAATACAGGAAGGTATTCCAGATCATGCGCGTGGAGTCCTCGAACACCGTGGCGAAGTGGGCGAGCGTGAACTGCTCGGGGAACACGGTGAAGCTCCATACCTTCGACAGCGAGAGCAGCAGGATGCCGAGGTGCGGCGACAGCACCAGCAGCATCACCGCCGAAATCCAGCCGTAGGCGAGGACGGCCTGCCATGGCGTGAGCCTGCGCCGCGGCGCGCTGACGCCGCCGCGGGTCTGGATCGCGAAGTCGCGGCGCTGCACGAACCACCACGAGCCGCCCATCGCCGCGATCGAGAACAGCACGAGGATGACGCAGATCACGTAGCCGATCGGGTCCTCCAGCCCGATCGAGGTCACGCGCAGGTAGGCCTGCGGCGCCAGCATGTTGGTGACGTTCAGCACCAGCGGCGTGCCGAGGTCATCGAAGACCTTGATGAAGACCAGCGACGCGCCGGCGATGTAGCCGGGGAGCGCCAGCGGGAACACGATCTTGCGGAACAAGCGAACGCCGGAGCTGCCGAGGTTCTGCCCGGCCTCCTCCATCGAGGTATCGATATTGGCCAGCGATGCGGCGAGGTTCAGCAGCACAAACGGGAAGTAGTGCAGCGTCTCGACGAAGATCACGCCGTTCAAGCCCTCCATCAACGGCACGGTGAAGCCGAAGGCGTCGTTCAGGATCAGGTTCAACGAACCGGAGCGCCCGAACAACAGTTGCATCGCTGCCGCGCCGACAAAGGCCGGCATGATCAGCGGCAGCACGCCCAGGGTGTGGATCACCACCGCGCCGCGGAACCGGAACCGTACCGTGAGGTAGGCAAGCGGCACGGCGAGCAGCGAAGCAAACAGCACCGTCATCGCGGCCACGTAGAGGCTGTTGGCGAAGGATTCGCGCATCAGCGAAATTTCCGCGAAGGCGCGCAAGTGAGCCAGCGTGAAGCCGCCCTCGGCGTTGCTGAAAGCGGTGTAGACGACGGTGACGACCGGCACCACCAGGAAGGCCAGCAGGAACGCCGCGATCGCCAGCGCGATCACGACGATCCCCGGGGTGACGCGTGTCACTTCGCGCTATTGGCGAGTTCCACGGCGCGGGCGTAGTTGGCCTTGGCTTTCGCCGCCCACTCTTCCTCGACCTTGGCTTTCTGCCTCGACGCCGTCTCGTCCTTCTTGTCGGCCTTGAACAACGCCAGCAGCGCCTTGTCGGCGATCTGCCTGTCATCCACGACCGGGGTGAACACCAGCTTCCTCGCCTCCTCGAGCTGCGGACTCGCCTTGCCGCCCAGGCGCTTCTCGGCGTCCCAGATCGCGTTGGTCGCCTGCGCGAGCTCCTTGTGCCGGAACGTGACCATCTGGTCGAAGAGCGACACCACGACGTAGTAGCGCGATTCGGAGAGGTCGCTGTCGAAGTTGACCTTGGCCTGGATCGACCCGCTGAATGGGTTCGGATAGCCCGCCGGCGCCTTGCCGTAGATTGTCGGCATCACCGGCAAGCGGCTGATCTCCTTCTGCAGCAGCAGCAACTGGCCCTCCTCCGAGAGCGCGAACTGAATGAAGCGCTTGCCGCCGTCGGGTGACTTGGCGCCGGCAACCAGCGCGATGTTGGCAGGCACGATCGCCGTCACCGACGGGTAAACGAAGTCCACCGGCATGCCGGAGTTCTTCGCCGCCAGCCCGAAGAAGTCGATCACGAGGCCGACGCCGAACTGCCCGTTGGACACGCCGTCGGGCACGCCGAACGAACGCTCGGTGATCGCTGCGCTGTTGCCCGAGATCGCCAGCAGCTGCGCCCAGCCGTTCATCCACCCTTCGCCCTGCAGGATGGTCTCCACGGTGAGGTGCGTCGTGCCGGAACGCGACGGGCTGGAGATCGCGACATGACTGAAGTACACCGGCTTGGCGAGGTCCGCCCACTCCTTCGGCAGGGGCAGCTTGTTGGCTGCCATGTACCGCGTGTTCCACATGATTCCGTAGCCGGCCAGCGCCTGCCCCTTGTACAGCCCGTCCGGGTCGTTGATCGGATACGAGCCGACCTTGTCGGGAATCGCGGGATTCCCGCCGTCGACCTTCTGCAGCAGCTTGGCACTCGCGAGCACCTCGAAGGCGTCGGGCGCGGAGGCCCAGAACACCTCGGGGCGGCTCCCCGCCGGCTGCTCGCGCACATACGCAATGCCGGCGGCGGTGTTCTTGTTCAGGATCTCGAGCTTGTCGCCGGGATGCTTCGCCTCATAGGCTTTCTTGTAGGCGGCGGTGAGTTCCTTGGGGAACGACGTGACGACCGTGACCGTGTCGGCCAGGGCGAGCGCCGGCACGAGCAGGGCGGCGGCGAAGGCGATGCGTGACGGGGACATGCTTCCTCCAGTGGGGCGCGCGGATGGACATCCTGCTTGCGGTGCCGCGAGTATTGGGGGTTCGGTGTGCCGGGTCAATCCTGAAAGCTCCCGATCATTGTCGGATTGTAGCATGTAACGCTACTGTTTACACGCCCCGTGCTCGTCATCCGCACCATGGTTGCCGGCATTCGGCCACCGGACGTAGCGCCTCGCCCCATCGGCCGGTCGCGCGCACCATGACCGCAGACTCGGGCGCCTGCGGATGCGCACCTGAACGGGCCGCCGGCTCCCCCGCACGCAGGCGCGCACATTGGAATGCCTATCCTTTGCACGACAGGAAGGCGTGGTAGGGCATGATGGATGGGGGATCCGATCGCGCAAGCCGGAGTATTGCGGGTTCGCTCGTGCGGAGCAACGATGGGTGAATGGCGGCAGTTGACCCCCGCGCCGGAACCCCCAATACTGAGCCGAGTTTGAATGGGTCATCTGCCTGTCCGTCGCTGCGCTGGTCGCGATCCTCGCGATGGCTGGCGCGCGCTTTCTGCGGCGGCGGATACCGGGATCCATGCCGCTGATGTGCAATCAACCAAGGGGAAAGTCATGAAGCTCTCGAAAATTCTTGCGGCCGCTCTGGTCGCCTCGATGTGGGTGATATCGGGCGCCTCGGCCCAGCCGAAGGACTGGTCCACCATCAAGATCGCGACCGAAGGGGCCTACAAGCCGTGGAATTTCACCGATTCGAGCGGCAAGCTGATCGGGTTCGAAATCGATCTGGCCGAGGATCTGTGCAAGCGGATGAAGGCCAAGTGCGAAATCGTCGCCCAGGCGTTCGACGGCGTGATCCCCGCGCTCAACGCCGGCAAGTTCGACGCCATCATGGCCGGCATGAACATCACCGACAAGCGCAAGGAGGCGATCGCCTTCACCCAGACCTACGGCCGGACCCCGTCGACCTTTGCCGTGCTGAAATCGAACGCGCTGGCCAAGCTGCCCGAGGCGGGCAAGGTCTATTCGCTCAATGCCGACGGCGTCGTCGCGGCCGAAAAATCGCTCAACGATCTGAAGCCGATGCTCAAGGGCAAGGTCATCGGCGTGCAGACTTCGACGGCGCAGGCCAACTTCCTGGAAAAGTATTTCAAGGACGTGATCGAGATCCGCCAGTACAAGACCACCGAGCAGCATGACCTCGATCTGGCCGCCGGCCGCGTCGATGCGGTGTTCGCGTCGATTTCCTACCTCAAGAGCGTGGTCGAGGCGCCGGAGAACAAGGAAATGATGTTTGCGGGACCGCGCTACGGCGGCGGTGCGCTCGGGTTCGGCGTCGCGGTCGGCTTGCGCAAGTCCGATCCGGAGCTGCTGGCCAAGTTCGACGCCGCGGTCGTCGCGGCGGTAGCCGACGGCACCGTGAAGACGCTATCGATGAAGTGGTTCGGCTTCGACGTCACGCCGGTGCGCTGAAAGCGCAGATCAACGCGCTTTCGACGTGATCGATTACGTCGATCTGATGGGCTTCGGCCCCAAGGGCTGGGGCTGGCTGATGTTGCAGGCGGCGCTGATGACCATCGCAGTGTCCGGTACCGCGTTCGCGCTCGGCAGCGCGCTGGGCGCCCTGATCGCATGGGCGCGGATCGAAGGCAATCGCCTGCTCCGGATTGCGGCCGATGCCTACACGACGGTGCTGCGCGGAATTCCGGATCTGCTGGTGATCTTCCTGCTTTATTTCGGCGGCAGCGAGGCGCTGACCGCGCTGGCCCACGCGCTGGGCGCCAAGGGCTTCGTCGGTGTCAATGCGTTCACCGCCGGGGCGATCGCGGTCGGGATCATCTCGGGCGCTTATCAGAGCGAAATCTTTCGCGGTGCGTATCAGGCGATCGCCCGCGGCGAGCTCGAGGCCGCACGAGCGGTCGGCATGCCGCGCTGGCTGCTGTTCCGCCGGATCATCGTGCCCCAGGCGCTGCGCTTTGCCATTCCCGGGCTGGGCAACGTCTGGCAGCTGGCGCTCAAGGAATCGGCGCTGATCTCGGTGGTGGGGCTGACCGAGATTCTGCGCCAGGCGCAGGTGGGCGCCGGGTCCACCCGCCAGCCGTTCGCTTTTTTCATCACGGCGGCGGCGCTCTACCTGGTGCTCTCCACCCTCTCGGGCTGGGGCTTCCAGCGCGCGGAGGCCGTCGGGATGCGCGGCGTGCGGCGGAGCTGACGGCATGGATTTCGACTTCCTCCGCCAGACCCTGCTACTGTTGGTCGCCGGCGTACCGCTGCTCCTGCAGCTGGCGTTCTTCTCGATCGCGGCGGGCGCCGCGCTGGCCGTGCTGCTGGCGCTGATGCGGCTCTCGGGCAATCCGATGCTCGACCATGCCGCGCGGAGCTATGTCTTCGTGTTTCGCGGCACGCCACTGCTGGTGCAGATCTTCCTGATCTATTACGGCCTCGGCCAGTTCCCCGAGATCCGCCAGAGCTTTGCCTGGCCGTTCCTGCGGGAGCCTTATTGGTGCGCCCTGCTGGCCCTGACTCTCAACACTGCCGCCTATTCCAGCGAAATCATTCGCGGCGGAATCCTGTCGGTGCCGTTCGGGCAGATCGAGGCGGCGCGGGCATGCGGGATGTCGCGCTCCCTGATCTTCCGCCGGATCACCGTGCCGCAGGGCTTGCGCGTCGCGCTGCCGGCCTATGGCAACGAAATCATACTGATGACCCGGTCCACGGCGCTGGCTTCCGTGATCACGCTGATGGAAGTCACCGGCATCGCCTCCAAGATCATCTCCGAGACCTTCCGTGCCGTCGAGGTCTTCATCTGCGCCGGCGCGATCTACCTGATCCTGAATTTCGCGATCTCGCGCGCGATCGCGCTCCTCGAACGACGGCTGTCGCCGCAGACGCGCGAACCGGCCGCGCCCGCCAACGTCCCGGAACCCGCGCGATGACACCCGCGCTGCCGAATCAGCCCGCCGTCAGCGCCCGGAACCTGCGCAAACGCTTCGGCCACCTCGAGGTGCTGAAAGGCCTCTCGCTCGATGCGCATGAAGGCGACGTGATCTCGATCCTCGGGGCCAGCGGCTCGGGCAAGTCGACGCTGCTGCGCTGTATCAACCTGCTGGAGATCCCCGACGAGGGCGAGGTCGTGGTCGCCGGCGAAACGATCGCGCTCTCCACGGGCCGCGGCGGCAGGCGGGAGCCGGTCGACCGCGCGCAGGTCGACCGGATCCGGATGCAGCTCGCGATGGTGTTCCAGAATTTCAATCTCTGGTCGCACATGACGGTGATCGAAAACGTGATCGAGGCGCCCGTTCATGTCCAGAAGCGTCCGCGCGCCGATGCGATCGAGGAAGCCCTGGCGCTGCTCGACAAGGTTGGAATTGCCGACAAGCGCAACAGCTATCCCGCCCATCTCTCCGGCGGCCAGCAACAGCGCGCAGCGATCGCGCGGGCGCTGGCGATGCATCCGCGCGTGATGCTGTTCGACGAGCCCACGTCGGCGCTCGACCCGGAGCTGGTGGGCGAAGTGCTGCGGGTGATGCGCACGCTGGCGGCCGAGGGGCGGACCATGCTGGTGGTCACCCACGAATTGGGCTTCGCCCGCGAAGTCTCTAACCGCGTCATCTTTCTGAATCAGGGCGTGATCGAGGAAGAGGGCCCGCCGGCTGACTTGTTCGCCGCGCCGAAAACGGAACGGTTGCGGCAGTTTCTCAGGAGCCACCTGCGGGCTTGAATGCCCTGGATCCCGATCGCGCGGTCTCGCCTGAGCAGCGTGGCGTCAAGGCCAGTCATAGGACCCGGTCGACAGGCCCACGAGCGGCGCGGAATCGGCATTGCCGGGACTGTTGTCGACGATGATTCGTTCGAACCCGACGGGCTGCAACGTCGATCGATCGGCCCGATACAGATAGAACGGGCTGCTCGGCTGGCTCGACCACTGGCCATTGCTGTTGCCCACGATGCTCACCTGTCCGAAGAAGACATGGCGGTCGTCGAGCGCGAGAGGGGGCGTGACCAGGGTCGGCTGGTTGTCCATGGGGAACGTGGATTCCCGGGAAAATGCCTGTGCTGCTCCAGGAGTCGACGCAAATCGCGAGAGATCTCCCGGCAGCCGGGTGCCGCTTCGACCGGGACCGCTGCCCATGAGCACCCGGGGCTGGGCGTAAATGGACGTGCCGTCCGGCGAGGCGAGTTCCGGCACGTTCACTCCGGCGTCGAGCGTAAATGCTGGAGTCAGCGTCGACATTGTTCGACTCGCAATGTCGTAGGCCACCAGATCCGACGGACCTGGCGGGATGCGGACACTCAGGAGCCGCGACCAGGTGACCAGCAGCGTCCCTTGCATCCCCGCATTCAGCAGCATAAAGCTCTCGCCCGCGCTGACGGCGGTGGCGTCCCAAGTGGGTGGTAGCGGAAGCGGGAACGGCGTTGCCACCTGCAGATTCCGCGAGACGGAATAGAGCACCAGGTCGCTGAGGCCAAGCACGGGGGGCGGAGCCGGCGCGCCGATCGACGGCGTCACGGCGACGAAGAATGGAGCATTCGTCGCCGGATTCACCATGATGCCCGAGACGCTGCCGTAGCACGGGCAGTTCAGAACGGCCGCCAGGGACGGCTGCGCCGGATCGACGATCGCGATGTTTCCCAGGCTGTCGGGTGCCGCGATCAACAGGTCCTGGTTCAGCTGCCCTTTCATGAAGCCGAAGGATTTGCCTTGCGAACCGGCCGGAAACGACGTCTTCACCGAGTCGCTGGCGGGATCGAGCACGTAGTAGTTGAAGTCCGATCCCAGCAGATACAGCAGGGTCCCGTCCGGGCTCGGGTGCATGTCTATGGCCGTCATGCCCGCGGGCAGCGCGACCGGTGCAATCGCCCCCAGGCGGTGCATCGAATCGCGGCTGTACGTCAGCACTCCACCATCGACTTTGTAGTAACTGAGGAAGCGCTGCCGTGACGGCTGCAGATCCACCGTCGCCACCGCCAGCGTACTAGCCGCCGACGTCGAGTTTCCCGACGACCTGTCCTGCAGGTAGAAACGCATCCCGTCGGTGATCCAGTTGCCTGAAATCCACGAGCCAACCGGTCCCGCCTGCGCAAACAAGGGTCCGTCCGGCGAATTGACGCGCACTTCGACTCCGGCAGAACCGGGTGCGTTCCAAAACAGCGTCGCCTTGCCCAGGCCCGTGTTGCCAGGGTCGGGGACGAGCCCGGGCGTCGCGCCGAAGACCGCTCCCGGTTTGCCGGGCGTGTTCGTATCCACCGTCGCGATCGCCGTGGCCAGCGTGTGTTGCAGCGTGAGCGGCTGACCTTTCGACACGTCCTGCAGATAGAAGCGCATGCCGTTGCGAATCCAGTCGCCGGTGGTTGCGCGACCGCGCTCCGCGGAGAACCGGGCGATTCGCTGCCCCCATGGTTTGTCGAGGTGGATTTCCACTTCCGCGACGCCAGGCGCAGCGAAGTACAGTTGTTGGCCGTTGCCGGTGGATACCAGAACGGTCGTATCCGCAGGAAGACCCGTGATGACGTCGACCGCGGCCGTCCCGCCCGCGCCCCCGCCGTCGCCCCCGCCACCACAGGCGGCCAGCAACCACGCGAGCGCAACGACGCAGAGACCGCGAGGGAGCGTTGATGCCCGACCGCCCTTGGTCGCTCTCATTTACTTACATTCTCGAACGTTCATCCATGACGAAACGCTACACCCGGCGGTGACGCGACGCGTGATCCATGTCAACAAACGCCCATGCGCGAAGAACCCCGATCTCGAACACAAACGGTCAAACCAGTTGCGTTGCGGTGGACAGTTTGACATTTCAGGGAGTCCATCAACGAAACTTCCACCCGAGAGCCGCCAAGCACACGCAAGGGAGTCTCGCGATGGACGAAGGCAATAATGCAGTCAGCGGACGAGTGCCGGGATATGGCGTGCGGTTGACCTTGGCGATGTAGTGATCGGCGCAGGCCAGCCGACCACCGGCGCCAGCAGCAGGGTAAGCGCCAGCGTGATGTCCCCCGTGGTGCGCCTGACGCAGAAGTCGATGAGCTTGCCCTGGCCCCACCACGTCACCGTGGTGCAGACGACGCGGATCGCGATGCCTGCGAGGACGCGTGCCGGCCACGAACTTCAGGCTCAACAAGTTGACGCTACTGACAATCGACGCCTGACCCGTGCCACCGGCTCCCCCGCACGCAGGCGCGCGCGATTGTAAATGCCTACCCTTCCCACACTCAGGCTCGCGCGATTGAAATGGCTACCCGTCACCCCAAAGAGCGGGATAACTACCGTAGGAAAACCCCGAGGAGCCAAAAAACGGCACTTGCGAAAGGCACAAGAACGAAGTAAAAACGAGCGGTCCGAGACCCCAAGAACGCCACTGCGAAGTGGCTTCATTACGCCGCGAATCGCTGGCTCAATCGGTGCCCGAAATGACAACGTGACCGCGGCACCCGGCCCGGACCGCGCAATCCAGCGCAAGGGCTGCTGATTCGGCCGGCTCGAGCGGCCATTCTCCGGCGGGGGGCTCCCCGCCAGCGCCCGGGAATCCGTTCCGGCAACCGCAGCGACCGCTGCATAAACGTGATCACCGCGATAAACGGCTGCGCGCACGTCTTCCTGCATCCGGTGTCCCTCGACCTTGCATTTTTCAGGATTTTTTCAGAATCCTGTGCTAGCCTCCGTTCGGGCGATTTGTTGACATTGTCATGAACGGTGCGTGGCTGGGGCTTCCACCCCGTGCCGCCGACGGCCGCGACCCGAGTGATAGATGGTGTAAACAAGCGGTTTCGCAACTGCGCAGCGACAACGAAGGAGACTTGAATGATTTCGCTGAACGTGAACGGCAAGAGCTACAGCGTCAACGTCGACTCGGCGACACCGTTACTCTGGGTCCTGCGCGATGTTCTGGGCCTCACCGGGACCAAATACGGCTGCGGGATCGAGGTGTGCGGGGCCTGCACCGTGCTGATGGACGGCCAACGCGAGCACTCCTGCGTGGTCGACGTGTCCTCGGCCGCCGGCAAGAAGATCGTCACTATCGAGGGGCTGTCGTCGGATCGCAGCCACCCGGCGCAGAAGGCGTGGATCGCCAACCAGGTGCCGCAATGCGGCTACTGCCAGCCGGGGATGATCATGGCCTGCGCCGGCGCGATGAACGCCGGCCACCACGGCACGGAAATCCTGTCCGAGATGCCGCACATCTGCATTTGCGGCACCTATCAGCGCATCAAGAAAGCGGTCGCGGGTCTCTAGGAGCAAGACATGTCAATGAACCTGCCGGACGGAATCATCGCCACCGCGCTTGCGGAACACAAGATCAATCGCCGCGGCTTCCTGACGTTTGCCGCCAAGGGTCTCGCCGTCGCGTTTGCGCTGCCCCTCGTCGGCCGCGGCGCCGACGTACAGGCGGCGACGAATCGGGAGCTGGCCAGCGCTTACATCCACATCGGCGCCGATGGCAGCATCACGCTGTCGTTCGGCGGCGCGGAGATGGGACAGGGGTCGATGTCCGGCCTGGCCCAGATCCTCTCCGAAGAGCTGAAGGTCGACTGGAACCAGATCACGGTTCTGCAGTCGGCGGTCGATCCGATCGTCTCGTATTGGACCGGCGGCAGCAGCGCGGTCGCCGGTCGCTATGCGCCGCTGCGCAATGCCGGAGCCGCGGCACGCGAATGCCTGATCGCGGCGGCGATGGCCCGCAACGAACCGGCGGACACCAACCGCAACAACTACGCGGCGAAGAGCGCTGTCGTCACGCAT
>Ga0315273_10008261_pt1 | contig 13112 bp, 6 predicted proteins | sample YL17G02_0_MG_FD_205753 | JGI IMG/M metagenome (GOLD analysis project Ga0315273, IMG submission 205753) | Sediment microbial communities from Yellowstone Lake, YNP, Wyoming, USA - YL17G02_0 | ecosystem: Environmental > Aquatic > Freshwater > Lake > Sediment | place: USA: Wyoming | collected...
AAATGCGTAAAAATATAATCGTTCTGGTGTGCGTCATTGTGACCAGTTTGACCGGCAGTGCATGGTCGGCGGTAGTATATAATCAATGGAGTGGCACCACGTCTGACTGGAATACGGCAGGAAACTGGGCACTGGGCTATGTGCCGAATATTCTGGCGCCGAATGGAATAGACAATGTAAAGGCCGGATTCAAGACCGCTACTGGTCCCGTTCTTGGCATAGGGACCACTGATGCCGCTGCTTATCAAATTACTTTAGGCGGTTCTTCCGGCGGTATTTTAACAATGACCGGAGGTGCTCTTAATGTTTCACAGTATCTTGCTATGGGTGTATCCGCAACTGAAAACGGCAGACTCGACATGAATAGTGGTTCTATTACCATTGGCCAGAAACTTTTTGTCGGCCAGGGAGGCACTGGAACTGTAAATATGATTGGAGGAAATATTAATATAACTGCCGAGCTGACAATTGCCGACCTTACTACCGCAACAGGAACTGTAAATCTCAATGGCGGCGTTATAACAGCTTCACTTCTTCAAATGAAAAGAAGCGGCGGAGGCACCGCTAAATTAGACATCGGCGGCGGCACATTAATCCTTAACGGCGACCAGCGCACGGCGATTACTAATTTTGGCAGTTTGATTACCGCTTATAACGGTCTTGGCACATTGAATGTAGATTACAATAACGTTAACATTGGCAAGACAACGCTGACAGCTACTCAGGTTGTTCCTCAGGCCAGCAGTCCAGGTCCTTCAAATGGTGCTGCAAATGTCGCCTTGAATGCAACGCTGAGCTGGACAGCGGGTGATGGTGCGGTTTCGCACAATGTATATTTCGGAACAGCAAGCCCCGGAGCATTTCAGGGTAATCAGCCCTTAACGCCGGCGACGTTTAATCCCGGCACTCTTACGCCGTCTACTGTGTATTTCTGGCGAATCGATGAAGTCAACGAGTCAGACGGTGTAACAACAGGTAATGTTTGGAATTTTACAACAACAACGGGACAAGCATTAAGTCCAAGTCCGGCAAACTCCGCCACAAGCGTTTCTTTGACTCCAACGTTAAGCTGGACCGCAGGACCAGGTGCCGAGTCGCACAATGTGTATTTCGGCACGGCGAGCCCCGGCGATTCTCAGGGCAATCAGCCCTTAACACCGGCGACATTTAATCCCGGCTCCCTTGACCCGAATACAACATACTATTGGCGAATTGATGAGGTAAGCGGTTCTAATACTATTACCGGTAATGTCTGGAGTTTTACAACAAAACCATTAAAAGCTACTGTCCCAAATCCTTCCAGCGGAGCTGCAGGCGTCGCATTGAACGCGACTTTATCATGGACGGCAGGCGGTGCCGCTGTTTCGCACGATGTTTATTTTGGTACGGTCAGTCCCGGTACTTCCAGCGGCAATCAGGAAGGTACTACATATAACCCCGGCACTCTTGCAGCTAACACTACATATTATTGGAGAATCGACGAAAAGGACAGTTCCAACAATACAACAACCGGCGATGTGTGGAGTTTTACCACAACCAATCCTACCGTGGCATATCCGTATCTGTCATGGAGAAATGACCCGACAAATTCTATTGTTGTTAACTGGTGGAATCCCATCGTAACCGGCGACAGCTCGGTTGATTATGGCCTGACGAACGCTTATGGTTCGACGGTAAATGTTGCGACAGTAACGAACTATCACCATGTTGAGCTTACAGGTCTTACCCCGTCAACAACTTATCATTACAAGATAAGTTCAACCGACGGCACAGTAGGCTCAGATAATACATTCACGACGGCCGACGTAAATACGACTTCATTCAGCTTCGCGATGTACGGAGACCCACGAGGCACATCAAGCAATGAACCTTATTACACTCGCCACCAGGCATTGTGCGACTGGATACTGGCACAGGACTATAAATTTGCATTGGAGACCGGCGACACTGTGTGGGAAGGCGGCGGGGCAAGTGCACAGGGTTTTTATACTGATTTCTTCCGACTTGAATCAAATCTTTCCAAGTCCAAAGTTATTATGGCCACAATGGGTAACCATGAGGTTCAGCCCAGCGGAAACACGTACATTTACACCGATCTCTACGGAGGTGCTTTCCCGACCAATGGGACCAGCGGCAATAACGGCAGAGTGTATAGCTTTAATTACGGCAATGCTCATTTTGTGTGTCTCTCGAGCTATCAGGTAGAGTCACTAACGCTTCAGAAAAACTGGCTCATCGCTGATTTGACCGCCGCCAGGGCGAATCCAAATATAAAATGGATTTTTGTAATGATGCACGCACCGCTGTACACCACCAATGGTCATACTGTTGCTCAAACTACGATAGACGCATGGGCTCCGGTATTTGAGCAATATGGTGTTGATATTGTCTTTGCCGGTCATAACCACTGCTATGAACGATCGTATCCGATTAGATCAGGGCAAGTGGCGGCTGACGGCTATGCGCCGATATATTTGACGAACGGCATGGGCGGAGCAGAATTTAATTCGACGCAGCCTTCGCCGTTGTTTGCGGCCCGGTATGGCACTGAAGTAGACGGCGGCCGGACGGTCGTTACCAGCATTACGATCAACGGCCTGCTTCTGACGGTTGATACGATTAAAAATGCTACCGGCGTGGTGATTGACAGTTTTACGCTGACGAAAACACCTCCGCCTATCAAGGGCGATTTCAATGGTGACTATACGGTTGATGCCAATGATTTAGAAATATTCTCCGGAAGCTGGCTTAATACAGGCATATGGCCGTAATGGTTTGTTTGAATATGCTGCTCATAAGCGGTGCTGTCACAGTTTGTCGCATCTGTTGTGAGAAAGATATTGAAGTGATTTGTGTATAAAACGGTGACTGCGTTAGCTTCGGTGATCTTGCTTTGGCTGGTTGTCCTGACAACAACGGCGGGTTCTGCGCTGGCCGTGGATAACACATGGAATAACAACAGCGGCAACGGCCTCTGGTCCACTTCAGGAAACTGGTCGCTATCGCGTCCCTGCCTGATTAGCGAAAAAGCCAAAATCAACAAGATACCCGGCCCGCTCATTAACGAAGGCACGGCCGCGACGGCGAATTGGATCGCTTGCGGGGACGGCGGCAATGGCGCTTTCAGCATGACCGGCGGCACTCTTACCGTAGGAACCGTACCGGGTGACACATGGACAATTCTGGGCTACGGAGCTTCCAATGCCGGAACATTCACTATGGATGGCGGCACTGTAAATACTGTCGACCGCATGTTTGTCGGCTTTATGGGAACGGGTACCTTAAATATGAACGGCGGTGCGCTTAACATCGGCGGAATGTTCGGCATCGCCACTGGCGGCACAGCAGCCCACGGCTATGTGTACCTAAAAGGCGGCACCATCACCACCGAGGATTTTGAAATGGCGACTTTGGCCGGCAGCACGGCCTTACTTGATATTTCCGGCGGTGTTCTTATTATCGACGGCAATAATGTTGTGCTGATAGATGGTTATATCAACAGCGGCAAGATAATCTTTACCGGCACTACCGGTTACTTATCAGTTATTTATGATCCTATCGCCGACAAAACCACCGTTGGCATGTCCATCGACATGACTAAAGCGCGCATCCCTGTTCCGGCCAATAATGCTGTTGATGTGATGCCTGATGCGAACTTGAGTTGGACTGCGGGTACTGGAGCCGCCTCGCATAATGTCTATTTCGGCACGTCGAGTCCGGGTACATCCCGGGGCAATCAGACCGCGACAACTTTCGACCCTGGTACGCTCGACTTCAATACCCCTTATTATTGGCGAATCGATGAGGTGAACGGACCCAACACTACTACCGGTGACGTGTGGACTTTCAGGACTATTTCAGGATTGGCAAAAAATCCTGACCCGCCAAACGGAGCGATGAATGTGGCTTTGGATAAAGTTTTGCACTGGACAGCAGGCCTGGGAATTGCTTCACACGATGTATATCTCGGCACGGATGTAAATGCGGTAAGAGATGCCGAGCGTCTTGAAGGCGATCTGGATGGAAGCGGGCGGGTTGATTATAACGACCTTTCCATTCTCATAGATCACTGGCTTGAAGACCCTGCAGGCTCAGAGCCTTATGCAGGCGTCAACTACGATAACATTGTAGATTTTGCTGATTATGCGCTGCTTACGAATAATTGGATGGTGCAGGGAAGTCCGTTTTTCAAGGGCAACACCACTGATACCAGTTTCGACCCCAATCTTGTGCTGGATACCACGTATTATTGGCGTGTTGACGAGATTAACAGTTTTGAAAACCGAAAGGGCGATGTCTGGACATTTACAACGACGGCTGTCGCGGATGACAACTATACCCTTGTTGGCAAGATTATGTGCGGTTATCAAGGGTGGTTCAACGCACCGACCGATGGTGCCGGAAGGGGCTGGGTACATTGGGGTCCAGGCAGCTTTTCGCCGACCAACTGCACTGTCGATATGTGGCCTGATATGACCGAAATGGGCGTCGATGAAAAATTCCCCGCAAGCGATTTTAACGACGGTAATAATTACTATGTTTTCAGTCCATACAAACGCAATACCGTACTTCGTCATTTCCTGTGGATGCAGCAATACGGTATCGACGGCGTATATCTGCAGCGATTCGCAACCGAAGTAACCCCAGGCAGCGCTGCGTTCAACCATAGAAATACCGTTCTTTCCCATTGTCGAGACGGTGCGAATATATACGGCAGAAAATATGCGGTAATGTATGACCTTTCCGGCCTTGGCGCGGGCGAAACCTCAAAGGTTATAGACGACTGGAAGTACCTCCTTGATACGATGAGGGTAACCAGAGATGCCAATGACCACGGCTATATGCGCCACATGGGTAAGCCGGTTGTATCCATTTGGGGCCTGGGCTTCGGTCGTGCGTATGAAGGACAGGAAAGTTATAATCTGATTAATTTCCTAAAGAACGACCCGTATTATGGCGGCAACGTTGTGATGTTGGGCGTGAACGATACCTGGCGCACTAATGGCGATTCATGGTTCCAGCAGACGCTGTTGCTGGGGGATATCATCAGCCCATGGCTGGTCGGAAGATATTCAAATACCAGCGGCGTTAACAACTGGGCTACAACAAAGGGAGTACCTGATAAGACATGGTGTAACAATAACGGCAAGGAATATCTGCCTGTGATGTTCCCGGGATTCAGCTGGCACAATCTTAATGGCGGCCCATTGAACCAAATCCCTAGAGTTGGCGGCCAGTTCCTCTGGGACCAGGTATATGCTGATCTTGTTACTATAGACGCCAATATGGTTTATGTAGCTATGTTTGACGAAGTCGATGAAGGAACTGCCATATTTAAGGTTAGCAATAATCCTCCAAGGCCGGGCGGCGTTGATATGTTCGTGACTTACAATATGGACGGGTATACTTTGCCCAGCGATGAATATCTCTGGCTAACCGGCCAGGTTGGACGGGCGCTTCGCGGTGAGATACCCGTAAATCAGACCAGACCGGATCGCTGATTTGAACTGCAGTTATATTGGTATCGTCAGCCTGACAAGCATCGCAGTTCCGGATGCTCAGGTTATGGTGCCAGTAATAAATGTTCTCAATGGTTTTATTGAGAGTGTATATGTATAAAATAGCCACTGTGCCTTTTATGATGGGTATGGCTTTGTTGACAGTGTCAGGCTCGGCCTGGGCCGCGGATGTGACGTGGACTAACAGCAGTGGTGACGGGCTTTGGCGGACGGCGGCCAACTGGTCACCTTTTCCCCCAGATATCACCTATGGCGACAAGGCAAAAATCAACCAGTTACCCGGTCCGCTTATCGACTCTGGTACAGCCGCGGGAGCGGGAATGATAGCTCTTTCAGACGGAACGCCCGGTGGCCTGCGTATGACAGGCGGCACTCTTAACGTAGCTAAGGGAACACAGCCCGGATCGCCGCTCGACAGTTGGTTTATAATAGGCTACGGTGCTACCGATAACGGAACATTCACAATGGATGGCGGCACGGTAACTACCGTCGATCGCGTCTATGTCGGCTTTATGGGAACAGGCACCATAATAATTAACGGCGGCTCGATGAATATCGGTGGCCTCTTCGGTATCGGCTACTGCGACAACGGCTATACAACAACAGGCAGGGGTTATGTATATGTCAATGGCGGTACCATTACCGTAGCAAGTTTTCAAATGGGATATCCTGCCGGCTGCGTCGGAAACCTTGACGTAAGCGGCGGAACATTTAATGTCAACGGCGATGTCAGAGCGGCTGTCAGCAACCATATAGATAATGGCTGGATTACCGCTTACGGCGGTCTGGGCGATGTGGTGGTAACATTTGACATGGTTACCGGCAAAACAACTTTAACCGGTACTGTGGATCCTACAAAGGCCCGCAAGCCCTATCCAAGAAATAACGCCATCAATTTGCCTTCTTCTGCTGTGCTCAACTGGGTGCCCGGCGTCTCATCGGTAACGCACGACATATATATTGGCACCGACCCAAATCTGGTTGTCGCGGCGACCCAATCGAGTACCGATATCTATAAAGGCTCACATCCTCGCGACGCAAACAGCTACTCAGAAAGCTTCCAGCTAAATCAGACTTACTATTGGCGCGTTGACGAAGTAAATGGCGTAAGCACTATTCACGGCGACCTCTGGAAATTCAGTATCGAATCAAGGGCAGCTAATACCCCTACCCCGCCGGATACTTACGCAAATGTCGCTGTCACACCGACTCTGAAATGGGCGGCAGGTCCCGATGGTGTTTCACATGATGTGTATTGCGGCACTGACGCCTCGGCTGTCGCTAATGCGTCCCGTCTTGTGGGCGATATTGACGGAAATGGGCGGGTGGATTGTAATGACGTTCTAATATTGTCGGACTATTGGCTGACAAACCTTGCCGGTTCGTCTTACGGCGGTGTCAATGGCGATGCCATTGTGGACTTTAAGGATTTTGCCCTATTAGGGAACAACTGGCTCAAACAGGCAAGCTTGGTTTATAAGGGAAATCAAACCACAACCGCTTTTAATGCGGGCAATCTTACGCAGAATACGATTTATTACTGGCGAATCGACGATATCAACGGCCCAATTATTCGCAAGGGCAATGTCTGGTGTTTCAAAACGACCGGCGACACTTACAGCATGGTCGGTAAAATTATGTGCGGCTATCAGGGCTGGTTTAATGCACCGACAGACGGCGCAGGCAGAGGCTGGGTACATTGGGGCAGAGGCGGTTTCACACCGCAGATTGTCGCGCCAATGAATGTACCGAATGTCACAGTCGATTTCTGGCCTGATATGAGCGAATACGATGCGGATGAAAAGTATCCAGCCACTGCATTTGGCGCCAATCAATACATATACAGTTCATATAATCGCAAAACCGTTATGCGGCATTTCAAGTGGATGCAGGATTACGGCATCGACGGCGTTTACATGCAACGGTTTGTAACTGAGATCTACAACGATCCGGGATATAATCATTTCACCACTGTTTTGACAAATGCACGCGATGCGGCAAATCTGTACGGCAGAAAATATGCGATAATGTACGACCTTTCAAGTATGGGAGCCGTCGGCGTTCTGCAGGTCGAGGCTGACTGGAAAAAGCTTGTGGACAACCTGAGAATAACAAGAAACCTCGATGACAATGCCTATATCTGCCATAACGGCAAACCTGTCGTTGCTCTCTGGGGTATCGGCTGGGATCAAAACATCACTGACCGCAATTATACATGGGCAGACTGCTTGACACTGGTAAACTTTTTGAAGGACGACCCCAATTACGGCGGCAACACGGTCATGATCGGCGTCAAGAGTGACTGGCTCGAAAGCTACAACACTGACCCGACTATGGCGGCCATAGTTGCCAAAGCTGATATAATCAGTCCCTGGACCGTTAGCGCATATAAAAACACTTCGGAGGTCAGCAATTATGCTGCCAATGTGTGGGGACCGGATATAACGTGGTGCAGGGCGAATAATAAAGATTACCTGCCTGTTGTCTGGCCGGGATACAGCAGACGTAATCTCGACTCCGTAAATAACAATGCTGTGAAGAGTGGGTTAAATAAGCGTCCTCGCTACGGCGGCCAGTTCCTCTGGGACCAGTATTATTACACAAAAACTTCCGACACCAATATGATTTATGTGGCAATGTTTGACGAGGTCGATGAAGGCACTGCGATATACAAGATAACAAACAGCCCGCCCACTTGGACGTATCCTGGAGGAACGGCCATGTTCTGGACCTACGAGGGCTTGCCCAGCGACGAGTATCTGTGGCTGTGCGGCCAGGGCGCAAGAATGCTGCGGGGCGAGATACCTCTGACAAGTACTAGGCCGGCTCGTTGATGCTTTGCGATATCAGCAACGTAAAGTTATTTTTCGTAAAATTTTTGGTTGCTTTTATGGTAAAATAGTAATGCATTATGTTTAACAGAACCGTCATAATTTGTTTAGTTTTAAGTCTTTTCGGCAGCGCATTCGCAGACGACGTGCAATGGAACGGCACTATTAGCCGATTATGGGATGTTGCCGATAACTGGGACTTGAACCGTGTCCCGAATACGAGCGACCGGGCTATCTTGGTAAACACGCCCGGCCCAATCATCGATTCAAGCACGACCGCCGCCGTAAATACGATAAAAATCGGCGGAGCAGGCGGAACGCTGGATGTGAACGGGGGTACTCTTACTACAAGCGGCTCAAGTGCAAGAATAGACATCGGTTATGATGCCGGCACAAACGGGACTCTTACCATTAACAGCGGTACTGTAACATCCAATTCGGACGCATACGTCGGGTACGAGGGCACAGGCACCATCAATATGAACGCCGGAACCCTTAATATAAATGGCACTTTGGGTATTGCTTACAATAGCGAAGCCGCTGTCGGCCGTGTTTATCTTTATGGCGGCACCCTGAATTGCTCAGACCTTGTAATGGCACCCTGGGATGGTACAGCCAGGATAGATATAACCGAGGGCACATTAATTATTAACGGCAACAAAATATCTACAATAAACAGCTATGTCAACATTTGCGGCTGGATAACAGCTTACGGCGGCGCTGGTACCGTAGTGTTTGATTATAATGTTACTAATCCCAGCAAAACCACTGTAACTATTTCCAAAGTGGCTAAAAACCCGGACCCTGCCACCGGCACAATGAATCTGGCCCTCGATAAAGTTTTGCACTGGACCGCAGTCCCGGGCATTGCTTCACACGATGTATATCTTGGCACGAATGCAAATGCGGTAAGAGATGCCGAGCGTCTTGAAGGTGATTTGGATGGAGATGGACGGGTTGATTATAACGATATTCACATTCTCGCAAGTTACTGGCTCAAAGACCCTGCCGGCTCAGAGCCGTATGCAGGCGTCAACGACGACACAATTGTCGATTTTGCTGATTATGCACTGCTGGCGAATAATTGGATGGCTCAGGCAAGTCCAGTATTCATGGGCAGCCAGGATGTGAACAGTTTCGACCCAAACCTTGTGTCAAACACCACTTATTATTGGCGCGTGGATGAAATCATCAGCAGCGAAAAATGGAAGGGCAGTGTCTGGAACTTCACAACCGCGGATGGTAATTATAGTCTTATCGGAAAGGTCATGTGCGGCTATCAGGGCTGGTTTAATTGTGCAGGCGACACAAGCAGTCCTGCTCGAAACTGGGTGCACTGGCCCAAGACAGGCAGTTACGCCCCCACGCCAACCAATGTCCATGTCGATTTGTGGCCTGACATGACCGAAATGGATACGGATGAAAAGTTTGCGGCGGCGCCTTCCTTTAATGACGGCAACGGTACCCACTATTTATTCAGCTCACACAATCTCAAAACTGTACGGCGGCATTTCAAGTGGATGCAGGATTACGGCATCGACGGCGTATATCTGCAGAGATTTGCGACCGAAATAAAAAATCAGACGAGTCCAAGTTTCTATCACCGCAACGATGTGCTTGATTACTGCAAAGATGGTGCAAACTTGTATGGCAGAAAATATGCCGTGATGTATGATTTGTCCGGCCTCGATGCCGGCGGAACTTCATACGTCATAGACGACTGGAAATACCTCGTTGATATAAAGCATGTAACCACGGACCCCAATTATATGCACCACAGAGGCAAGCCCGTTGTGGCTGTCTGGGGAATTGGCTTTAATGATGGCCGTAAATACACATTGGCAGAATGTCTTACCCTTGTGAATTTCCTTAGAAATGACCCTGTCTATGGAGGCAATATCGTTATGGTGGGTGTACCGAGCTATTGGAGAGACCACGACGGCACGCATGACTGCCTCAATGACCCGTGTGTTGCTACAATAGTTAAAGTTGCCGACATTGTCAGTCCATGGTCAGTCGGACGGTATAATTCAAGCGGTGTCAGCAACTATGCATCTAACGTTTGGATACCGGATGTTACATGGTGTCAGCAAAACAGTACCCCGAGCCATCCTATCGAATATCTGCCTGTAATTTTCCCGGGCTACAGCTTCCACAACGCGAATTCTTCTAAGCCTATAAACGAAATGCCCCGTAACGGCGGCCAGTTCCTCTGGGATCAGGTAAAAGCCACGGTTGCTACTGCGCATGCCAACATGCTATACATAGCCATGTTTGACGAAGCGGACGAAGGTACCGCCATATTTAAGGTCACCAATAACCCGCCGGTGCCAGCGTTAGCGCCGTTTATTACATATCGGCAGGATTTGCCTGGACAGGGAATCGGATATCTGCCGGCTGGAGCAGCATTGCCAAGTGATGAATATCTATGGCTTACCGGTCAGGCCGGAAGAGTGCTTCGCGGCGAAATAAGCCCCATACCTTCGACCCGACCGGCCCGCCCATGACGAAGGATGGCGTATCATTCGGGTTATAATAAGAAGTCCGGCATTTTCATAAAATGCCGAAAGTATTGTTGTTCTCATGTATTTCTCATGTTTATTTTGGTAATATACTTGTCGCTGAGTTGACATGGATGTGTCAGGCAGGGCGGTTTGACCGCGGTGGCAGACTGTAAAGTTAATAACCTTTTATAAGGAGTTTTCAAATGGTTAGAAAGAACGGGATTTTGATTGGATGTGTTGTGGCAGTGGCGGCGCTGGTGTGTGCGGTAACGTATGCCGAGAAGAGTGAAACGAAAGATGCACTTCCGTCGGCGGTACAGTCAGCGGTAAAGGCTCTGTTTTCGAATGCCGTGATTGAAAGTTCGAAAAAGGAAGAAGCGTCGATATGTGCCTATGAGGTTGAATTGAAAGATAACGGCAAGGCAGCTTCAGTCAATGTTGGTGAGGACGGCACGGTCATAGAGGTCGAAACAACCGTAGATATGAATGCTCTGCCTGATGCGGTTAAGAAAACACTAAAGGCACAGGATGTAAAAGTTCCCACAGTTGACAAGGCGGTTACGTATTTCGAGTTGAAGTTGGTCAAGCTTGATGCTCCTGTAACTACCTATGAAGCGAAAATCAGCAAAGACGGCAAGGAAAGTGAAATCAAAATCGCCGCCGACGGCAAAATTATGAAGCAGGAAGCCGCAGAAAAAGAAGAAAAAGACGGCAAGGAAAAAGACAAAGATTAGAACTCGAATTTAAATAACAAAAGGCATTAACGCCGTCGGGATAGAAAACTGTCTCGGCGGCGTTTTTATTTGACGAAGTGACCTATGGCCGGCGCAGTCGAACCATCGCTGCGCCGAGGCCGAGAAGCAAAAGCGTGGCGGGTTCGGGAACTTGCCAAAGGAAAGCATGGCCATTACCTGAACTATCAATCGCCCAACCGACGACGTTCCCGTAACTATCGATACCAGTAGCGCGAGAACTGTTGAAGCCAGCTGGCAGGAGGCATTTTCATACTTTTTACAAACGTGGCTGCCTTACTTTTTCTGTGATTCGGAGGCCAGGAATTTCCGGACTTCTTCGCGGATGAATTTGAGGCGTTCGCGGATAGGCAGTTTTTGCGTGCAGGCCTTTTCGCATTCGCCGCATTCGGTGCATCTGGTGAGGTACTCGTCCTCAAGGCTAATGTTCCAGTGCCAGCGAATGCGGTTTATCATCTCTATTGTCCTGCCGGTGAGTGCATATTGATTGTAAGTATCCATCAGTTTGGGAATTGGTATGCCCTGCGGGCATTTGTCGCAATAGCTGCAGGCGGTGCAAAGCTCATTGAAGGCATAATTAAGGCTGTTGCGGATTTTTTTGATCGCCTGCGGAGGGATGGGTTTGAATCCGTCGACTGCACGGATTGCCTGGTCAATATGATTTCTGCGGCTTGCACCCACAAGCGCTGCGGTAATGCGCGGGTCGTTTAGCAGGAATCTAAGCGCTGCTTCGACGACGGTTTCGTCCGGCCGCGTCTTTACGAACGCAAAGCGACGTGGATTTTGCGGAATAGCGCCGCCCGACAGCGGATTCATAATCACAACGCCACAATTGAGTTTGGCGGCCGCCTCGATGCCTTTGTCGCGATACGCGAAATTGCTTGCCGAATAACCGAGCAGAATGCCTTCGAAAAAATACTCAGCGAGCATTTTGCTGATTTCGGAGCCGGTCATGTGGCTTGAGACGCAGATATGCCTGATAAGGCCTTCGGATTTTAATTTTTCAAATTCCTTTAATACGCCCCTCGCTTTTCGCAAGTGGAATTCATCAAGAGTAACGAGGCACCAGACGTGATAAAAGTCAATGTAGTCGAGATTCATTCTTTTAAGCGAGGTTTCGCATTCGCGGCGAACCTCCGCAGGGTCGGTCCTGGCTGATTTAGTGGATATGTAAAAAGGTTTTTTGGCCCGCGTCTTGCTCATTTCCTTTATGGCCACGCCGAAAAGGTCTTCGGATTTGCCGTAGCCCGGCGCCGTGTCGAAATAGTTTATGCCCGCATCGTACGCGGCCTTTACCAGCGACGCGCAGCCATCGACATCATCCTGATTTTCAAACCGCATTCCACCAAAGCCGATTGCGGAGACTTTAATGCCTGTTGGACCGTAAGTATTATAAATCATTCATCTGTTCCTTCTGTTTTCTGCCTTGGCAATTTTACAAACTCATCAAGATTATAGACAGTGATTTTTGCCTGGCGAATCGCAGCGAAGAGTGTGGTTCAAATC
>Ga0315273_10008262_pt1 | contig 13112 bp, 8 predicted proteins | sample YL17G02_0_MG_FD_205753 | JGI IMG/M metagenome (GOLD analysis project Ga0315273, IMG submission 205753) | Sediment microbial communities from Yellowstone Lake, YNP, Wyoming, USA - YL17G02_0 | ecosystem: Environmental > Aquatic > Freshwater > Lake > Sediment | place: USA: Wyoming | collected...
CGCCCACCGGGCAACCGCGATCCGGAGCCGTCGGAGCTGGCGGCGTGTCGCGACTACCTCGAGCGGCAAATCGCCTTGATCAAACCCTCGGTGATCGTCACACTCGGCCGTTTTTCGATGGAGCGTTACTTTCCTGGGCAGTCCATCTCGCGCATCCACGGCCGGCCCAAACGAGTGGGCAACGTCTTCTACCTCCCGATGTTTCATCCGGCAGCGGCCCTGCGAAACCCAGCCTGGCGCCATGATATGGTGAAGGATTTCGCGCAGATACCTGAATTCCTGGCTCAACTACAAGGGCATGTCAGGCCGGGGGGTTCCCCCGAGCTATCGCCGGCCGGCGAGCCGGCCGAGGGCGAGCCCGATGACAAATACCAGCAACTTACACTGTTCTGAGGCAGGCCTGGCTGGCAGGCGGTCAAAGCACACATCCAAGCCTACGTCGAGAAGGAGGCACATTGGCAGATCAACCCCTACGCGTCATTCCCCTGGGTGGTGTGGGTGAAATCGGCAAGAATCTGATGGTGTTGGAGTATGGCAGAGACATCCTGATCATCGATGCAGGGCTCATGTTTCCGGAAAGCGACATGCTGGGCATTGACCTGGTCTATCCGGATATCACGTACCTGACCGATCGCGCGGATCGTGTGCAAGCCGTGATCCTTACTCACGGACACGAAGACCATATCGGCGCGCTGCCCCACTTGCTGAGATACCTCGATGTACCGGTCTACGCGACAGCGCTGACGCGTGGCCTGGCCGAACTTAGACTGCGTGAGGCGGGTCTCCTGGCAGATGCGGAGCTGCACACCGTTACGACTGATGATGTGCTCAGCCTCGGTTGCTTCACCGTGGAATTCTTCCACGTCTGCCACAGCATCCCCGATGCGATGGGAGTAGCGATCAGCACACCGGTCGGCCTCGTCATCCACGCTTCGGACTACAAGTTCGACCAGCACCCGGTAGACGGCAGGCTCACCGATGTCGACAAGCTGCGCTCTTTGGGTGACCGAGGTGTGCTGCTGCTGCTGTCGGATTCCACCAATGCCGACAATGAGGGCTTCACGCCCTCCGAAGCACGCATCAGCGAGGTGCTGGACGGTATTATGAGCGCCGCCATGGGCCGCGTCATTATTGCCACCTTCGCCTCCAACATTTCGCGCATCCAGCAGGTCGCCCAGGTTGCGCACCGTCATAGGAAGCGTATGGGCGTGGTCGGGCGCAGTATGGTCAATAATGTGCGGATGGCGATCAACTTAGGCTATCTCGACATTGACCCCGACGATCTCCTCAGCACGTCGGAGATGAATGGCCTTCCCAAGAACCAGGTCGTCATTGTCTGCACCGGAAGCCAGGGAGAGCCCAGTGCAGTGCTGGCGCGTTTGGCTGCAGGCGAGCACGGCCAGCTACAGGTGGCACCCGGAGACACAGTTGTTCTTTCCGCCGAGCCGATCCCGGGCAACGAGGTGTTGGTCAACCGCATCGTGGATGATTTGTTCCGGTTGGGCGCAGACGTCATCTACCACGACCTGTGCGACGTTCACGTCTCAGGCCATGGCAGCCGCGAGGACCACAAACTTATGTTTTCGTTGACCCGGCCGCGTTTTTTCATCCCCATGCATGGTGAGTATCGCCACCTGGTGCTCCACGCACGGACGGCGCAGGCGATGGGAATCCCAATACAAAACATCCTGATCATCGAGAGCGGGCAGGCGGTCGAGGTCCATCCGAACAGTCTCAAGTTGGCCGAACGAGTCTGCGAAGGCTACATCCTGGTGGACGGCCTCAGCGTCGGCGACATCGGATCGGCCGTGCTGCGTGACCGCCGCCATCTCTCCCGCGACGGCTTCATCGTGGCCATCGTCGCTATCAGCCGCGCTACTGGCGAGGTTGTGACCGACCCTGAAATTCTGACACGCGGCTTCGTCTACGTGGCGGAATCCGAGGGGTTGATCGAGGGCGCCAAGGAACGCATGCGGGAGATCCTCAAGGCGCCCGGCGCCGCCTCAACCGTCCGCAACAAGATCAAAGACGCCCTGAGCCAATACTGCCTCGCCCGTACCGGACGCAGGCCCATGATTATGCCGCTCGTATTGGAGATCTAGCGCCGGAGGCATTGTCGCCCGGATGTCGATGGTGTATAATCCTAATAAATAGAACATCTGCACGATCGACAGCCGGCAGGATACGTCTGATGGCCAAACGGCGCTCTAGGCCCAAACCAAAACCAGGCCCCAATCTTAGCCAGCTCTTCAGCGGGGAGATCATCGGCAGCCTGCTTGTGGTGCTGGCTCTCCTGATCCTGCTCAGCCTGCTCTCGTCGAGCCGCGGGGGGGTCACGACGGGGCTGATTGGGGCACTGCGTACGGTCTTCGGCGCCGGCACCTGGGCTCTGCCGGTGTTGTTGGGCATAGTGGGCGCGTGGTTGGCATTTAGCCAGGTCATTGGGCCGGAGATCCTGTCGATCCGCCGGGTGCTGGGTGTCCTCGGCCTCTTCCTCGCTCTCGAAGGAGCAGCCCATCTCATCGCCGGTGGCACTGCCCCTCAGGCCCTGGCGCTGGCCGGTAAGGGCGGGGGGCTAGTGGGCTGGCTCTTCAGCCAGGCGCTCGTGCTGACCCTGGGGGTGCCGGCAGCAGTTGTCATGATCGCGGTCATTGCCCTGATTTCGGCAATCGCGTTGAGTGGGCTGACGGCGGAACAACTGCGCGCCGGGCTTGCCAGGCTCTGGCAGCTGCCGGCTTCCGTCACGACGACAGCCAACACGCGGCCGGCGCCCGGGAACTTATCGCTTCCGCTGTACCCAACAGTGCCGTTCTACCGGCGTTGGTGGGCTCGCATGGACCGTTGGCTGCTTTTCGGCCCGCGCTCGTCGAGCGCCGGGACCCCAGCTCCCTTGCCCTCAGCTCCCAAAGCCAGTTCCGAAGCCCTGATTGTCCGTAACAGCGGAGCAGGGCGAAGCACCGGCACCGCGCCCACCCCGCCCCGTCCAGCCGCGCAGGACGCGTCATCCCCCGTCAAGATCATCGGCGGCGGTCCGTCCGGCCTGACGTGGCGGCTGCCAGCCATCGCGGACGTCCTAGAAGACAGCACCGAGTTGGATATCCAGGGTGAAGACCTGCGCCAGCGCGCCCAGGTCATCGAATCTACCCTGGAGGGGTTCGGCGTGCCGGTCCAGGTAGTCGAGGCCAACCAGGGCCCAGCGGTGACGCAATTCGGTCTGCGCCCGGGCATCATCGTGCGGCGGGACCGCAAGGGCCAGGAAAAGCGCGTCAAAGTCCGCGTCTCTCAGATCCAGGCCCTGTCCAACGACCTTTCCCTGGCGTTGGCTGCTTCCCCCATCCGTATCGAGGCGCCCGTTCCGGGGCGTGACATCGTGGGCGTGGAAGTACCCAATGTGCAGATATCACTGGTGGCGCTGCGCGGCGTGATGGAGTCCGAGGAGTTCCTCTCGACCAAGGGTACGCTGACGATCGGGCTCGGTCGCGACGTCAGCGGCCAGGCGGCCGTCGCCGATCTTGCACGGATGCCCCACCTCCTGATTGCCGGGGCGACCGGCTCGGGTAAATCGGTATGTGTCAACGCGATTATCACCGCATTGTTGATGACCCACACCCCCGAATCACTCCGCTTTCTGATGGTCGATCCCAAGCGGGTTGAATTGACCGTTTACAACGGCATTCCGCACCTACTGTCACCGGTGGTCGTGGACGTCGAGCGAGCTATCCCGGTGCTTCAATGGGCCACCGGCGAAATGGAACGACGCTATAAGCAGTTTGCCAAAGTGTCGGCCCGCAACATCGAATCCTATAACGAGCAGCTGTTGGCCCGTGGCGAACAGGCGCTGCCCTACATCGTGATCTTGATCGATGAACTGGCCGATCTCATGCTCTCGGCTCCGGATGACGTCGAGCGCTACGTCTGTCGCATTGCACAGATGGCCCGTGCGACGGGAATGCACCTGGTGATCGCCACCCAGAGGCCCAGCGTGGACGTGGTCACCGGGCTCATCAAAGCCAACTTCCCTGCCCGCATCGCCTTTGCCGTCACCTCGCAGATTGACAGCCGGGTTATCCTCGACACTCCGGGGGCTGAGCAATTGCTCGGCCGTGGCGATATGTTGTTTATGGCGCCCGATGCCAGCAAACTCCAACGCTTGCAGGGCTGCTACGTTTCCGATCGCGAGACCCAGCGGCTTGTACGCGCCTGGCAGGGGATGCGCGCGATCACTCCCGAACAGACCGAGCAGACCGCTATCTCCGAACCCGAACCTTCATCAATGGCTGAGCCTGCTCTCGGCGAGCAGGGCGGTGACACGGATGCTGAATCCCCACTGCAGCCACCCTGGTTGCCGGGCCAAGAGACCTTGCAGCAACCCTTGTGGCAGGAGATGGCAGAGCGCGAGGAGATGGCCGCCAGCCGCGATGAGATGTACGGGCAGGCCGTCGAAGAAGTGCGCAAGTCGAGCCGGGCCAGCGTGTCATTGCTACAGCGCCGGCTGCGCATCGGTTATTCCCGAGCTGCGCGCCTGATCGACGAACTCGAGTCGAACGGCGTAATCGGCCCCGACTTGGGCGGCAGCCGCGGGCGCGAGGTATTCTCGGCTGGCTCCGACCCCCAGGAGGACCCAGTGAGCGGTGGCTGGTAGCATGAGCAGAAGGTCCACAAGCTTTCTGCTGGTGCTGATCCTCCTGCTCTATGCCGTGCTGGGTACGCTGTTCGCCGTCGCAACCCCCGCCTGGCAGGCGCCCGACGAACCGGCGCATTACAACTACGTCAGCTTCCTGGTCGAACACGGCCGTTTCCCAATCCTGCAGATGGGAGATTATCCACACGCCTACATGGAGGAAATCAAGGCCCGCGGGTTTCCCTCGGACCTCAGCATCGCGCCGATTCGCTACGAGTTCCATCAGCCGCCGCTCTACTATGCCCTCGCGGCACCTGTCTACCGTCTGACTGGTGGTAACCTGGTACCGTTGCGGCTTTTTTCGGTGCTGTTGGGGGCCGGGGTCGTTGTGCTGGCATTTGCGATTGCCCGCCGGATCTGCCCGGCCTGGCCGGGCCTGGCCGCCGGCGCGGCAGGGTTTGTGGCGTTCTTGCCCCAACACCTGGCCACCGTGTCTCAGGTGGGCAACGACGCGATGGCCGAGGTGCTCTTCGCCCTGGCGCTGTTCGCCTTGATCGGTTGGATCGGCAGAGTGGCCGCGTCGCCGGCGCCAACGCATGCCTCTGCGATCTCACGCTCCCGAACCGCGATCGCGATGGGAATCCTCCTGGGCTTGATCCTAATCACAAAGACTACAGCCTACATCGCGCTGGTCCTTACCGGCGGCGTGCTGATCTGGGCGTGGCGGCGCCAGCGGACATCGGTTGGCCGCATCCTAATCGATACCGCCCTGGTCGCGGCGCCTGCCCTCCTCATTGCCCTTCCCTGGTACGTTCGTGATGTCATCACCTATGGCTGGCCCGACCTTCTCGGGTTAGGCCGGCACGATGCTATCGTGGTTGGACAACTGCGCACCGGCGACTACCTCGCTGGGGTCGGCCTGATTGCTTACCTCCAACGGCTGGTCGAATATACCTTCAAGAGCTTTTGGGGCGTCTTCGGCTGGCTCGGCGTCTTCATGGACAGCCGCATCTACTTGGTCCTGGCTCTGGTGTGCGGCGTTATTGCTTGTGGGTTGGTGCTGCGTGGCGCGGCTCCGGCGTCGCGTGCGCGCTGGACGGAAAGCGGGCCAGCCATTGCAGAGCCTGGCCTCGCAGGCTATGCCCTGCGCCTGCTGGCTTGTTCAGCACTCCTGACGATTGTTGTCTATGGCTGGTACAACATGCAGTTCGTGCAACACCAGGGACGCTATCTGTTCACCGCGCTGATCCCGGTCGCCATCGGTTTCGCCATGGGATGGCGCTGTGCCCTGCGCCCAAGCAATTCCCGCCTGATTGCCGCGGGACTGTTGCTCCTGGCGCTTGGGCTGCTCATCGGCAGCATGATCGCGCACCAGGCGCTGCCTAAGTGGCCCCTCGCGCTGACAGTGGTCATTGCTGCCGGGCTGGCTGTGCGCCCGCTGCTCCCTCACCGTTTTGATTCGCTGCTGTTCGCTCTTCCTTTCGCCGCCCTGCCGTTCCTCGATCTTTATGCGCTGTTCGGCGCGATCCTGCCACAGCTGGCACACTAGGCTGGTCTGAGAGGTTGCCGCAGATCCGTCTGGATCGGCAGGAGGAAACCCGAGACATGAACTTCACCGAATTCGCCCAGACCGTGCAATCCAACGTCGGCCAGGTGATCATCGGCAAGGCCGAAACGACGGAACTTCTGCTGGCAGCGCTCCTGGTCGAAGGGCACGTTTTGCTCGAGGATGTGCCCGGCATCGGCAAGACCACCCTGGCCAAGGCGGTGGCGCGCAGCTTGGACTGCTCGTTTGCACGCATTCAGTTCACCCCAGATCTACTTCCGGGCGATATCACCGGCATCAACTTCTTCAACCAAAAACACCAGGAGTTCGAGTTTCGGCCCGGCCCGGCATTCAGTCAGTTACTGCTCGCCGACGAGATCAACAGGGCGACCCCCCGTACCCAATCCGCGCTGTTGGAGGCCATGCAGGAACACCAGGCAACGGTCGACGGCCAAACCTACGCCATGCCGCGCCCGTTTCTGGTGCTCGCTACCCAGAACCCGATCGAGCTGGAAGGCACATTTCCCCTGCCCGAGGCGCAGTTGGATCGCTTCTTGATGCAAGTCACACTGGGCTATCCAAGCGAGACCGACGAGGAGCAGATCCTGTTGCGCTATCAACAGAATGACCCACTGGCTGAGCTAGGGCCGGTGGTCACGACCGCTCAGGTGTTGGAGATGCAGCAGCGAGCTCGAGAGATCCACGTCAACCCAGACGTCCGGCGCTATATCGTGCAGCTCACGCGGTCTACGCGCGAGCACCCCGCCGTGGATCTCGGCGTCTCGCCGCGGGGCACCCTGGCCCTCTTCAAGGCCGGTCAGGCCCTGGCCGCCTTGCGCGGCAGAGACTACGTCATCCCCAGCGACGTACAGTTCCTCTGCCCCCCTGTCCTAACGCATCGGATTCACATCAGTCCCCAGGTGCGCCTCCGAGGTCGCACCCCCGCCCAGGTCATCGCCGAAATCGTCGCATCCGTAGCCGTGCCGGTCGTGGAGTAATCAAACTGTGGCTCAGTCGGAGCCGGCGGAATCCTCCCGCCCTTGCCAGGATGAGGGGCACCAGGGCGATACCGCGGATGCCAGCCCTGACCGCGGCTGGCGAGGCATCCGTGAGGAGCTGCGCGGGCGGCGTTACCTTGATCTGAGCAAGGATACGCAGTTCAGCTCCGCCTGGCTTCTGCTGGGGCTATTTCTCTCGCTGGCTGGTCTTCTCCTACAGAGCGGATTTCTGCGCGCCACGGCGGCCACACTGTTTGTGGTCGCGGCATTCGGGTGGACGTGGAATAGTCTCAGCCTTTTTGGTCTGCATTATCGGCGGAGCTTCAGCGAGACCCGTGCTTTTCTGGGCGAGACGATCGAACTGACCCTGGAAGTCAGCAACCGCAAGTTGCTGCCGGTTACCTGGCTTCAAATTACGGACATCTTTCCGGCGAGCCTGCCCGTCGACGAGGAGACGGTCAGGCTCAACCGCAGCTCGAACCTGGGCGAGTTCACCACCTTCTGGAGCCTTGGCGTCTTCCAACGTCTTAAGCGTCGCTTCACGGTCCGCTGCATTCAGCGGGGCTTTCACTCCTATGGGCCTGCCGTCCTGAGCACCGGTGATGGCTTCGGAATGTTCGATCGCAAAGGCACCCTCGGCGACCGCCAACGCCTCATCGTTTACCCGAGGCTGTACACGATTGCCGAGCTGGGCCTGCCGGCAAAGGACCCCTTCGGCGGCCGCGATTCGAGGGAGCATCTCTTCGAAGACCCACTGCGAACGGCCGGCGTTCGCGCCTGGGAGCCGGCGGACGGCCTCAAGAGGATACACTGGAAGGCCACCGCTCGCTACCAACAGATGTTGAGCCGGGCTTATCTGCCCAGCACAGCGCCCCAGGTGCTGCTTGTCCTGAATGTGGCCACGTTTCCGCGCCACTGGCTCGGCCACATCCCTGAGCTGATGGAACGGGCTATCAGCGTCGCAGGCAGCCTGGCGGCTCAGTGTGTCGAGCTGCGCCTGCCCGTTGGCCTCGTAGCCAACGGCTTTCTGCCTGGCAGCGACCAACCACTGCGCTTGCTGCCGGGCCGCAGCCCCGACCAGCTGGTTCACATCCTGGAGTTGCTGGCCGCAGTCACCGCTTTTGCGACGAAACCCATCGAAGAGTTGTTGCTCAGCGAGGCGCCGCGCCTTCCCTGGGGATCCACTCTGCTGGTTGTGACAGCGATAGCCCATGTGGAGTTGCTGGCCACGCTGCTCGAATTGCAGGGAGCGGGGCGCAAAGTCGTGTTGTTCACATTGGCCGAACGCCCGCCCGAGCGTGCTCTGCCCGGTATCACAGTTTACCACCTGCCGCATCTGGTGGACGACATCATCCTGCCGCAAGCGATGCAAGACGCCGAAACGATTTCCGGCCAGGTACATCGCTGGAAACCCGGACTCCAACCAGAGGCGAGGCCGGAGACGAAATCTGATGCTGCTGGTTGATCGCCGGTACGCGCTTGTGAACTTCTGCCTGGCCGGTATGGAGATGGCCTGGTTCCTGCCTTTCTGGCTGCTGATATTCTCGCCATCGCAGCCGCCGTGGTTGAGCTACATGGTGCTTCTGGCCGCGCAGTTGGCCTGGATTGTACTTCTGGATTTGCTCAACCGGACCCAGCTGGCGCATCCAGCATTCGATCTGGCCGCCCTGGGGCTCATGATTCTCACGAGCTTGCTGGCGGTAGGCCTCTCGCTCTTCCAGGGGAGGACGGCAGATCAGGCAGGCGGCGAGATATGGCAATCGCTCCAGTCCGCCCTGGATTTCAGCAAGGGATTCCCGCCGGGCCTCGCGCTGCTTGTGGCCAACTTGTTTCTTTGGCAGCGGGCCACCAATGCCACCAGTCGCGAGCTGAGCTTCTTCAGCGTAGGAGTGAGCTTCAGGCTGGGCTTGCTGCTGCTCATCGCAAGCGCTGGCCTCTTCACCAGGCTCAGGGGCGGGAACTTGCTGCCGCTCTTGTGGGTCTACGTCGGCATGGGCCTGACCGCGATTGCCGTAGCCCGCATCAACGAAAAGGCGGCAGGCGCGCAGAGCGCCGGCAAGCCCTTGCCGGCGAGACGCCTGCTGCAATTGCTGCTGGCGGTGGGCGTCACTGCCGGCTGCGCCGCGTTGTTGTCCCACCTCTATTCCCCGGCCGGCCTGAGCAGTCTCTTTGAACGGCTGTCGCCCCTTTGGGCCCTGCTCCGGCCCGTGATCGACTTCGCGCTGTGGCTGCTGGTCGTAATCCTGACTCCGATCCTAGCGGGGTTCGAATCGTTGTTGCGCGGATTGCTGTCAGGTTACCAGGCCGAGCTGCAGCCGGTTCCCGCGCCGGAAGAACTTCGGCTCCCATCGCAGCTCGATTTCGCTTCGAGGATTCCGGAGTGGGTCTGGGCGGCGCTCCTGCGCGGCGCGATCGCGCTGGCGATCGTGATTGGCGTCCTGCTCCTCATCGCTTTGCTGTTCGCCGGCCTGGAGAAGACGCGCCGTGCTTCAAGGCAAGCTGAGGCCGAGGAAGAGAGCTTGGAGCTCATGTCCGCCGGTGGGGGAATTCTGACTCGCGGACTGCGAGCATGGGGCGGCGCATTGCGCCGGATGCGGAGCTTTGAGCTGAGCCGGGGACTGTTAGCGGCAATCTCTGTGGAAAATATCTACGCCAATCTATGCAGGCTCGCTCGCCTGCGCGGCTACGGCCGGCGGCCTTCCCAACCCCCGGATGACTACTTGCCTACGCTTGCCCAAGCCTTCGCCGGCCAGGAAGCAGCACTCGCGCGGATCACAGCGGCTTACATGCGCGTCCACTACGGGGATCATCCTGTCGATGCTGTCGAGTTGGCCCAGGTGCGCGAGGACTACCGCGCGGTGCGCCGGGTGTTCTCCGACCAGGGTCCATCCTGAAGGTATTGCAGGATGCACCCGCCGCAGCCAGACATAGCATGCTATGTGCGCGGCAGCGGACCCTGTTTGCTTGTCGCTTCCTCCTCTGCCCGCTCCCGGGTCTCGACTCTGTCAAGCAGACGGCGCAGCATTGCTTGCTCGTCGGCGCTCAGATAGCCGGGACTAAGGCCGTTGTGACCCAACAGAGCCTGGCCCAATCTACTGTGCGCCAGTGCATGCAGATCCTCCTCCATCGGGTCAGTCAGACGATGATCGCCAACAATGTGCCCGTCGTGCATGCGTATGATGCGTTGAGTGCTCTGCGCGACCCGACGGTCATGGGTGACGATCACGATCGTTGTGCCGCGCGTTCGATTCAGATCCGCCAGCAGAGCCAGGATCTCCTCGCCGCTCTGGCTGTCGAGGCTCCCTGTAGGTTCATCGGCGAGGATCAAGGCCGGGTCGTTTGCCAACGCCCGTGCGACTGCGACACGCTGCCGCTGGCCGCCGGAGAGCTGGCTGGGCAACGCTTGCCGGCGACTTCTCAGCCCGACCTCCTCCAGAAGTTGAGCCGCACGCTGCCGGCGCTGCAAGCGGCTGTCCACATAGCCCTCCATTGGCACCTCGACATTCTCGGAAGCGCTCAACGTAGGTAGGAGGTTGTGCAACTGGAAGACAAACCCCACCGTCTTGGCCCTGAATCGGTCGACCTGCTTCAGCCGGGCCAGATTCTCGCCAGCGACCCATACCTCCCCAGCACTCGGCTGGTCCAGCGCGCCGAGCATGTTCAGAAGGGTACTCTTGCCACAACCACTGGGCCCCATGACTGCCAGGAATTCGCCGCGTACAACCGACAGGTTCACCCCATCAAGTGCCCGGATGGCGTTCTCCCCACTTCCGTAGGTTTTCGCCAGGTTGGCGGTCCGAATGAGTTGCTCACTCATGGCTTCTACTTCGTCTGGATATTCACGAACGCCGTCATGCCCCAGCGCAGCCCGGGGTCCAAATCCGGTACTTCAACAATGATCGTGTAGTTGGTGCTGCCTTTCTCCATCGTGCTCATGGGTGCGATACGAGCCAGGGTTCCTTGGAAAATTCGGCCGGGTAGTGCATCGAATGTCACCTCGACGGACATACCTGTCTTAAGGCGCGTAACGTCGGTCTCGCGCAAATCAGTCGTTTCGACGTGCATTGCCCGCGTATCGCCGAGCATCAAAACAGGTTGCCCCGGCATCGCCAGCTCGCCTGGGCGAACGGAGATCGTCCCCATCTGGCCTTCGAACGGTGCAACTACCTGCATCTGCCTGAGTTGCGCCTGTGCGGTCGCCAGTGCAGCTTGTACTGCGCGCACGCGCGCATCAGCCATGGCCCGCTCCTCAGCAGTAGCGCCGGCCTTCAGCCGGTCCAAGGCCGCCTGCGCGCTCGCCAGCTGCGCCCGCGCGGATTGTCCCGCCGCCTCCGCGACCGGAACCTGGCTGCGCGCCACGTCGGCCTGGGCCCGCGCTGCTGCGATCTGAGCGCGTCCTATGGCCAGCTGCTCGCGCGTGGCGCCCTGCCCTGCCGTAGCGTAGGCTGCCCTGACTGATTCCAGATTCGTTGTGGACTGCTGGAGGGCGAGTGCCTCGGGCCTGGCGCCGATATCCGGATCGCCGCGCACCCGGTCGTAGGCGGCCTGAGCCTGCTGCAGCGCCAACCGAGCCAGGTCCACATGTTTCTGGGCTTCTACCAACTCGGTGGGCGAGGGTCGTGCAGCTAGCTCGTCAAACTGGGCTTGCACGATTTTCACCTGAGCTTCAGCTGCAGCTACAGCTTGCTGTGACTGGCCCACACCGGCTTGCACCTGGGCGACGCTGCCCTGGGCAGCGCTTACTTCCGCCTGGCCTGCAGCCAATTCGGCCGGTGTCGCGCCCGCAAACAGCTTGTCGCGCGCCGCTTGGGCCTCGCTTAACGCAGCGGCCGCTGCGTCTACCTGGCTCTGCAAAACGGAGTTGTCGAGTTCGAGCAGCACCGCGCCTGGCGCGACTTGATCCCCTTCGGCCACGAGGATACTGCGCACGATACCACCCGTCGCGGGCCCGAGACTCGCCCAACGCGCCGGCAGCAACTTGCCGGATGCCCAAATCACACCTTCCTGGCTCGGAGTCTCCGCGGCAGCCTTCTTGGCCGCCGCGGCATCGGGAGCAAGCGGCCGGTTCGCCGCGTAACGCCCATAACCCCACCATGCTGCGATCGCTGCCAGAACAAGCACGGCGAGGATAACCCACGTTCGTTTCATAGTCTCATACCCTCCCCCAGCCTCCGCGCCAATCACTCGTACCGCAACGCCTCGACCGGTTGCAGACGGCTTGCCCGCCAGGCAGGATAGAGCGCTGCGAGCACGCCGACCGACAGCGCAACTCCAACCGATCGCACGAAGGTAGCCAGGTCCCATTTTGCCACCACCATCGAATCGAGAACGGGAATCTTCGCTATCAGTTCGAGCAAGACAACCCCAATCACCGATCCGAATATGCCCGCCACCAGGCACAGCCAGAAGGACTCTTGCACTATCTGGGCCAGTATGCGCAGCCTGGGCCAGCCGAGCGCGCGCAGCGTGCCGATCTCCCGCGTGCGCTCGTAGATGGACATCATCATAGTATTGGCCACCACGATTCCGCCCACGAGCATAGCCAGCAGCCCGATCATCATGGCCAGGGCATCCATCTGGGCCATCGAATCCGTATCCTGCGCAAATTGGCTGCTCATGCTCGCCTGGGCCTCGGGAAAGCGACGCTGGAGGGCCAGGCGAACCGTTTCGGCATCGGCGGGATTCTTCGAGTCCACAAAGATGAAACTTACGGAGCGCGGGCGGCCGAGGAGCCGCTGCGCCTCGCGCAATGCGATCAGACTCGCTCCGTCCTCATAAGCGACGCCGGTTTCGTAAATCCCCACGACCCTGTAACGGTTGTCGTAGAGTGTAAGCGGGTCTCCGAGACGGAGCTTATAGTTCTTAGCCGCAGTCTTGCCGATCAGGATCTCATTAGGCCGGGCGATGGAACGCCCCTCCACCAACTGATAGTGCGCCATCGCGCTGC
>Ga0315273_10008264_pt1 | contig 13110 bp, 11 predicted proteins | sample YL17G02_0_MG_FD_205753 | JGI IMG/M metagenome (GOLD analysis project Ga0315273, IMG submission 205753) | Sediment microbial communities from Yellowstone Lake, YNP, Wyoming, USA - YL17G02_0 | ecosystem: Environmental > Aquatic > Freshwater > Lake > Sediment | place: USA: Wyoming | collected...
TCCTGAAGGAAGTCAGCGCGGCGGTGAAGTCGTGGTCCTTGCGTGCGAAGCAGGCCAAGGTCAGCGCGCGCGAGACGAAACGCATTCAGGAGCAGCATCGCCTGCTCTAGACCCCCAGGATGCTGGCGGCGACCATGGCGCTGAATCAGATTGCTCAGCGTGTTGAGTAAAATTACTCAACTTCATCAGCCCGAACCTTGCCCGATACGACGACGTCCGATCGACGAGGTCAGAACTTCGGTCCATCGGTGTGGCTCGGCATCATCAGCGATCAGGTCGCCGTACGATCTGCTGCGGTGTGAGTGGCTGCTGTCGACCTTCTGGCATGAATGGCTCGGGACCCAGCCGGTCGAGTTCGGCGAACCACTCCGAGACGTCCCTGAAGACCCGCTTCACGACTACGCCCGGCTCCGCGCGTCGAACCCTGTCACTGTCGCCCTCGGACTTGGTTTCGCGCGGCATGCGGGCAGCCCGACTCCGTCCCTTTCTGTCCGGTTTGGCGGTAGCGGTCATCGAGCCTCCTCCAATAGCCGAGAGTTCGACAAGCGGTGTTTGGACCGTTCGCGGGAATCGTAGCCTGGATACGACAGTCGCGAACATTCGAAACGGCTGGCCCGTCATGACGCCTCCTCCGTTCGTCGCGCTGGCATCCGGATGACGTTCGCGCCGGGTCGTGGCGCCACCGGGATCTTGACCTGCTGGCTTGCTGCCACCAGGTCGTCCTTGAGCAGGTGCATGTCGCCCGGCCTACGGCGAGGGGGTGCTGGTGAACCTCTCGCGGCGCCTGACCACCGACTTTGGAGTGGAAACTCCCTTGACGCCCCTCGTGTTGTTGAGTAAATTTACTCAAACAGATGAGCAATTCACGAAGCCAGCCGTTCGAGCGGAGCCAGGCAGCCACTCTCGCCGCCAGGTTGGGCGAGCCGCGTCGATTCCTGCAGGTCGTTGCCGGCGCTCGCCAGGTGGGGAAGACCACGCTGGTGGAGCAGGTGCTCGCCCGCCTGGATATCCCGAGCGTCTTCGTGTCGGCCGACGAGCCGACCCTTGGCGATGCCGCTTGGCTCGCCTCCCAGTGGGAACGCGCACGGATCGCGACCGCCGAGACCGGCAAGGCCGGAGCGGTGCTGGCCCTCGACGAGGTGCAGAAGATTCCTGGCTGGTCAGAGACCGTGAAGCGGCTCTGGGACGAGGACTCGCGCGCTCACCGACCGCTCAAGGTGGTTCTGCTTGGCTCGGCGCCCCTCCTGATGCAGCAGGGCCTCACCGAGAGCCTGGCTGGCCGGTTCGAGATTGTGCACCTGCCGCACTGGTCGTATGGGGAAATGCGCGCGGCCTTCGGGTTTTCTCTCGACCAGTACCTGTACTTCGGCGGCTATCCTGGAGCCGCGCCCCTCATCAAGGATCCGCCACGCTGGAGGCGTTACCTTCTCGATGCCCTGATCGAAACGACCATCGCGCGGGATGTGCTCTTGATGACGAGGGTAGACAAGCCGGCGCTGCTACGGAGGCTGTTCGAGCTGGGTTGCCGCTACTCCGGCCAGGTGCTTTCCTACACGAAGATGCTCGGACAGCTCCAGGACGCGGGCAATGCCACCACGCTGGCGCACTATCTCGATCTGCTCGCCGGCGCTGGAACGCTCACGGGCCTTCAAAAGTACGCTGGCCAAGCCGTGCGCCAGCGCGGGTCGAGCCCCAAGCTGCAGGTGCTGAACACCGCGCTCATGACCGCGCAGTCCGGCCTGTCTCCGGAGGAAGCGCGGGCCGATCGGGAGTTTCGCGGGCGTCTCGTCGAGTCGGCCGTGGGTGCGCATCTCGCCAACGCGGCTGCTGGCGGCGCCTGCGAGCTGTTCTACTGGCGTGAACGCAGCCGCGAGGTGGACTTCGTGGTGCGCGTCGGCCGAACCGTCATCGCCATCGAAGTGAAGAGCGGCCGCGCGCCCGCTTCGTTTCCGGGTCTTGGCGCCTTTGCGGAAGCCTTCAAGCCGAAGCGCACGCTAGTGGTCGGGGGGGATGGCATTCCGCTGGAGGAGTTCTTGACCAAGCCGGTTGAACACTGGACGCAGGCATGACGGAAAATGCCGGCGGAACGGAAGGCCTTCCAGAACTGATAGTGAGCGCCACGCCGCAGACCGGCGACAAGCCAGAAACTCTCAGCTCGTCGTGGAAGAGCTGCGGCAAGCTGTGCATTGGGATGGGTGATTCGCAGGATAAGCCCATGGAGCATCCAGGCTACGTCGAATCTCTCGTCGTGAGCGAGGATACGTCCCAGGCGAGTGGGAGACGATTTTCCTTTGATCCGCTCGAATTCAGTGGCTCCGGGTTCGCGGCGCTCGACTCGTACAGATCAGAGATGCTCACGGGCATCGACGAGCTTCGGCTGCGGGTGGCTTGCACGCGTGCGCTCGGCGATCTACTGACCGGCGACATCATTGCGCAGGGTCGCGCGGTGGTTCTCCATGAGCTCGACGTGCGCAACGACAACCCGTACTATCCACCAGTCTTCCTGACGTTCCTACTGAACCCGCAATGGATCCGGCCGACCGACGACGCGCTGCAACGCATGACTACCGCGCTTGCCGCCACGCCGAAGACTTACCGCGAGTTCGTCCGCTGTGCGCAGCGGCAGCCGATGGGCGGGTTATTCGAGTTGAACGTCTATTCTGTGCTTGATATCGCGTTTCCGGTTGCGTTGCCGCAGCCCAAGCTGCCCGGCACAAGAAAGCGCAGCGACGTACGTGTCACTGTCGATGGTATCGACGTTTACGTCGAGGCGACAGTTATCGGCGAAGCGCAGTACTGGACCAACATGAGCACGCAAATGCACGCGCGGCGTCAGACGGTGTGGGTCGCTCCTGGTCCTGGTCCGGATCACGGTGCGCGCCGCGTTGTGTCCAAGATTGCGGGCGAGCTGGACCAAGCGGCCGAGAACGCGCCCAATATGCTCTGCTTGTCGTTCTTCGCTTGGGATCCGATCCCTCCGGCGCACCTATTGGCCATTGAGGATGCGTGGAACGGTGCACCCGCGTATGGGACGCTACAGGACGGCACGCGGCTCGATCTTTCTAACATCGGTCGACTAGACACGATCTTTGAATTCGGTAGGGATCGCCTGCTAAAGATGCACGTGAATCCGAACCCCCTGCCAGCGTGCCGACTGCCCGATGCAACTCGCGAGCGCATCCACAAAGTCCTGGCGGCCGACAAGTTCATGATTCGTTGATGACTGAGTGCCGGGCGTCGATGCCCATTGGACAATACATGCGGTGGCGGCATTCGTGAGTGACCGAGTTCTGCAGCAGCCAGGATTTCGGCGTGTAGCCGCCTTCCCGGCGGCTTACCGAGAACGTAACACGCCCATCGCAAGCTCATAGGATGCCCGCCGTCCCCCCCAGCGAGGTAAATGTGGCAGGTTGACACCGTTCCTGATGTGAGTACAGTTGTACGCGTTATGGGAACAAGTGCCACCGTTCCTGTGGGCCGCTCCGATGCCGCGACGGTGTTGTTCGGTAGCACTCGCCGACGGATTCTCGGCTGGTTGCTCGGCCATTCCGACGAAGCCTTCTACCTCCGCCAGATCGTCCGTACGACGGGCGCCGCGCTCGGTGCTGCGCAGCGGGAATTGGAGCAGCTGACGGGGGCCGGACTGTTACTCCGGACCGTTCAGGGTCAGCAGGTCTATTTTCAGGCCAACCGTGAGGCGCCGATCTTCCCGGAGCTTCAAGGCCTGTTCGCAAAGACGGCGGGACTGACCGATCTGCTCCGAGAGGCGTTGGCTCCCCTCGCCGAGCGGGTGCTGATGGCGTTCGTATTCGGCTCTGCCGCCCGCGGTGAGCTTCGGGCCTCAAGCGACATCGACCTGCTCGTCGTCGGTGACGCGCCGTTCCAGGACGTCGTAGCGTCTCTGGCTGGTGCTCAGGAGCGGCTGGGAAGGGAAGTCAATCCAACCGTCTACCCCTTGGACGAATTCAGGTCGAAGCTCCGGGCCAAACACCACTTCCTCACGACCGTGATTAGTGAGCCGCGGATGTTCATCATCGGAGGAGACCATGAGCTTCTCGGACTGGGAGCGAAACGGCGGGGTGACGAAGCACCAGACCAGCCGAAACGAAATCCGCGATCTGCTGCACGTGGTCGAGCGGGACCTCGCCGAAAGGGCCGCTGAAGGGCTGTGCGCCCACTGGCGGATGAACATCGCCTACAATCCCCTGCGAGCAGGCAAGCCGCCTCTTGACCAAGCCCGTGAAACGCTGGCTGCAGACATTATGGGGAACTCATGATCACCGGCGCCATCAAGAGCCAAATCGATCAGATCTGGAACGCCTTCTGGTCGGGCGGCATCTCCAACCCGCTCGAGGTCATCGAGCAGATCACCTATCTGCTCTTTCTGCGCAGGTTGGACGACCTGCACACGCTGGAGGAGAACAAGTCCGCTCGGCTGAAGGAGCCGATGGCGCGCCGTGTCTTTCCGGAGGGGAATGACGGTATTGGCAAGGATGAAGGCCGATCCTACGAGGATCTGCGCTGGTCGCGCTTCAAGCATTTCTCCCCAGCCGAGATGTACACCGTCGTCGGCGAGCACGTGTTTCCCTTTCTCCGGACGCTGGGCGGCGACGGCTCCACCTATGCGCACCACATGAAGGACGCGCGTTTCACCATACCCACGCCCGCACTGCTGTCCAAGGTAGTGGACCTGCTCGACAACGTGCCTATGGAAGACCGCGACACAAAGGGCGATCTCTACGAGTACATGCTGGGCAAGATCGCGAGCGCAGGGCAGAACGGGCAGTTTCGCACTCCTCGCCACATCATCCGCCTGATGGTGGAGCTGACGGCACCGCAGCCGACGGACCTCATCTGCGATCCGGCCTGTGGCACTGCAGGTTTTCTCGTTGCAGCGGGCGAGTACCTCCGCGAGCGGAACCCGGACATCCTGCACGACGCGACGCGGCGCGAGCACTTCCACCAACGGATGTTCCACGGCTTCGACTTCGACAACACGATGCTTCGCATAGGCAGCATGAACCTGCTGCTGCACGGCGTGGAGAACCCGGACATCAGGTATCGCGACTCCCTGGCGCAGGACCATTCCGCAGACGAGGAGGCCTACACCCTGGTGCTGGCCAATCCGCCGTTCGCCGGCAGCCTGGATTACGAGAACACGGCCAAGGATCTGCTGCAGATCGTCAAGACGAAGAAGACCGAGTTGCTCTTTCTCGCGCTGTTTCTGCGCCTTCTGAAGCCCGCCGGACGCGCCGCCGTGATCGTGCCCGATGGCGTACTGTTTGGCTCAAGCAAGGCGCACAAGGAGCTGCGACGCCTTCTTGTGGAGGAACAGAAGCTCGACGCCGTGGTCTCGCTCCCCGGCGGCGTGTTCAAGCCCTACGCCGGCGTATCCACCGCGATACTGCTCTTCACGAAGACCAACTCCGGCGGCACCGACACGGTCTGGTTCTACGACATTGAGGCCGACGGCTGGAGCCTGGACGACAAGCGTGCGCCGCTGCTCTCCGAAGACAAGCTCGGCCCTGTGTCGCGCACCACGCTCACTAACGAAGACCACGGCAAGAACAACCTGCCCGACGTGCTGACGCGCTGGGCTGAGCGCGATCGTCGCGAACGCGACCGCCCGCGCACCTCGCAGAGCTTCTGCGTGCCCAAGGCCGACATCGCTGCCCAGGGCTACGACCTCTCGCTCAACCGTTACAAGGAAGTGGTTCACGAGGCGGTCGAGCACCGCGCGCCGAAGGACATCCTCGCTGACCTCGCGACGCTGGAAGACGAAATCCAGAGAGGGATCAAGGATCTGGAGGGGATGCTGAGATGACGGTGGCGTTCGCACGAGTCGCAGAGTTAGCGGAGCAAGTGCGCGGAGTCTCGTACGACAAGGAGGATGCTTCTGCGACGTCCCTTCCAGGCTACCTTCCGATTCTGCGCGCCGGAAACATAACGGACGAAGGTCTGAGCTTCGATGACCTAGTGTTTGTTCCCGCGGGGCGCATCTCTCCCAGGCAGCTAATCCGTAGGCACGACGTCGTCATCGCGGCGTCAAGCGGAAGTCGCGACGTCGTCGGCAAGGCGGCGCGGGCGTTGACGGATTACGAAGGTGGGTTTGGTGCCTTCTGCAAGGTTCTGCGACCGGGTCCAGCGGTGGATCCTGCGTATTTCGCCCACTTCTTCAAGACTCAGGACTACCGACGGCGTGCTTCAGCTCTCGCAGCTGGAATCAACATCAACAATCTGCGCAACGAGCACTTGGATGAAATGCGAATACCGGTTCCATCCCTCCCTGTGCAGCAGCGGATTGCAGAGGTGCTGGACCGTGCGGAGGGCTTGGTGGCCATGCGGCGCGCCGCCCTCGTCCAACTCGACGTTCTCATAGAAGCGATCTTCAACTACATGTTCGGCGATCCCGCCACGAATCCCAAGCAGTGGCCAATTGCGGCGCTGGGTGACTTGTTTGAGATCGCGCGCGGGGGCTCGCCACGCCCAATTGATGCCTATATCACAGACGATCCGGATGGGATCAAATGGATCACGATTAGCGACGCGTCTGGTGGATCGAAGTACATTACAGCAACGAAAAGACGCATCCGCCGGGACGGTGCTCAACGCTCACGTTCGGTGAAGCCGGGGGATTTCCTGCTGACAAACTCCATGAGTTTTGGCCGGCCTTACATCATGAGGACCTCTGGTTGCATCCATGACGGCTGGCTCGTTCTCTCCCCGCGGCAAGCGGAATTGGACGCTGATTATCTCTACTGCCTCTTGGGCTCGAAGGCTATCTACTCGGAATTTGAGCGACGTGCGGGTGGTGCGACAGTCAAGAACCTGAACATCGACTTGGTACGTCGAGTTCTGATCCCGGTCGCGCCGGTAGCGCGGCAGCGCGAGTTTGCTCGACGCGTTGGCGCCGTCGAAGCGTTGAAGGGCCGCCATCAAGCGTCGCTTGCCGCCCACCACTCGCTGTTGGGGGGCCTCCAGTTCCTCGCCTTTCGGGGAGAGGTGTAGCTGTGCGCGGCGAGTTCATTGGCGTATGGGCGGAGACGTGGCGCGAGATCTGGACGCCGCTGTTCAGCCTGGAGAACGTTCCTCAAGACGTCTTTTGCGAGCTCTATCGTGAGCTCGCTCCAGCACTCAAAGCCCCGCCCACTGTCGAGGCGCTCGCCGACATCATCGATGACCCCAGCCAGAGCCGAGAGGCGTTCGAATCGACGCGGGCTGAAGACTTCGCGGGTGAGCGCGGGCTGGTGACTTTCCTAGAAGCCGCACACCAGGCTCTGGATGACCTGCTTGGCGATCCACTTTCCAACGGATACTTCAATCTACTCGTCGGCTTCATCGAGAAGTACAGCCTGCGCTATGACCTCCGCCGTCCCTGCACGTTGTGCCCGACACTGTCCGGAGTGTTCGCGAGTCTGATTCGCGATCTTCGCTTGCTCACCGGGCAGGACGCACACCTAGATGCACTGATGAAGGACTTCGAGGATGCTGTTCGGGATTTGCGCTACGGATGCACGGATGGTCGCATCAGGACCTGTATTGGCAAGCAGTTCATGCTTCTTGAGGCGATCGGCGCTGTTGCTCCTGGGGTTACCAAGGGGACATTAGGAGCCATATGCGATGAGGTAGGCTCTTGGCCTCACGCCGCGATCAAGGAGGCTCTGAAGAAGCTCTACGGGTTTGCGTCGGACTACCCTGGAATCCGGCACGGCAAGAATACCAAGGGAGCCCTCCGCGCAATCGATATGCGCGACATGGTCGCGATGTCGATCCTGCTCGCCGGCTTCACGCCGTACTTGAGCGACAAGCTCGATGCCGACTTGGTGTATCGGGGAATCTGAGATGAGCGCCGTCCGATCTAATGAGACAGCAACACCTTCTCTGCACGAGGTGATGTTCCAAGGCGGGATTCTTCAGCGTGGCTTCTGGTTGTACGTCTGGGAAATCACTCCGCCCGATGGCCCTATCCTGTACTACGTCGGTCGCACCGGCGACAGTTCGTCGACAAACGCCCAATCGCCGTTTAATCGAATGGGCCAACACCTTGGATTCGCCGCCAACAGCAACATGCTGCGTCGACACCTCGGCAATCACCGGGTCGAACCGGAGGCCTGCACCTTTCGCCTCGTCGCGCTCGGACCTCTGGAGGAAGAGTCGAGAGACGAGGGGCGTGATGAGCACGACGAACGTCGCGACGCAGTGGCAGCCATGGAAATGGCCCTGGCCGAAGCCCTAGGCTCTGCAGGATGCCGGGTAGTGAATCGCGTCGTGTGTCGCAAGCCGTTGAACGTGGGCCGCTTCGCCCAAGTGCAGGCGGCTTTCGCCAAAGCGTTCCCAAACCTGGGCATGGCGAGTGAGGAAGGGGGCGGCAGGTGAGTCAGTTCAGCTTCCTGGAATGCGAGTGGGCGGCGGCCTTCGATGCGGCCGCCAGGGCTGAGGCCGCGGTGCATGCCGACCCGCGAACCGCGTGCTTCTATGCCCGGCGTGCTCTGGAGCTGGCGGTGGCGTGGGCCTATAAGTACGACGCCACGCTCAAACTACCGTATCAGGACAACCTCTCCGCGCTGATCCACGAGCCCAGCTTCAAGCAGGCGGCGGGCGAGGCGGTGTTCAGCAAGGCTCGGGTGATCAACACGCTCGGCAACCGCGCGGTACATGGGCATCGTGCGATCCCGTCGGACGACGCGCTGGTGGCGGTGCGCGAGCTGTTCCACGTCTGCTTCTGGCTCGCCCACACATACGGCCGTGTGAATCATCCGGCGCCTGGGCTTGTCTTTGACCCTGACAAGCTGCCGCAACCGGCGTCGGTGCTGAGGCAAACCGCAGAGCAGCTGCAGCAGCTGGAGATTGCGCTTCGCGAGCGCGATGAGAAGCTTGCCGTGGTGCTGGCCGACCGCACGGCGCTGGACGAAGAACTGACTCGCCTGCGCGCCGAGGTAGCCGAAGCCAAGAGGGCAGCGGCCGCGCAGCCTGATACGCACGACTATTCGGAATCCGAGACCCGCGACTACTTCATCGACCTCTTGCTCAAGGAAGCGGGTTGGCCGCTTGATCAGGCGCGCGACCGCGAGTTTGAAGTCGCAGGCATGCCAAATAGCCAGGCCAAGGGTTTTGTGGACTACGTGCTCTGGGGCGACGACGGCAAGCCTCTTGGGTTGGTGGAAGCCAAGCGAACCCGGAGGGATTCGCGCGTCGGCCAGCAACAGGCCAAGCTGTACGCCGATTGTCTGGAAAAGCAGTTCGGGCAGCGCCCGGTGATCTTCTATTCCAACGGCTACGAACACTGGCTGTGGGATGCCACGAGCTACCCGCCGCGCGCAGTGCAGGGTTTCTACAAGAAAGGGGAGTTGGAGCTGCTCATCCAGCGTCGCGGCAGCCGCAAGGCGCTCGCCACCGCTGAGATCAACGCCGCCATCGTTGAGCGCTTCTATCAGACGCGTGGCATCCGGCGCTCTGCCGAGGCCTTCGAGCGTGACCACGATCGCAAGGCCCTGCTCGTGATGGCGACCGGTGCCGGGAAGACCCGCACGGTGATCGCTCTGGCGGACCTGCTGATGCGCTGCAACTGGGCAAAGCGCGTGCTGTTCCTCGTCGACCGCGTGGCACTGGTGAATCAGGCGGTGAACGCCTTCAAGCGCCACCTGCCGGATGCGTCGCCGGTGAACCTGGTCACCGAGAAGGATGGTGAGGGACGCGTCTTCGTTTCCACCTATCCGACGATGATGGGGCTGATCGACGAAACGAGGGATGGCCAGCGCCGCTTTGGCGTCGGGCATTTCGATCTGGTGATCATCGATGAGGCGCACCGCTCGGTGTTCCAGAAGTACCGCGCCATCGTCGACTACTTCGACTCACTGCTGGTCGGGCTGACGGCCACGCCAAAGGACGAGGTGGATCGCAACACCTACGGCCTGTTCGAGCTGGAGAACGGCGTGCCGACCGACGCCTACTCACTGGAAGAGGCGGTGCGGGATGGCTTCCTCGTTCCGCCCAAAGCGGTGTCCGTGCCGCTCAAGTTCCAGCGGGAGGGGATTAGGTACGACGACCTGTCGGAAGAAGACAAGGACCAGTGGGACGCCCTGGAGTGGGGCGAGGACGGCAACGTGCCCGATAAGGTGGAGGCCGAAGCCGTCAACAAGTGGCTTTTCAACAAGGACACCGTGGACAAGGTCCTGGCCCATCTGATGACGCGCGGCCAGACCGTCGCCGGCGGCGACCGCTTGGGCAAGACCATTCTCTTTGCCAAGAACCAGGCCCATGCCGATTTCATCGCCGAGCGTTTCAACGCCAACTATGCCCACTACAAGGGTGAGTTCGCACGGGTCATTACGTTCAAGACCGAGTACGCGCAAAGCCTGATCGACGCGTTCTCGAACAAGGAGAAGGCGCCGCACCTCGCCATCTCCGTCGACATGTTGGACACCGGAATCGACGTGCCTGAGGTTGTCAACCTCGTCTTCTTCAAACTGGTGCGCTCGAAGACGAAGTTCTGGCAGATGGTGGGGCGCGGCACGCGGCTGTGTCCGGATCTGTTCGGCCCAGGGCAGCACAAGGAATGCTTCTTTGTCTTCGACTACTGCCAAAACCTGGAGTATTTCGCCCAGAACCCCGAGACGACCGACGGTGCGCTGGGCGAGTCGCTGGGAACGCGGTTGTTCAAGGGACGGCTGTGTCTGATCAGCGAACTCGACAAGCGTAGCCATACCGAATCTGCCGGCGGCGATGTCAGGGAATCCGCCCCGATCTACGGCGATCCCAGGACCGAAACGGAAGTTCGCCGCGTGACGGGTGACCTGCTTCACGCGGAAGTCGCCGCGATGAACCTGGACAACTTCGTGGTTCGCCCGCACCGTCGCGTGGTCGAGAAATACGCTAGGTCGGAGGCGTGGTTGGTCCTGTCGCCCGAGGATGTGAACGAGTTGGGCCACGAACTCGCGGGCCTGCCGGCGGAACTCGAAGCGGAAGCGGAGGAGGCGAAGCGCTTCGACCTGCTCATCCTGAACCTGCAGTTGACGCGGCTTCGCTCGGAGCCCGGATTCGAGCGGCTGCGCGACCAGGTCAAGGCGATTGCCGGTCTCCTGGAAGAGAAGTCCGCCATTCCGATGGTCCGCGAGCAGATGGCGCTGATTCAGGATGTACAGACGGACGAGTGGTGGCAGGACGTGACGGTTCCGATGCTCGAGTTAGTGCGGCGACGCTTGCGTGACCTGGTGAAATTGATCGACAAGCACAAGCGCAAACCCATCTTCACCGATTTCGAAGACCAGATGGGCGCCGGGACGGGCGTGTCTCTGCCCGGCTTCGGAGAGAGAGCAGGCTTCGCGAAGTTTCGGGCAAAGGCTCAGGCGTATCTGCGTGCCCATCAAGATCACATCGCTATCCACAAGCTCCGGATGAACAAAGCCCTGACGACGACCGACCTGATCGAACTGGAACGCATGCTCGTGGAAAGTGGGGTCGGGGGACAGGAGGACGTCGACCGTGCCAAGGCAGAGTCGCACGGTCTTGGCCTATTCGTTCGGTCGCTAGTTGGAATGGATCGCGAGGCCGCCAAGCAGGCCTTGGCAGGGTTCCTGGCGGGAAAGACGCTCGGCGCCAATCAGATCGAGTTCGTGAACCTGATCGTTAACCACCTCACCGAGCACGGGGTGATGGAGGCACGCCGGCTCTACGAGTCGCCGTTCACGGATCTCACGCCGCGTGGACCGGAAGGAATGTTCAGCCAAAACGCAGTCGACGAGCTGATCGCTGTCCTCGATGAGGTTAGGCGAACGGCGGTCGCGGCGTAGTTCGCTCGATACGCAGCGCTACCACCGCAATGTGTTGTGAGGGACGTTGGTCCGGGCGACCCTTCGACACCCTCAGAATCGCCCGCTGGCTCATGGTCGGGGCGACTGGATTCGGACCAGCGACTATCTGCGCCCGAGGCGGCGGGCAACTCTAACGCTGCACGACGAGGTGTCGTGCCTCTTGTGTCCCCTAGCTGTGCGCGCTGCGCCGTTCGTGCGTCTACAGCGCCGAGGCTCGCCCGATCGAGACTTAACCACCGTCCTTCGGAACGGTCGCCGGACCATGGAAGATGTCGAGTCTCGTCACGTTGCTGCCAGGCGCTGTTCGGGTTCGGATCGCCTTTACGCCGGGAGGAATGTGACCGGTTTCTTCGACATGCTTCGTCAGAGCCTCTTCATTGACCTTGATCGCATCGAGAAGTGGCGGGTATCGGTCGGCATGGCCGAGGATGAATGTGACCATCCCCATCATGTCGACGACTTCGACATTCCCGTCAACCTCTCGTGTGAACGCCAGTAGGCCACGTCGGATCTCCTCCGGAAGATCACCGAATTCGTCGGCCAACATACACCTCCTTCGAGAGTCTCAGACTCCGTCACGAGCCCGCACGCGCAGACGACCTATCTTAAGAGCAGATCGCGACCATTGCGTTATGATACTCAACCCAACGATAGCATGGCCCGTTCAGGCGGATATGCTGGCAAGACCTACAACCACGCCGATGCTCACGACGTGCACCTGGAGGCGCAGAAATGGCAGCCGTTGTTGATCAGCGCAAAACCCCGCAGACGCTGCTGGCTAATTGGGCAAATAGCCAAGATGCGTGGGTCAGATACATCGTCGGCGAGGCAATGTCGAGCAGGCAGCCCCTCGCGGCAACGGCCGTCGAGGACGCCTACGAGTACCTGCTCATTGAGAAGGAGCTGAAGCAGGGCGCGCCGCCGAAGGTGCCACCACTGAAGGCCTCCGGCCAGAACGGCGAGAGCGTCCAGAAACTCGAGCTCGTGCGCCTCGGCGAGCTTGACAGCGTGAACGCGCTCTGCGGCGGCCAAGAGGTGATTTTCTGCCCTCGGCTGACCGTGCTCTTCGGCGAGAACGCCGCTGGGAAGAGCGGGTACGTCCGGGTCCTCAAGCGCCTAGCGGCGGTTCGGTCCAGGGAAGAAGTGCTGCCCAACCTTCTCGCAGGTACGGCCACCCTAACCCAACTTCCGCGATTTTCCGACCCTGATCCTGTGTTGTCAACGACTTAGGGGCGCTCGTCGTCACTATGATCTGCGGTGTGCCAAGTCTTGATCGGTTTCATGATCTCCGCCGGGATTC
>Ga0315273_10008265_pt1 | contig 13109 bp, 8 predicted proteins | sample YL17G02_0_MG_FD_205753 | JGI IMG/M metagenome (GOLD analysis project Ga0315273, IMG submission 205753) | Sediment microbial communities from Yellowstone Lake, YNP, Wyoming, USA - YL17G02_0 | ecosystem: Environmental > Aquatic > Freshwater > Lake > Sediment | place: USA: Wyoming | collected...
CGGCTGCAAATGGGAACGTCATAGCCGTAAGTGAAGCCATCGGGTCGAGAGATGAATGTGAAAGTGTAGTTGAAAAGCTGTATGCCGAAGTACAAGGAATCAGAAAAATGGATGATCAACTTATGGAGGGGGAATCAGTGGAACGTATGCTGATTCGTGAGCGTGCCAATGAGGGTGAGTATCATCATAGGCTTGTCAAACAGAGACTTGAGAAATTGAAGAAAATAGGACTGGAGAATCTCGTTAGTAAGTTAGGAAAAGCCTATGCAAGAGAGGCACCGAATCAACAATCAAATCATATTGATTACGCTTTTCTCAAGTCTTTCTGGGCCAGACAAGGAATGGACGACTCCATTCGACTTGACAAGTCCAAACAAGGGGTCGAGCTAAGATCAATTGTCGAGCAGGTTGAAATTCTGGCAAACGGGCGAAGAACGCAGGAGTTGGCTCGCGCAGGCGAAATCACGTCCCGTGAACGCGAATCTGCAATCTCTCTGACGATGGTCAATCAAGCAGTCAAGAGATTTGACTCTGAGCAAGAATTAATGGAAGAACTTGCAAAAGAAATCAAGGACCTAGCACGCTCTGGGAGTCTACGTCCTGAGAATGCCTACTGGAATGTTAGGTCCATCATTCATGAAATCTTGGACTATGCACAGACTAGTTGGAGTGTGGACAGAGATAGAATCGAAAATCTCATAATGCGGCGATGGCCGCAGATCTTTCCTGAGCTATTCGAGACTCTGTCGCCAGACGAGAAGGAGAGACTGCATAGCTTCTTCGCCAAAACCACCGAAGAATTGACCGCAGAACTAGTCAACTATTTCGAAGACAAAGGAAATTGGGCGGCTCTTTTCGACCGAAGCCCCCAAGGACGTCGGAATTCCATCATCAAGAGGTTCTGGCAGGAAAAATACCCGGGATTGGAGTTCATTCCAGTCCCGCACCTAATACACTGGCATATAATAAGAGATGTGAAAGACACTCTAAGACTAGGAGAACTTGAAACTCGCGTCTACGGTCTCGTGCTGAACGATTTTTTAGCATGGGCAAAGACTCTTGGCAAATCCTCAGTTTCATCCGCTGAAGAAAGAGAATTCCTAAAGGCCAACGGGCTTCTGGACACTCCGGTTAGGTTCAAGACAGAACTTCTTCAAGACGTTAATAACAGTCTCAGATCGTCTTGAAAACGGTCAAAACTAGTGTACACAAGGGTTCAAGCGAGGAAATCTCTTGGCACGTGTTTATCTACTAGATTCTGTAGGTCAATGTAAACATTGGTTGTGAATTTCCTTAATCTATGTCTCCCAATTTCCAAATATGACTCGAGCAGTTTTATGGCCCCTTCCCATTCATGGAATGTGTCTGGTCCCTTCATCTCAAAATCCTTCAAGAAATAGACATGCACCAAATATGCCGGTAGATTGTTCTTCCTAAGCAAGTGAAGATGGGCTAATCGATTTGTGTACTGATAGAAGCCCTGAGACCAATCTGTGTGCGCTTTGGAATTTAGATGGCGCTTGGTTTCCTCGAGGCTCTTCTGTATCTTTTTCCTCGATTCTTCGTCCTCAGCCCGCAGGCTTGACATCAATTCTGAAATGTGTGATTTCCCTTCAATCAAAAACAACTTTCCAGAAGAGCTTTTTCCCAAAGCATCCCACTGGGGTCCTCCCTTGGGCCAAAACTGTGCCAGGCTTATCTTGTCTAACTTCATGTCAAGAAGATCCAGGAAAGCTTGATCACGATATTCGGCATATTCGTCGCTTCTCAAGGGTGAAAGCCATTGAACATCCTCGCCCTCTGAAAGATTCAGTGCACTCCATATTTTTGAGTTCAAAAACTCTGGCTTGTCATTAACCAGTTTCTGAATCCATTTTTGACTTCCTTTCCTTGCACTGGGCTGAGGAAACCGACCCAATTTCATCCCCGGAGTTTGCTATAGAAGAACTGGTTCATAATGTTTTGGGGAGATTACAGTCTGCATCTTTACGTCTGCGTCAATGACAAAATGCCTTTTTCACGATGCGCTCGCTAAAACTGGCAAAAACTGAGAATCGCGCAGATAGCACGCGCGATAGCTTAAAACAATCGGAGCCTTCTATTCTCTTGAGCAAATGAGTTGGTGTGAACTATTTCAGCCAAACCTCTGAAAGAGAATACATAAAATAGAGGAATTTGGAGGGCGCCTAGAATTGCCCTTTAGAGGAAGATGCAAATCGGACGGACATCTAGTCTATGCACCCGACAAAAAAGCCTTGCTAGAACTACAAGAGGCGCACAGATGGGACTGTCACTACCCAGATGGGAGCTCATGGGAAGAAGTAGAAATCAGCGACTCACTTTTTAAATCGATTCAGCTAAGGCTGAAAATGGACAAGTCTGGTACTTACAGACAACTCAAGGCAGTTCACTATCTTCCGTCGAGGCACACACTGCCATTGGACGGAACAATCATTTCTGAAGACGAAATCAAAAAAGAATTCACATCTGGAGATCTTGGCGGATACGAATCTTTCAATCTTTTTCACCTCTGGTTCAGTCTGAGTAGACCCGTCGAAGGCAACTTATACAGCTTCATGGGAAACAGGACGAAATTCTGTGTTCATCAGTTCAAACCGTTGCTAAGGTTTTTGTCTCAATACTCAGACGAAAGGCTCTACATAGCTGATGAAGTTGGGGTAGGAAAAACCATCGAAACAGGGATAATAGTGAAGGAACTCCTGGCCCGTGGCAGGCTAGACTATCTCTCCCCCATCCTCATTGTATGCCCGAGTTCGCTCGTGCCGAAATGGTTTGAAGAGATGACAAGCAAATTCAGTCTCTATTTTCACATGCATGACAGTACTTCTCTCAAGTCGATGCTAGAAACTGGGGTGAAAACAGGTAGTTTCCCGCCAGAATATATCTTTTCAATAGTGGGCCTGCAACTCTTGCGCAGGGAAGAAGAGAAACTCGGTGAGGAACCAGCTCCTCTGAACATGCTGCGGCAGCTTGACTGTAAATCAGAAAAACCTATTTTTGAGCTTGTCATCATCGACGAGGCTCATCACATGCGCAATCCGTCAACTCTGAACAATGAAACTGGGAAGCTGCTCAATTCAATGACCGAAATGATGTTGCTTCTGTCGGCAACCCCCATGAACTTGAGTAATGCAGACCTCTATAACCAGATGCACATACTCAATCCTGCAGCTTTTCCCGATGAAATCACGTTTTCGGCGTTGCAAGACACCATTCGGAAACTGAACAAAATTGTTAATCTCGTATCTCAAAGAGAGGCTACGTCGCAGAAAGAAATACTCTTGACCCTCGAGCGGTTGCGAAATGACCAGCTGGGGCGAGTCATTTTCTCTCATCCGAATGTGCAAAAGTTTGTTGAGCGTCTGCAACTATCCTCACCATTTTCAGTCGAAGAGGTTGCAAAATACAGACACTTATTCACAACACTCAGCCCTCTTTTCCATTCATTCACACGAACCATGAGGAGAGAAGCCTGGGAGCATCAAGTCATCAGGGACGCACACCGCATTGCCATTCATCTCTCACCCGGAGAGACTGCTTTTTCAAACGAAGTATTGGAATCGATAAAGGCCTATTATCGATCTAAAAATGTGAGCTATCATGCTCTGGGACTCATCATGAACATCTACCGACGAATGGTGAGCAGTTGCATCCCCGCCACAGTGCAATACCTTCAAGAGAGCCTGATTGAAAATAAGCATGTTGATTGGGAAATCCAAGGCGAAGAGGAGCCAGAGGACGACAGCGAGGATCAAGTTAGGAAGTCACGCCTTGACCGAGATTTGAGAACAGTGTTCCAAGGACTGGTTGCGAAGGCAGCCGAAACAGGGCACATCGACAGCAAATACGCGCAATTTAGGGAATTAGTCGAAAGAATTCTCGAAAACCCTGAAACTCCTCAGGTCATTGTCTTTTCCTTCTTCGTCCGGACGCTTGAATACCTCAGAGGTCACCTTGAGCAAGATGGCTTCCAAGTAGATGCCATACATGGAAAGGTGCCATTGTTAAGCAAGGGAGGAGTGCGAGGAAGAGATCAAATAATGGAAGAGTTCAAGAAAGGAGAATACAACATTCTGCTTTCAAGCGAAGTTGGGGGCGAGGGACTTGACTTTCAATTCTGTCATGCAATCATCAATTACGACCTCCCATACAATCCAATGAGGATCGAGCAGAGAATCGGTCGTATCGATAGATTTGGTCAAAAAGCTGAAAAAGTGACAATAGCGAATCTGTTCATAACAAGAACTGTTGATGAAGAGATTTACACCAGATTGTATGAGAGAATTCGCTTAATAGAGGACGGAATCGGTGCTCTTGAACCCATTCTTGGAGACGAACTCTCAAAGTTCCAGATTTCACTTGTAATGGGTGATCTTACTGAGGAAGAAAAGGAAGTAAAGCAAAAAAGATTGGATTACCAGATAAGGGAAGCCAGAAGGATGATGGAAGAGTTTGAAAACAGTCGTAAGGAACTTCTCAGCGATGACTTCTTAATGACATCTCTTAACTTGCCGAAAGAAACTTTTTTCAGTCCGGAGAGCGCTCGTGACTTTACAGAAAAATGCCTGTCGAGATGGAAAGGTTGTGGTTTCGAGAGGATTGGAGAAAACTACGGAAAAATCACGCTATCTAAAGTGATGATGTCCGAGTTGGCACGGTATCTTAACAGGGCAGGCTGCGAGGGAGGTTACTATGAAGTTGCTGACTTTTTTGAATCACTATTCCGCAACGGCTCTTCACTCGTTGTTTTCGATGGCAGCCAATCGGAGAATTTGCAGGACTATTGTTTTCTATCCCCAACCGGCTATTGGTCTCTATTCCTCCTTCACAAACTCAAACAAGAAAAAGAAGTGCGCAGCACTTTCAGCTTCCAACTAACCTCAAATATCGGGCTTCCTCAAGGCGAATACGTTCTTTTCCTGTTTCAGGTCAGGATTACGGGACTGAGATCCACAATAGAGTTGATAGGCATACCAGTTGAAATCGAGAAAAAAACCGTCGAAACCACAGATTTTGGCAATCTAGCGAAGAACCTGACAAAGGCCAACGACTGTTGTCGAGACATCAATCCGCCGAGTCTCGAGCTTGATTCTTTGCTAAAAGTGGCGAAGGAATACGTCGGCAATATTCTTGCTGAAAAAGCCAAAGCAATTTCGGAAGATAATCTCTACATGATAGATTTCAATATTGAGAAGGCGAAGTTGAAGAACCAGATAGAACTCAGAGCGTTAGAACAGCGACACCTGAGATACATGGATAGGATCAGAAAAGAACGAAAGCAACCCAGTGAGTTCTACATACGTATGATAAAAGGGAAAATGGACAAAGAAAACAAGGTTCTTCTTTCACGAATAGATGACCTCCAAAAACGCAAAGGCCTCACATCAGAAAGTAGTCTTGTAGCAATAGTCTATCTCAAGATTGTGAACAATGAGGATTGTCTGACTCAACATTGAATGAACTTTGGAGAGTGCGCTATCACATAACACCTAACAAACACAGGGTTCAAACGTGGGCATTGACCCAAGCGCCACATGTGTGCGCGAGCAACACTTGGGTCAACGCAGGAGATCATTGTACAGTGGCATTCTCACAGTGGTTGGTTGCATATTCGGCAAAAGGCTTCGTCGTATCTGTTCTCGGCTCCGCAACCTCGGCAGAACAGATTCATGCCAACATCTGAGTTCTGTTTTGTCTGTGCTTTCGAGGGCATCTGGCTTTTTCGCTTTTCCAGTCGTTCTAGGTTCTGTTTTCCCTTTGCTTTCGAAGGCATGTTGCGTTTTCTTTCTTCCAGTCGTTTTAGGTGCCGAATGTATTCATCGTGCGCTCCCCATTCAGCCTTGAGCTTCTTTGCAAGTTCTTGGTTTAGAATCACACACTCCTCTTTTGGACGGCGGTTAATACGAAACGCAAGGCTACATGGCATCTTTGCCACGATTCTTTCGTTGAGCATCAGGGGCATGTATCGGTATACTGTACTGACGTTAACGCGGGAGAGCTTGGCCGATTCTGAATATGTCAAAGGTTTTCCTGCTCCGAGTAGTGCTACGAGTATTTTTGCGTCTGCGCTGAGCTTGTTTGAATGTGATGACTTTATCGGATGTTCCATTTGCTTCATCTGTTTTCGCGTGACTGCGACAATTTTCACCCTAATCTACTTACTGTTTTCGCAACAATAATAGCATTTTCATGATGACGGAGGCGAACTATCTATCATGACGAAGGATGATGAAAAGATCTGTAGGCTCTGCCGAAAAGCGTGTTCCACGTGCGGCCACGTATGGACAATAAGAGTGGAGAAACCACTCAAATGTCCTGCTTGTGGATCCAAACTGGACGTCTGACATGTAGCCAGTAAAACTGTAGTCATTGAGAGTCTTCGCGGGAGACAGTGTAGATGACAGAAGGTTACAGGCAAAACAAGACTAGCGATGAATGTGCTCGATTCAAGGTTCCCGACAGCGGTTGTCCTTGGCACAATGATCTAGGCAATGGAATAATGGAATCCCGCGAAGAGGCTGAACCATGACTGAATCTAGGCAGTGTCCATCATGCGGCGGCGCTCTTGTCTTTTCACATGAAGACGACGTATACTCAAAGTTCTACAAGTGCCAGCAATGCGGAACAGTGCACAGTCTTCGCGTAACCCCTGAAGAAATAGCCACGTTCCTGCGGCAAGCGAAGGAACAACGGCACGTAAACGAAGACAAACCTAAGGGTCCCCTGCTAAAATGTGGAGATTGCGCGGCGTTTCATACTCCCTTCTGTAGTTTTGCTTACACTGACGAACCCGACCTCAGAACTTCCCCCACTGACCATGCTTGCACCCGCTACTATGTTAGACCCCATGAAGCTACACCGAAGGCACAGAATGAATCGTTCGCTAGGAAGGTGCTCAACCTGTGAACGACGAAATTATCACTTTTGACGACATGACTATTACACCGTTGAAACAGGATTACATACTGGTTCACCCAGCATTGGGCACGGTAAACGGCACGGCATTTATAGGCGTCTGGTATCCCTGCAAGGTAAGCACTGTCAAGAAAACCGCGATTAAGGACCTGTTGTTTCTCATTACGAGTGACCGACGAAAAATCTTGGCTAACGACAAGGTGCTTAACGGCATGGGCTGGCGGCTACAGTACAAGCCGTCAAGGTTCAAGAACCGTTGGACATTGGATATTGTGGAAGCCTATTTAAATGGTGCAAACGTTGACGCCGCAAACGTTTTCGACGCTATAGTCAAGACCTGGCAGACTTACATCGAGTTTGCAGACGTAAACGACTACGTGTACCACGCATTATGGGATATTGGCACATACTTCCATATCCTGTTCAACGCTTATCCTTATGCTTACCACGGCGGGACCACGGCAACAGGCAAGTCGAAGGCGTTAATGATTAGTGGCGGTTTAGCCTTCAACGCTATCCTGAGCAACAATATGAGCACAAGCGCGATTTTTAGGCTTATCCAAAACGCAAGGTCAACATTGTTGCTGGACGAAACGGAACGGTTGAGCACAACGAGAATGGACCCGCGTGTTCAAGAGTTCAGAAGCATACTGTTGAGCGGTTACAAACGTGGTGGCCAAGCAGTTTACCGCGTGGAAAAAGACAAGGACACTGAATCACAGAATATAATGCCCTTCGAGGTTTATGGGCCGAAACGCCTAGCGAACATTCACGGTTTAGAGGACATTGTGGGTAATCGGTGCAAAAGCACTATTCACCGACGCAGCATAAACGACTGTATCACCAAGATTGATCCTGACGTTGAAAAGGAAGAGTGGGCAAAACTGCGCGGTCAACTGTCTATACTGTTTCTGCAATGCTGGAAAGAAGTTAAACAGATTTATGACATGTTAGACCCTAGTGAACTTGAAGGTTTGGACGGACGAGAGTTTGAACTGTGGCGGCCAATCATTGCTTTAGCCAAGTTCTTTGACTCTCATGCTGACACAAAAAACACCTCTGTGAGTGGTTCACAAGATACACAAGCTACACAAGGTTCACTGATGATAAAGTTGGCATTGGACACGGCTAAACAGTCAAAGGTTGAGAACTTGACTGAAACAGGCGAATCCATACTGCTTCAGGTTCTCTTGGGCATGGTGCACGACAACGACTATGTTTCTGTTAAAACCATAAAGGACAGGGTGCTTGCCGAGTTTGACGAGCAACCACTGTGGATAAACACCAGTTGGATTGGACGAACATTAATGCGGTTAGGCTTCAAGGACAAGCGTAGAGTGGGCACAGGCTACCAGTACAGGCTGAACTTGGACGACGTATCGGACATAGCTGAAAGAATGGGTGTTAAGCCGCAGGCTGAAAAGAAAGAACCGTTGAAAGCTCCACAGAAAACATTGGATTCCAGTGAACCAAGTGAACCTTATGCATCTAGTGAACCAGTTACAGAGGCACCTTCTGAGGCTGCGAACATTGTTTGCGGCCACTGCAAGAAATGGCATACTGGCGGTTGCAGCGTCCCGGGAGATCCTAACTGTGTGACGCCGCTTAGCACCTTCGCTAAGACATGCCCAGACTATGTGGAACAGGAGACCTCCGCCCATGGCTGAATCTAGGAGACTACAGAGGCAATTCCAAAGGATTGTTGACAAGCTAGGGCTAGGTCTCACGGTCCTCATTGTGCCCGACTCAAACCACACGAAGCATGGGGAAATTGGAGAATCTTCTAGAACAATCCTGATCTACGACATAGACGAAATGGAAGCCTGGAAGACCTTCCAACATGAACTCTATGAGTACCGGTTCAAGGAAGTCATGAGCGCATACCGTAGCCTTGTCAACTGTCTCATCACGTTTGCTGAGAAACAATGCTACGAGAAGAAAGAAGCGTTTCTTGATTTTCTGCCTAAAATCGTGGAAGTCATCCAAGAATCAAAAAGTGAAACTATGAGGTGAGGCAAGTGAAAGTGAACAAAAAAACGGAACAAAAACGCATTCGTGCTGACCTAAAGTGCTTCCTCGTTTCTGAAGATAATACTCCCAAGGCGGGTCAGCAACGATAACGTCAAAGACACCCGTCGGCAACGGTTGGGGGTTGGCACAATTTTGAAATGAGCTTCTTAGAACAGGATTTGAAAGCAAGAAAGAGGGGCATGTGATGTTTTTTGCTTCTTATTCTATTCCTGCTTTGTCGATTAGCAAGTAGCACTTGCGTGTTTGTATGTCCCATGCCATGGCGAAGCAGAAGTCTGTTTTGGTGTCTACGCTTGCCGTGATGAGGCGTAGCTGTTTGTCATTGTGGTTTATTATGATTGCTCTGCCGCATTGTCGCATGTAAGTGGCGTTTCGTATGCCGTAGTCTTTGCTTGGCGCGATGAATTGGAAGAATTTGTGGGCCAGGCTAATTTTGAGTGCGGTTCCTCTGCCGTATGTGTCTTGGTAGATGTAGTTCCAGTGGAATAGGGTGACGCTGGTTGTGTGGGTTGTTTCTGTGTTTTGTACGTTGTCGGTGCCGTTGTATTCGATTGTGTAGGCTCCGTCTGTTAGTGAGGTTATTTTGAATGGTACGGTGTATGTTTGCCAGCCGCTATTGTATGTAGTATTGTAGATTCTGTAAGCGATGGAATAGACGCCTGATCCTGTGTCTGCGGCTTCTAAGGTGAATGGCGTGTCCGAAGTGATATAGGGTGTGCCTGAGATGTATTTTGGTTCGCCTATGGTTAACGTCGTCGTTGGCGGAGTGTTGTCGAGAATTACAGTTGCCGTGTTTGTTGGTTCAGTGTTGCCAACATTGTCAGTGCTATTGTAGTCTATGAAGTATTCTCCGTCAGCAAGTCCAGTAAGGTAGAATTCTATTGGAGGTGCGGAGGCTATCCATCCAGAATCATGTGTTGCGTTCCGTATTCGATATCCAGTGGTGGCTACTCCAGACCCTCCAACATTGTCTTCCGCAGAAAGTGTGAATGGCGTGTCTGAGGTTACGTAAACATTGTCGCTCGGGTCGAGGTATTTCGGATTGCCAATTGCGAGAGTCGTGTTTGGTGGAGTATCATCAACCATTGAAGCCACAGCAAATCCTCCTGGAATGTTTAGTGAAATCATGTAAACGACTAATTGAATGGGTCCAGGAAGGTTCGCCACTATCTGGATCTCGAATGTTGAAGAATCTACTTGGGTCATTTCGTATTGGATCCCGTTGACAATGAGAAATGTCTTCGTAACTGGTGTCAGAGAGCCATTGCTTAACAAGCCTGTAGCAACGACATTTAAGATGTTGCCCGTTTGGCTTACGGACAATACTGGATCTAGGTAAACCTGCTGTATCAGCGTTCCGTCTGGAGCAAGATTCACCAATATCGTACTGGAAGTGCCACCCAGAACCATCCCACAGTAGCCGACTGCGGCTGCGTTCAGGTCGGGGCTCAATATTCTGAGGTTGTATGGAACTGCAGCGCTTCCCCCAACAGCGTTCAGGACAAGTGTGTAGTTCATCAGGTTGTCCTTGTCTTCGTGCAGTAGTCCTAGCCAATCTCCGGCACTTGGTATCAATATGCCTACGGTACTAGCGTATATGACGTCAGCCGATGTGGAGTTGTACCCTAGGACGAGAGAGCCTGAGGAATCGTACACGGATGGGACAATGGTAGTTCCCTCAGGGTCTGATCTAGTGGCAACCCAGCTTACGGCTCCTTCAAGTGTTTTATACAGCCAGCTATCCTTAAAGGAGTCCGCCCATGGAGTGACATCAAGGATCTCTAATCCTAGGTCAAGAACTGTCGCTATTGCACCTTTTGCGGCCCATAGAGCAACGGCAAGCCCAGCTCCGGTTTCAGCTGTCAGTATACCACCTACTCCTTCGAGACCGTTGACGATAATGTCTAGGATTTTCAATACTATGCAGCTACCGGCTTCAAACCGATCAAGCGCTGTCTTCAAGTCGAAGATTGAATAGCTGCTCAATTGCCCTAATTGGTCCAAATCAGAGGTGATCATGCCAATGTCGACATCTCCGATCGACTCAACCTTCGCTACAACTGCTCTTACGGCTTCCTCTATGATATCGAATGTTTGGCCTGATGAGACTTTTTTTACTAACAGTGTTACAGAGTTTGCAAGCGTTGACAGAAGATCAATAACCGTGCCCGCATCCACACCCGAAGGTTTGCTAAAAGTAATCGACAGGTCAAAGGATCCACTTGGCGTCGATTTGAGATAAGTATTGTCAAAGTAAATTGCTTGGTCGGGAAGAATCGGAAGAGGAATGTTGATTTGCTCGTGGTAATCTTTGTCAAATAAGGCGTTTATGAGTTGCTCGTATGGAAACTCGATGATTAGCACCGACAGAGGGCTGTATCCCGCACTCGCAGTTATCCCAAAAGAACTTGAAAGAGCCTGTGTGAACTCTTCTTGGGTCGCTGAAGACGCCTTCGTTATCCCGTAGACAGTCATGTGAAGACTTTCAAGTTTGTCGATGTTTATCTTTTGCACAAATGGTATTTTGTTGTACCAATTAGCTGTCGATATTAGCCAGTTCGGCAAGTCTATTACCATGGTTCGGATATCAAATACGTCGCCTTTGGTCCTCCAGTTGACCTCAGATGGTGGTGGAGGCGTGGTTGGCAAAGGGTAGAAAATTGCGAAAAGACTGTTGCTCGCCTCGTTTGCGGTGGCCGTTACGGTAGCAATGAACAGGGATGTTAGAGAACCCGGGCTGAGTGTGACTGCGGCCTTACCTTGGCTGTCTGTATTTGCGGTGGTCGTCGACAGTACACCTCCGGACGTTGTGAAATATACGTTGACTTCTGACCATGGGTTTCCAAGTTGATCGGTAACCATGGCCACTATATCTGCGGATTGTCCAGAAGTTTCACAAATGAACAGAGAACTCGAAAACACTTGAATGCATGTGTGGACAGGTCCTGGACCAAGACCTGGCGTTCCTCCGGCGTCTGTAACCAAATCGTCGATTTCCCAATAGTTTCCAGTATCGTGGATGATAATGTATGCCATGTTAGGAGCCTGAACGGTCAGTCTCGTGAAGGCATAAGTGCCGAGATTACCGTAAGCCCATCCGCTCGTTGCGACAAGATTGTTATTGGAATCATAGCCATTAATGCACAGCCCTGAGTATGTACTCGTTAGAACACTCAGGTAGCTAGCAGGTCCATTCACGAAGTCGATCCGTCCTTCACCCATATTCGGTCCGAGCCAAGCAAAGAAATACCCATTAACTACGTACTCTCCATAATCGACCGACGGGTCTGTCAAAGATCGGGCATTGTATTTTCCGGTTCTGACATCGCCACAAACCCAGTCGTATCCTAATGTTGTCGTGAAACTTAACCCGGGTAAAGTGCTCCTAATAACCTGACCATCAGTCCCTTCTTCAAAGTTTATGAAGCCATAACCTGGTGGAACTGGATTTGTATATGCTCCTGCTTCAACATCTGCTCTCGCCTTGGGAACCATGACAGAAAACATTGGGATGCACAGAATGCAGATAATCAACACTGTAACTATTTTCCTCATTTTGCTTTCTCCTTTTCCTCTTTTTGGGGAATCTGAGGAATCAGTTTCTTCGCTGTGTGAGTATATAGGCTTTATGGAATCATCCTCTATAACATCGAAAAGCAAACTAGCATGAGTGTGCGTGTATCAAATGCAACATCAAGGACAGAAATCAAGAATAGCCGGCGCTCTTCTTTTCAGAATCTCACCAAAGAATGAACCTATTGTGAATCATTTGATATAGTCACAAGAATAGACTGGCAGCCGATCAATGCCCTGTGTATAACCGATTCTTGCTCCATCTTCCCCAAAACAGGATAGACTTTCGTCTGCATCAAGAACCCGCAGATCTTGACTAGGCGTGCAAGCTTGTTCAAATCCGCAGTCATTATCTCTTACACGTAGGCTTCTTTCGTTCCGAACGGCGGATGGTATGAGAAGCTTTTCATGGATAATGAATCATTAGTCAATTACTCATACGGTGAGAACTGTGTAATCAGAGTTACTCGGACGGCAACTCACCGTTGCTAGGCTTTTAAGCAATTCACGTGATAAATGTATTCGGCGAGAACTGTGTCCAAGACTTCGCAAGATAATGACTCCTTTCT
>Ga0315273_10008266_pt1 | contig 13108 bp, 9 predicted proteins | sample YL17G02_0_MG_FD_205753 | JGI IMG/M metagenome (GOLD analysis project Ga0315273, IMG submission 205753) | Sediment microbial communities from Yellowstone Lake, YNP, Wyoming, USA - YL17G02_0 | ecosystem: Environmental > Aquatic > Freshwater > Lake > Sediment | place: USA: Wyoming | collected...
AGCGGCTGCGAGGCTCCCACCTCATCTTCCTCGCCGACACGCACGACCCCGACGACAAGGAGTTCGCGGTGTTCCCGCCGCATTGCGTCCGTGGCACCGAGGAGACGGAGGTCACGCCGGAGCTGGCACCATTCGCGACGGAGATCATCCCCAAGCGGCGCTACAGCGGCTTCTTCGGGACGAACCTCGATGCGCGACTGCGTGAGCTGGCGCCGTCGAAGATAACCGTCTGCGGTATCTGCACCGATATCTGCGTGATGCACACGGTCGCCGACGCCCGCAACCGCGACTACCCTGTGGAGGTGCCGGTCAACTGCGTCGCTACCTTCGACGAAGAGGCGCACCGTTGCGCCCTGCAGCACATGGAGAGAGTGCTCGGCGCGAAGCTCGTGCAGCGACCCGCCTCGGCCTAGACGGCGAGAACGCAAGGAGGCGCATTGGATCGACCCGATCCTCTAATCCCGCCATCGGTCCTCAACGGCGATACCGCCGACATCTACTTCCTGCGCACGCATGAGGTCCTGGAGCGCGCGGGCGTTAACCCGCCGGCTACGATGGAGCTCTTTCCGGCCCGCGACGGCATTCTCTGCGGCATGCGCGAGGTCATTGCGCTGCTCAAGCAGGTCCTCCCGCCCGACGCCGAGGCGTGGGGCCTCGAGGAGGGCGAACCGATGTCGCGCAAGGAGACCGTCCTTCGCATAGCGGCGCCGTACCAGTCGTACGGTATCTACGAGACGGCGCTTGCCGGCTATCTGGCGCAGGAGAGCGCCTGGGCAACCGCCGCCCGCGAGTGCGTCCACGCGGCCGACGGCGTGCCCGTCATCAGCTTCGGCGCGCGTCACGTCCATCCCAACGCGGCGGCCGCGATGGACTATGCGGCGGTCGTCGGCGGCTGCGCTTCGTGCTCTTCCGTCGAAGGCGCTCGACTCGCGGGAGTGACGGCGTCGGGTACGATGCCGCATGCACTGATCATCTGCTTCGGCGACACCGTCGCGGCGGCACTGGCGTTCGACAAGCATCTTCCGCCTGACGTGCCGCGGACCGTCCTCGTCGATACCTTCCACGACGAAGCCGAGGAGTCGCTGCGCGTGGCTGAGGCGATGCGAGAGCGCCTCCAGGGCGTGCGCTTGGACACGCCGGGCGAGCGCGGCGGCGTGACACCCGACCTCGTGAAAGAGGTGAGAGTGCGACTGGACCTGGCGGGCTTCCCGCAGGTGCAGATCTTCGTGAGCGGCGGCGTGACGCCCGAGCGCATCGTCAGGATGCGCGAGGAGGGCGCACGCGTCGACGGCTACGGCATCGGCAGCTACATCACCAGCGCGCCGCCGATCGATTTCACCGGCGACATCCACGAGATCGAAGGCCGCCCCATGGCGAAGCGGGGCCGGATACCAGGCATCACTCCTAATCCGCGGCTGAAACGCCTTCTATAGCGCTAACTCTGGGAATCCGCTAACATACGTCCCTGTCCTGATTTCCACCCGTGGCGTTGCGGGAACTTCGAAGGCGCAAGGAAGCCGACTCCGTCCGATGCCAATCCGCGGGTCCGGACCCCTTGCTCGCCGAAACAGGGAGCGTGCGGCGTGCGAAGCGGCTTTGTCGGCGCGCTGGCAACGGCGCTGATCACCTCATCTCTCCTGATGAGCGGTCCCCTCGCGCGCGGGTCGCCCGACGTGCTGCTCGACGAGGGCTTCGAAGATGGCGTCGGCGCCTGGATTGCCGGCGGCGGCGTCTTGAGCGCAACATCAGCCCTTGCCCACGAAGGTTCTCAGTCGGCCAGGCTCGTCACGGACGGCAACGGCAATATTCAGTCGCCGCCGGTTCTCATTCGACCAGCCAGCTCGTATGCGCTTAGCGCGTTCCTTTCCAGTGAGGGCACCGGCATTGATTCCGTTACGCTTCGCATACGATGGGAGGACTGCTATCACGGGTTCACAAGGAGCAACGCGCTGCTGACTGGGGAGGAGGGGCCATGGCGGCGCTTCGCCCTTGATGTCACCTCCCCACCCGAAGCGGTTTCCGCGGTCATCCAGGTGAGCACCGGCTCAGGCGTGTTCTACCTCGACGACGTACAGTTTGACGGCCCACCGCCGCTTCCCGCCACCGCGACGCCCGCTGCGACGGAGACCCCGTCGGCCGAGCCTTCGTCGACCGCGACGCCGGCGCCGAGCGGCACAGCCACCCCTAGTCGCGTTCCGTCGGCAACGCCCAGCGCCGTGCCCAGCGCGACCCCGACGGCCGGCCCCGGTAGCTCGCTCGTCAACGGCGGCTTCGAGGACGCTGACGACGGCGTTCCGACCGGCTGGTTGAAGTACGGCGGCAAGCTGTCGCAGACGGCGGAGCACTACCGCAGCGGCGGCCATTCGGGGGCGTTCCGCAGCGATACCGAATCGACGAAGTGGGCCTATCAGGCGCTAGCGGCGTTCGGCGGCAGCGCCTACGAGTTCGACGCTTACGTCCTCCTCGACGACCCGGGCGCGCGCGAGGTGTTCCTGCGCATCTCCTGGTACGAAAGCGACGATGCCGGCGGAAGCGCGATCGCCGTCTCTGACTCGCCGGCCCGCCTCAGCGGCAACGACCCATCGTTCCGCTACCTGACGACGGGCGCAGCCTTAGCACCCCAGTCGGCACGCACCGCCAGGCTCAGGGTCATGCTCGTACCGGCGTCGTCTGCCACTACGACCGTCTACCTGGACGACGCGTCAGTCCGGCAAGTGGCACCGGAGCTTGCCGCTACGCCGGCACCTCCTCCGGCGGCTCAGGACGACCTCGAAGAAGTCGCCGGCACAATCGATGAGCCGGCCCGCAGCCAGAGGGGGCTCGCCGTTACAGCCGCGCGGAGCCTGCCACGACAGGGAGAATCGCCGTACGCGGTGAAGGTGAATGAGGTCGAGTACGATCCCGTGCAGCCCGGTGACGAAGCAGCCTTCGAGTGGCTGGAGCTGTACAACGCCGGCCCTGAGCCCGTCGACCTCGCGGGCTGGACGCTGATCGATAACAGCGAGAGCGATGAGTTACCGCCGCTCGTGCTGGGAACACGGAGCTATGTTGTCGTCGCGGCGAGCGAGCTTTTTCGAGACGGCCATCCTCTCGTCGACAGCCCGATCGCGGTGATCGAGGACGGCCGCATCGGCAGCGGTCTCGCCAACAAGGGCGACCATGTGCTGTTGTTCGACCCCTCCGGCAGGCTCGCCGACGGCGTCTCCTGGGGCGACGACGAAAGTGTGCTGTCGCCCGCCGTGGCAGCAGTCGCGCCCGGTCACAGTATCGAGCGCTCGTCGCCGGGCCGCGATACGGACACGGCGGCCGATTTCGTCGATAACGGGAATCCGTCGCCGGGCAGAGGCATCGGCGAGACCGCCGTGGCGGGCGCGGCCATCGAGCGACAGGTCCTTGGGAGCAGCACGATGTCGCCACCTGAGCGCGCGGCGCTGGAGGGGTCGAGCGACGTCAGGCAGCGGCTAATTGCGTCACTTGCCGCGGGCTTCGTGGCGCTGGCCGCCGGGCTCTCCGTCGGCGCGTATTGGCGGCAGCGGCTCAGCCCATGGCCGTAGATCTAGCGACGTAGCGGAAAAACACTACGCCTTTAGACCGATAGCCCGCGAGACCGATGAATAGGTGGGCCGCGTTGGCCATTTGGCTCGTTCTTGCCAGTGCAGAGAGGCGCTGCCTATAATCGAACAGGAGCGCAAGCACTGGAGAAAATGTCTGGAGGAGACATGGAGAAGGAACACCTTAGTCCCCCGACCAAGATTGCCTTGGACGGGCCTGTTGCCTGCGGCAAGAGCGCCGTCGGCAACCTGGTGGCGCGTCGCCTCGGTTTTCGCTTTCTGGACACAGGCATGATGTACAGGGCGCTCACGTGGCTGGTGCTGGAGCGCGGCATCGATCCGGAGGACGAAGAGAAGGTGAACAAGCTGGCCGGCGAGGTCAAGATGGAGGTCAGCGCGGCTCTCCCCGACTCGGAGGAGGCCAGTCGAGTGAGCGTGGACGGCCAGGACGCGACGGATTTCCTCGTGCGCCCCGACGTAGAGGCGGCTGTCTCCCTCGTCTCGCGGCTGCCCGCTGTCAGAGAGGCGATGGTCAGGCTGCAGCGCGAGATCGCGGAGAGCGGCGAGATCGTCGTCGCCGGACGCGACATCGGCACCGTCGTCATGCCGGACGCCGACCTGAAGGTATACCTCGACGCCTCGCGACTGGAACGGGCACGCCGCCGTTACGAGCAGGCGCGACTCCGCGGTCAGTCGATCACCCTGAAAAGCGTCCTCGACGAGCTGGAGCGCAGGGACGGCATCGACAGCGCTCGCGAGACCTCGCCGCTGCGTGCGGCCGGCGACGCCGTAGTCCTGCCCACGGACGGCCTGAATCCCGATCAGGTCGTCGAGAGGATATTAGCGCTGGCACGTTGAAGTACGTAACCCCGCCCTTCTACGGGTCGCTGCTCCGTGTGGTGAGGGCTATAGTCTTCGGCTTCGCGCGCGTGGAGGTCACCGGCAAAGAGAACGTGCCGCGTAAGGGGCCCCTCATCGTCGCTGCCAACCATTTCAACAACGCCGACCCCCCCGTGCTGGGAGCGACAATGCCGCGTCGCCTGGCGTTCATGGCGAAGAACGAGATGTTCCAGTGGCCCATTCTCGGGCTGGCAGCGCGGCTGGGCGGCGCCTTCCCCGTGCGCCGCTTCGAGGCCGACCTGGGCGCCCTGCGAAAGGCCACGGGGGTCTTGCGGAACGGCGAGGCGCTGGCCATGTTCCCCGAGGGCACCCGCAGCACGGACGGCAAGTTGCACAAGGCACACCCGGGGACGGCGCTGCTGGCGCTGCGCAGCGAGGCGCCGATCCTGCCCGTCGCCATCAGCGGCACCGAGAACGTCGTCCTCATCAGGCTCCCGCTCGACCTCCTGCGACGGCGGCGTCCGCACGTGCATGTCGTCGTCGGGCAGCCGTTCTTCCTGCCGCCGGTGGAGCGCATCACTGCCGACGAGGTGAACCGCTGCACGGACATCATCATGGGACGCATCGCTGCCATGCTGCCGCCGCTGTCCCGGGGCGAATACGCCGACGCGGTACCCACCCCCTCCGAGCCGGAAAGAGCGCAGTGACCGCCGATGGAGATCATTCGCGCGAGCGACATGGGCTTCTGCTTCGGCGTGCGTCGCGCCGTTGAGATGGCCGAAAGAGCAGCGGCAGAGCTGGGCGAGCTTACGAGCCTGGGCTCCGTCGTTCACAACCAGCAGGTCGTCCGGCGCCTCGCTGAGCTGGGCGTGCAAGTCGTCCGGACGCCCGCCGACGCGCGCGGTCGCGCCGTAATCGTGCCGTCGCACGGCGTCGCGCCGGAGGTGATGGCGGAGGCCGCTCGCCGGGGGCTGCGTGTGATCGACGCCACCTGCCCGATGGTCACGCGCTCGCAGCAGTGGGCAAAACGCCTCTCGCGCGACGGCTTCACGGTGATCATCTTCGGCAACCCGGACCACCCTGAGGTGCGCGGCGTCCTGGGATGGGCGCAGGGAAAAGCGATGGCCTTCCCCGACGAGAACGCCCTGCAATCCGTGCTCCTGCCGTCGCGGATCGCGGTGCTGTCGCAGACGACGCAGACGGAGGGGCGCTTCGCGTCTTTCGTCGGCAGCCTGCTCGACCTCCACCTGAAGGGCATCCGCGAGATGCGGGTCATTAACACGCTCTGCAACGCGACGACGAGCAAGCAGGCGGCGACCCGGGAGCTCGCGCGCAAGGTCGACCTGATGATCGTCGTCGGCGGCCGGGAGAGCGCCAACACGCGCCATTTGGCGGAGGTCGCCAGCGCGGAGGGCGTCGAGACGCACCAGGTGGAGGAGGCGTCACAGATCGACGCCGCCTGGCTGCGAGGGCGGGCGAGGGTCGGCATCACCGCCGGCGCGTCGACGCCTAACGAGGCGATAGACGCCGTAGCGGCGCGGCTCAGGGAACTCGCCTGATGACCCTAACCCGCCGGTCGGCAGGCGGCACGGTCCAGCACGTCGCTCCTCAAAGTCTCGCCGAGCGCATCGGACTGCGGCCCGGCGACAGGCTCTTCGCCATCGACGGCTATCCCCTGCGCGACGCAATCGACTTTCGCTTCTACGCCGCGGAGGAGCGCTTTCGCCTCGCTTTCCGGCGCGACGGCCGCGACGCGGACGTCGAGGTTGAGCGGCGCTCGGGCGAGGACCTGGGCGTCGATTTCGAAACGCCGGTCTTCGACCGCGTCCGCACCTGTAACAACGATTGCTTCTTCTGCTTCCTCAAGGGGTTGCCCGGTGGGCTTCGCTCGTCTATCTACGTGAAGGACGATGACTTCCGTCTCAGCTTCAGCCAGGGCAATTTCGTCACGCTATCGAACTTGACGGCGGCGGACTGGCAGCGACTGGAGGAGCAGCGCCTCAGCCCGCTGAACGTCTCCGTGCACGCGACGGAGCCGGAACTGCGACGCCGGATGCTGCGGAACCGTCGCGCGCCGGACGTCATCGAGCAGTTGCGGCGGCTGGGCGAGCTCGGCATCCGCGTCAACACCCAAATCGTGCTCTGCCCGGGCCTCAACGACCGCGATCACCTGGCGCGGACCGTCAGTGACCTGGCGCAGCTCCGGCCGACCGTGCAGTCGATAGGCGTCGTGCCCGTCGCAGCGAGCCGGCACGCCTGGTCGCGGGCCGACGACGATGAGAAGGCTTCGCTGGCCCCGTGCACGCCGGAGTACGCTCGTCGGGTCATCGCGCAGGTGCGGCCGTGGCAGCGCGACTTCCGACGGCTCCTGGGCGTCGACCTCGTCTACCTCGCGGACGAGTTCTACCTGGCCGCGGGTGCGCGGCTGCCGGCCTCGTCACGCTACGACGGCTTTCCGCAGTACGAGAACGGCATCGGCATGACGCGGAGCCTGATCGACGATTGGCGGCGGTTGCGTCGACGGCTCGCGGCGCATGGCTTCGCTCGCCCTGCGCACAAACGCATGGCCCTCGTCTGCGGGACGCTCATCGCGCCGGCGCTGTCGCGCCTGGCGTCGGACCTGGCATCGGTTACAGGACTCGACGTCCGCGTCGTGCCGGTCCAGAACCGCCTCTTTGGGCCCCGCGTCACGGTCTCCGGCCTGCTGGCGGGCGCGGACATCATCGACGCACTGCAGGGCCATGATCTCGGCGAACTCGTGGTTCTGCCGCGCCACGCCCTCGACCACGCGGGCGCGCTCTTCCTCGACGACACCACGCCCGGCGACGTGAGCGCCGCGCTGGCAACTCCGGTCGCATTCGCCGCCACGATGAGCGACCTGCTCCGTCTGTGAATCCTTCGTCCCTCTGTCGCTTCCGTCGCCCTGTGACTCCCGCGATCTCTGTGCAACTGTCGCGCCCGTAAGGTACAATGGCGCTGTAGGCCGTCGTTCCAGTGGGAGAGGGAGGCAGGAAGCCTTGTGTGGCATCATTGGCTACGTCGGGTCGCGCCAGGCAGGTCCCATATTGCTCGAAGGGCTGGGGCGGCTGGAGTACCGCGGCTACGATAGCGCCGGTATCGCCGTCATGAACGGCGGCGGCGTTCCTTCCCTGGTCAAGTCCGTCGGAAAGCTGGAAAGCCTTGCCGCCTGCCTCGACGGCTGCTTCCCAGAGGGCACCGTCGGCATCGGGCACACGCGTTGGGCGACGCACGGCCGCCCCAGCGACACGAACGCCCACCCTCATTGCGATTGCGACAGCGATGTCGTCGTCATCCACAACGGCATCGTCGAGAACTACCTTGCGCTCCGGCAGCGACTGCGCGACGAGGGGCATAGCTTCCGCTCCGACACCGACACCGAGGTCATCCCGCACCTGATCGAGTCGGAGCTGGCACAGGGGCAGTCGCTGGTGGACGCGGTGCGACGGACCATCGGCCAGATCGACGGCGCCCACGCGCTGCTCGTCATGTCGGCGTGCCAGCCGGACACGGTGGTAGCGGCGCGAGTTGGGAACGCCGGCGGCGTCGTCGTCGGCTACGGCGACGGCGAGATGTTCCTCTCCAGCGACCTGCCCGCTCTCCTGCCGCACACCAACCGGATGGTCTTCCTCACGAACGGCGACGTAGCGGCCGTCACGTCACGGGGCGCCACGTACTGGGCCTCCGACGGTCAGCCCGACCAGCGGACGCCGCAGACCATGCCCTTCGACCCCATGGCGGCGGCTAAGGGCGGCTACAAGCACTTCATGCTCAAGGAGATCATGGAGCAACCGGAGGCCGTGCTCGATACTATCCGCGGCCGGATCCAGTTCGACCCTTTGGGGCTGCAGCTCGAAGACATGCCGCCCACGGAAGCTCTGAAGCGTATCCAGCGCGTCGTCCTCGTGGCGATGGGCACCAGCCTGCACGCGGCCATGGTCGGCAAGCACTACATCGAGCAGATAGCGGGGCTGCCGGCGGAGGTCGATAACGCCTCAGAGTACCGCTACCGGAAGCCGATAATCGGGCCGGAGACGCTGCTGATCTCCGTGGCGCAGTCCGGCGAGACTGTCGATACGCTGGAAGCGATGGCAGAGGCCAAGAAGAGCGGCGCGCTGGAGATCACCGTCTGCAACACCCCCGGCAGCCAGGCGACGCGCGTCGCGGACGGCGTGGTATACACGCGCTGCGGCCTGGAGATCGGCGTCGCCAGCACGAAGACGCTTCTCGGCTCGATAGTCGCCCTCTACATGCTGGCCTGCTATCTCGGCCAGGAGCGAGGCAAGCTGAACGAGACCCAACTCGCCGAACTGCTCACGCCCCTGGCGCACATGCCGCAGCTCATCGGCAGCGTCGTCGGCAGGGAGCACGAGTTCGAGAGCCTGGCCCACGCGTTCTTCCGGCATCAGGACTTCCTCTACCTGGGAAGAGGCATCGAGTATCCCATAGCCATGGAGGGTGCGCTCAAGCTCAAGGAGGTGAGCTACATTCACGCCGAGGGGTATCCGGCAGGCGAGATGAAGCACGGGCCGATCGCGCTGATCGACCAGGAGATGCCGGTGGTGACCATCGTCGTACGGGACGACCTGCGCGACAAGATGATCTCCAACCTGGAGCAGGTGAAAGCCCGCGACGGCATCGTCATCGCCCTGGCGACAGAGGGTGACGAGGAGATCGCGAAGATTGCGGACCACGTCATCTACCTGCCGGAGACGACGCCCCTTCTGATGCCGCTGCTTACGGCGATACCGTTACAGCTATTGGCCTACCACATCGCCGTCTACCGCGGCTGCGACGTCGACCAGCCGCGCCACCTGGCGAAGACCGTCACCGTCGAATAGGGGTTTCCCCCGGGGGGGAGCCGCCTATTGTTCTTATTTCCTTTTGCCCGATAATATACTGTCTTCAATTGCGAAGACCCCCGTTTCTTGTCAAGAACGACGGCGCATCGGAGTAGGCGCTCAACTCGCAGCAAGGGAGGCTGAACCAATGACCGACGAGCGAGACGTTGTTGCCTTTGAAGAGGTGGGAAGGGGCGACATCGCCCTGGTAGGCGGCAAGGGCGCGAACCTGGGCGAGATGCTTCGCGCTGGAATCCCCGTTCCCAGCGGTTTCATCGTCACCGCCGACGCCTACGGCCGCTTCATAGAGCAATCGGGGCTGCGGCCCAAGATCGAGGCGAGCCTCAACAGCCTCGACGTCCACGACAGCGACGCCCTGCAGAAGGCCTCTCGCGACATCGAGAAGATGATCATCGAGACGCCGGTGCCCGCCGACATGGCCGACGAGATCAGGCGGCGCTACCGCGAGATGGGCGAGCCGCCGGTCGCCGTGCGCAGCTCCGCCACGGCGGAGGACCTGCCTGAGGCCTCGTTTGCCGGACAGCAGAGCACTTTCCTCAACGTCGTCGGCGCCGACCGGGTCGTGCAAGCGGTCAAGGAGTGCTGGGCCTCCCTTTTCGAAGCGCGGGCCATCTTCTACCGCTCTGAGAACGCCTTCGAGCACATGAAGGTGAAGATCGCCGTCCCCGTGCAGAAGATGGTGCAGTCGGAGTTCTCCGGCGTCATGTTCACGGTAGAGCCGGTCACCAGCGACCGCTCCAAGATAACCGTGGAGGCGATTGTCGGCCTGGGCGAAGGGCTCGTCTCCGGCGAGATCAGCCCCGACATGTACATCGTTGACAAGGCATCAATGCGCATCGTCGAGAAGCACGTCGCGGCGCAGGATCGGCATCTCGCCCGCACTGCTGTGGGCGGGGGCAAGGGCATCGCCGACATCTCCTGGCAGGAAGTGCCCTCTAGCTTGCGCAGCAGCCAGAAGCTCAGCGACGATGAGATCATACACGTCGCCGAGATCGGCAAGCGGATAGAAGAGCACTACGGCTTCCCGCAGGACATCGAATGGGCCAAAGAGGACCACGAATTCTTCATTGTGCAGACGCGCCCCGTCACTACTCTGGCCGCGGCGGCCGTCGCCGCAGGGGCGGCGGTGGAAGAGACAGCGCCGTTGCTTCTCAAGGGCTCCGCAGCTAGCCCGGGCGCCGCAGTAGGACAGGTGAAGATCATCCTCGACCCCGAACAGATCGGACGCGTCCTCGACGGCGATATTCTGGTCGCTGAGATGACCACGCCCGACTTCGTGCCGGCCATGAAGCGCGCGCTCGCCATCGTCACCGACCGCGGCGGACGCACGGCGCATGCCGCCATCGTCAGCCGCGAGTTGGGCATCCCCTGCGTCGTCGGCACGGGCGAAGCCACCAAGATCCTCCACGACGGGCAGATCGTCACGGTCGACGGAGCCCGCGGTCTCGTCTACGACGGCCGTGCCCAGGCCACCCTGACGCGCGCCGAGCAGGACAAGGCCGCCGCCACCGCTTCTTCCGCCAAGACGAAGACGCGTGTTTATGTCAACCTGGCGCAGCCCGACCTGGCGGACCGCGTCGCCGCCCGCAACGTCGACGGCGTCGGCCTGCTGCGCGCCGAGTTCATCGTCGCCGATATCGGCGAGCACCCGCGCTACGCCCTGGAGCAGGGCCGCGGCGAAGAATTCACGCAGAAGATGGCCAATGGCATCATGGCGTTCGCCGCCGCCTTCGACCCGCGTCCCGTCGTCTACCGCACCACCGACTTCAAGACCAACGAATACGCCGGCTTGAAGGGCGGCGAGAAGTACGAACAGTCGGAAGAGAACCCGATGATCGGCTTCCGCGGCGCCTCACGCTACATCCGCGACCGCGAGGTCTTCCAGCTAGAGGTGGAGGCCATCAAGCGGGTCCGTCAGCAGCACAAGAACCTTCACGTCATGATCCCCTTCGTGCGCACGCCGGAGGAGATGGCGGGCGTCAAGAAAGCGCTGGAAGAGCTCGGCCTCAAGCAGTCGCCGGAGTACAAGCTCTGGATGATGGTGGAGATTCCCTCCAACGTCATCCTCCTCAACGAGTTCATCGATGTCGGCATCGACGGCGTCTCCATCGGCTCGAACGACCTGACGCAGCTCACGCTCGGCATCGACCGTGACAACGCGATCCTGGCGAAGGACTTCGACGAGCGCAACCTGGCGGTGATGCGGTCGCTGGAGCAGATAGTGAAGACCTGCCGCCAGCGCGGTGTTACGTCGTCCATCTGCGGCCAGGCGCCGTCCGACTATCCGGAGATGACGGAGAAGCTCGTCGAGTGGGGCATCACGTCGGTTTCGGTGAACCCTGATGTCATCGACCGGACGCGAAAGATCGTCGCCGCCGCGGAGGCAAAGCTGGGAATCAAGCCTGACTAGACCGTGGGCGGCATGAGAATCCGCTGGCGAGGGCGCCCGATGGGTGCCCTCGCCTTTCGCACGTTACCTGCACGACCGGTTTCCTTGACACACAGCGACGTCCAACCTATCGTTTTAGACACTACTGGAACAGGTCGGGCCCAATCTTGGATTCACGTCCTCAGTTTCGTCTCCTCGTCGTCGTGACCGCTACGATCGCCCTGGTCCTCTTTGTCTCCTGCGGTGGGGGTGGATCGAAATCGGGTGGCATCGCCTTTCAGTCGAATCGCGAAGGCAACACCGAGATTTCCTTCATGAACGCGGACGGCAGCGACTACGTGGAACTGACTGACGATAACGGCGGCGACTATTCGCCCACATGCTCGCCGGACGGCTCACGCATCGCTTTCACGTCGGACCGCGAGGGCAAGCTCCAGGTGTACGTGATGGACTCCGACGGAACGGACCAGACTCCCGTCACGGACGGCAACGGCGGCGACATCACGCCCGCCTGGTCGCCGGACGGCTCGCAGATCGGCTTCGTCGCCGCGCGAACGGGCAAGCAGCAGATATGGGTCATGAACGCCGACGGCGGCGGCCAGACGAACGTCTCCAACAACTCCGCCACGGACCGCAACCCATCGTGGTCGCCGCAGGGCAACCAGATAGTCTTCGGCAGCGACCGCGACGGCAACCTGGAGATATACATCATGAACGCCGACGGCTCCGGGCAGACGCGCCTCACCAACAACCCTGCAGAGGACTGGGACCCCGCGTTCGCGCCCGACGGCTCGAAGATCGCCTTCGTCTCCGACCGAGATGAAAGCGGCTCTGAGATATACGTGATCGATCTGAACGACTCCAGCGAGCGCAACCTCACGTCCACCGCCGGCAATGACCTTTCTCCCGTGTTCTCGCCTGACGGAGCGGAAATCGCCTTCGCATCCGACCGCGACGGCAACGCCGAGATATACGTCATGAACGCCGACGGCTCATCGCCGAAGCGACTCACGAACAATGCGGCCAACGACGTGATCCCCGATTGGTGCGGCAAGCCCTGAGCTCTTCTGACATGTCCCATATCCACGAAGTGAAAGCGGCCCTCGCGGAACGTGAGGCCTCGCTGTCAACGTTCGCCGCCAGGAGCAGTCGCAGCCGTGGCCGCGAGCGACCGGAGTCGCCCTCGCCGGTGCGACTGGAGTTCCAGCGCGACCGCGACCGCATCATCCACTGCAAAGCGTTTCGACGGCTGAAGAACAAGACCCACGTCTTCATCGCGCCGGCGGGCGATCACTACGTCACGCGCCTCACTCACACCCTCGAAGTGGCGCAGATTGCCCGCACCATTGCCCGCGCCCTCAACCTCAACGAAGACCTCACGGAGGCGATATCGCTCGGCCACGACCTCGGCCACACACCGTTCGGCCACAGGGGCGAGGACGCGCTCG
>Ga0315273_10008267_pt1 | contig 13107 bp, 8 predicted proteins | sample YL17G02_0_MG_FD_205753 | JGI IMG/M metagenome (GOLD analysis project Ga0315273, IMG submission 205753) | Sediment microbial communities from Yellowstone Lake, YNP, Wyoming, USA - YL17G02_0 | ecosystem: Environmental > Aquatic > Freshwater > Lake > Sediment | place: USA: Wyoming | collected...
TCCTCAGCGTGTCTTATGACACGCTTGCGGTGCAGCCCGCTCGCGCGCCTTGTATCCGCGCCCCATCTCGCACTCTCGGCTGGCGCTTCATGAATAGGCCGGGCTAGATACGCGACGGGCGGGGTCTCTCGACCCCGCCCGTGCTGGATCCCTGCTATCGCGAGCGAAGGATCACGAACAGCCCAGGGAAGTCCCGCAGTTGAGGCACTTGTAGCAGGTGCCGCTGCGGATGGTGATGTGTCCGCAGTTGTCGCACAGCGGCGCGTCGCCCGGGAACTTGCCGAGCTGGGCGTCGGGGCCGCTCTCGACGCCGTGCGCCTCCACGCGCGCCCGAATCGCGGGCGCCGTTCCGCCGCGCGCTTCGCCACCACCGCCGTTCTCGACCGTGCGGTGCTCGCGTCCCACCGGATGGCCGATGGCGTGAACCTTCGGCTGGCCCACCAGGCTCTCGTCCACGATGTGCGCGAGGTCGGTGCGCCCCAGGTACTCGATGCCGAGCACGCGGAACACGTAGTCCACGACGCTGGTGCAGGCGCGCAGGTTGTCGTGTCCGTCCACGCGGCCGTGCGGCTCGAAGCGCGTGAAGCAGAACTGGTCCACCAGGTCGTCGAGCGGCACGCCGTACTGCAGGCCCATCGAAACGGAGATGGCGAAACAGTTCATCATGCTGCGGAAGGCGGCGCCCTCCTTGTGCATGTCGATGAAGATCTCGCCGATCGTGCCATCCTCGTACTCGCCGGTGCGCAGGAACACCTTGTGCCCGCCGATGCGCGCCTCCTGCGTGAAACCGTGGCGCCGCTTCGGCAGCCGCCGCCGGCGCAGCTTGGGCGGCGAGTTCTTCTCGGGCTCCTCGGCCTTGCGGCTCGTGGCCAGCGGCTGGCTCAGCTTTGAGCCGTCGCGGTAGAGCGCGACCGCCTTGAGGCCCGACTTCCAGGATTCGAAGTAGATCTTCTCGACGTCTTCGACGGTGGCCTCCTGCGGGAGGTTCACGGTCTTGCTGATGGCGCCGGAGATGAACGGCTGCACCGCCGCCATCATGCGGACGTGGCCCATGGGCTCGATGAAACGCGCCCCCCGCGGACCGCAGCGGTTGGCGCAGTCGAACACCGGCAGGTGCTCGGCCTTGAGGCCCGGAGCGCCCTCGACCGTGAGGTTGCCGCACACCACGGCGTTGGCCTCCTCGATCTGCGTGTCGGTGAAGCCGAGGTAGGGCAGCAGGCAGAAGCCCGGCTTCTCGCGCTCGGCGATGCTGACCCCGAGGCGGGTGAGCGCGTCGTCGCCGATCATGCCGCGCGAGAAGGCGAAGCGCAGGTGGAGCGTCCCCGGCAGTGCCTCGTCGATGCGGCGGACCTCGGCCTCGCGCAGGCCCTTGTGCAGCATCATGTCGGGGTGCACGTGTGGCGCGCCCTCGAGCGTGCCCGTCCCGATCGCCCAGCGGGCGATGCGCTGGATCTCGACCTGCCCGTAGCCCAGGCGATGCAGCGCCGCGGGCACGGACTGGTTCACGATCTTGAAGTAGCCGCCGCCCGCCAGTTTCTTGAACTTGACCAGCGCGAAGTCGGGCTCGACTCCGGTCGTGTCGCAGTCCATCAGCAGTCCGATGGTGCCGGTGGGCGCGAGCACCGTGGTCTGGGCGTTGCGGAAACCGTGGATGGTGCCGAGCGCGATGGCGCGGTTCCAGCATTCGACCGCTGCCTGGCGCAGATCGCGCGGCGCGAGGCGCGGGTCGATGGACTGCGCCGCCTCGCGGTGCAGGCGCATGACCTCGAGCATGCTGTCCCGGTTCTCGCCGTAGCGGACGAACGGTCCCTGGCTGGCGGCGATCTCGGCCGACAGCGCGTAGGCCTCGCCGGTCATGGTCGCCGTGATGCAGGCCGCATAGGCGCGCGCGTCCTCGCTGTCGTAGGGCAACCCCAGCACCATGAGCGCCGTGCCGAGGTTGGCGTAGCCCAGCCCCAGCGGGCGGAACTCGTGCGAGCGACGCGTGATCCTCTCGGTCGGATACGACGCGAAGTCCACCGCGATCTCCTGCGCCAGGAAGAACAGGCGGCAGGCGTGCCGGTAACCCTCGACGTCGAAGCCGCTGTCCGCGCGCACGAACTTCATCAGGTTCACCGACGCCAGGTTGCAGGAGGTGTCGTCGATGAAGATGAATTCGGAGCACGGATTCGAGGCGTGGATCTTCTCGGTCGCCTTGCAGGTGTGCCATCTCTGGATGGTGTCGTCGAACTGCACGCCGGGGTCGGCGCACTGCCAGGCGGCGCCGGCGAGTTCACGCCACATCTCGCGCGCGCGCAGCGTCTCGTGGACCTCGCCGGTGGTGCGGAACGTGGTCTGCCAGGGCAGGTCGTCCACCACCGCGTGCATGAAGCGGTCGGGCAGGCGCACCGAGTTGTTGGAGTTCTGTCCCGAGACCGTGCCGTAGGCCTCGGCGTTGAAGTCCGAGGAGTAGCCCGCCGCCACCAGCGCCGCGACCTTCTTCTCTTCGCGCATCTTCCAGCGGATGAAATCGAGGATCTCGGGGTGGTCGGCGTCGAGCACGACCATCTTGGCCGCGCGTCGCGTGGTGCCGCCCGACTTGGTGGCGCCCGCGCCCTTGTCGAGCACCTCGAGGAAGGACATCAGGCCCGACGAGGTGCCGCCGCCCGAGAGCCGCTCCATGCGTCCGCGCAGCCGGGAGAAGTTCGTGCCGGTGCCGGAGCCGTACTTGAAGACGCGTGCCTCGTTGCGGGCGAGCTCGAAGATGCTCATCAGGTCGTCATCCACCGACTGGATGAAGCAGGCGGAGACCTGCGGGTGCGAATAGGAATCGGTGGTGGTCAGGACCGTGTCGGTCTCGGCATCCCAGTGGTGATTGCCGCCCGAGCCGTTGATGCCGTACTCGTGCCACAGGCCGCAGTTGAACCACACCGGCGAATTGAAGGCGCCGACCTGGTGCGCCAGCATCCAGGCCAGTTCGGCCTCGAAGGTGTCGGCGTCGTCCGGGCTCGCGAAGGTGCCGCCCTGCTGCTCACCGCTCGTGCGCAGCGTGCGCGCGATGCGGTGCACGACCTGCCGCACGCTGGTCTCGTGCCCGGGTTTGCCGGTGAGCCCCGCCTTGCGGAAGTACTTGCTCACCACGATGTCAGTGGCGAGTTGCGACCACGCGGCCGGCACCTCGACATCGTCCATCTGGAAGACGACGGAGCCGTCGGGGTTCGCGATGACGGTGCGCCGCTTCTCCCACGCGATCTCGTCGAGCGGGTTCACGCCCGGCCGCGTGAAGTGGCGCGGCACGTGGAGTCCGGCGTGGGTGGGCGGAGCGAGTGCGGCGGTGGCGGGCGACGCGGAGCCCGCGTCGCCGGTGAGCGACTGGATCATGGGACCTCCCTGGTCCTCCCCGCGCCGAAGAACCCTTCCAGATGGTCGGACCGCGGCGGCGCGGCGTCAGGATTGCACGCGCCGGCGCGGTTCGACCCGCAGCGACTCTCGCTTCTTGTCCGCTCGATGCAGCGGAAGCGGCCAGTCTCTTGCGTGATTGGAAGATTGCTCTCCGTTCGCCCGCGAGGAGTTCTTCATGGCGAACGGTGCGATGGTTTATACCACCGCGTCACCCCCCCGGCGCAAGGGCGAAGTTCACCGCGGAGCAGGCGGCTGCGATGCACGCACCTTGTTTCCGCGCAGGAACGACGGGGTCACCGCGCGATGCAGCCGGGCGCGAGGCGCGGGACGCGTGGCGGCCGTGGCCGCCGCGCGCAGGTCCGGCGCTGCGACGCGAGGCTCCCGGCGGGGCCTCGAATCGGAGGCGGTCGGGCCATCGAGGTCCCGGAAGAGCCGGAGGCCGTCCGGGTCGGCGGCGAATCGGTGTGGGTCCTACAGCCCGGAGGTCTGATCGAAGTTTCTCTTGCAACGGCCCCGACGTGGTGGGATGTTGGTTTCGGTTGCAGTCCCAGGGAACGGGGCGTCATGTCACGTGTCATGCTGTTTCATTGCCAGGCGGCCGAGGAGCGTGCGCTCCTCGACGCGGACCTGAGCTTCGTGTGCTGCGACGACTGCGAGGAAATGCTCTCCGAGGTCGTGCAGCACCCCCCCGACGTGGTGGTCTACGAGGTCAGGCCCGAGAGCGTGTCGGACCTCGCCGTGCTGCGCCTGCTGCGCCGCGTGGCGCCGCGCCTGCCGTTCGTGCTGGTCGGAGAGGGCCGGGCGCCGGCGTGGGAGGTTCCCGCCGAGCTGTCGCCACTCTACCGCTCTCCGCTGCCGGTGGAAGAGCGCGGCCTGCGCAAGGTCGTCCGCAGCGCGCTCGCGGCGCGCGCCGCCACCGTGAGTTGATCCGGCCTAAGCGGTCGGCCCGCTCCGGCTCGTGAGGAAGTTCCGCGAACAAGGCGGGGTGGTCCCTATTTCTCCCCGGCCTTCGCCGCCGTCTTCGCGCCCTCCTCGGCCTCCATCCGCTCCCATTCGGCCCCGTGCTCGTGCCGCAGTTGTTCCTCGCTGATGAGTCCCGTCACCCAGGCCCAGTTCATCGGATAGACGTCCGGGTTCAGGACGTTCTGGTAGAGATGCCAGATCAGGATGGCGAGGAACGCCAGCCAGGCTTCGTAGTAGTGCACCAGCGTGGCGAGGTCGAGGGCCCACTTGGGCATCCACTGGAGCGACTGATTCGCGAACCACAGCAGGAGGCCCGTGACCGTCATCACGACCGTGCCCCAGACCAGGGCCCAGTACTCCGCTTTCTCGATGTAATTGAAGCGGTCGAACGCGGGCGGCTCGCGCCGCAACCCCATCAAGTACAAGACGTTGCCCCAGGCCTCGCGGACGTCGCGCAGCGACGGTAACAGCGCGAAGATCAACCCGCGGCCGCGCCGGGTGAACAGGTAGGCGACGTGGGCGAGGCAGGTCACGACCATGATGATCGCGGCGATCCGGTGGATGACGCTACGCCAGGCGAAGCCCGCCTCCAGGTGCGCCAGCCACGAGAACAGCCAGGACTCTGGGAACTTGAGGGCGAAGCCGGTCCAGACCAGGGTGAAGAAGCTGACCATCAGCAGGACGTGCTGCAGCCGCTCGATCGGAAGGCTGCGCACGTACCAGCGCCCGTTGGCGCGTTCCGGGTTCGGTCCGCCGCGGTAGATCCGGTAGTGGCGGCGGCTCTTCCGAATGAAGTCCAGGGCCTGGTGCATGGCCATGCCGCCGCACACACTGATGATGAGCCAGAGGTAGGCCATGCGAGCGTAATAGAGGATCGGGCTCGTCTGCGTGGCGAGCACGACGTGCACCCCGCCCAGCGTGGCCCATTTGTCCGCCCCGGCGTGACACTTGCCGCAGGTCTTGCCCAGTTGGGCAGGGCTCACCGCCGAGCGCGGGTCGCTCGAGGGCAGGATATCGTGGAAACCGTGGCAGGAGGCACAGTTGGCCACCGCCTTCGAACCGCCTCGTGACGCCAGTCCGTGAAAAGAATCACGATATGTCGTGAGTCGGCCGCCTGGCAGCCCGTAGGTCTCGCGGATGCCCTGGGCCTCGTGGCAGCGCGAGCAGGTCGTGTTCACCGCGGAGGCCACGACCGGCGAGGCGGGGTCGCTGGGTCCGCGGATGACGTGCTCGCCGTGGCAGTCGGTGCAGTTGGGCGCCGCGGTGACGCCGCGGCGCAGGGCCTGGCCGTGGATGCCCGTTTCGAAGGCCGCGAACTCCCGGGTGTGGCAACGGCCGCAGGTGTGCGGGACGTTGGTGCGGAAGATGGAGGAGGCGGGATCGTTCGCGCGCTTCAGGTCGTGGCTCTCGTGGCAGTCGCTGCAGGTCGCCGCCCGCGGGTTCTGCGAGCGCCCGTGCACGCTCTTCGTGTAGAGCGCGTAGGCCTCGGGGATGGTGATCCGGCGCCGGGTCATGAGGGCGCGGTTGGCATGGCAGCGGGCGCAGGTGTGCGGCAGATTGGCCCGGTAGACCGGCGAGGCCGGGTCCGTGTGCGGGCGGATCGAATGGAACGGCCCGTGGCAATCCTGGCAGGTCGAGGCCTCGGGGTCTCCGCGCGAGGGCGCCGTGCCGTGGACGCTGCTCCGGTACTGCTCGGTCACCCGCACGTGGCAGCCGACGCAGGCGTCCGTGCTGGTGCGCGCGGGCCGGCGCACCTGGTGGCCCGTACCGTGGCAACCCAGGCAGGCCACCTCGTGCGGGCCGGCGGCCTGCCGGTGGGCGCTGCCGGCGATGGCGGCGGCCGCATCCTGGTGGCAGGCGCCACAGCGGACCTGTGGCAGGGTGGTTGTGTGCGGCAGGTCCTTCATGCCCATGTGGCAGGCCACGCACGCCAGCCGCCCATGCGGGGAGGTCTTGAGCTGTGCGAGGTCCACGTACGCCGTGCCCCCGCTGCTGCGCTCGAGTGATTGCTCGGCGTGGCAGGTCATGCACAGGTCGCTGCTGAGGGGTTCGGCGAGGGCGGGTATGGCCGGAAGGGCGGCGAGCAGCACGGTCGCCAGCGCCCGCCCCCAGGCTCGGGGCGGCCGCGCGCACACCACGGCCCCGGCGCGCGGGAGCGGCGGGCGGGGAAGGACTCGAATCACGTCGAGTTGCCTCCAGAAAGAGAGTGCGGAATCACCCAGACCATGGAAGAGACCACGGAAGGCGCTCACCAGACAAGCGTTTGAGCGAGCAAGCTGTTGGCTGGCAACGGCCGCGGGCATGGTACCATGGGGTGCCTTGCTATCTGAGAGTCAATTCAGTAAAAATACTGACATCCATGGTCGGGTGGGCGGTTATCTTCAAGACCGGAGGGGCTGATGATCAAGAGGATTCTCGCGTTCGTCGTGATGGGGGTGCTGGCGGCGGGCTTCGCGGCGCGGGCGGCGGACGCGCCGAAGGCGGATGCGCCGAAGGTGGATGCGCCGAAGAACGAATATGTCGGCTCGAGTTCGAAGTCCTGCATGTGCCACTTCAAGCAGTTCAAGGCATGGTCGGCGACCCCGCATGCGCACGCCTTCGAAGGCCTGCAGGCCACCACGCCCGAGCAACTGAAGAAGATGAACGAGCTGCTCAAGACCACCGTGAAGGATCATCCGGAGACCGACGCGGCGTGCGTGGGCTGCCACGTGACCGGCTACAAGCTGGGCGGCTACCCCGCGGCCGATTCGCTCAAGAACGCCGGGCTGGCGCGCGTGGCCTGCGAGGTCTGCCACGGTCCCGCCAAGAACCACCTGGCAGTGCCGGCGGCTGACAAGGCGGGCCGGAAGGCCTCCATGCTGGTCCCGACGGTCGAGACCTGCAAGAAGTGCCACACGCCGGAGATCTCGCCGAAGTTCGACTTCGCCGTGATGAGCAAGAAGGTACATCCCGTCGCTGCCGCAGTCCCCGCGAAGTAAGCGGTCTGAAGCCAGTCGACGATGGAGACCAGCGCGGGCCGGCCTGCCAGTCGCAGGCCGGCCCGCAGCTTCTTCACTGGCCTCCTCGCGCTGGCCGGAACGCTCCTCGCCGGCGCGCTGCTCCACCCGGTGTCGTGGGCGGCGCCCGAGGCGGCGAAGCCGCTGCCCGGCGCCGAGGACTGCATGGCCTGCCACGAGGCCGGCCCGCCGCTCGCAAAGCGTGACGCTGACACGCCGCCGCGCTTCGACGCTGCAGGGCTGCGCGCCTCGCCCCACGCGAAGCTGGCCTGCACCGCCTGCCACGCGGACCTCGAGGGCAAGGAGTTTCCGCACGAGACCAAGCCGGCGCCGGTCCGCTGCGGCGCCTGCCACGCGACCGAGCAGCAGCAGTACGTCGAGAGCCTGCACGGCCAGGCCGCGGCGCGGGGGGAGAAACTCGCTCCTTCGTGCAAGGAATGCCACGGGCGGCACGGCGTGCTGCCGCGCAACGACCTGCGCTCGCCCACGAACACGGTCAACGTCCCCGCGCTGTGCGGGCGCTGTCATCACGAGGGCTCTCCGGTCCATCTCGCCTATCACATCCCGCAGGACTCGATCCTCGCCAATTACTCCGAGTCCATGCACGGCGAGGGGCTGTTCAAGAAGGGGCTGCTCACGACCGCCGTGTGCACCTCGTGTCACACCGCACACCACGTGCTGCCGCACACCGACCCGCGCTCGAGCATCGCGCGCCGCAACGTGGTCGCCACCTGCACGCAGTGCCACGTGCGCATCGAGCAGGTGCACCGCAAGATCATCAACGGGGCGCTGTGGGAGAGCCGCCCCAGCGACATCCCCGCCTGCGTGGACTGCCACCAGCCGCACAAGGCGCGACGGGTGTTCTACACGCAGGGCATGGCGGATCGCGACTGCCTGACCTGCCACGGCCGGCGTGAACTCAAGGGCCAGGGCGGGCGCTCGATGTTCGTGGACACCGCCGCGCTGCAGAGTTCGCGCCACGCGAAGCTCTCCTGCGCGCAGTGCCACAGCGAGGCGCAGCCCTCCAACACCAGGCCCTGTTCGGTGATCACGCGCCGGGTGGACTGCTCGGTCTGTCACGCCGAGGTCGTGGACACCTACCGGAAGAGCACCCACGGGCAACTGGCCGCGAAGGGCAGCCCCGATGCCCCGGTCTGCCGCGACTGCCACGGCACGCACGGCATCCAGGGACACCTGCAGTCGGACGCGCCGACCTACGCGCGCAACGTTCCGGCGCTGTGCGGACGCTGCCATCTGAGCGGCAAGCAGGCCCAGGTGCGCTACCGCGGGCCGGAGCGCCGGGTGGTGGAGTCCTACGTCGAGAGCATCCACGGCAAGGGCCTGCTCGAGAGCGGCCTCACCGTGACCGCGACCTGCGTGGACTGCCACACCACGCACGGCGAGCTGCCGCACACCGACCCGGCGTCCAGCGTGAACCCGGCGAACGTGGCGAAGACCTGCGCCAACTGCCACCGCGGCATCTACGAGCTCTACACGGCCAGCGTGCACTCGCCCGCGGTGACCAAGTCCAGGAAGCCGCTGCCGACCTGCTCGGACTGCCACTCGGCTCACACCATCAACCGCACCGACCGCCAGGACTTCAAGTTCTCGATCATGAGCCAGTGCGGCAAGTGCCACGAGGAGCTGGCGAAGACCTACTTCGGGACCTACCACGGCAAGGTCTCGCGGCTCGGCTATCTCAAGACCGCCAAGTGCTACGACTGCCACGGCGCACACGACATCCAGCCGAACTGGGACCCGCGCTCGCACCTGTCGCGGCAGAAGATCGTGAAGACCTGCGCCGGGTGCCACCCCGGCTCGAACCGGCGCTTCGCTGGTTACCTCACGCATGCGACCCACCACGAGCCGCACAAGTACCCGGCGCTGTTCTTCGCCTTCTGGGGCATGACGAGCCTGCTGGTCGGCACTTTCGGCTTCTTCGGTCTGCACACGCTGGCCTGGCTGCCGCGCTCGCTCCAGTACCGGCGCGAGCTCGCGAAGCAGCACGTCCCGGAGAGCAGGCTGCACGTGCGGCGTTTCCCGCCGCTCTACCGCAACCTGCACCTGATGGTGATCGTCTCCTTCCTCGGGCTGGCGCTGACCGGCATGACGCTCAAGTTCTCCTACACCTCCTGGGCCTACGTCCTGTCGCGCGTGCTCGGCGGTTTCGAAGCCGCGGGCTTCATCCACCGGGTCTGCGCAGGGCTCACCTTCGCCTACTTCTTCCTGCACGTGCGCGACCTGGTCCGGCGGAAGGCGCAGGCCGGCGTGTCGTGGCGGACGTTCCTCGCCGGCGCGAGCGGCATGCTGCCGGGGCCCCAGGACCTCAGGGAGTTCTGGCAGTCGGTGAAGTGGTTCGCCGGACGGGGCCCTCGGCCGCAGTACGGGCGCTGGACCTACTGGGAGAAGTTCGACTACTTCGCGGTGTTCTGGGGCGTGGCCATGATCGGTTCGACCGGGCTGGTGCTCTGGTTCCCGACCCTCTTCACCAGGCTCCTGCCCGGCATCTTCATCAACATCGCGACCATCATCCACAGCGATGAGGCCCTGCTCGCGGTGGGCTTCATCTTCACCGTGCACTTCTTCAACACGCACTTCCGGCCCGAGAAGTTCCCCATGGACACGGTGATCTTCACCGGCACGGTGCCGCTCGACGAGTACAGGAAGGATCGGCCGCGCGAGTACGAGGCGTTGGAGGCGAGCGGCGAGCTGGAGTCCCGGCTCGAGCCGGCGCCCGCGCCGCGCACGGTGCGCGCCTGGCGCATCTTCGGCTTCATCGCCCTCTCGCTCGGGATTCTGATGGTGCTGCTGATCGTCTACGCGACGATCTTCGGGTACCGGTAGTCGGATCCGCTCCGGCGCTACGCCACCGCCCGCCCCGCGTGGAGGTGCGCCACGGCCGCGGCCTCGCTGCCGAAGTGCGGCAGCGTGCCGGCGAGGTGGGTCACGTCGAGCAGCCAGCGCTGGGAGCCGGCCGCACCGCAGAGCGCCACGCGCCCGCCGTTCGCCGAGGCGAGTTGCTGCGCGCGGGCGAGCAGGCCCAGGCAGTGCGCGGTCAGCACCCGCGCGTGGCTGAGGTCCACGATCACGCGGCGGCCCTGACCGGCCAGCGCGAGGAGCTCGTGTTCCAGGTCGTCGCAAGCGGCTCCCTCGAGGAAGTCCCCGCTCGGTTGGAGCACCACCAGATCGTCTACGGCGTGAGAAGTCATGGATTCGTATCCTTTCCCGGCCCGCGCTGCGACAGCCATCTCGCTTCACTCCCCTTGAGACGGTGGATCGTCCCGAAAAGTTGCATGACAGCCACGAACGCGAGCGAAGCCGGGGGCGAACGCGGCGACTCTCTCTCTGGACGTGGCCAGCGGCGCCGTGTAGCCTGCGGCTTGCCGCAGCCGAACGCCCGGGGGGGCCGGCCCCCGGGGCAGGGCAGCGCCTCACGAGGGCCACTCCCATGAAACGTCGCACCTTCCTCGACGTGGTCATTGCTGCGTCGGGTGCCGTCCTCGGCGCCTTCGTCCTCTACCCGATTGCGCGCTACCTCGTGCCCCCGAAGTCGCCCGAGGCTGCCACCCGCCGGGTCGTCGCCGCGAAGCAGGACGAGGTGCCACCGGGTGGTTTCAAGATCTTCCCCTTCGGCGGCGAGCCTGGCATCCTGATCCGCGGCAAGGACGGCGCGTACCGCGCCCTCTCCGCGGTCTGCACGCACCTGGGCTGTACCGTCCAACTCCGCCCCGACGGGCAATCCATCTGGTGTGCGTGCCACAACGGGTTCTACGACCTCGAGGGACGCAACGTCTCGGGGCCGCCGCCCCGGCCGCTCGAGTCCTACGTCGTGCACGTCATCGATGGGGACATCGTGGTCGAGAAGGCGAAGAGCGCATGAGCGCGAGCGACTGGCTGCGCGACCGGCTCGGGCTCGAAGCGCTCGATCACGTGATCGAGAAGAAGCGCGTCCCGGTCCACCGCCACACGTTCTGGTACTACTGGGGCGGGATGACCCTGTTCCTCTTCGGGGTCCAGGTCGGGACCGGCATCCTGCTCGTCCTCTACTACCGGCCCAGCGCCGACGAGGCCTACGAGAGCGTCCGCTTCCTGATGACGCAGGTCTCGTTCGGCTGGCTCATCCGCTCGATCCACTCCTGGTCCGGGAACCTGCTGGTGGGCGCGGCCATGATCCACATGTTCAGCGCCTTCATGCTCAAGTCCTACCGCCGGCCGCGCGAGGTGACCTGGCTCACCGGCATGGCGCTCTTCGTACTGTGCCTGGCCTTCGGCTTCAGCGGCTACCTGCTGCCGTGGAACCAGCTGGCGTTCTTCGCCACCAAGGTGGGCACGGACATCATGAGCAGCGTGCCGCTGGTCGGCCCTTTCCTCGGGCGCCTGCTGCGCGGCGGCGACCAGATCACGGGCGGCACGCTCACGCGCTTCTTCGGCTTCCACGTGGCCATCCTGCCGCTGTGCATGACGGCGCTGCTGGGCATCCACCTGTTCCTGGTGCAGTGGCACGGCATGAGCGTCCCGCCCGGTGTCGAGCAGGACACGGCCGCGCCGAAGCGGGAGATGAAGTTCGTCCCCGCCTTCCTGCTGCGCGACCTGGTGGGCTGGCTCGCCGCGCTGGGCGCGCTCGCGCTGCTCGCGGCGCTCTTCCCCTGGGAGCTGGGGCTCAAGGCCGACCCCTACGCGTTCGCGCCCGCCGGTATCAAGCCCGAGTGGTATTTCGGCTACATGTTCCAGACCCTGCGCATGATCCCCGCGCGGGTGTTCGGGATCGAGGGCGAGTTGCTGGGCATCGTGGGCTTCGGGCTCGGCGCCCTGGTCTGGGCGCTGGTCCCCTTCCTCGATGCGCCCGACGGCCGCGGCCCGCGGGCGCGCGTCTGGAACGTGATCGGCGTGCTGGCGATGGTGTACGTGATCATCTTCACGCTGCTCGTCTATCGCGGAGCGGGCTCGTGAGGGCGGCGCTGCGGTTCACGCTGCTTGCCGGCCTGCTGCTGTTCGGTGCGACCGCGGCGAAAGCGGCGAAGGACTCCTGCGTCGAGTGCCACCGCGGACTCGACGAGGCGCGCCTGAGGGCCCCGACGCAGGGCTTCTCCCACGACATCCACGCCGAACGCGGCCTGAGTTGCGCCGCCTGCCACGGCGGCGATCCGGCGGACCCCGAGCCCTCGGCGATGGATCCCGACAAGGGGTTCAAGGGCGCGCCCACCCGCGCGCAGATCGCCCCGCTGTGCGCTTCGTGCCACGCCAACGTGGCCTTCATGAAGCGCTACAACCCGCGGCCGTACGTGTTCTCGATGGGCGAATGGCAGACCAGCGTGCACGCGAAGCTCGCGGCGCAAGGTGATGCCAAGGTCGCCACCTGCACGAGCTGTCACGGGGTGCACGGCATCCGCCCGCCCAGGGACCCCGCTTCTCCGGTCTTCAAGACCAACGTGCCGCGGACCTGCGCGAAGTGCCACAACGCGGACTACATGAAGGGCCACGCGATCCGCACCGACCAGTTCGCGCTCTACGCGAAGAGCGTGCACGGCGTGGCGCTGCTCGAGAAGGGCGACGTCTCGGCGCCGGCCTGCAACGACTGCCACGGCAACCACGGCGCCGCTCCGCCGGGCCTGAAGGACGTGGCGATGGTCTGCGGCACCTGCCACGGCCGCGAGGCCGAGTTGTTCGCGGGCAGCAGGATGAAATCGGGCATGGACGCGCTGGGCAAGCCCGGTTGCGTGACCTGCCACGGCAACCACGGGGTGCAGCAGCCAACCGACGCCATGCT
>Ga0315273_10008271_pt1 | contig 13105 bp, 9 predicted proteins | sample YL17G02_0_MG_FD_205753 | JGI IMG/M metagenome (GOLD analysis project Ga0315273, IMG submission 205753) | Sediment microbial communities from Yellowstone Lake, YNP, Wyoming, USA - YL17G02_0 | ecosystem: Environmental > Aquatic > Freshwater > Lake > Sediment | place: USA: Wyoming | collected...
TATTCGTGCTGGCGGCAATCACAATCATCAGTGCGACAGCCATGATGTGGGTTTTGCGCGCGAACTACCTCGTGGATGAAGGCGTGATCGTAGTCGAACAGACCGAAATCCTCTCCGGGCCCGGAAGTGATTTTGAGTTGCAGTTTGAAGGTCACGAAGGATTGACCTTCGAAGTACTTGACCAAAAGCAGGACTATTACCTGGGGTTGTTTGCCAACAAGCTCAAGGGCTGGGTCAAAACCTCCGCAGTCGAAAAGATCTGAACAGCACCTGATACCATTCTGCACTCATTATTAGAGAAGAAGTGTCTGGTTCCGCGCTTTGCTTGCTGGGAACGCCGACCTACACGTCGACCACTACCAAACCCACCGCAAGCGGTGGGGCACCCTGCACCCTCTTTTTCAACAGTCGTGTGCTGGCAACCTGAAACCGAAGCCGCCTGAGCGGCATCTAAAGCATTGACAGTATCACTGCGGGTTAGTATGTTTTGGAGCGCATGGTTCAGATGATTGGACAGGCCAAGTGAAGATTCTCGACTGGAAGAAGCTGCTCGGGGCCGTTGTAGCGATCGGGCTTTTGTACGTCAGTTTCCACAATGTTGACTTCGGGGAACTCTGGCACAGTCTGACCCGAATTCACCCCATTTATCTGGTTGGGGCGGCGGCAAGCGCAGTGCTGATGAATTGGGCCAAAGGGATGCGCTGGCGCGCGTTGATCAGGGATGTCAAAGTAATTTCCAAGCCCCGTGCGTTTGCACTGTTTCATGTCGGACAGATGATTAACCTCTCAATTCCGATGTTGGGAGGGCAGGCGGGGCGGATCGTGATGCTCGCCAAGCAGGAGGGGCTTTCCAAGACCTTTTGCTTCACGACCGTGGCAATGGAAGTTCTCTGCGATGCCATCAGCCTAGTTCTGTTGATTTACTTGGCATCCTTTCTCTTCGCCATTCCATCGTGGGTCAGGGAAGCGGAGGTTTATGCCGCTATCGTGGTCGGTCTGATGCTGCTGACGCTGATCTTGCTGATGCGCTATGAGCGGGGACTGGCGTACTTCGGCAAGAAAACCATTCGGCGGCGTTTTCCGCGCTTGTACAAGAAGCTGGAGAAGTGGACCACTTCCATGTCGCACGGAATCGCCTCTATGCGTAGTAGTCGCGGTGTGTTCACGCTCGGTTTTTATTCGTTGTTAGTGTGGCTTTTCCATATCGGTATCTGCATCATGCTGATCCAGGCCTTTGGACTAAAGGCTCCGTTCTGGGCCGGAGCAGTGGTCGTGATTATCAATTCCTTCCTGCTGTTGATTCCGGTATCACCGGGGAATCTGGGTTCATTCCAGATCACAGTGATCACCGCGCTGTCGTTTTTTGATGTTTCGCACGCCGAGGCCGCCGCCTTCAGCATTGTTCTTCACTTCATGGATTACGCCCCAGTCTTCACGATTGGATTCATCCTCCTCATAACTAACAATTTCTCGTTCAAGAAGTTGCGCGACGAGACGGTGCGAGAAGCGCGGCAAGAGGAATGCCCTAACTGATTTGCGTTCGCCGAGGAATGAGAAAAAAATCACAAAGTTGAAAAAAAGTTGGAACAAGCGGACTGACCAGTCCGTCTAATGCGGTAATGGTTCGACTATCGGTTCAGACGAAGCGGAAAAATCTCCCGCAGCAAGAGCGTCGGGAAATGATACTCAAAGCCGCTCTGAAAGTTTTCGCCCGCAGTGGCTACGAAGCGACCGACGTAGACGACATCGCACGGGAAGCCCAAATCGGCAAGGGAACCATATACCGACACTACCCATCCAAACGCGATCTGTTTGTGACTGTGGTCGATCGCGGGTTCGATCAGCTTCGCTGTCAGATGGAGGATCTGAGAGATAAGGATGCTTCATTTGAGGATATGGTCAGAATCGGCATAAAGCAGCACGTTGATTTCTTCATCAACAACCCCGACTACTGGCGCATTTTGATGCTGGAAAAGCCCGATTGTCGCCTGAATCTCGACCGGGAGGCGATCAGACTGCACCAGCGATTCGGTCTGGGTCTTGTGGAGGGGATAAAGAAGGGGATATCTGCAGGATATGTCAAAAAGATAGATCCCGTATTGGCGGCTTTCAGTCTAATGTCGATGGCTGCCGTTGTCGTCGAAAAACATTTGCAGGCCAAAAAAGATACGCGCGAAAAAGACATCTCCAGTATTTTGGATATCTTCCTGAGAGGAATACAAAAGTGAGCGATTTGCACAGATCAACCTTATATCGAACAAGGCGGGCGTCTGCGACGACCAGGGCGTGGCTCTGGGCAGTGATTGTCGTTGTCATTCTGTCGGTTCTCATCTGTGGGGCGCGGTCGACGAATGCCGCCACATTGACAATCGATGATGCGGTAACGATGGCACTTAAGAACAATCAGGACTATCTGATCGCCAAGTCACAATTGGACAAAGCCGAAGCCGAAATTCAGAAGGCGACAGCCGGAGCGTTACCGACACTGAGCTTCGGCTCCAGTTACACCCGCAACCTCAAGGTTCCCACATTGGTTTTCGGGGGGGAATCATTCAGGTTTGGAACTGATAACCAGATGGATATCGGACTGAATCTAACTCAACCGATTTGGCTCGGCGGCAGGGTTTTTACGGCGATGAAGATTGCGAAAATTTACAAGAAATATAGCGAGGACATGGTCCGCGAAGCCGAAGGGCAAATCACCTACGGTGTGCGGCGGGCTTTTCTGGGGGCAATCCTGACACAGGATGTGGTTAAAGTATACAAGGATGCTCTGGCAGCTACGGAGTTGAATCTCGATATCGTGAACAAGATGTACTCACAGGGAGTGGTCTCGGAATATGAGTACTTGCGCGCACAGGTTGAGGTCGCCAATCTCAGACCGCAGTTGACCCAGACGCAGAATGGCGCTGTTATCGCTTTGGAATCGCTCAAGAACCTGATCGGCGTCAAGCTTTCAGAATCGCTCGAACTACGGTACGAGTTCGATTCAACCATCGTCGGCAGGGAGTTGAATCTGGAATACTTGCAGAAGCTGGCAAGCGCGAATCGAGCGTCGTTGCAACAGCAGGAACACCTCACCGACATCACTCGTCGTGCTATTGGTATCGCGAAATCCGGTCGCAGCTTCAATTTGATACTCCAGTCGCAATACGGTTACCGTCTTCAGGGAGACGATGGCGGATTCCAGCTTTTCAAGAGGCGCGATTGGACGCCGAGTTGGACTGCGACTTTGAGTCTCAGCATGCCGATCTTCGACGGTTTCACCACCACGGCTGAAATAAGAAAAGCGAAAACTGACTATCAGAATACCAGCTTGAGTCTCGAACAGCTTAAGCAGCAAGTTGAGCTTGACGTGAGGCAAGCATATTATACTTATCAAGAATCGGGGGAACGGTTGAAGGCGCAACAGAAGACAATCGATCAGGCGGAGGAAGGATTGAAAATCGCACGGCTACGTTATCAGAACGGCGTCGGGACGCAGTTAGAAATCCTTTCGGCCGAAACGGCGCTGACGCAAGCCAAGACGAACTATGTGCAAGCGACCCATGATGCTGCCGCAGCGGTGTATGGTCTGCTGCGCGTAACAGGTGTGAACAATATCGAGATGTTGAAGGAGCGATAGATGAGACGAAAGCTGATATGCTTGCTATTGATTGCGTCGGTAGCGATCTTACCGCTGTCCTGTGGCAAGAAGAACAATACAGCGATAACTCTGCCGACGATTCCGGTCAAGACGCTGACGGTGACTCCCGGCACGATTGAAGTAACGCGCGAATTCTCCGGCGGTTTGGAGGGTGTCGAGCAGGCCGATATTTACATCCGTCTTTCGGAAGCCGTGACCGCGTTGCCGTTCAAGGTCGGCGACCATGTGCAAGCAGGACAAGTGCTGGTGACGCTGGACAGAAGCGGCGCTTCGTCGCAGTATATCCAGGCGAAGGCGATGTATGAGAACGCCGACAAAAACTACCAGAAGATGAAGTACCTATTCGATGAAAAAGCCATAAGCGAGACCGCTTTCGATGCAGCGAAGGCCGGTTTCCAGGTTGCCAAGGCCAACTATGATGCGGCAAAGGAGTTGGTCGATATTACGTCGCCAATCAGCGGAACCTTGGTGGGACTTGATGTCAAACTCGGCGACATTCCGAGGATGGGGATGTTGGCCGCCAGAGTAGCACGCACCGAGGCGTTGCGAATGACCGTTGGTATTCCGACTGAACTCGTGAACAAGTTTAGCAGAGAAATGACCGGCAATCTTCGTGCCGCAGGCGATGACAGCGTCTATACCTGCACCGTCACAAAAGTGTCTGATGCGGCCGATCCGCAGACGCGAACGTTTAGCGTCGAGATTTCCGTGCCCAATGAAGGCCGCCGCTTGCAGGCAGGGACGTTTGCCAAGGCGACTTTCGTGATTGACCGCAAAAACAAAGTGCTACAAGTCCCGCAGGCGTCGATGATCTCAAACGAGGGTGTGATGTCGCTGTATGTCGTCAAGAACGACACCGCTAAGTCCCGCACCGTCACCATTGGCGTTGGCAATGGCATCGATACCGAAGTGCTTTCGGGCTTAAGCGCCGGTGAAGAGGTTGTCGTCGTCGGTCAGAGTTTCCTGTCCGACGGTTACCCGATCACGAGGTCGGCGAAGTAGTTATGATACTATCAAAAATATCAATCAATCGGCCGGTCTTTGCAACGATGGTGATATTCGCCCTGTTGGTTCTGGGTGTCTATGCGTTCAAAGACCTCAATATCGATATGTTTCCTGACGTTGATTTCCCGATCGTGGTAGTGTCAGTGGTCTACCCCGGCGCCTCACCGGAGAATATGGAGACCGAGGTTATCAAGAAGGTGGAAGATGCCGTTAACCCGCTTTCCGGGGTCAAACATATCGAGTCCAAATGCCTCGAAGGCTATGCCTATTCCGTGGTCACCTTCGAATTAGGAAAAAACGTTGACGTTGCCTCACAGGAAGTTCGTGAAAAGGTTGCGGGCATTACCAAGGACCTTCCCAAAGACATCGAAGAAATCGTCATTCAGAAGTACGACCCCAAAGCGATGCCGATCATTTCGCTGGCGATTTCCGGCGACAAGTCACCCCGTGAACTGACCTTTATCGCCAAGGAGACGGTCAAGAAACGGCTGGAATCGATTCAGGGAGTGGGCAATGTGGAATTGATCGGCGGTGAAGAGCGGGAGATTTTGGTCGAGCTTGACCTGACCCGCATTGAAGCTCTCAATCTTAACATCTTCGACATTCAGAGCCGTCTCTCGGCGGCAAGCTTGGATTTGCCCGGGGGAACAGTTAAGCGTGAAGGACGCGATTTTACAGTTCGCACGATGGGCAAGATAACTTCTCTGGATGAAATCAGAGACTTGGTGGTCAAGAACGAAAGTGGAAGAGTAGTCAAGCTTCGCGACATTGCCGAGATCAAAGATACTACCAAGGAACTGGAGTCGGTGTCGCGACTTAATAGTGGGCGCGCGGTGGCGCTGAACATCGTCAAGCAGTCGGGCGCCAATACTGTTGATGTCGCCAAACGCATCAAGACGCGATTAGAGGAAATCAAGAAACTCGCTCCGGCCGGGGTAAATATCGTCGTTGCCAACGACAACTCCGTCTTCACCGTCGAGGCTGTAAATGACGTTATGATTAACATACTCTATGGCAGCATTCTGGCGGTGCTCGTGATCTTCCTGTTCTTGGCTGATGCTCGACCGACGATCATCTCGGCAATCGCCATTCCGACTTCGATCATCACGACCTTTATCTTCATGAAGTTTCTTGGCTTCACACTGAACTTCATGACGCTGCTCGGTCTGTCTCTGGCGGTCGGGTTGCTGATTGACGATGCCATCGTGGTAATAGAAAACATCTACCGAAACTTTGGCTCTGGCAAGAGCCGCGCCGTGGCGGCTTACGACGGCACGTCAGAAATTGCGCTGGCGGTGCTGGCGACTACCTTTAGTCTCGTCGTGGTTTTTGTGCCGGTTGCCTATATGCAAGGCATTGTGGGGCGCTTCTTCTATGCCTTCGGCATGACCGTAGCCGTGTCAGTGCTGGTTTCGCTCTTTGTTGCGTTTACTCTCACGCCCATGCTCTCCTCCCGTTTCCTGCGCGAGGAACATGCGCACCACAAGGGCACGAAGAATCCGATCTACCTGCTTACTAACGCATGGAACGACTTCTTCGACAAGCTCAACAGATGGTACCAGTCGATTTTGCGGTACGCACTCAGCCATCGGCTACTGATCATTCTGATTGCGGTATTTGCATTCATCGGCAGCTTCTTCCTGATACCGCTAATCGGTACCGAGTTCTTGCCACAGTACGACCGTGGCGAGCTTTGGGTGTCGTTCAAAGCGGGTCCCGGCACGAGCCTGGAGGAGACTGCCAAGTTAGCCGAGGGGGTAGAGAAGACGATTGCGAACCACAAAGAGGTCGGGAGCATTTATACTACGATCGGCGCAGGTTCCGACCCGCCGAGTCGTGGCACAATCGCCGTGAAGATGGTCGAACTAAATGAACGCAGCATGTCATCCTTCCAGCTTATCGAGCAGATGCGCAAGGAGCTCTCTACCTACCCGGGACTACGTTTTGCGATTGCCAGCGAGGAAGGACACGGTGGCGGTGGGGGCGGAACGGTGGAAATCTCGATTTCGGGAGAGCGTGAGGAAAAGCTGATGGCGCTGGCGTCACTCGTGGAGGACTCGGTACGCGCAACCCCGGGCGCTGTTGAAACCGACAATTCGCTTGGTGAAGGTAAACCGGAAATGCAACTGCACCTCGATCGCGAGCGGATGGCCGATCTGGGATTGAATATCGCACAAGTATCGTTGGCGGTACGCTGTCTCGTAAACGGCGTTGTGCCGCTCCGGTTCCGTGAAGGCGAGTATGAGGCGGATGTACGGTTACGGTTGAAGGAGACTGATCGCAAGAACGTCTCCGATCTCTCACGTATTCTCGTACCGTCCTCGAAAGAGCCGAATGGAAAAGGCGGGTATCAGGTACCATTGTCCTATGTGGCGAGTTTCGCCGATGCCAGCGCGCTTTCGGAAATCAATCGTTATGATCGCCAGAAGACCGTCAAAGTATTTGCCAATAACTTCGGGAGATTCGCCGGAGATGTGCGCGCCGAAGCTCTCCAAAAATCGATCAAGATTCCGACTCCGCCCGGTTATCGAATATATGCCTCCGGTGAAGCGGAATTTCAAGCCGAAGCTTTTGGCTATATTTTGCAGGCGCTGTTGTTGTCGATCATCCTGATCTATGTTGTGCTTGCCTCGCAGTTTGAGAGCTTTACCGATCCGCTGTCGATTATGTTGTCTTTGCCCATGTCGTTGCTTGGCGCTTTCCTCGGCCTGCTGTTGTTCCGCAGCTCGCTGTCGATTATGTCGCTGATCGGTATCGTCATGTTGATGGGTCTGGTTACCAAGAACGCGATTCTGTTGGTCGACTTCGCGAAACAATCCATCGCCAAGGGCGCCGAACGCACTGAGGCGTTGGTCAAAGCCGGATCAATTCGATTACGACCGATTTTGATGACAACCTTTGCAATGATTTTCGGCATGCTGCCTCTGGCGCTGGGCATCGGTCCGGGCGCCGAGTTGCGCGCCGGTATTGCCCGCGCCGTGATTGGTGGATTAACCACTTCAACGGCATTGACCTTAATCGTCGTACCAGTCGTGTATGCTTTGCTGGACGATCTGGTCAAAAAGTTGTTCGGTAAACGCGGGAAGGCCGTTGCAAACAACAGTACCGTTTGATAGAATTCCGGGCAGCAAAAAACTCTTTCTCGATTATCTGTCGGGAGCAGCGTCGGAATTCTACGCGCATCCGTTTACTAATCAGGAATCCTATGCGTCGGTTCAGCAGAAACTGAGCCGACGTCCCTTTGAGCGCGAGCGAATTGTTGCCGCCCTCTTGCGGCAGAATCATCAGTTCGGCGCCGCTCCAAAGACCATCGAGAACATCAACAAGCTACTCGATCCGACAACGACCGCCGTCTTCACTGGACAACAAGTGACAATCTTCGGCGGTCCGCTGTATGTCTTTTACAAAGCGGCTCTGGCCGTCAAACTTGCCGAAAGCAATTGCCGTCGCTTGTTGTCGCCGGTGGTGCCGATCTTTTGGTTGGCGGCTGATGATGCCGATTTTGACGAAGTCGCCAAGGTCATTGTCCCCGGCAAAGATGAGAAGTTGCTTGAGTTGGTTTACCAGCCCAAACAGCATCCGGACGGCCAGACAATGGGATCGGTTCGCTTTGATGACACTATCCTTGTCCTGTTAGACCAATATGAACAAGCGCTGCCCGATACCGAATTTCGCGGCGAACTGATGGCTCAGCTTCGGGAATGCTATCAGCCGGGGGAGTCAATTGTGACCGCCTTCGGCAAGTATCTCAGCTATCTGTTCAAAGATACGGGGTTGATTCTTGTCGACCCCAGCGATGATGAATTTCGCCGTCTGGCATTGCCGGTGTTCCAGCAGGAGTTGAGGCTCCGCGAAGAAGGCGCTCGCGCAATTGAGAAAGGCGGCGCAAGCTTGGAGGCACGGGGATACCATCAGCAAGTGACGAAAGCAGGCGATTACGCCAACCTCTTTTTCTGCGACGGCAAGCGTACTCGCATCGATTTTGCGGCCGACGGATTTACGGTGGACGGCAAGTACGTTGACCAGTCCGCTTTGGAGGCGAAAGTTGCAGGCACTCCATCGCTTTTTGCGCCAAACGTGTTCTTGCGACCGATCGTCCAAAGTCACATTTTCCCGACACTCATTTATTTCGCGGGTCCGGCGGAAGCAGCTTATTTCGCGCAGATGCGAGAGCTTTTCGATCTATTCGACGAGGCGCCGCCGGTGATTTATCCGCGCTTCTCGGCGACCATTATCGAGCGTAATGTGGTGCGAATTATGGAAAAGTACCGTCTTACTTTCGAAGATTTCGTTGGTGATGTGGGGAAACAAATCACTGAGATCATGAAGCGCACATACCCCGCCGACTTTGACTCGATGTTTGCCGATCTGCGCGATAATGTCCGACAAAGATTGGGGGAGATTGCGCAATTGCTTGATCCAAGCGATCATGGGCTTGTCACCAATGCGGCGCGCATTGCCGGTCGTATTGATGTTGAGATCAAGAGTCTTGAGGAGAAGGCGTTTCAGGCGCATCGGAAAAAGAATCAGACGGTGCGTGCGCAGTTGGAGCGGGTGGCGTTCCATCTGCACCCGGCACGGCAGTTGCAGGAGCGCGCCTTTCCGATCAACTACTATCTTGCCAAATACGGCCCTCGAATTATTGGTCAGCTTTTGAGCGCGACCGACTGCAACAGCGGAGTTCACCATTTGATCTATCTCGATCAGAATGAAGGCGAGGTCAGATGAAAATCGGAATAACCTGCTATCCCGTCATGGGTGGATCAGGTATCGTGGCGACCGAACTGGGCATGGCGCTGGCGGCGCGCGGTCATCAGGTGCATTTCATTTCCTATGCATTGCCGTTCCGTCTCGACCGGTTTCGCGAAAATGTCTTTTTCCACGAAGTTGAAGTCTCCAGCTATCCGTTGTTCAAGTACCCACCTTATACCGAGTCCCTGGCGGCCAAGATGGCGGATGTCATGTGTCGCTGGAAGCTTGATCTGCTACATGTGCACTATGCCATTCCGCACGCGCCGGCTGCGTTCCTGGCCAAGCAGATCGCGCGGGATTGCCGCATCAGAGTCATCACGACATTGCATGGCACAGATGTGACCTTGGTAGGCAGCGAGCGGTCATTCTTTGAGATCACGAAGTTCTCGATTAACGAGTCGGACGGAGTAACCGCCGTTTCGGAGGCGATTAAGAAGCAGACGATTTCCGTCTTCGGCCTGGACAAGCATATCGAAGTGATCTACAACTTCGTCAACACCGAGGTTTTCAAGCCGGACAGCGACATTTGTTTGCGACTGCCGTTTACGCAAGACGACCACAAACTCGTGATGCATCTGTCGAATTTCCGCCCGGTGAAACGGACGGTGGATGTGGTCGAGACTTTTCGACTGCTTCACGAGCAGGTCAAATCCAAGTTGGTGCTCATCGGTGATGGGCCGGATTTGGCTTTGGTTGAACACCTGGCGAAGGAATATCGCATCGATGACGACATCATATTTCTCGGCTCTCAGGATTCTGTCGAGTCGATTTTGCCGGCCGCCGACCTTTTTCTCCTGCCGTCGCAAACTGAGTCTTTCGGCTTGGCAGCGCTGGAGGCGATGTCATGCGGCGTGCCGGTGATCGCCAGTCGAACGGGTGGGTTACCGGAAGTTGTGACACATGGTCTTGATGGATATTTGTATGAAGTCGGCGATGTCGCCTCTATGGGCAAGGCAGCAGTCGAACTATTGCAGGACAGCGCCAAGTTGGCCCAGATGAAAGCGGCGGCGCGCGCTACGGCTGTTAATCGTTTCGCTTCGGATTTGCTGGTAAAGCAATATGAGGACTACTATCTTTCGGTGATTGCAAAGAAGGGAAACGGCAATAGTGGTTGATTGTTTGGCGATAGCGGCGCACCGAGACGATTTGGAGATTACATCCGGCGGCTTGATTGCAAAACTGGTTGACAAAGGCTATGCGGTGGCGATGCTTGATCTGACCGCTGGCGAGATGGGTTCCAAGGGTGATGCTGAAACGCGCAACGCGGAAGCGGTGGCCGCGGCACAGGTACTTGGTGTGAACATACGTGACAACCTCGGCTTGCCCGATGCGCATTTGCAGAATGATTTGGCGTCACGTGCTCTGCTGGCGCAGAAGATCCGTGACTATCGGCCGCAACTGGTGATACTGCCGCACTGGGAGCAGCGCCATCCTGATCACCGCATCTGTTCCCAACTGGGCTTCGATGCATGCTACTTTGCAGGTTTGAAGAAAGCACAGCTTGCCGGAGAGCCGCACCGACCGCGCAAGATCATCTACGCATCGTACTACCGCAGTCGCGAAATATCATTCGCCGTCGATATCACGGCGCAATTTGAACGCAAGATAGAGGCGGTCAAATGCTACCGCTCGCAGTTCAACGTTGACGATGCCGCCAACAAGGTGTTTATTACCGGCGTGGACATTTTCGAGTATATGCGTGTCAGGGACCGTGAGTTGGGCATGCGAATTCGCGTCGGCTATGCGGAGGGCTATATCCAGAAAGAACTGGTTGCCATCGACGATCCGCTGCAGGTCGGGGGAGTCTCGATCTAGATGCCGGCTCGGCCTTTCACGGACGATTATTTGTGATCATTATCCGGAAGAGGATGGGGCCCGGTGGCTCCCGCGGACTTCAAATCCCATTTCCACAAAATCGCAACTTCTTGACGTAGAACGCAAACCGTTTCGTTATAGTCACTTAGTGCACACTAATGCACATATCACTTCATGCCATTTTGTACGATTTTGGCTGCGTCATGGACACTATTTGGACACCTTAAGACACCTACGTAGGTAGTGTTATCTATGTAAAAATGGCGGCCAGTTCCGGGAAGGTGGGGGTGCTTCGTACTCAGCTTATTCCTTGCGCGGGGTACGTGAACAGATCGACTGAGCTAATGCGGATTTGTTAGAAGGGTGTTAGATGAATTCCACAACGCCAGACTCAGCGCTCAGCAGCAAGGTCACTGAAGGCCTTGAGCTTCAGAGTCATAGACTTCTCAGGACAGCTTGAATCGATTCCACCGACCTTCGGGTTATGAGCTTTTTCTGACGCCCGACCAGCAGACAACACCGGACAACAAGCTGTAACAACAGCAAGAACTTGCGCGAGATCGTTTTGTCCGGTGTTGTCCCTCATTGTCCGGTGTTTCGGCTCAGTTTGTTAGCAAAGTGTTAGCAAGGGGTGTGTGTCAAACGTGGAGTGCAACAACACCAGTTTAAGCGTTTTTCACACGCTTGCATGTTGTGACACCAGTTCGGACTCGAGGTGGTTTGATGCATACACTCTTTGAATATGCTGCTTTTTGAATATGCACTCCGTTTTCAGGTCAAGACTCTACTACCGGTGATCCAACGGCTTGGACAGCCAGAATTGCCAACGATTACGGAGTGCAGGACCCGACGGAAGGGAAAGCCACAGGGGGATTTCGCCTGACCGAACTTGGCGAACTCGCGAGCAGGATGTTAACCTTTCGTCGTCAGCATCGTCTAACAAAGCAGATGGAACCAGATTCGAAACCCGAGAAGTGAGAGGATTTGCGCATGCAATACATTGAGAGCGATACCGTCATGTTTGTGGCTGTCATTGCCCTCGTCGGCTGGCTCTATTGGCTGCATCACAAGAGACGGTTACAGCAATCGGAGCTAAGACGAGCTCAGTTACGGACGCTGAACAGTGCGCTGGAGAAGTTCGGCTCTGCCGGCGAATTTGTGGATTTCGTGCAGAGCAAGGAGGGGCAAATCTTGTTCTCCATAATCGACAGCTCTGAGGCGAACCCGCCGAGAGCGAAAATCCGCTTTGCGCAGATCGGCATACTGCTGGTGTGTGTGGGAGTCGGACTTTTTATCGGCGCCTCCGGTTATCAGACGACAGCGGAGCGTGATCTGAGGGAGGTTCTTATTATGATGGACTTCACGGGAACGGTTGCGATGAGTATGGGAATCGGTCTCTTGGCGGTCGCTTTCGTCACGCTTCTGTGGGAGCGCTGGTTTGGTGGGTCCGCGAGCGAACAGACGTAAGTTGCGAAGCAGCTCACTTCCATGATAAGCAGATCCCGGTTCGAGCAGGTTTACAGAGAAACGTCGCTGAAGCTAAGACGGTACGTCACAGGTATGATCGGTCGCACTACTCAGGTGGAAGATATCACACAAGAAGCATATTTTCGGATGCTAACGTCAGCACCCGACCGCCTCACCGACGATCAGCTGAGATCCTATCTTTTCACAACAGCTACGAATATCGTGCGCGATCTCTGGCGGCGCAGCATAGTCGAGGGTGACTGGATACCTCTGGACGAGAGAGCCGAAGCTCAACCAACGGACACGGGCAGCATCGAAGACAAAATTGATGTCACGAGGATACTGGAGAGCCTCACGATAATGCAAAGGTCGCTGGTCTGGCTTGCGTACGCTGAAGGTTATAGCCATCGAGAGATCGCG
>Ga0315273_10008272_pt1 | contig 13104 bp, 12 predicted proteins | sample YL17G02_0_MG_FD_205753 | JGI IMG/M metagenome (GOLD analysis project Ga0315273, IMG submission 205753) | Sediment microbial communities from Yellowstone Lake, YNP, Wyoming, USA - YL17G02_0 | ecosystem: Environmental > Aquatic > Freshwater > Lake > Sediment | place: USA: Wyoming | collected...
GGTCATCTTTACGCCGGCCACGAGCACCGGAACCAGCACGGGGAACAGCAAGATCGGCAGTAATACTTCCCGCGCCCTGGTGTTCACCGCGATTGCCGCGAAACTGGTACCCACAGCGGCGAAACCAAACGTGCCGAGAAACAATACCAGGAGCTGCGGACCCGTGATCAACGTCAGGTTGAAGAAGATCGTCACGAGCGGCAGTAGTATGGCCTCCACTACGAGCATAAAGGCCAGGTTGCCCAGCATCTTGCCGAAGTAGATGGCGGCGCGATCGACCGGCGCCAGCAGCAGACCCGCGAAACTCCCCTTGTCCTGTTCTATCACGAAGGCCCGGTTGAGCCCTAGCGTCCCGGCGAATGTCACGGCGACCCAGATGATTCCCGGGACGACCATCTTCATGTCGGGCACGCGCAGCTCGAAGGCGAAGTTGAAGATGATGACAGACAGCAGCGCGAAGACGAACATGCTGCTGAAGATGTCCTTGGTGCGCAGCTCGGCGCGCATATCTTTCCACAGGATCGCGGCGACGGCACTCCAGAAGTTCATCGTCCGCCCCCCACGTACTTGTCATAGACCGGACGGAAATCGGCAGGGCTCAGCCCCGAAGCCTCGGCCTCGAAGACGACCCGGCCGTTGGAGAGGATCGCCACGCGGTCGGCGATTCCAAGCCCGCGCTCGATACTGTGCGTGACTGTGACGATGGTACGGGCTCCGGGCGAGATGCCCACGGGGAGGCTCTCGTCGCGTGACCCAGGAGTTTTGGCCACTTCGCCCGCCGGCACTGCGTCGCGCCCGCTGAGCCGGCTGAGAAGCCCGTGGAGCATTTCGGCGGCCTGCGGGTCGAGGCCTGTGTCCGGCTCGTCGAGCAGAAGCAGTTCGGGATCGTGCAGGAGGGCGCGGGCGATGGCCAGGCGCTGGACCATGCCGCGCGAGAACGTGCGCACCAGATCTCCACGGCGGGCGTTCAGCCCCACCTGCTCGAGCATTACTGTAATGCGCGCCTCGGGACGGTGCATGGCATAGAGACGGGCGAAGAAACGCAGGTTCTCCTCGGCGGTCAGGCTATCGTAGAGCAGGGGCGCGTGCGAGACGACGCCGAGATGGCGCCGGATGCCGTCGGCATGGGAGGCCAGATCGAGCCCTCCAATGGAGACCGCGCCGCCCGTGGGCCGGCTGAGGCTGGCGAGGATGCGGATCAACGTCGTCTTGCCAGCGCCATTGGGCCCAAACAGCACCAACGACTCACCGGGCAGCACCTTCAGGTCGATGCCGCGCAACGCCATCTTGCTGCCGAATGCCTTCGTTAGCTTGCGCAACTCGATCATCGGCGTGGCGACGCCGCCGGATGGCTGGCTCACCCCTGGCCGTCTTTGCGCGTCAGGTCCAGGAGCTGCGCTTTAAGCCGGAGGCGCTCATCTCGGTATGCCGCATCGCTGAGCTCACCGGCCCGATGGGCCACGTCGAGGCGGGCGAGGGCATCGATCAGCCCATCCCGATCCACCGATCCCCGTCCGGCGCCAGCCCCGGCAGTCGAGGACGCGGCCCGTCTGCGCAGCAGAGGCAGCGCAACCAGAAGAACCGCCGCGGCCCCTGCGAGCCCGACAACTACAAACAAGAACGGCTGAGCGGCGGAGGGCGTTGCGCTCTCAGAGGTCGAGGCCCCTCCGGGCAGACCCGATAGGCGCAGAGTAAGCGGTTCGCCGGCGGGCAGGCTTTGGCCGAGCAGACTGATGTAGCTGCCGCTCTGCGTCTGGCGGAGCCCTTGGTTGGCCAACCTGTCACTTGTGACCTTCTCGCCCACGTCAGCGAGCAACACATTGACGGCGGCCGCGGGATAGGGGATTTGCCATGTGAGCTCGGCGGCCGTGCCCGTGTAGGGGAGGGTGTAGCGGAACAGGGTCTGGCGCACGCCCTTGCCAGGCGGCAGAGGCATCTGGTCGATGAACCCATCTCCGGCGGCGATGTAGCGTTCGCCCAGCTGGCCGTCGCTGATCTCAAGCCCCCGAGCGCCCGGCGGCAAGGCAAAACGCAGCACGCCGGTACCGTCGCCCACATAAGTCCGATTGCCGCTATGACTGAAGACGACTATTTCGGCTACCACTGCCTGGTTGTCCTCGAACTCGACAATGAAATGGAGCCGATCGGCGCTGATCCCTGAGCCATCCTGCGTTGTCTCATAGACCATGATGGGCAGGCCGATCGCCTCTTGTCCGTCCTTGAATGAAGCTGTGTCCGAGCCAAAGGGCATGCCCGCGGGGTATTGGACCCGGGCCAGGTAGGCCAGCTTGGGATCGGTGGACAGGCCCTCGAACCGGTAGTGGCCGGCCGAATCGGTGGTAGTGGTCCGCTTCTCCAATGCCGTCGCGCCGTCGAAGATCCCCAGGCTGACCTCGATGCCCGGGACCGGAACCACTGTCGTGCCGTTCGTAACGGTGCCGCTGATCACACCCGAGCCCTTTGAGGCGGCGGCCTGGGGCATTGGTCCGATCGCGAGGTTGCGCACGTACTCGAGAACGGCTTGCTGTTCGGCGGCGCCCAGTTTCGGGGCAAATGGCGGCATGTTGCCCCGCCCTTGGCTCAGGATCTGACTCCAGTTGTTGAGCGTCGCCCCAGAGGTCGCAGCGTAGTCGGTGAAGTCAAGCATGGGAGCCTTGCCCTTGCCGTCGGTGCCGTGACAGGAAGCGCAGTTGTCGGCATACAATGCCTTGCCCAGAGCGACTTCGGACGGCGAGGTGTGTAAGGTCCACGCATAGGCTACCGTGTCGCGGATCTGGGCGTCATTCAGCCGAGCGCTCCAAGGGGGCATCATGCGCGCCATGCGACCATTCTTGGTGACGTTGAACATCTCTTCGAGCGAGAGGCCGGCGATGCTCGCGTAGTCTCCCAGCTTCGCGGGCGGTACGCCCAGGCCCGACGCTGATGGGCCGTCGCCTTGTCCTGTCGCGCCGTGGCACGGGGCGCAGTTCTGATTGTAGCTGGCCTTGCCAGCGGAGGCGTTGAGATTACCGGGAGAGGGTGTCTGACCAAGGGGTGCGCCGAGAGCACCGGTCGCCGAGGTCGTGAGCATAAGGGCAACAAGCCCTGCCAGGAGCAGCGTTGCCAGAACGGCGCGTCGGTGAGTCAATCTTCGGATCCCCTTTGAGCACCAAAAAACGGCCCCCGCCCGGCGGGCGACCGTTTTTTGCACGAGACTTATCTTCAGGCCTTCCTACTATCTCAATCAGTTCTGCTTCACAGCTTCGACCTTGATCTCTTCGTACTGCTCGTATCTCGACGGGCACTTGAGCAGGAGATTGTTGGCCTCGACTGTGCCATTCTTGCCCAGCATCCCCTCTACGATGGCGCTCGAACCCTCGCGCTCCATCTGATCAGGTTTAACGCCGTGGAAATGGATCGGGAGCTGCGCGGTCGCGTCTTTCGGATCGGAGATCTTGAAGTCGAGAGTCAGCGTCGGGGCGTCGTATGCAATGCTGTTCGTAACGATATTGCCGCTGACGCGGAGGCTCTTGCCTGTCAGGGTGTTCTGCTGGGTCAGCACCTCACCGACCTCGCGGTAGTAGGCGCCGGCGCTGCCGATCGCAGAGATAATCAAGTATGCTATCAGGCCCACCACGACTAATCCGCCGACAATGAACTTAAGCTGCTTGCCGGCCTTGTTGGATCGGACCGTCCCCTTAAGAATGGTGGAACTCTCAGCCATGTAACCTCCACGCGATGGCGCTCAACTCCTCGCACCTGGGCAGCAGCATAGCACCTAAGTCACATTGTGTCAACGAAAACACGCCCTGGCTCAGCAAGCAGGACGATCCCCAGCGCGGTACCCCAGACGCTTCGCGGTCGAGCCAGTCAGCCATGCGAAACTCATGTCAGGTGAAGCTGCCGCACGACCGTCGAAGAGCACGCCGGCTTACCCTGCCTTCGTCGGTATTCGCCTCAGTCAGTTCGCGGCAGGGTAGCCGATTTCGACGAGCGTCAGCTTCACCGCCGCCAGGGCCGCTTCGTTTTCGAGGGTGAACTCGGCGGTCTTGGTCGCAACGTCACCCTCGACCTTGATCACTCCTGGCAGGTCCTTCGTCTCCATAGCGATAGCGTTCGTGCAGTGATGGCACGAGATGTTAGGGATGCTCAGTTTGACGTTGTACGACATGTAGTCTCCTCCGGATCTGTTGAGTTTACCGGTTACCCACGGCGAAAACACTAAGGATCTCATCGATCACCGCCTCGCGCCGGGCCGCATCGTCACCCCTGATGGCGGTTGTCACGCAGCTGTGCATATGGCGCTCGAGGATGATCTGCTGAACGCGGGCCAAGGCGCCCTCTACGGCCCCTATCTGCTTGAGAACCTCGATACAGTACTGGTCCTCTTCGACCATGCGCTGAATCCCACGCACGTGCCCTTCAACGCTTTGTAAGCGCCTGATGACCCCTGCCTTTGTTGCATCGTCCATCGCCGGTTCTCCCGCAGTTACCCATCCCCCCAGGGGGGGGTGCAGACCGCTTATATCACGGCCGTAGACGCCTGTCAAATCGTCAACGGCCCGATTTGAACAATCGGAGTGAGCGGCCGCTAGCCCAGTCGAGGGCGATGTAGCCCAAATGGCACCCTTCCATTTCCCCCTGCGCTGTGCCATGATGAGCGCACAACGGTAGAAGCGAATCATTTACGGAGGATCCCGGAATGCTCAGACAGGACGCAGGGCATTGGGCGCAGGCGGCGGGGCTGGCACTGTGCGCTCTGGTGATGGCCTCGCCCAGCGCGGCGACTGCTGCAAGGGTGCCTTCCGTCGCTGGACCGGCGGCGCCGGGCGCGCCAGCGCTATTCAACCCCGGCTTTGAGTGCTCGGTCGGGATCGCGCCGCAGGCAGGGATCCCGGGCCTCGTCCATGAAGGCTGGACCGGGGTACTGCTCGATGGGCGCCCGACGATCTTTAGCGGCCGCTGGTGGGTCGACTGGCGGTGCGACGGCGCCGGGGTGGAAAAAATCGAAGGCGAGGACGACGCAGTCTTCATCTCGGAGGATATCGAAACGCCGCCGGCGCCTGGCAAACCGTTCGACGCCGCGGTGTACCAGCAGGTCGCCGTGACGCCAGGCACCGCTTACAGCCTGAGCGGGTGGATGTTGAGCCTTTGCGGAGGGAGCGCCCAGCCAAGCAGCTGCCCCCAGGGGTACTACATAGCCAAAATGCTCGGTATCGATCCGACCGGTGGGATTAACGCCCTGGCGCCTAGCGTCGTGTGGGCCGAGGACCGGCACAACTTCAGCGACCTGGACGCGATCGGCCGCCCGCTTCGCTGGATTAACCTACGGCTGGCCGTGACCGCCCGAAGCGACAAACTGACGGTCTTCGGCCGCATCCGCAGCCCGTACCGCTGGCACGGGAATCACGCCTTTGTGGACGGTTTCAGCCTCGTCCGCGCGCCTACAGCGCGGCTCGTCGAACTCCCATCCGCTGTATACGGCACTCAAGTCACCGTCCGGTGGGACGGGGCGATGGGTCCGGACATTGCGGCGGTTCCTGGCGGAACCTACCAGCTGCTGTTCGACGTGCAGTACCAGCGAAAGGAAGCGACGGCATGGATGGATTGGCAGGTGGGCCAGCCCGCCAGCGCAGCGCCGTTCCAGGTCGATGGCTGCGCCGGCACCCAGGCGTACTCTTTCCGGGTGAGGGCGAGGGCCGAGCAGCCCGAAGGGTCTCATGGTGCTTGGCCTAACCAGCGATACCCCGGCGACTGGAGCGACCCGGCGCCGGTGGTCTTCCTCAACAGTGGTGCCTGCACGCCGCGTGCCTACGTGCCCTTGATCGTTTTGGAGCCAGGCGGTTAGGCCCGAAGGCTTCCTCGTAGGAGAGCAGGCGTCAGCCTGTCGCGACCCGGGAGATGCTCCACCGGCGGTTGTTGGTGAAGAAAACAACGAGGCCAGGCAGAAGCCTGGCCTTTGCGCGCTGCCTCCGAGAGGTATTCCTACTCGGCCAGCGGCCCCTCTGACTGAACCTCACCCTCAGCCTTCACCTCGGCGTCGACGTCTGAGCCCGGCACGACCTCAGCCTCAGCCCGCCGCGGCCGCAGGTGATTGATCAAAATTCCGAGCACGCCAATGGTGAAGCCGCCGATCGCGATCCATTGGGCGGTGGCGAGTGAGCCCATCCGCCACGCATCGGGCCGGAACAACTCGACCCAAAAGCGTCCGACCGGATACCAGATCAGGTATGCAAAAAAGACATCGCCCGACCGCAACCGCTTGCTCAGCGCTCGCCCGCCGAACCACAGCAGGAAGAAGCCGCCGACGTTCCACAGCGCCTCGTAGAAAAAGGTCGGGTGAAAGCCGCTCGCCGCGTACCACTGGCGGGCTTCGGCCGTAAGCCTTTCCGCGACGCCGCAAGCCATCGGCGAGCCTACAGGCTCCTGACATGGGAAGGACGGGTTGATATGAAACGCCCACGGCAGATTTGTGGGTGGGCCGTACAGCTCCTGATTGATGCGATTCCCCATCCGGCCGATGGCCTGGGCGAGGACCAGGCCGGGTGACACGATATCCAGCCACGTCAAGAGCTTGAGGCGATTCAGCCTAGTGTAGATAACAACGCCGATTACGCCGCCAAGGATCGCCCCGTAGATTCCCAGGCCGCGAAATCCACCATCCCAGAATTTGATGATGTCGATCGGGTGCTCGCGGTAATATGCCCAGCCTGCGAAGTTGCCCGAAGGGGTCGAGAAGACGTGATAGGCCCGCGCGCCGATGATTCCGAGGATCAGGATCCAGGTTAGCAGATTCCAGACGTGCTCCGGGTCTTCGCCGCGCCGCCTCGCCTCGTGGGTCGACAGCCAGGCGGCAAGCAGCGCGCCCCCGACGATCAGCAGCCCGTACCAGTTGACCTGGAGCGGTCCGAGCTTTAACAGAACCGGGTTCATCGCAAACTCCTCATCCGGCGCGCGAATTCGTGCCGGCCTTCATCATCCGGCGATTCAGGCCGCCTGTGACCGGGCGGCCCGGCGAGCCGTGCGATCGTCTGCCGGCGCGGTCTCGCCTGCAGCGGCGGCCGCAACTCGGGCGAGTTGGCGTTGGTACCGCAGCCAGTTCATGCAATCCGCGTCGTGCCCCATTAACATGTCGGCGGCCAGGATGCTCTTCTTAAGCTCCGCCTTGAGCGGGTTGGTGATGGCGCTGGTCATTCCCCCGCCGATCAGCATGGCAAGGAAATTGGCGTTGACCGCCTCGCGATCCGGCAGCCCGAACGAGACGTTGCTGGCGCCGCAAACCGTGTTGCACCCCAACTCGTCCGTGATCCGGCGCACCAGCCTCAGGACCGACGCGCCTGATCCGCGCACGGCGCCCGCTGGCATCACCAGCGGATCGATGAGGATATCCTCACGGGGGATGCCGTAGGACTCGGCGCGCGTGACGATCTTCCTGGCGACTTCGAAGCGCACGTTGGGATCCATGCTGATCCCGGTCTCGTCGTTGGAGATGGCAATCACCGCGCAGTGATACTCGGCGACCAGCGGAAAGACTGCCTCCATGCGTTCGGATTCGCCTGTGACCGAATTGATCAGCGGCTTTCCCCCCGCCGCCTTCAGCCCGGCTCGCAAGGCAGCGACGACCGAAGAGTCGACGCTGATCGGGACATCCACGACCAATTGGACCGCCTCAATGGCGGCAACCATGACCTGAGGCTCCAGCTCATTGGCGTTGGCAACACCCAGACCCGCATTGACGTCCAGAACCGGGGCGCCTGCCTGCACCTGTGCGATCGCATCTGCCTTGACGCGGCTGTAATCGCCCGCCAGCAGCTCGGCCGCCAGTGCCTTGCGGCCGGTGGGATTGATACGCTCGCCTATGATGACAAACTGCAGGTCCGGGCCGATGATGGCCTCTTGCCCGCCCTTAGAGCGAAGAACGGTCAACATGTACGATGGCTCCTCGTAAAGTATCCGGGGCATTATAGTCCAGGTGGCGGAGCGGGTGCAAGTTGTCGTGCCAATGGCTTGTCATCTGATAACCTTTGGCTTACAATTGGCGCGATGACCACAGCCAGGTTGCCCGCTGACCGGGACCTCGAATTGGCCGCCCCGCCGCCCGAAAAGGAGCGCCGGGCTGTCCATCGCGTGGTATTCCAGCCGTCAGGAAGGCAAGCTGAGGTGCCGGAAGGCACGACGCTACTCGACTCGGCCCGCGCAATGGGTGTCGAGATTGAGGCTATCTGCAATGGCCGGCAGACTTGCGGCAAGTGCCAGGTGACGGTGGAGGAGGGCCACTTCGCCAAGCACGGCATCAATTCCCGCGACGAGAATCTCACGGCACCGGACGGGCGCGAAATGCGCTACTGGGAGCGGCACCCACACCTCCCAGGTCGCCGTCTTGCGTGCGGGTGTGAGGTACGCGGCGAGCTCATGGTGTTCGTGCCGGAGGAAAGTCAGGCTCACAAACAGGTTGTGCGCAAGGCGGTCACGGAGCGGGCGATCGTCGTCGATCCGGCCGTTCAACTCTTCTACGTCGAGGTTGAGCCGCCGACATTGGAACGCCAGCTGGGCGACTGGGACCGTCTGGCCGCCGAGCTGGCTGGACGCCATGGGCTGGCGGACCTGTCGATCGACCCGATCCTGCTGGGGACGCTGCAGCGGACGCTCCGAGCGGGCGACTGGAAGGCCACTGTCACCGTCTGGCAGAACCGTGAGGTGATCCGCGTCCAACCCGGTTACCACGATGATATCGCGGGCCTGGCGGTCGACATCGGCACTACCACGATAGCCATGCATCTTTGCGACCTGAGGACGGGCGCCGTGCTGGCGACCGCCAGCCGGATGAACCCCCAGGTGGCATACGGCGAGGACCTCATGAGCCGCGTCAGTTACGCCGACGACCGCGCGGATGGCCTGGCGGTGCTGCACGACTCGGTCGTAGCGGCGCTGAACGAATTGGCTGGAGAAGCCGCCATGATGGCGGGGACCACACCGGATGCCATCACCGATATCGTGCTGGTGGGCAATAGTGTGATGCACCACATCTTGCTGAACATCCCACCCCGGGAGCTGGGTCAATCGCCGTTCGGACCCGCTGTGAGCGATGCGATCGACATCAAGGCACGCGAGATCGGTTTGAGGCTGGCGCCGGGAGCGCAGGCTCACGTGCTCCCGATCGAGGCGGGCCATGTCGGCGCTGACAACGTGGCGGTGATGCTGGCAGAGGAGCCGAATCGTGCACCGGCCGACGAGATCTGGTTGATCGTCGACGTGGGGACGAACGGTGAGCTGCTGCTCGGCAACCGGGAGATGCTGTTCTCGGCCTCTAGCCCGACGGGTCCAGCATTTGAAGGGGCGCAAATCCGGCACGGAATGAGGGCCGCCCCTGGCGCCATCGAGCGCGTGCGCGTAGACCCGCAGACTCTCGACGTGAGCTTCAAGGTCATCGGCCGCGAGGAGTGGAGCGTCGACTGGGATGTGCATGCCGGGGCGCCGCAGCGAAACCGCTGGGCGGAGCGCGGAAGCGAGGACCTGGAAGGCGAGTTCTCACGCCCGCGCGTCGGACCAGGTCCGGTTCTTGCAGCCGGCATCTGCGGGTCTGGGATCATCGAGGCCGTGGCCGAGTTGTTCATGGCGGGGGTACTTGCTCCCGACGGGCGCTTTGCCCCCGAGATCGCCGCTCCCAGGCTCATTTGGGATGGGGCGAAGGCCGAATTCGTGTTGGCCTGGGCTGATGAGGCGAGCACTGGCCGTCCGGTCACGATCACCAGCGACGACGTGCGCGCAATACAGCTCGGCAAAGCTGCCCTCTACTCCGGCGCGCGTCTGCTGATGGAGCGCCGGGGTGTCGAGCGCGTGGACCGCGTCTTGCTCGCCGGCGCGTTCGGCAGTTATATTGACCCGCTGCACGCCATGGCTATCGGCATGATCCCGGATTGCGAGATCGCCAAGGTCACAAGTGTCGGCAATTCTGCGGGAGATGGAGCCCGAATTGCGCTGCTGAACCGCGGTCAGCGGGAGGAAGCCAGAAGGCTCGCGCGCTGGGTACGGTACGTCGGCATCGCCCTCGAGCCGCGATTCCAGGAGGCGTTTGTGGACGCGCTGCCGATGCCCCACGCTGTTGACGCGTTCCCTCACCTGGCCGACGTGCTGGGGGCCGCCGCGGACAACAGGGCCGCCAGGGGAGTCGCCGACACGGTGAGCGCACGCGAGCGCCGGTTGGCCCAGAGGCGGGCCCGCCAGGAGGGTTGATGAGCCAGACTGTGACGGAGTCTTTGCGCTGGTCCGAACTGCTCGACAGGCTGCGGAATGTCCCGCAGCGAATTCGTGACCTGGTGGCGGGGAAGGCGTACGAAGAGCTCCACTGCGGGCCCGGCGATGGGGGCTGGTCCGCGTGTGAGATCGTCGCCCACCTGTGCGCGGTGGAATCGCCATATCGAGCGCGCCTGGTGCGGATCGTGCTGGAGGACCGGCCGAGCGTGGCGGCTATTCATGTAGAGACGGGCGGATACGACGCAGCCACCCCTCTGGGGATCATGTCTGACACCTTCGCGGAGCTGCGCGGCGGCACGACTGCTTTCCTTGAGGCATTGCCCCCAGCGGCGCGCGGCCGCATGGCACAGCACGCCGAGAAGGGCACGGTCACCCTGCGCGAGCAGGTCGAGGCGCTCGTCGTTCACGATCAGGAGCACTTGGCGCAGATTGCCGCGTTGTTGAATTAGGGCGCCCGGCGCCAGCAAGGACAGTACCATGGGAGATGGTCTCGCCGGGCTCTCGCCTGAGCTGCGGACACACTACGAGAACATGCAGGACGACGTCTACGACGGTCTTGCCGAGCCGGTTGTCGCGGCCACGCGGCAGGCACTGGCCTGGGGCCAGACTCCCGCCGGGATCCTGGCGCACGGACTGGTGGCGGGAATGGATGCCGTGGGGAACGACTTTGGCGCGGGCATCCTCTTTGTGCCCGAGGTGATGAAAGCGGCAAACGCTATGAAGGCCGCGATGGAGATCCTGCGCCCGCTGCTCGTCGAGACGTGCGCTCCGAGGGTAGGCGTCGCAGTAATTGGCACGGTTAGGGGCGACATTCATGATATCGGCAAGAACCTCGTCGGGATGATGTGGGAAGGCGCCGGTTTTGAGGTGATCAACCTTGGCACCAACGTCGATGCCGACAAATTCCTCGCGGCGATCCTGCAACACAACGCTGGGCTGTTGGGGATGTCGGCGCTCCTGACCACGACAATGCCCTATATGCTGACCGTTATCGAGCGTCTGCGCTCCGAAGGGCTGCGCGACCGGATCAAGGTCCTGGTCGGAGGCGCGCCGCTCAACGAAGCGTTCGCAGAAGATATCGGCGCCGATGCCTACTGTAGAGACGCCTCAGAGGCCGTGAAAGCCGCCCGGGCGATCGTCGCGCTCTGAGTCGTGCCTGGGAACCAGGCCAGCGAGTGCAGCAACGAGCGGCAGAGGAGGGTTAGGTGGACAAGCTGGTGGAGTTCCTCGAACGAAACCCCGTCATTCTGGGAGACGGCGCTATGGGCACGATGCTGCAGCAGGCTGGCCTGACGAGCGGCGGCTCGACCGAGGAGTGGAACGTCACTCACCCAGAGGCCCTGCGGGCGATCTACCAGGCCTATGTCGATGCCGGGTCCCAGGTGATCACGACGAACTCATTCGGAGGAACGCGCTACCGGCTGGCTCTGCACAACTTCGAGGACCGGGTGCGCGAGTTCAACCGGGCTGCGGCTGCCCTGGCACGTGAAGTCGCGGACGCGGCGGATCATATCGTGCTCGTCGCCGGCTCGGTCGGACCGACGGGGGAGATCCTCTTTCCGCTGGGGACGCGCACCGTCGACGAGGCGCGGGCGGCGTTTGCCGAGCAGGCCGAGGCGCTCGCCGAGGGCGGCGTCGATTTCTACCTGGTAGAGACCATGAGCGCTCTGGAGGAGGTGGTGGCAGCGCTCGAGGGGATCCGCTCGGCGTCGAGTTTGCCGGTCGCCGTGACGATGACCTTCGATACCCGCTTCCGCACAATGATGGGCGTGAAGCCCGTCCAGGCTGTCGAGGCGCTCAACGGGCTGGGTGTGCGCGTCCTGGGCGCCAATTGTGGCAATGGTCCTGGGGAGATCGAGCGCATCATCACCGAGATGGCCGCTGTCAAACCGGAAGGCGTCTATCTCATGGCGCAGTCAAACGCCGGCCTGCCCGTGTGGTCTCAGAAGCAGATCGTGTACGACGGAACTCCCGAGGTTATGGCAGACTACGCCCGGAAGATGCGACAACTCGGCGTTAGCTACGTTGGGGCCTGCTGTGGCAGCACGCCGGACCATATCCGTGCCATGGGACGCGCGCTGCGAGATTAGGAGGACCGGGCTAGTACTACAACCGTAGATAAGTCGGTTGGCTGGCATTGCGAGCCAGAGCAAGCCGCCAGGCGGTTGCTTGACGGCGATAATGACTGCGACGAGCTTGCATGCGCTTCGCCCGGCGCCAGAGCGACCAGGCCAGCCGCAGTTCCCGGGAACGGTCAGGTAGCGGCAGGGCCACTTCCAGGAGACGGCGCACCTCCGGGACCGTTAGCTCGGCCAGGAAGGGCTCGGGCCCCCTTTTTTCTCCGTTGCTCTGTAGCGAACGGAGGCTAACCAGGCGTGGGCCATCATCGAGAGCGTGATATGGCGGTACCAACTGTGCCAGTAGCGCACTTCATAGTCATCCAGGCCGGTCCCACCCTTGGCCTCCTCAATACACTGTTCCACGGTGTAGCGGGTGGAGGCCACCCGCGCCAGTTTCGCCAGCGGTGCGTCGGCGGGGGCATTGGACAGATAGTAGGCGATCTCGGTCGGATCGCTGAGCGAGCGGCGGGCGATCAGCCAGGCGTCTGGCCCCGGCAGCTGGTCGCGGCTCTCGACCAGCCGTTGGCAGGCCCACTCGTAGGTGATCTGACCCTTTTCGCCTTCCGCCACTGCCAGCCGCTGCCAGCGGCTCTCAGGCCAGTGGGGCACGACTTCTTTGACGGTCATGGCCGGTGCTGCGCCATCCGCCAAGCGCACCCTGGTCCGCGGACGGCCCCGCATCTGGGGCTCAGGCGCGATCATGACCGGACGTTCAGCCCACACCGGCATCACCGTGCGCACACCCAGCACA
>Ga0315273_10008273_pt1 | contig 13104 bp, 9 predicted proteins | sample YL17G02_0_MG_FD_205753 | JGI IMG/M metagenome (GOLD analysis project Ga0315273, IMG submission 205753) | Sediment microbial communities from Yellowstone Lake, YNP, Wyoming, USA - YL17G02_0 | ecosystem: Environmental > Aquatic > Freshwater > Lake > Sediment | place: USA: Wyoming | collected...
CTAACCATCTTAACAATAATATTGACTACAAAAAGTAAAGTAAATACTTACAGCCGCTAGCAATATTGTCATAATACTTGGTGTGCAAATTTGTATGGGCGCTCGGAATGACAAGGCGTATATGAGGTAAAAGGGGAAGCACAGCAACCAGGTAATCTCAAATCGATTAGGTTATTAATTAATCCCGCATTATATTTGTCTTAAACAACAATCCAAAACAATTATTATTAATTTGAACTTATGCGTTAATGAATTAAACCTGAATAAAAAAATGAAAAAATTATTGATTTTCAGTTTAATCTTGTTCTCATATGCTTACGCTGCAGGACAGACACAACAAACGACTAACCCGGTTGCAAAGAAGTTTCCTGAACCGGAGAAGTTGACCGCCGGGATGACCGAGATATGGGAGCCGGAAGTAAAAATAATTCAGCCGGGAACCACAACTTCTGATGCACCATCAGATGCCATTGTTTTGTTCAGTGGAACTGATGTGAATCCGGAATGGACCGATATGAAGGGAAATCCTTCAAAGTGGATTGTTCAAGATGGTTCTTTAATAAGTGTCAGGGGAGCCGGATATATAAAGAGTAAGCGTAAATTTGAAAATTTTCAGTTACATATTGAATGGAAAACACCCTCTGAAGTGACAGGTGAAAGCCAGGGAAGAGGCAACAGTGGTGTCTTTTTACAGGAGCTTTATGAGGTTCAGGTTCTTGATAATTACAATAACCGGACATATCGTAATGGTCAGGCTGGCAGCATTTATAAACAGTATCCTCCTTTGGTAAATGTCTGCAGAAAACCAGGCGAATGGCAGAGTTATGACATTATTTATACTGCACCAACTTTCGGAAATGACTCTACTGTATTTTTTACTCCTCCGAGGGTTACTGTACTTCAGAATGGAGTTCTTGTTCAGAATAATGTAAGTTTAAGAGGTCCGACAGAATATATAGGTATTCCTGAATATTTTATAAAAAAACATGGTCCTGCAAGCATTGAATTACAGGATCACGGAAATCCTGTTTCATACAGAAATATATGGATCAGGGAATTGTAGTATTCTTTATATGTTATTAAATATAGCGCAAGAGATGCGTAGCTTAATATAAAAATTATTAATTTTATCGATCAATTATAAATTTTAATCTACCTGACAATGAAAGAAAATTCAAAAAACATTACACGCCGTACGTTTCTTGGAACAACCGGTGCTGTTGCTGCAGGTTTGACTATACTTCCGAGTTCAGTTGTTAGCGGTCTTGGCCGCAAGGCTCCGGCTCCCAGCGACAAGCTGAATATCGCTGTTGTTGGTATTGGTGGTATGGGTAATTCAAACCTGAAAAACGTTAAACCCACAGAAAACATTGTTGCTCTATGTGATGTTGACTGGGGATATTCAAAAAAAGTATTTGCTGCAAATCCCGATGCAAAAGCGTACTGGGATTGGCGAAAGATGTATGATGAAATGGGCAAATCAATTGATGCTGTAATTGTTGCAACAGCCGACCATTCACATGCCATTGTAGCAGCTAATGCTATCGCAATGGGCAAGCACGTTTATTGCCAGAAGCCTCTGACACACTCTGTTTATGAATCGAGGTTGTTGACAAAACTGGCTGCACAATATAAAGTTGCTACTCAGATGGGTAACCAGGGGTCTTCAGATGAGGGTGTAAACCAGACAATTGAATGGATACAGGCTGGAGAAATCGGTGACGTAAAAAAAGTTGAAGCATTTACTGACCGCCCGATATGGCCACAGGGATTAAATGTTCCGAAAGGCGAATGGGTACCTGATACCCTTAACTGGGATCTTTTCATTGGCCCTACTAAAATGCGTCCATATAACGCAATTTACACTCCCTGGAACTGGAGAGGCTGGTGGGATTTTGGAACAGGAGCTCTTGGAGATATGGCGTGTCATATTATGCATCCTGTATTTAAAGCTCTTAAATTGCAGTATCCTGTCAAAGCACAGGGCTGCTCAACACTTCTGCTTACCGACTGCGCTCCCAGCGCACAGATAGTAAAACTTACCTATCCTGAAAGAATTGCACCAAAAGGAGCAAAAATCAAATATCCTCAGGTTGAAGTTACCTGGTATGACGGTGGTCTGGAACCAGCCAAGCCTGCAGGCTGGCCTGCTGGAAAAGATATGAATGACGGCGGCGGAGGTGTTCTCTTCTACGGCTCAAAAGATACTCTTGTCTGCGGTTGTTATGGAAAAGACCCCTGGTTATTATCAGGTCGTAAACCGGAAGTTCCTAAAACTGAAAGGAGAGTTGAAAAAGCAATGCAGGGTGGTCATGAAATGGATTGGGCACGTGCGTGCAAAGAGAGCCCCGAAAGCAGAGTCAAATCAAAATCGGATTTCTCAGAAGCAGGACCATTCAACGAAATGGTTGTTATGGGTGTTCTGGCAGTCAGACTCCAGGGACTTAACAAAGAACTCGAATGGAACGGGGAGAAAATGGAGTTCACAAACATCGGCGATACTGACTCAGTGAGACTCACAATCTCAGATAATTTCACAATTGTTGATGGCGACCCGAAATTCAACAGACCAAACGTTAAGCTTAATGCAAAAGAATTTGCAGCTGAAATGGTTAAACATACTTATCGTAAAGGTTTTACTTTACCTGATATGCCTGTATAATTAAAATTAGTCACAGGTAATATTTTTTACCTGTGACTTTTAACTTTTAATATATTACGTCTTATGAAGCTATTTAATATTATTTTATCATGTGTTCTTGTTATGGGACTTGTAACATCATGCGGATCAAAAGGCAAATCTAAAAAAGATGACGGATTCGTCTCTATTTTTGATGGCAAAACAACAACGGGATGGCGCGGCTACAACAAACCAGCTTTTCCTGAGGGATGGGAAGTTGTTGATGGCACTATTCACTGTATCGGTTCCGGAACCGGTGAGGCCGGTAGCGGAGGTGATATTATCTATGACAAGAAATTAAGCAATTTCGAACTGGATCTCGAATGGAAGATCTCCGAAGGCGGAAACAGCGGTATTTTTATTCTGGGTCAGGAGATAGACAGTGTTCCGATTTACGAATCAGCTCCCGAAATGCAGATTCTCGACAATGACAAACATCCTGATGCCAGGCTTGGTGTTGATGGTAATCGCATGGCCGGGTCGCTCTATGACCTGATACCTGCAAAACCACAAAACACAAAACCGGCAGGAGAGTGGAACCATATTCATATTCTGGTTTACCAGGGAACAGTCGTATTCTCGTCGAACGGAGCAAACGTTGTTGAATTTCACCTCTGGACTGATGCCTGGGAAAAAATGGTTTCCGGTTCAAAATTCAAAGATTGGCCGATGTTTCTAAATACAGCCAAAGAGGGCTATATCGGACTTCAGGACCATGGTAATGATGTATGGTTCAGGAATATTAAGCTTAAAATTCTTTAATAGTACACTTAATTATAAAAAAAGTAGGCTGGATCGATTGATCCGGCCTTCTTTGTCGCTTACAATCCAATCTCCTTCGCCACAGTCCTCATACCCATTATACAATCAGTAATCAGTTCATCAAGATTAACTCCAAGCATTTCAGCCCCTTTTTCTATAACTGAACGATCCACACCGGCAGCAAATTTCTTATCGTTCCATTTTTTCCTGACCGATCTGGCCTCCATATCCATTACACTTTTCGATGGTCTGACAAGTGCACTGGTGGTAACCAGGCCTGTAAGCTCATCAATCGCGTAGATTGTCCTTTCAAGCAGTGTAATGGGTTTAACATCAGAAGCCAGGCCCCAGCCATGGCTCAATACAGCCCTGATATATTCTTCCGGCCAGTTATTCTCTCTGAGAATCTTCTCAGTCATTTTACAATGTTGTTCCGGATACATCTCATAATCAAGATCATGAACCAAACCGATAATTCCCCATTTCTCTTCATCTTCTTCATGTTTTCTTGCCATAAAACGCATAACACCTTCAACCGAAAGTGCATGCTTAAGAAGGCTTTCCGACTTATTGTATTTTTTAAACAGCTCAAATGCTGAATCTCTGGAAGGTATATGGGTTGTCATACTACGATAGATTGGTTAAAGCAGAAAAGGCAGTAAATTACTTGTCGATTTTCAGAACAGGAATTGTTTTATTTATTGTCGTTCCGCGAATATTAAGAAAGTAGAGCGAAGGTATTAATCTGAAATCACTTATTGTAAATGAATTATTGCCACTGATAATTGCTTTTTCAATGCTGTATAACTTTATACCGGAAACATTGGTGATGGATATCTGAAGTTTATCAGAGGTCTGTGAATTAATAGAAACAGTAAGGTTATCACTGAATGGATTAGGAAATACACTCAATGTCTCAGTTATCCTGGTATTCTCTATATTGAGAGTCAATGTGTCATTAAAAACATAGTCATCTTTATTATCAACTCCATATGTAACGATCTTATAAATGCCATATTTTGACAAATCAGCTTTTGTCTTAAATGATATCATTACAGAATCACCATAAGGAACTACCTTGTTATTAAAAAATTGTTTCACGGGCGGGAAATGATTATTTATTTCATAGGCCAGGTTAAATCCATTCAGAGTATCTTTTCCAAGGTTAAGGACTTTAACGGTAATAGTTTCCTGTCCATACAGATCAGTAATTATCGGTGTTACAATTCTTGCAACCTGAAGATCCTTCTGAATATAATTGATTTGGCTCGACTGGGCAAAATCAATCATATCAATCCAGGCACAATCTGAACCTTGCGAAACAGAATTATCTTTCCTGTAGATCCATTCCATTTTATTGAGTCCGGCCAATACGGGCACAACCTTTTTTGTCCATGGAATTTCTCCCGATTTCTTGATAATCTCAACACCATTTAATTTGAAAACAAAGAGATCATAGTTTGGCTCAGATGAAACCTTGTAGAAAAACTTAACAGAATCCTCTTTAGCATACAATGTCCGTAAAACCAGTGATGTGGATCCGCTGTGAGCAATTGAGCCTGACCTTGCAGAAATAATTCCATCGTAAGAATTTAAGGAAGTAATGATCCATGGGATTGAGCTGATATTGATCCATGGAAACACGTTAAATGATGAGGCTTCAAAACTCTCTCTGATTTTTCCTACTCTGAAGGAGAAATCTTTTGTAACAATATATTGATTGCAATCGAGTGTTGAAGAGACTGATATCAGGTTCCCGGAGGGGGTTGTCTCCGATAATTTTACCAGTATAGGAATATCGGTGATCTGGCCGAATTTCAATATTCCTGACTTGATACTGGGATTCACAATCGTGAGATCCTCGTCCTCTCTGGTCATGTTAAACTGTCCCGATATATCGCTGCTCCCCTGGTTACGGACTTTGAAGACCAGCCTGAAAGTTTCTCCTGCATCCGGAATGTTATCACCGTTTCCGTCTGCCTTATCATCAATTATACAATTTATAATCTGGAGTTCCGGAGCATGAACACAAATATCAACCGAGTAATGTTTTTCAGATACCTGATCCTTTAAAAGCAGTTTTATAGTAACTATTCCCAAATCCGGTACATTATCAGATATTTTGATAGCAAGATTATTTGACAGTACAATATCAGATCTTGCCCCTAAAGTTCCAATTGACACGGAATCATTTATAATGGTTACCCAATCAGAGATTGAAGATATTTTTGCATATAGATTTTGGGCATCAGTCAATCCAAGATTACTCAATGTAAGTTTAAGGTAAAGTGATTCTCCGAAATCAGCCATGCTATTGTTATTTCCCAGGCTGTCGTTTATACTGCTGGCAGTAAGATTAATAAACTCTTTACTGATATCAGAGAAATAAATTATCTTAATCAGGGGAACTTTATTCTGACCTGTAATTACCACAAGGCATGAATCATTTGTGACGCCCGGTATATCGAGAACAACAGCACCTGAATTGGAGGCGAATGCAGCATCCCATAATGTGTCAAAATGTGATACGGCAACGTAAGCAAAAGGATCAACTGTTAATGAAAGCGATTTTAAACCGTTCGGAAGAGTATCAGGTAATGAAATATTGAATGATTCCGGTTTTCCCAGTATTGGAATAACACTTGGATCTCCTAACAGGTTATATGTTTCCCAGTAATATTTTTTTCTTGAAGAGGTACTTGCACTTACCGCAAGATTCCCTGCATAATTTATCTGTCCCATTGTAAAATACCAGTCAGAAGGAGATTCCCCGTGAGTATGAAACATTCTGTCATAAGCACCAAGTCCCGATCCCTCGTAAGCAGGATCAGCAGATATGGTACCCGGACCTACTGCCCAGTAATAATCCTCATCCCAGTAAGAATCATTTGAGCACCCTATAAACCCTATTGCCCCTTTTTCGGCTGCCAGAACCATTCTTACTCCAAAAGTTGTGGCAAGGTTAAATTGTGCCGTACTGCAAGCATTACTGATAATGAACGGATACATGTTCTTGTTCTTAAAAGACTGGATATCAGGTGATTTAATATTAACATGCAGCCATCCCAGAGCTTCGCCGTGGCCGGTATAGTTAATAAATGAAACTCCTTTATTTATCAGTTCTGTGATTGAATCTCTGGCAGTGTAGGATCGTGGATAATAAAAGTGATATTCATCGATTTTATTTGCTTTTGTGAGGTAATTTGTAATTGCATATTTTATCTGTCCATTCATATAACCTGCATAACCTTCATCGTATCCTGCAGTGACCAACGAGCGTGAATAAAATTTATTAGTATCGGCAAACTGGAACTTCTCATACTGAATAATTTTATTGATAGTAGTTTTTAACTCATTCGTATCGGCAACAGGCAGCCGGCCAACATACATTTCCGGAATATAATCGCCATTACCATCAAATTCACCGTAATACATATCAGTGATATTGCCGGAGCCACCTGAACCGTAATACGGAACTCTGTTTATATCGCCGATAATCAACAAGTATTCAGGCGGAGGGTCGTTTGTAGTTGAAGCTTTATAAATCTTTGTAAGTGTATCCTTTAGATGGGTATAATCGTTTCCGGCCAGTCCTGTGCCTTTGTAGAGGATCCTAAGCTTAAATCCTTTCTGAGTTTTCCATTTGAAAAATGGCTCAAGCTGCTTTTTGAAAGTTGTATCTGTTATGATTACCATTTTAACCGGCTGGTCAGAGAAGCCTGGTATTACCTGTCCCGGATTGAAATTGAGCACTCCCTTGTCAAGTGACTCATAGAAAAGCGCCGATTGAGAAGTAAGAGATTTCGAGGCTATGTTGCCTGAATTTGAAAATGTTATTTCAATTCTCATGGAGGTGATAACCTCTATTAAGTTTGAGTGTGGATTATATCTTACAGGAGAAATGTAAAGGTTAGCAAGCTTACTGTTCCTTACTGATCCTAAGGATTCAATTCTCACAGTGTCTGATGAAATAAATCCTCGCACCGCATAAGCTGTTTTGTCAATTCTAAACTCTGGTTTTGTTTGCTGAATTTCTTTGGTTTCACTCTCCTGGGCAGGAAACAGAAGACCCTCTATCTTCTTTGCTGATGGATTTATTTTAGATGATCTTACGTCAGAAATCTTTATTTTGAATTCAGATCCGTCCGGAACTGAGATCAAACGGCTGAATATTGGGAGTTCCGGTTTGCCAGGAACAGAAGATGAGATGTGTCCCGGGATGGATATACGATAGAATAGCCTGTCGCCATTCTTAATACTTTCAACATTAAGTTCTGATATTGAATAGTTTATGATAACAGATTGCTTTCCAATTACGACATTGCTTTTCTGCAAATTCCCATCAAGTTGGAATTTGTAACTTTTTGCTGTCTGTCCGCCGGCTGATGCTGCAAAAAGCAGAAAACCTGCTAATAAAATAGCTCGTTTATCTTTCCCTAAACGCATCAATGTTAATTAATTAACACTATGACCTAAATTCTGGCGGCAAGTTATTAAAAATTCAAGATATTATGAATGTGGCAGGAATAAATTTGATTAAAAAGCTTAAAGAAAGTTAATAATCAATAAAATTTTTCAAATCTTTGTATATTGTGGAACTAATAAATTATTAATATGACTAACAGCTCTTTTACTAAATTCAGAAAAACCTTTATAACTATAATTTTTACTGCAATGATTATTCCGGGATACTCTCAGGAAACTCCTGAATTTGATAAAATTACTACTTCGGCGGGAATAGCAGAGATGCATTTTATCGGACATGGATCACTTATGTTTAAAGTGAATGGTTTTTTCATTTATATCGATCCTGTAAGAAGTTCAGGAAATTACGACTTTCTTCCTAAAGCCGATATAATTCTTGTTACACATGAGCATGGCGATCATCTCGATATAAAGTTAATTCAGGACCTGAAAAAAGAGGGGACACTGTTGTTCTGTAATCAGAACTCCACCTCTCAGGTTCCCTGGGCAATGGCTATGAAAGCTGGTGACAGGCAGGAAATCAATAACATCATTATTGAGGCAGTACCTGCATATAATATTGCCAATGAGAGCAGTCCTGGCCATCCATTTCATCCAAAGGGCGTTGGGATAGGATATATCCTTACAATCGGCGGAAAAAGGATTTATGTCGCGGGAGACACTGAAAATACACCTGAAATGAAATCTCTCAAAAATATTGATGTTGCCTTCCTGCCAATGAATCTGCCTTATACGATGACACCGGCTATGGTTTCCGATGCAGCTCTGGCCCTTAAACCAAAAATCCTTTACCCTTATCATTTTGGAGAAACAGATACAAACGAAATTATAAAATTATTAAAGGATTCCGGCATTGAAGTACGGATAAGAAACCTTAAATAACTATGTCTGTTTAAACTAATAGTAGTCGTAGAAAAAGTCTTCTGTGAACCTTTGTGAAAACCTTTGTGTACCTTGTGGTAAGAGCTAATTCATTTAACCACGAGTAACACAAAGGTTAAAACAACATCTAATGGCTTTTAGACAACTTTAATTGATAATGGTTATGAAGCTATTGCTATAATAAGATTTGATCATTTTAATATTTTACAATGAGACAAAAATTATTTCTTTCTCTTTTTCTGATTATTCTATCAGGTTCAGCATTAGCCCAGGATATTAAATCTCCTGAACTTAAGGGCTTTAAAAAGACAACCAATTACCCGGTATTTCTTCCTGAGAATCTCTGGGATTTCATTGACGGAGCAGCTGAGACATATCTTGCCTATGGCTTTATTGATCTGCATGTTGCTGAGTATAAAAAAGGTAAAAACCAAATTAAACTGGAAATCTACAGGCATAATGATAATACAATGGCCTTTGGAATATATTCAACTGAACGTTCGCCGACATTCCGTTTCCTGAATCTTGGTTCTCAGGGATACAGCACTAATGGGGCAATAAATTTCTTTAAGGGCAATTATTATGTTAAGATCAGGACATATTCAAAAAATGAAAACGCTTTGAAATCGTCTGAATCACTTGCTATGAATGTTGCAGATATGCTGGAAGGAGCCTCTGATATGCCTCCTGCTCTTTCGATGTTTCCTGAAACTGGTAAAAAGATTAATGAGGAGACATATATAAATGAAAGCGTCCTGGGGCACAAGTTTCTAAATAAGGCTTTTAAAGCAAATTATGAATCGGGGAGTGATATTTTCTCGATCTTCATTATGGAAAACAATTCCCCTGAAGAAACCCGAAAAACAGTATCGGCATATCTTACATCTGCAGGAATTGAAACAGTGGATTCTGAAAATGGCAGATATATGCTGAAAGACGGATATAACGGAACTATTTTTCTGGCATGGAAGGAGAACAGAATTGTTATTATTGCAGGACTTTCACAGGATCAGTCTGAAATTGCTGATCGGTATACATCGGAAATCCTTAAATAGAACACCTCAACCTCAACCTCAACCTCAACCTCAACCTCAACCTCAACCTCAACCTCTTACATACTAATACAGGAATTGATGGCACTCCGAACAATTGGCCTCTTTCCAGGCCGTTCCAATATTTACAGGATGCTTAAACTCAAGATTATCTCTTATATTGGTATATTCAATCATTCCGGGTTTCCCCTGACCGATTATATTATGGCAGAGATTACAATCACGTGTTATTTTACGACCATTGGCAGCTATAAAAGCATCATTATGACACCTGAAACAACCTTCAGATTCAAGATGTCCGATATGTTCCGGGTACTGATCATAAGTTACTTTCATATTCGGGAAGGTATTCAGGCTGAATGCTTTCTGAAGCGCAGTAACAGAGTTATCGACAAGATCTTTGTTTTTTGAATAATATTCACTGTAATCCGATTTGTAAAAACCAGTAATACTGTCTTTAATTTTCATCAAGGCAGTATCGGCGTCAGTGAAAGTATCTCTTAAAATGCCCATTGCAACTTTCTTAAAGAAAGGAATTTCTTTTGAAATTTCACCTGTAAGCATCGCCTTATCAAAATAGACAGGAAAGGAATTATAATTATGCGACGGACGGTTGTGGCAGTCGATACAATCCATTGTTCTTGTTGTTGACACTGATACCAGGCTGTCTGAAATCGGATTGCTGTCATTACGGTAGATAGTTATTTCCCCGGTTGTTTTGTTGGTATACTTTACATAGGTTATCTTCTCACGTATGTCATTTTCCGAAATATATTCAATATTTACCTCAGGGTTAATGTGCCAGTGAATTCCTTCCCTGAGACCCAGTCCGCTAAATTCAGGTCCGGTTTTCATCTGGAGCATTATATCCCATTCAGTATTCAGTGAATCGGCAAGAAAATATTTATTTGTCCAGAGTGTCCTTGCATAAAATTTTTGTGGCCAGTGACATTTTTCACAAGTCTCTCTTGCCGGGCGTAGATCGTGCAACGGAGTTTCAATTGGCCTTGGATAAGAATTTGTCATCACAGCATATACCTGGTGCAACCCTGACAGCTTAGATTTTACATACCATGATGCTCCGGATCCGACGTGACACTCCACACAGGCAACGTTAGCATGAGGAGATTTCAGGTAGGCAGTGTGTTCGGGTTCCATCACCTGGTGACACAGAGTACCACAGAACTCTACAGATTCAGTAATATGATAGGCCTGAAAACTTCCCAGAGTCGAAAGAAAAAGTACAATAATTGTTGTGATTGTGAAAATGACAAAAGCGTTCATGTGTCTTGGATCATTCAGGTCAATACGGGGAAACCTGGATTCTTCTTCGACTCCGATCCTCCGGATCAGTTTTCTTTGACGAATCATCCCGACAGGGATAAGTAACAGCCCTAAAATCAGAAATCCTGGTAGAATAATATAGATAAATAACCCAAGATTGGTGTTTGCCTTATTAAAAATTGTAGAAATTATAAACAGTACGATTATTATTGCCAGATTGATTACCGCAATAATTGAACCGATAATTGTCAACCAGTTTTTAGAGGAGGGTGGAAGCTTCATGGTGCAGGTCAGTTGGTTAAATATGTATAGAAGTAAAAATAGAAAATTATTTGATTTTCCATCCACTAATATACATTATTTAATCAATCAGAAGATCGTATTCTATTCTTTGTCGTTGATTATTTGTGATATGATCCGTTTCAGACTGGCATACGATTTAACAACCTTTAAATCGCTATGTTCGTCTGCTACGTTCTGAGGAGGATTATAAAGTATTCCATGCTCTGCAATTCTCAGCATAGAAATATCATTGTAAGAATCGCCAATGGCAATTACTTTATAATTAAGACTTTGAAGTGCTTCGACGACGTGTTTTTTCCCATCATTCTGTCGGAGGTTATAATCAGTAATGTTCCCTTCAGCATCTGTTGTAAGGTGATGACAGAAGAGGGTTGGCCTGCCGAGTTGCCTGATAAGGGGCTCAGCAAATTCAGTAAACGTATCTGACACAACAATAAGCTGAGTTTTAGTGCGGAGCCAGTCAATAAATTCATGTGCCCCATGTAGTGGTTTAAGTAGTGATATTACATTCTGGACATCACGAAGAGTCAGTCCGTATTTTTGCAAAAGCTCTAATCTTCTCTTCATCAGGATATTATAATCGCTGATATCCCGTGTTGTTAGCTTAAGCTCATCAATACCGGTATGGCTCGAAACATTTACCCATATTTCGGGAACAAACACACCTTCAAGGTCAGAACACACAATATACATTGTACTTTAGTTATTCTAATTAATAATTCCTGCGTATAAAATCCTTTAACATACTGTAGCTATTATCCAGGGAAAAATATTGTTCAGGTTTTTGATCCAGACCGAAAAGAGAGGCGGGGAGGGTAGGTTCAATATTAAGGATATGCCTCAACTCTTCAGGGAACTTCGCGGGATGAGCCGTTTCAAGTGAAATGCAAAGCGTTTTTCCAAACATGGATTTCTCATTTATCCTTGAATACTCTTTCAATCCTTTCCATGCAACAGCTCCATGTGGTTCAAGCAGCAAATCATATTTTCTATATACCTCATTAATCGTGCTCCTGGTCACTTCATCGCTGACGCTGACTGCAAAAAGATCTTTCCTCATTTGTTTAAGATCAGGTGACTTGACAATATTTCCAGTTTCATCCATAATACCTCCATACAAGGCTACGATTCTGGCCAGGTTACCCGGATGGCCAACGTTCATGGCACTTGAAATGCAATACTTTGAAGGATTGATTGATTTATAAATGCCAGTATTTAAGAATTCAGGTACTTCATTATTTTCATTGGTGGAGATAATAAATTGTTTTACGGGAAGTCCCATTTTTTTGGCAATAAGTCCACCCATCAGATTACCGAAATTGCCTGAAGGTACACTGAATATTGCCTTATCATCGATATTGGCAGCCAGCTTTGAGAATGAATAAAAATAGTATACCGATTGGGGGAGTAGCCTTCCGATATTTATTGAATTAGCCGAACTCAGTGAAATATCAGACAGTGCAGGATCAAGAAATGCCATTTTGACCAGCCGCTGACAATCATCAAATTTCCCGTCAATAGCAATGACTTTAATATTGTTTTGCAGGGTGGTCATCTGTTTTCGTTGCATCAGGGTAACCTCGCCAGAAGGAAATAAGATAATTGCTTTGATATTTTTAAGTCCGTAAAAAGCATTGGCAATTGCACTGCCGGTAT
>Ga0315273_10008274_pt1 | contig 13102 bp, 10 predicted proteins | sample YL17G02_0_MG_FD_205753 | JGI IMG/M metagenome (GOLD analysis project Ga0315273, IMG submission 205753) | Sediment microbial communities from Yellowstone Lake, YNP, Wyoming, USA - YL17G02_0 | ecosystem: Environmental > Aquatic > Freshwater > Lake > Sediment | place: USA: Wyoming | collected...
TTTAGACTCCTAGTTCAATGTCTTGTTGGGCTTTCTCAATGAAAGCCTCCAGCGGCATCGGACCGGGGTTTTCGCCTGAACGCAAACGCAACGCTACTTCACTATCCTCCAACTCTTTATCCCCAACCACCAGCATGTACGGGATCTTCTGCTTCTGGGCATCACGGATCTTGGCGTTCATGCGCTCGCCACGGTCGTCCACTTCCACCCTCAAGCCAACTGCTTTGAGCTGATCGCCTACTTCGTGGGCGTAAGATAAGTGCCGGTCGGCGATCGGGATCACCATGGCCTGTACGGGAGCCAGCCAGACCGGGAAAGCCCCGGCAAAGTGCTCGATCACTACGCCTAAGAAGCGCTCCGTGGCGCCGGTGACCGCCCGGTGCAGGACAACTGGCGTATGCTCCTGTCCATCCTCGCCGATGTAAATCAGTCCCAAGCGGGCAGGCTGGATGAAATCTACCTGGATAGTAGAAAGCTGCCACTCGCGCCCCAGCACATCCCGCGCCTGGAAATCCGCCTTAGGGCCATAAAAGGCAGCTTCTCCCGTGGCTTCGTAGTAATCCACCTGGTTGGCGTCCAGGGCCGCGCGCAGGGCGGTTTCGGCTTTGGCCCATTTCTCATCATCCTGGACGTACTTGCCGCCCTCGCCGCGCAGCGAGAGCCGAATCTTGTAATCCGTGAAGCGGTAGCGAGCCAGCACTTCCGTTATCAGTTTCAGGCAGAGCGAAAATTCGCTCTCGATCTGGTCAGGTGTGCAGAAGATGTGGCAGTCGTCTTGCGTCACAGAGCGCACGCGGGTCAGGCCAGTTAGCTCACCGGTCTTCTCGTAGCGGTATAGAGTGGCAAACTCAGAGAAACGTAGCGGCAGCTCGCGGTAAGAATGGCGGCCCATCTCCTTGTAAAGCGTCATGTGGCTGGGACAGTTCATCGGCTTCAGGCGGAAGACCACATTTTCATCCACCATGGGCGGGAACATGACATCCTTATAGTTGTCATAGTGTCCCGAGCGCCGGTAGAGGTCTTCCTTGACCATGTGGCCTGTCCACACGTGCTGGTAGCCGTAGCGCGTCTGGACTTCGCGCACGTAGGACTCCATCAGGTAGCGCAGCATCTCGCCCTTGGGGGTAAAAAGCGGCAGGCCGGGGCCGATATCTTCGGAGAAGTAGAACAGACCCAGCTCCTTGCCCAGCTTGCGGTGGTCCCGCTTCTTGGCCTCTTCCAGCTTCCACAGATACTCTTCCAGCTCCTGTGGGTTGCGCCAGGCCGTGCCGTAGATGCGCTGCAGCATGCGGTTGTGCTCGTCGCCGCGCCAGTATGCGCCGGCCACGCTCATCAGCCTGAGGGCGGCGGGATTGATCTTGCGAGTGTTCTCGACGTGTGGGCCGCGGCACAGGTCCACGAATTTATCGTGGGTGTAAATGGAAATATCCGGCTTTTCAGCCAGCGGATTGCCGTATTCGTCAAAGCCGCCCTGCTCCAGACCGGCGATCAGCTCCAGCTTATAGGGCTGGTCTTTGAAGATCTGGCGGGCTTCTTCCGAAGACACGACCCGTTTGACGAAGGGATGGTCTCCGGGGATGATCTGGCGCATGCGCTTTTCGATGACTTGCAGGTCTTCGGGGGTCAGTGAGCGCGGCAGGTCGAAGTCATAATAAAAGCCATCTTCCACCGGCGGGCCGATGGTGTACTTGGCCTCCGGGAACATCTCGGTGACCGCCTGGGCCATGACGTGCGCGGCCGAGTGGCGGATACGATACAGGTCGCTGTCTTCGTAACGTTGTTGCTCTTTCTCTGCCATTTTTTACCTCACTTTCTAATTAAGAAAACTCCCGCCCAGCCTGGGGCGAGAGTTTTATCACGCGGTTCCACCCAGATTAGCCGCTGGCTCTTAGCCTTGCAGCTATCTCTTTGGGCCAGTAACGGGGCCAGCCGTTTCCCATAGTAGGCTTAGGCTATAAGCCGTTGCGGGTCACACTCGCGGGGGGTTTTCGCCGGTCAGCGCCGCAGGAGACTCTCAGTCGGTGATCTCCTATCCCTGTTGGGTCTGGGTCCAGTTACTCGTCCCGGTCAACGCGATTTCAGACTTGGATTGGCTGAATTATACCACGGTCTCGGATTTCCCACACCTCGGTCGCGAAGCCTTCGATAAAATAGCGGTCATGCACCACCGCCAGGATTGTACCTTCGAAGCCAGCCAGAGCCTGCTCGAAACGAGCCCGCGAGGGGATATCCAAGTGGTTGATGGGCTCGTCCAGCAATAGCAGGTTGCGGCCCTGGGCTACCAGGCAGGCCAGCGAGAGCCGGGCGCGCTCCCCGAACGAGAGCGACCCGACCGGCACGAACACGTCGTCGCCGCCGAACAGGAACTGGTGCAAAAAAGCGCGGGCGTCGGTCTCGGAGAGGGGGGCGAAGCTCCGGATGGTGGTAAAGGCATCCAACCGGGGGTCGAGGTCACCCTGCTCTTGCTGCATGTAACCAATCCTGACATTAGCGCCCAGGCGGACACGTCCGGCAAGCGGTGGCAGGATCCCGGCAATGGTGCGCAGCAGGGTGGTCTTACCCGCGCCATTCGGCCCAACCAGCGCCAGGCGCGCTCCGTGCCGCACCTGCAGGTTGAGGCCGCTCAGTAAAGCGTTGGACTCATATCCAACAGTCAGGTTCTCCAACGCCAGCACATCTTTGCCGCTGCCGGGTGTGTCGCCAAATTCCAGCTTCATTTGCCAGTTCTGCCGGGGTTTTTCCACCCGCTCATCAGTGAGCAGCCGTTCAATCCGGCGCTCGATGTTTTTAGCTTTACGCACGGTTTCCTTACTCCGGTTGGAGAAGAAACCTTTGGCGAATTTGTCGCCCGTATCGGCCTTGCCGCCGCGTTTGAATTGGGCTTCGCCGCGCATTCGGGCGGCAGCGCGGCGCAGGCGGGCGATCTCCTCCCGCTGGTCGGAGTACTCCTGCCAATGGCGCTGTCGTTCGGCAAGTTTTTGTTCCAGGTAGTCGCCATAATTGCCGGCATATGACCGGAGGGTGTGGGTGAGCGGGTCCAGCTCGAGGATGCCCATCACTGTGTTGTCAAGGAAAGCACGGTCGTGAGAGACGATCAGCGCGGCCGCGGCTGCATTGGCCGGACTGTTGATGAGCCAGTCCTCCAGCCATTCCAGCATGTCCAGGTCGAGGTGGTTAGTGGGTTCGTCAAGCAGGAGCAGTTGTGGAGAGGATAGTAGCACACCCGCCAGGGCCAGGCGGGTGTGCTGGCCGCCACTCAAGATGGCGGTCGGCGTGGAAAGGGGCATGTGACCCAAGCCCAGAGCTGTCAGGACGGATGGACCTTTGCCAGAAGCTTCAGAAAGGACCTGCAAGCGCGCCAGAACGGCATCGTACTCTTTCTGGGTGTCTGGATGCTGCGGAGATAGGGTAAAGTCGGCCGCCAGCTGTTCAATGCGCGAGGAGAGAACTGCCAGCTCGCCCTCCGCACGGTCGAGGAAGTCCCCGATGGTTTCTTGAGGGGGGAACTCAAACCCCTGCGGCAAGTAGCCGACTTGCAGAGCAGGTGGATCATATTGGACGGAGCCCGAGTCGGGTTGGTCGATCCTGGCCAGAATGCGCAGCAAGGTAGTCTTGCCACACCCGTTAGGACCTACCAGGCCAATTCGCTCGCCGCGGCTGAGGCTGAAGGAGATCCCTTGCAGAACGGTTTCAATTCCGTAAGACTTCGATAAATTGTGGACTGTAAGCATAAGCGACCTGGAGGAAAAAAGAAAAACCGAGGGCCAACGCCCTCGGTTAAGTTGAAAACTAGCGAAGTACAACGCTAAAACCGGGCAGGTACCCTTAGAAGAAGGAATGGTTTACAGGTCGCCAACTAACATTTAAAATCTCCTGATAGACATACGAAGGTGGGCGGAATAGGGCTCGAACCTACGACCTCTGCGATGTCAACGCAGTGCTCTAACCAACTGAGCTATCCGCCCGTGCGCCCAAGATTATACACAAACCCCAAGAAAATGGCAAGGACGAAACTGATTTCTCAACCGGGTAGTCCGTTTAAGAAGCGGCTCAGGGTGTCTGCTACCAGCTGCGGCTGCTCTAACATCACCATGTGCCCGGCGAGAGGGATGGATTCCAGCCGGGCGTCTGGTAAGCTGGTAGCCAGGAATTGGGACTGGCGCAGAGGCGTCATCCGGTCTTCTTCTCCACAAATCACCACGGTTGGCTGGTGAATTTCAGTTACTCGGACGGTCACATCAAAAGCATTACAAGCCAGGAAATCACCATGCAGAACGCTTGGGCGCGTCTCAGCCATGCGCCGAGCGGCTGTTTCGACCAGGTCCGGGGATGCCTGGCGGCTGAAGGCATAGCCTACGACCATCTCAATGGCGTTGAAGAATGTGGTTGGACTGGCGGCGTTTTCCAGGATCTGCGGGTTGACAGGTAAACGGACGGCTGCCCCCACCAGTCCAAGGCCTTTGATATATTCAGGGTAATCAAGCGCAAGGGAGAGGCAGACCGCACTGCCCATAGAATGGCCGACGAACACAGCATGGTGCAGGTGCGTGGCTTCTAGCCAGGCGACAACCGCTTGAGTGTAGGAAGAAATGGATTGGTAACCGCGCCCGCCGGATTTTCCATGTCCTGGTAAATCCAAGGCGAGCACGCGGTATCCTGGAAGGCGACGGACTTCAGATGGCCAGTACAGATGCGTCCCCCCTGCGCCGTGAATCAGTACAACGGGCGGCTTTTCGCCTGTTGCTCCCTTATCGTAAACGGAGTAATAGATTTCAGAATCAGCAGGCATAATGTTTTGAGTTTCACATCCCGCGCCGGATACGGTCGGAGGCTTCTTCGTTGAGGGGGATCAATACTCGAATGTGCGTCCCTTTCCCTTGAGTCGAGTCGATCTGTAGGACTCCGTTCACCAACTCGGTGCGCTCCCGCATATTCAGCATGCCCAGGCTGCCGCGGTTATCGTAGGATGAATCGACTGCTTGGATGTCAAAGCCTATACCATCATCTTCGATTTCCAGTAAAGCCAGGTTACCCTGCAATGGTTTCAGCCGCACCCAGGTGTGTTCGGCTTTGGCGTGTTTGCGGGCGTTGTTGATGGCTTCTTCTGCGATGTAGAAAGCAACGGTCTGTTTAGCTGGCTCGAGTTGGTCAACCACGCCAGGGTCAGCCTGTATGATGACATGCTGATTATACGTCTCGTGCATCTTTTCGGCCATCGATTCAAGGGCCGGGATCAGACCTTGTGATTCAAGTACCAAAGGGCGCAGAGTGAATAGCATGTGGCGGATTTCTTTGGTGGTGCGGCGAGCCAGATCCTCAATTTTAAAAAGCTCATCGCTGGTAGCTTTTACATCGCGATCGATCAAGCGCCGGGCAAAGTTAACCCGCATTGCAATTGCAGCTACAGATTGGGTTGGGCCATCATGTAAGTCGCGAGCCATCTTTTTGCGGGCTTCTTCCTGGATCTCCGCCATGCGTTCTTTCTCTCGTTCCAGGTCCTGGTAAAGGCGGGCGTTTTGAATTGCTATCACGGACTGGTTCCCAACAATGTCCAAGATTTCGAGGCGGTCTGGTGTGAAGAACTGAGCCTCGGGGTGGGCGAAGAGCAGCACCCCGTAGGTATCCAACCCGCTGCGCAAGGGAATACAGTAAGCTGATCGGCAGGCGCGCAAGGTAATAATACGACCTAACTCGGGGTCTTCTACCAGATTGTTGCAAAGCTGTGGCTCTCCTTCGTCTATTGTACGTCCTATCAGGCCGCTTGTGGCGGGTAAAGTAATCCGCATATCTGAAGGAGTAAAACGGCGGGCGGAACCGACATGCAATTCGGTCTTATTGCTTTCGTTCTTGATAAAGAGCAAGACAGAGCTCACCAACTTGTCGGCCGGGGCGTTTAACGCGGTTAGTGCCGTGGCGCTCATGTCCAGAGCCGTGTCCAACACCTGCTGGTAGTTCAAAGTTGAATTCAAGGCTGAGACCAGGTTGTAGACCAACCGCCGGCGCTCTTGTTCGGCTTGCTCAATTTCTCGGTGAGCGGAGATTTGCGCTTGCTGGATGGAAATTAAACTCTCATTTATCCGCCGAGAAAGGTAACTGAAGAGCAAAGCCAGCCCAAGGTATACAGGAACCAGCGCTGCCTGGATAATCAAGATATTTAGCGCAGGCGATAAAATCCAGGCCAGGAAACTCTGGGCAAGCAGGTTTAGCATAACGATTATGAGAGCAGTTCTTCTCGGCAGGTAAAGCGAGGCGGATATGAGCGGTAAGAGTCCTGCCCAAACCAGTTGTCCAACGGCGCCTCTGCTCAAGAAAATGAGCAGATAACCGACCAGCATATCACTTGCCACATTAACCTGCGGATGGGCGATTAGCGGGCGATTTAATGCTGCAAAAATCGTCAGCAACGCGTTCCACAGGCCTGCTCCAAGTAACAGCAAGGTAAGCGGGAAAGTCAGGTGGTTGCCGGCTGATAGTGAGATGGCTATGCTTAACAAGATCAACCAGCGGAGGGTCGTGACGATCCAATCGGTGTTAGAGGAAAGATTGGAGTTTCGCATTCCGCTTATGATAACTTAAATAGTGTGTTTGGCAAGAGATTATGCAAAGTTTCTAATCATATCTATCAAAATTGGAAGAGCGGCCTGGAGTGCCCGGGCGCGATGGCTGAGACGATTTTTTTCTTCCATAGTCAGCTCTGCCATGGTCCGGCCAATTTCCGGAAGGAGAAAGATGGGGTCGTATCCAAAGCCGTTCTGGCCGCGTTCAGTGGGGATAATCTCTCCAGGGCAAATACCTTCGGTGAAGCGCAGATCGGGAACCGAGGGATCTGAAACGCTGTTAAGACCCGGTCTAACTATAGCAACGACGCACCGGAAGCGCGCCAGCCAGGGTCGAGGTTTGCCTTGTAGCCTCATTAATAAGTAGGCCCGGCGGTCAGCGTCGGTGGCATCGGGCATGGGGGCAAAGCGGGCCGAGATGATACCAGGCAAACCATCCAACGCCTGCACTTCAAGGCCGGAGTCGTCTGCCAGAGTAAGCAGGCCAGAAGCTCTGGCAAAGGCTACCCCTTTTAGCGCGGCGTTCTCAGTATACGTCTTCCCCGTTTCGTTAACTTCCAGATTCAAGCTGATCTGGGAGGGGGTCAGTAGCTCCACGTTTATATCGTGCAATAATGCTTGAATTTCAAGCAACTTGCCTTTATTATGGGTTGCAATCAATAGTTTTGTCATGTTATAATCGTAACCGCGATTCCATTGGTGGCAAGAGCCTCCTTATGGATACAGGTATCTCCCACGCCGCTTACTCCTGGACACTCAATGGGATTAGGGATGGGAATTTTCAATTACCACCGATTTATAAATACTGGTGTCTGATTCTAACAACCTGCTTCGATTAAATATCGGGTTTATTATCCATCAGTCGATCGGATATAATCGGGATTTCCCTTTTGAATTCCCATTTATCCTTCTAAAACCCGACCTGAATTTAAAGAACTTAATAGGGACAGTGCGCGTCACGCGCACGGCCCAGGGATTATTAGTTCAGGTGAAGATGCTCGCCGTGACTCCGGCTGAATGTGTGCAATGCCTGGCGGACTTCGAGCAATCACTCGAAATAGATTTCACCGAGTTGTATGCATTCACATCCAACTCTCTTACCGAATCGGGCTTGTATGTGCCTGAAAACGGCTTGCTTGACCTGGCGCCCTTGATATGGGATGAGATGTTTTTGGCGATTCCGATCAGCCCGGTGTGCAAGCCGGATTGTAAAGGGCTTTGCCCTATTTGCGGCGAAAACCTGAATGAAACCATATGTCACCACAAAGAAGAATCTATCGATCTCCGTTTAAATAGTTTGAAAGAACTTTTCCAGAAGGGGCAAGACCTTTCATAAAAGAATTGATATCCATCTGATCAGAATCCGGTTGCCAATGCCTGACATTTTCTGGAGGGCTCTGTATGGATAAACCAAGCCAGCATGCTAAAGAAGATGCGGTATTGGATGTTCTGTTAGAAAAAGCCGGGCTTCAGGGGTACCTCACTACTGAAGATGTCTTGTGGGCGGCGGAGGGGGAAATGGAAAACGCGGCCCGTCTTACCGAGCTGATTGCAGCTTTGCGTTTTAATGGCGTAGAAATCTTTGAAGGCGAGGATTCGGGGGATTCGCCTGCTTTTTTGACTGATTCTTCAGGCATAGATCCGGATTTTTCTTCACCTTTAGACCAGATCGCGAGCGACGATACAATCAGCCTCTACATGAAAGAAATGTCGGTTGTTCCTCTGTTAACCACCGACGAAGAAGTAGACCTGGCCCAGCGCATCGAGCTGGGTTACCAATCCCGGATTGAGTTTGTCAGGCAAAATGGACACTTAAAGCCTCTGCGTCGGTTGGAGCTGGAGGCATTGATCGAGGACGGCAGGCAGGCGCGTGACTATTTGATCCGGGCCAATACCCGTCTGGTGGTCAGCGTGGCGCGTAGGTATTTAGGGCGGTGTGTGCCGTTCTTAGACTTGATCCAGGAGGGCAACCTGGGATTGATCAGGGCAGTCGAAAAGTATGAATATCAGCGTGGCTTCCGTTTTTCCACCTATGCTACCTGGTGGATCCGGCAGAGCATCACGCGCGCCATAGCGGATCAGGCGCGTACCATCCGGGTACCAGTGCATATGACTGACCGCCTGCGGCAAATGTATAAGGTTTCTCAGGAATTGGAACAGGAATTGGGCCGTTCTCCGACCCTTAACGAACTCGCAATCAAGCTGGAGCTAGATAACAGTAAAGTCCAATGGATGCTGCAAGTGGCACAGACCCCCGTCTCGTTAGATGCACCGGTCGGCGATGAGGAAGATTCAGAGTTTGGTATGTATGTCGAAGATAACTCCTCTCCCAGCCCAGCCCAGGTCACCTACGAAAATATGCTGCGTGAGCGGATGGAGGAGGTGCTTGCCACTCTTTCACCGCGTGAAGCACGCATTTTAAGCTTACGCTTTGGACTGGGACACGAGCGCGCCTACACATTGGAAGAGGTGGGCAAGAAGTTCGGTCTCACTCGAGAACGCATTCGCCAGATCGAGGGGAAAGCCCTGCGCCGCCTGCGCCAACCCTCACGTTCGCGTTTGCTACGTGAATATGTTTAGAACCTTATCTTGACAAATCTCTCGAGCGGTTTTAAACTTAATCTATATTATTCACAAATGGGATTATCAATGGCACGCCTGGTTTTCCTTATGAACGCAACCAATGTAACTATGGCCATGTGCAGCATGCAGCTATTTTATCGCGCCGGGGTCTAGACAGCCGTTCTCCCAGGAGAAGAACAAATTTGTTTGTAAGGAGAATTTGCCGGCTGTCCAAACCTGGGCAGCCTTTTCATTTTTTGAACCTCATTGAAGCAGATGCCATCATCTATCTGGTCGATCAACCTTTCTGGAGGCGTTGAATGTCTAAAAATATCCTCGTTGCCGTTGCCTGGCCTTATGCCAACTCTCTCATCCATGTTGGCAATATTACTGGCTCTTATCTACCAGCCGATATCTTTGCCCGCTACCAACGCCTGGCTGGAAATCGGGTGTTGATGGTTTCTGGCACGGATGCGCATGGCACACCAGTAACTGTGCGCGCGGATGCAGATGGAACGACGCCATTACAGGTGTATCAGAAATATCATGCCGGCTTCCTTGACCTATTTCAAAAGCTCGGGATGACATATGATCTGTTCACCAGCACGCATACTGAGAACCACTTCAAAGTTTCGCAAGCCATTTTCCTGGCCCTGCAAGAAAATGGTTACCTGTATATCGAGAGCGAGCGGCAGTGGTATGCCCCCTCACAGGGTCGTTTCTTGCCTGACCGCTATGTCGAAGGGACATGTTACCTATGTGGATATCCAAACGCGCGTGGCGACCAGTGCGATAATTGCGGCAATTTACTGGATACTCTTCAATTGATCAACCCGCGCTCAAAGATCGATGGCTCAACTCCCGAGCTACGTGAAACCAAACATTTTTTTATTGACCTGGGGAAGATGCAGCCACAAATCGTAAAATTCTTACGAGAGAGAGAGAGCTACTTGCGATCCAATGTCCTGCGCCAATCGCTTGGGCAAATCCTGGCTAAAGATCTGCACGGTCGGGCGATCACACGTGACCTGGATTGGGGTATCCCGGTCCCGGTGGAGGGCTGGCAAGGAAAGTGTCTGTATGTCTGGTTCGAAGCGGTCATCGGGTATCTTTCCGCGGCGATTGAATGGGCGCAAATCGCTGAAAATCCTGATGCCTGGCACGACTGGTGGACGAACCCTGAAGCGTTTTCTTACTACTTTATCGGCAAGGACAATATCCCATTCCATGCTGTGATTTGGCCAGCGCAGCTAATCGGCGCACAGGAGTGGTTTGGCAAGCTCTTCGACCAGCGCGAGGGTGAAACTCTCAATTTACCCTATGATATTCCTGCCAACGAGTTCATGAATATGGAGGGGCAGAAGATCTCAGGCAGCCGCAATTGGGCAGTATGGGGTCTGGATTTCTTGAGCCGTTATGACCCCGATCCATTACGATATTACCTGACCGCCAATATGCCCGAAAGCAAGGATACCGACTGGGACTGGGGCGACTTTGTGCGCCGTAACAACAATGAGTTGGTTGCCACCTGGGGTAACCTGGCCAACCGAGTCCTGGCTTTTGCATACAAGAACTGGGGTGGGGTGGTGCCCACGCCAGGCGAGCTACGTCCTGCCGATCAGGAGCTGTTGGCGGTGGTCGAAGCTGGTTTCAAGAGTGTAGGGGATCATTTGGAGGCTGTCCAGTTGCGGGCAGCACTGATCGAGGCGATGCGCCTGGCGGCTGAGGCGAACAAATATCTGGATAAAACCGCGCCGTGGTTTGAGATCAAAACCGATAAAGCTGCTGCTGCTACCACTGTTTACACTGCGCTACGGGCGATTGATTCGCTAAAAGTGCTTTTATCTCCGTTCCTGCCCTTCACCTGTGAGCAGCTGCACGATTACCTGGGTTATACTCAGCCTTTATTTGGCGAACAGTTTGTGGAAACGAGAGTGGACAAACTGGGTGAACACCAGGCTCTGCGCTACAGGCCCGCGGATCCCGGCGGGCGCTGGGAACCCAGCCGGTTGCCGGCTGGGCAGGTCCTCCAGGAGCCCGCACCGCTATTTCGCAAACTTGACGAAATCGTCGCAGAGGAAGAGCGGGCCAGAATGGGCCAAGCCTCGACTGGTTAATAGGCTACCAGGCGGCAGATTAGACGGCTTGAGGCTCCGACCCAACTTGCTCCAGGCGCCAGCGGCTGGCGGCCAGGTCCAGCACCAGCTCGTAAATTCGCGCTCCTGGGACGATAACCAGGAAGTGCTGACCTGCGGCGTCCTCCCAGGTCCGACCATTCATTTCCACCGGGTAATGGCGCCCCTGCCAGGTAAAGCTGAGCGGCGTGATTATTCCATCCGGGCTAAATTGCGCTGTAACCTCAATAAAATCCATTTCGAAATTTAACCATTCGAATTCAAAAAATCTGCCAGAAGACGCAGCGCTTGCTCAACGGACTGCTCTTTAACTTGTAGCCTGTCGCCACTCCATTGATAGCTCCAGGCTAGATCTACCTCGGCTGTACTTAGCCCAATCCAAACCAGTCCGACCGGTTTTGTGGGTGTGCCGCCTCCTGGCCCGGCGATACCGCTGACCGATAAACCAATATCGGCTGCCAGGGCGCGACGCACCCCAATCGCCATTTCCAGGACAGTTTCTCTGCTCACCGCACCGAATTGCTCCAACGTTTCCCAAGCCACACCAAGCAAGCGTACTTTGGCTTCGTATGCATAAGCGATGACTCCGCCCAAGAAATAATCGGAGGAGCCTGGGATATTTGTGAGGCAGTGTGCAATCAGGCCGCCCGTGCAAGATTCGGCCACAGCCAGGTGCAGGCTGTGCTGGCGTAAAAGTTCACCAACCAGGACTTCGATACGCGTATCCATAATAGGACAATTATACAGGGTAAACGGGATTAGTGATTGGGACCGGGGGGCGGTGATCGGGGATAAAGATTCCCTGTTTCCTGATTACAAGTTACCAGTCACTGATACCCAAGTACCTAATTGACCCATGTTAGAATATTATGCTATGAAAGCCTCTGAACATATCGAAGCTGTGCTGAGCACTCTGCCCTCCAAACCCGGCTGTTATATTATGAAAGATGCCGATGGGAAGGTCATTTACGTCGGCAAGGCCATTAACCTGCGCAACAGGGTGCGCTCGTATTTCCACAAAAACACGGATCACAAGACCAGCCAGCTGGTGCGTAAAATCGTAGACATCGAATGGATCTTGGTCGGCTCGGAACTGGAAGCCCTGATCCTGGAGATGAACCTGATTAAGAAGCACCGCCCGCACTTTAACGTGCGCCTGAAGGATGATAAGAGTTATCCTTATATAAAGGTGCATTGGGCGACCCCTTACCCCAAAGTGACCGTCACTCGCCAGATGGCGCAGGACGGTTCGCGCTATTTTGGGCCGTACACCAGCGTTTGGGCCGTGCACCAAACACTGGATGTGTTGCGGCGTATCTTTCCATATTTGACCTGCGACCGGGAGATCACGGGGAAAGATGAGCGCGCCTGCCTGTATTATGATATTAAGCTTTGTTCAGCGCCCTGCATCGGCGTGATAGATCAGGTAAGATACCGACAGATGATTGATGATCTTTGTCACTTCCTTGAGGGCCGAACCGAGTCGATTGTTTCACGCCTGAATATGGAGATGGAAGCAGCCGCCGAACAACTTCGCTTCGAGCGCGCCGCGGCGTTACGTGACCAGATCAGAGCCATCGAGAACGTGGTCGAGCGTCAGAAGGTGGTTTCCTCAGATTATATAGATTCGGATGTGGTTGCCATGGCTCGATCGGATGGTGAAGCTTGCGTGCAGGTCTTCTTTATCCGCGGCGGCAAGCTGATCGGCCGCGATTACTTCCTACTGGAGGGCACGGCCGAAGAGCCAGATACGGAAGTAATGGCCGAGTTTATCAAGCAATTTTACGATCAGGCGCCGACAGTGCCGCCCCAGGTGCTCCTCCCTATCGAAGTGGAGGAAGTGCAGAT
>Ga0315273_10008275_pt1 | contig 13100 bp, 11 predicted proteins | sample YL17G02_0_MG_FD_205753 | JGI IMG/M metagenome (GOLD analysis project Ga0315273, IMG submission 205753) | Sediment microbial communities from Yellowstone Lake, YNP, Wyoming, USA - YL17G02_0 | ecosystem: Environmental > Aquatic > Freshwater > Lake > Sediment | place: USA: Wyoming | collected...
GCGCGGAAACGCCCAATAACCTGACAAAAAAATAACCTGACGCCCGGCACCTCTTAGACGTTGAAGCGGAAGTTCACTACGTCGCCGTCCTGGATGACGTAGGTCTTGCCTTCCACGCGCAGCTTGCCTGCGTCGCGACACTTCGCTTCGGAGCCCAGCGCGACGAGATCCTGCCACGACACCACCTCGGCGCGGATGAAGCCGCGCTCGATGTCGGAGTGGATCTTGCCGGCCGCGCGCGGCGCCGACGTGCCCCGCGGCACGGGCCAGGCGCGGCACTCGTCGGGACCTGCGGTGAGCATCGAGATCAGGCCCTGCAGCTCGTAGGCGCCTCGAATGAAGCGGTTCTTGGCCGGTTCCGTGAGATCGAGCGAGGCGAGGAAATCGGTCTGGTCGGCCTCGGCCATCTGCGCGATGTCCATCTCGACGACGCCCGACAGCACGACCAGTCCGAGTCCGCGCTCGCGCGCTGCCGCGACGACCGCTTCCGCCGGCGGCTTCGAGACGTCCCCCTCGCCGACGTTCAGCACCAGCAGCAGCGGCTTCTGCGTGAGAAACGTGTAGCCCGCGATCGTCTTGCGTTCTTCGGGCGAGAGCTCGAGTTCGCGGATCGCCTGCTCCGATTCGAGCGCGTCCTTCAGGCGTTCGAGCAACGGCAGCTCGGCCTTGCCGGCCGGGTCCTTCGCGATCTTTTTCATGCGCGACTCGATGACCTCGAGATCGGCGAGGATCGTCTCTGTCGCGAGGCCGGTGATCTCGCCGAGCGCGTCGGGAGCGTCGCCCGCCGCGTCCGGGAATGCGCGCACGACCTGACAGAGCGCGTCGAGCGGGCGCATCGCGTTCAGCACGCCGCGGCCCGGGCCGTCGCCGTGTCCGCCTGCGAGATCCGTGAACGCGATCTCCGCGTAGGTTTTCTTCTTCGGGTTGTAGAGTGTCGCGAGCGCATCGACGCGCGCGTCGGGCACCTTGACCGCGCCGAGGCGCGCCTTGTCGCCAGCGCCGTGCGCCTCGACCGGCAGCCCGGTCAGGGCGCCGAACACGGTGCTCTTGCCCGCCCCGGGATAGCCGACGAGTCCGATCTTCATGGGGCGCGCAAGCTAACGCTTCGGCCAGAAGCGGCCCGCGGTTTCGAAGCGCTGCCAGAGTTTCGGGAGCGCCGCGATTTCGCGATCCCCGGCGTGGGCGGCCCAGCCCGCGAGGAAGCCGGCGGCGCGCAACAGATCGTGGCCGGCGCCGAGCAGCGAAGCGAGCTCCCCGGCGACGCGCTCGGCGACGACCGCGTCGTTCGCGACACCGAGCGCGTCCTGCAGCGCGGCGAGGCGGCGCGCATAGCGGCGCGCCTTCTTCTCCGGGAACAGGCCCTGCGTGAACTCCGCCGCGTAGCGCAGCTTCTTCAGCTGGATGCGCAGCTGGTGGCGCAACTCGGGCGTCGCGGTCGCAATACGTCGCGCGAGTTTGCGCGCCTTGCGATGACGGCGTTCGAGACGCAGAGCTGCGTAGTCTCGTGCAGGCAGGAACAGTGACGCCGACGTGGCGGAGAGCGGCTGCTCGCGCCATGCACTGCGCGCGAGCCAACGCCGCACTTCGAGCAGCAGCCGCGGGTAGCGATCCGAGCGCAGCGCCTCGCGCACCTGTTCGTATTGCGCCGCGCGCTGCATGCGGACCTCGTCATCGAAGCGCGCGAGCACCGGGTCGCCCGCGCGGGCGCTGCGCGCCGGTGCGAGCCACTCGCTGGCGAAGACATCGAGGTCGCGCGCGGGACCGAGCGCGCGGCCGAGCCACAGCATCGATTCACGCAACGCGATTCGCTGTCGATCGGGCAGCACCGGCCCAAAAAACGACAGCGCCGAACGCAGTCGTCGCACGCCGACGCGCAACTGGTGGACGCCTTCGGGATCGACGCCCAGCGCAGCCGCGGCCTCGTTGTCGCCGATCTGGCGCAGGCAGCCGGAGATCACCGCGACGAGCAGATCTTCGAGCGTCGCGTCGGGCTAAACATCGCCCGCCCCTGCTTTGGGTGGTCGGGCGTCACCGCCGCGCAACCGCCCCCCCGCGCGCGCGGCCGGGCGCGCGGCGGCCGGTCGCAACGGCAGCGCTTCGAGCAGTTCGAGCGCGAACTGCGCGGGATAGCCGGGATCGCCCACGTGTGCGGTGAGCGCTAGCGTGCAGACCGGGACCGCTCCACGCGCGGTGCGCACTTCGCCCGCTTCGAGCGCAAATCCGATCTCGTTGCCGTCTTCGCGAAGCACGCGCGTCTCACGGGCAATCTCCACCTCGAACGCGGGCATCAGCGGTCGCCCCGCAACACACTCGGCGACGCGCGCGCGCAGTTCCGGATCGGGGATGCGCGCGAGGTCGGGCGCATCGCTCGCGAGCACCGTGTCGACCGGCGCGGGCTCGGCGGCCCTCGCAGCGCGCAGGCGCGACACGGTCTGCACCGCCATCCGACCGACGCGTCGCACGCACAGCGTGAGTTCGGCCCGCGCGAGTGCGAGGTCCGGCGTGTCGAAGTAGACCGCGCGTTCGCGGCTACGCCGCGGTCGACCCTGGGTCAACGCGGCGAGCAGCGGGTGGCGTCGCAGCCGCGGGATCGCCTCGGCCGCGAGCGTCAGCTCGAGTACGGCGGCAGGCGGTGCGGGGGGCGGTGCGACCATGGATCCTGCGAGTGTGAACTCCCCGCGACCCGATGCACAGCCCCGGGGCGGAGGTCTGTCCCCCAAGTCCTCGGTTCGTCCACGGCGAGGACCGTCCCCTTTCTCCTCCCTTTCTGCTCTTTCTCTGCGAGTTGCGGGAGAATTGCCGGCTAGAATGCCGCGCACGATGTTGCGGGACGATCTCGCGAACGAGCTTCCGAGCAAGCGCAAGCCGCTGTTTCGACACCCGTTTCGGCGGAAGACGCTGAAGCCGCGGACGGGGTTGCTGTATCTGGCGGGCGCGGCAGCGCTCTTCGCGGCGCGACCTGAGCCCGCCCTCTTCGCCGCCGGGTTCGTGGCGATCGCGATCGGGCAGGCGCTGCGGCTGTGGGCGACCGGTTACCTGCTGAAGACCGACGAGCTGACGACGGCCGGTCCCTACGCCCACCTGCGGCATCCGCTCTACGCGGGCTCGCTGCTCATGGGCTGCGGTTTCGCGTCGGTGGCCGGACGGATGGTCGCGATGATCGTGATCCCGCTCGGGCTCGCCTTCTACTTCGGTTACTACCTGCGTTACAAGGAACGCGTCGAGTCGGAGCGACTCGAGGCAATCTACGGCGATGCGTTCCGCAGCTATCGCGCCGCGGTGCCTGCGATCATTCCACGTCTCTCGCCGTGGCACCCGCCGTCGCAAACGCAGACGCCGCTCTGGCGGCTCGACCGCGTGATCGAGAACGACGAGCAGACCGCCTTCGTCTACACCGTCCTCGCGCTCACCGCGATCGTCGCGATCTGGATCTACCGGGGTCTGTAGGTTTGAGCGACGCCAGCCAGTTGCGAACTTCGATCGTTCGCTGCTCCGGGTCGAGCAGATCCGCGTCGATCCCCAACTCCGCTGCCAGATCGGCGCGCTTGGGATTGGCGTGCAGCGCTTCGAGCCGCGCGGCGTAGGCATCGGCCGCGGCATCGTCCGCGAAGGTTCCCTGGCCAACGAGTTCGCGTTTGCGGATGCGGCAGAGCGCGGCAACCTCGTGCGCGTCGTACTCCGGGTGATATTGGAGCGCCCAGAAGCGACCGCGACCATGCTCGACCGCGACCGCCTGTACGACGCTCCACTCATTCGACGCCAGCAACTGCGCCCCGTCGCATAGCTCGACGACTTCGTCCGCATGACTCGTGAACGCGTCGAAGCAGGACGGCTTGCCGCGATACAGCGGATGCGCGCGACCCGCAGCCGACAGCGTGATGCGGCGCGCAACGCCGAACTCGCGTCCCTTCGGGCTCGCCGCGCAGCGGCCGCCAACCGCCGCCACCGAGAGCTGCGCGGCCCAGCAGCTTCCGAAGCTCGGAAGGCCCGCGTCGTAGACGGCGCGCGCGAACTCTAGCTGACGGCGCACGCGCACGTCGTCCGTCTCGTGGATGGTGAGGCTCGAGCCGGTCCAGCAGATGCCGTCGTAGTCCGCGAGCGCAACGCCCGACGGCAACTGCGGATCGGGATCGGCCGGATACGCGACGCCGATCACGGCGTCGCGGGTGAGCGCGCGCAACATCCGCTCGTAGAGTCGACCGGCCTCGGTTCCACCGGCGCCGCGCACGGCGGCGCGCCCTTCCGGCGCGTAAGCATCGAGCACGAGCAGTCGCAGGCCCGTTATCGCCGTCATCGGGCCGGACGCGTTCCTTCGAGTGTCACGCGGTACATGACGCGTTCGAAGTCGGCATAGTCGTCGATCGCGTAGTGCTGCACGCTGCGGTTGTCCCAAAGCGCGAGCGAGCCGGGTGCCCAGCGCAGCCGGCAGCTGAACTCGGGACGCGCCGCATGCGCAAACAGCATCGCGAGCAGCGCGTCGCTCTCGTGCGATGCGAGCCCGACGATGCGCTGCGTGAACATCGCGTTCACGTAGAGACTCTTGCGCCCCGTCTCGGGATGGGTGCGCACGACCGGATGCTCCACCTCATGATAGATCGCGTCCGAGTAGGTGTAGGTGATCGGGGCTTCGCCTCTGTACTTGGCGTCGCCGGTGGTGCGCGGGTCATAGGCGCGCGAGGCGCTGTGCACCGCGACGAGCGGTTCGACCAGCGCTTTCATTGGGGCGGAAAGCGTCTCGTAGGCAAGCTCCATCGATGCGTAGATCGTGTCGCCGCCCACGGGCGGCACCGTCTCGCCGTAGAGGATCGTTACCGAGGTCGGCTTCTCGAAGAAACTGTTGTCGGTATGCCAGGACGTCCCGAAGAACGCGCGCTCACCGGCGGGTTTCAGAACGCGGATCAGTTCCGGATGCTCCGCCATCCCGTTCGCGATCGGATGCACCTCGGGCGTACCGAGCTGGCGCGCGAATGCGAGCTGCGCCTCGCGCGTGAGCTTCTGGTCGCGCAGCACGATCACGCCGTAGCGGAGCAGCGCATTGCGAAGTTCGCGCAGCGTCGCGTCGCCCTGCGCCACCGCGACATCCACGCCCGACAACTCCGCACCCAACGATCCAGCCAGAGGCTGCACTTCGATCGGTCGCTGCACCATCGCTTCGCTCCTCATGCTGGGGCCGCGCGGCGACCCCGCGATCGCGCCGCAGCATAGTGCCGCTCGCGAGAGAGACGAACCCGGTACGGCCCCGCTTACGCTGTGAAGCGGGCTACGATGCGCCGCGAATCGCCCCTCAGAACGCGAGAGTGCGGGTGCGGAGAGCGTGAGCAGCGTCGCAGCGAAGCGGTACGCGGTCATCGGCGGCATCGGCTGCGTCGCTCTCGTCGCGTGCGCGCTGGCCTGGACGCCGCTCGCTCCGCGCCGCGTCGCCACCGTTAAGGACGCGGAACCGATCGGTGCGGTCGAGTGCGCGGGCTGCCATGCGAAGGTGCAAGGCCATGAACGGATCGCCTCCTATCACGCCGATTGCGAAGCCTGCCACGGCGGCGGTTCGTTGCACGCCGAGAGCCAAGAGCCCGAAGACATCCGCTTCCCGGGCGCCAACGACTGTCTCGCGTGCCACGAGCGCGGTCGCGACACGCACCTCGAATGGGGCACCGGCGAGCACGCCCGCGCGGGCCTGCTCTGCTCGGATTGCCACAACGTGCACGAGCCGTCGCGCCACCACCTGCGCCGCGCACGCGGCACGGCGCTCGCGCCGCGCAGCGCAGCGCCGCCCGGTTTATTTCTCGGTGACGATGGCTCGCGGCTGTGCATCGAGTGTCACGACGACGTGGCCGCGCGCTTCCAGTTCCCGTCGCACCATCCAGTGAACGAGGGCCAGCTGTCCTGCACCAGCTGTCACGATCCGCACGGCGACGCGCGCGTGCGTGCGGGCGATGCGAACCAGCGCTGCGTCGGTTGCCATCAAGAGCAGGCCGGTCCTTGGGTGTTCGAGCACGAACCCGTCGTCGAGGACTGCACCGAGTGCCACGACCCGCACGGCGCGCCGTCGAATGCACTGCTCTCGGCTCCGCAGCCCGTCGTCTGCCTCGGCTGTCACACGCTCGCAGATCAGTGGCACCACAACACGGCGGGCACCGGCATTCGCGGCAACACGGGCGCGACGCAAGACTTCCCGCCCGCCGGCAGCGGCGCGGCCGTGAAGCCGCTCGAAGCGCGCACCTTCCTGCGAGGCTGCACCAACTGCCATGGCGCAATCCACGGCTCGTACACCGATGAAACGCTGCAGCACTGAGATCGTCACGTGCTGCGTCGGGCTGGCCTTCGCGCTCGCGTGGCCCGCAGCCGCGCAGCAGTGGCGCGGCACCGCGACGCCCGGTCTCACGTTGCACGACCCGAGCAAGCACTTCGGCGATCCAGACCTGACATCTTGGTTCGATCAGTGGCAATTGCTGACGAACAAGGAATCCGAGATCCCGTGGTTCCTCGACCTGCTGCACGCGGACCTCGGCTACGTCCGCGACGACGACACGTACCTGTTCCAGGTCGAACGATGGGCTCCCTATGCGTACGGAGAGCACACACTCCTCGATGTCGACTGGCGCGGCCTGCGCATCGCAGGACAGGCGCACCGCTTCCGCACCGCCGATCTGCTCGTGACACCCGTCGGCACCGGTGACACCGGCGTCTCCGTTCTGCCGCGGCTCGGCTCGCACTGGAACGACGACTCGCAACCCGACGATCTGTTCTTCGTGCGTCGCTACGGCGGCGGCGGCGGGATCCAGCTGCGCCCCGATGCGTTCGGCCAGCCGCTGGCGCCGTTGTCGCAGCTCTCGTTCTACGGCAGCCAGGAGTCGCGCACCGGCCAGCACCAGGATCGCTACCTGCTCGATCCAGACGAAGTGGGCGACGGTCCCGAAGACGCGCGCTTCCGCGGGCGCACGCGCAAGCTCGATCAGGACGTGACGACGCTTGGCGGGCGTGTCGTCGCCGAGCCCTTTGGCATTGCGACGAGCGTGATGGACGTCGCGTACCAGACGTTCCGCGAGAACGCGCCGCTGACCCTCGTCGGCGACCTCACGGCGATCGATCCCGCAGTCGAGCCCACCGCAGAGGCGGCGCTGCGCGCACTGTTCTTCGTGCCCGACACGAATCGCCTCACCGGCACAGTGCGCGTTTCGCGCCGCATCGGCGATGCGACGGTGCATGGCGGCGCGTTCGCGACGCGACTCTGGCAGACAGGCCGGCGCACGCCGCTCGAGCAGCAAGCGGGCCTCGACGACAACCACACGACGACGATCTCCGCGCACGGCGCCGCAGACCTGCCGATCACGAGTTGGCTCGGCATCGATGCGTTCGGCAAGGCGTCGCTGCGCCACAACGATCTTCCGCTCGACACGGCGCTCTTCGCGGACGACAACCGCACGCAGATCGCGCCGTTCCTACGCGAACTACGCGACGTGAATGCCGGCATCGAGATGGCGGCGCTGCCCGCACCGGGTGCGCGCGTCGCGACTGGCTTCCGCTATCGCGACGTCGATCGCGATCTCGACTACCCACTGACCGTCGCAGCCGACGGCATTCCGCAGCGCGCGATCACCCCCGAGGTCTCGCTGGTTCGCGACCACAGCCGCACCGCTACGGCCTACCTGCGCGGCCATGCGCGGCTGTTGCGGCGGCTGCGCATTTCGGCGGAAGGCGGCTTCGCGTGGTCGCCGGCAGTCGGCATGCCCACGGAACTCGAGCGCGCCGCGTACGCCGAAGCGCGCGTCTCGCAGGGATTCCGCGCGCCCGTACCGATCACGGTGTCGGTGTTCGGCCACTGGAGCGATGGGTCGAGCAACGACTTCGTGCTCACGAGCACCTTCCCGGGCCGCTCGCAGAGCAAGAACTACGAACGCCGCAATGCGGACATCGGCGCTTCGCTGACGGCGGTGCCCACCGCATCGACCACGGTCTATCTGAGCTTTACGGAGCAATGGGATCGCCAGGACTTCCCGCACCTGCGCTCGAACGTGCCGCGACCGAACGGCGCGGCGTTCGTGCGCTTCTACATCGATTCGGATCTCGGATGGCAGAGCCACGTCCAGGTCTTCGCAGTGGGGGGCACGCAGCAACTGACGCGACGCATCGATTTTTCGCTCGGCGGCTGGCTGACGCTCGCCGATGGCAACTTCGACGATGGCGGTTCGACCGCCGCCGCGCTGAACCCGCCGAACGAGATCGACATCAGCCAGACATCGATCGAAGCGGCGCTCGGTGTGCAAGTTCGCCCCGATCTGCGCGTCGGCCTCGCCTATCGCTTCGATCGCTATCACGACGGCGCGCAGTTAGACGAGCCCAACCTCGACGGCCACGATCAATCGGTAACATTGTCTGCCACCTATGACTTCGAATTCGCGGGAAAGTGAGAAGCTTCGATGCCGAGATTGGTTGTGGTCATGATGTCGCTGCTGTTCGCGGGTTCCGCCTTCGGCAAGGCAGCAGGCATCGATTCGCGCGCCACGTTTCCGCCGATTGGATGCGGTTCCCCGGACGGCGGCGCGGCAGGGGATTGTCACACGCAGGCCCTCGACCCGGCGCTCACGGTTACGATCGCCGGACCGACGCAGGTCGATCTCGCCCCGCAAGGCGTTGGTTTCTACACCGTTTCAATTCCGGTCCAATCCCCTCCCCTGATGGGCGCTGGCATGAACGTCGCGATCGGGGCGCCGAATGCGACAGGATGCATGCTCGAGAAGTTCTCACCGGTGGACAAGATGGGGTTCCCGCCGGAGCCCTTCGACGCGAACAACCTCGCCCTCTCGCACTCTTACAGCGGCGATCCGCCGCCTTCGACACTGGTGGGCGTGTGGAGCTACCAGTTCCTGGTGCTCAACTGCCAGAACCCCGGACCGCTGCTGCTGCTCGCCGCGATGAACGCGTTCGACGGCAACGGCGCCGAGGATGGCGAAGTCTGGAACAAGACACAGCTCGACGTCAGCGTGCCCGAGCCCGGCGCCGCGCTGATCGGCGCGGCAGCGCTCGCGGCGCTCGTGACGCTGCGCAGGGCTCGCGCGTAGCCATCGGGACGGAAGAATTTCCATCAGCGACGCACCCGAGTTCGAGATCCTCGCGTATGAGCCGAGTCCGATCGGGATGATCTGCCTGCGGCGGCGCCATGCGGCGTCCGAAGCGGACGGCTTCGTGACCGAGATCACGCTCGATCATCGCTTCCTGATGAGCAGCTGCGTCACGGATTCGGAGCGAGCGCTCGCGTTCCACGCATTCGCGATGCACGAAGGGCATGGCTTGCGGGTGCTCGTCGGCGGGCTCGGTCTCGGCTACACGGCTCGCGAAGCGCTGCGCTGCGAACGCGTCGCGCGCGTGGACGTCGTCGAGTTCCTGCCGCCAGTGATCGACTGGCTCATGCGCGGCCTCGTGCCGCTCGCCGGCGAGCTGCAGGCCGATACGCGCTTCGCGGTGCTCCCGGGCGACGTCTATCGCCTGCTCGCGAGCGTGCCCGAGCGGCTCCACGACGTGATCCTGATCGACGTCGACAACTCCCCCGACGAGCAGCTCGGCGACGCGAACGCCTCGTTCTACACCGAGGAGGGACTCGCGTTGGCAAAGCGGCATCTCGCGGAGGGCGGCGTGCTCGGTGTGTGGTCGTACGCCGACAGCGCGACCTTCGAAAAGGCGCTGCGGCGCGTCTTTCGCGAAGTCCGCGTCGAGCCGGTGCAATTCGAAAACGGCGTCGTCGGGGAAACCGAGACGAACTGGTTGTTTTTCGCGCGCGGGTGAGACCTCGCGCGAGCCGGCGCTTGCCGACATCGAGCCGGGCCTTGCATCCATACGGAGGGAACCCGATGAACGCTCGACGCACGCTTTGCCTCGCCTCGCTGGTCGTGCTGCCGCTCGCGGGGTGCGGCGATCGGGAAGCCGTTCATACCGATACGCAGCGCTCCGGCGCTGACGGCAGTGCCCCCGCGCAGGGCAACACCGCTCCGACCCGCTTCACGGAGGCGTCGAACACCGCCGTCGCGCAGTCGCTGCCGCTCGCCGACCAACAGGACTTCGAGGACGCGAAGCGCGGCCTCGTCGCGAGCGATCCGGACTTCGTCGTGAAGAACGCTGCGGGCGAGACGATCTCGGAAGCCCGCTCGTACGCCTTCGTCACCGGGGACGCGCCGCCGAGCGTGAATCCGAGCCTCTGGCGCCAGGCGAAGCTCAACAGTGTCCACGGTCTCTTCCAGGTGACCGACGGTGTCTACCAGGTGCGCGGCTACGACGTCGCGAACATGAGCCTGATCCGCGGCAGCAGCGGGTGGATCGTCGTCGATCCGCTCACCGCGAGCGAGACCGCGGCGGCGGCGCTCGCACTCGCCCGAAAACATCTCGGCGACGCGCCGATCGTCGCGGTGATCTTCACGCACAGCCACATCGACCATTTCGGTGGCATTGCGGGTGTGTTGCCGGACGAGGCTTCGCAACGCGGCATTCGGATCATCGCGCCGCGCGGATTCGTCGAGGAAGCGACCAGCGAGAACGTGCTCGCGGGTGTCGCGATGGGGCGTCGCGCGAGCTTCATGTACGGGATGCCGCTCGAGCGGTCGGCGCGGGGTCATGTCGATACGGGGCTCGGCAAGGCGCCCGTGCGCGGCACCTTCGGGATTCTCGAAGCCACCGAAATCGTCGATCGGACCGGGCAGGAGCTGACGGTCGACGGCGTCCGCTTCGTGTTCCAATTCGTGCCGCACTCGGAGGCGCCCACCGAGTTGACCTTCTACCTGCCGGATCACAAGGCCTGGTGCGGCGCCGAGATCGTCTCGCACACGATGCACAACCTCTACACGCTGCGCGGTGCGAAGGTGCGCGATGCGCTCGCCTGGAGCGGCTACATCGATGACGCGATCCAGCGTTTCAGCGACGCCGAAGTAGTGTTTGCGAGCCACAGCTGGCCCATCACCGGCAACGCGCGCGTACTCGACTATCTGAAGAAGCAGCGCGACGTCTATCGCTTCCTGCACGACCAGACGCTGCGCCTCGCGAATGCTGGCCTCGGTCCTGAGGAGATCGCAGAGACGGTCGAGTTGCCGTCCACGCTGCGCACGACCTTCGCGAACCGCGGCTACTACGGCACCGTGAGCCACAACACGAAAGCGGTGTACCAGGCGTACTTCGGCTGGTACGACGGCAATCCCGCTCACCTGAACCCGCTGCCGCCGGTCGAAGCGGCCCAGCACTACGTCGAAGCCATGGGTGGCGGTGGCGAGGTGCTGCGCAAGGGCCGCGAGGCCGCCGAACGCGGCGAGTACCGCTGGGCCGCGATGCTGCTGAACCAGCTCGTGTTCGCGGAGCCGGAGAACAAGGATGCGCGTGAAACGCTCGCCGGTGTCTACGACCAGCTCGGCTACCAGGCCGAGTCGGGTCCCTGGCGCGACTTCTACCTGACCGGCGCGCTGGAATTGCGCCGCGGCGTGCAGAGCGGAGGGCCGAAGATCGCCGCCGCGGCGGAGTTGCTGCGCCACCTGCCGGCGGGCGAATTCTTCGACTCGCTGGCGACCCGGCTCGACGCCACCAAGGCCGACGGCAAGCAGCTGGCGGTCAACTTCGTGTTCACCGATCTGGGCGAGACCCACGTCGTCACGCTGGAGAACGCGGTGCTGCACCATCACCAGCGCGACGCCGATCCCGCGGCGGTCGCGACGGTGAGCCTCACACGCGACTTCCTGGTGCAGCTGGCGACCGGGCAGGCCGGGCTGCGCGAGATGATCTTCTCGGACGATCTCGCGGTGACGGGCAGCCGCCTCGAGTTGCTCTCGTTCTTCTCGCTCTTCGACCGCAGCGACGGACAGTTCCCGATCGTCACGCCCTGATCGCGACGGAAAAAAAGGCCCGGAGACTCGCGCCTCCGGGCCTGCTTCCTGTTCCAACTTCGATGCAGCGCGCCGACTACTCCGGCTTCCGATACACCGCCACCACCGCCGCACCGCCGAGCCCGATGTTGTGCTGAATCGCCGCCTTCGCACCGGCGACCTGGCGCTTGTCCGCGGTGCCGCGCAGCTGCCAGGTCAGCTCCGCGCACTGCGCGAGACCGGTCGCGCCGAGCGGGTGGCCCTTGGAGATCAGACCGCCCGACGGATTGACGACCCACTTGCCGCCGTAGGTCGTTGCGCCCTCGTTGACGAGATCGCCGCCCTTGCCGATCGCCGCGAGCCCGAGCGCTTCGTAGGTGATCAGCTCGTTCGCGCTGAAGCAGTCGTGCAGCTCGACGACCTGCACGTTCTCCGGGCCGATGCCGGCCTGCTCGTACGCCTTGCGCGCCGCCATCTGCGACATGTCGAAGCCGACCATCTTGATGCAGCTCTTCTCGTCGAAGGTGCTCGGCAGGTCGGTCGCCATCGCCATGCCGGCAATCTCGATCGCCTGACCCATCAGGTTGTGCTTCTTGACGAAGTCCTCGCTCGCGACGATCGCTGCGCCGGCGCCGTCGCTGGTCGGGCAGCACTGCAGCTTGGTGAGCGGCTCGAAGACCATCGGCGCATTCAGGATGTCTTCGAGGCTGTACTCCTGCTGGAACTGCGAGTACGGATTGTTCACCGAGTGCTTGTGGTTCTTGTAACCGATCTTCGCGAACACCTCGGGCTTGGTGCCGTACTTCTCCATGTGCTCGCGACCCGCGTTGCCGAACATCTGCGGCGCGGCGGGCGCCTTCGCAAAGCCGCGCAGATCGACCATCGTCTTCATGTGCTTGTCGAGCGGAATGGTGCGATCGGTGTATTTGATGCCGAGCGAGCCCTTCTCCATCTTCTCGAAGCCAAGCGCCATCGCACACTCGACGATCCCGCCTTCGACGAGCTGCTTGGCCATGAACAGCGCCGTCGAGCCCGTCGAACAGTTGTTGTTGACGTTGTAGATCGGAACGCCCGAGAGGCCGATCTCGTAGACCGCGCGCTCGCCGCAGGTCGAGTCGCCGTAGCAGTAGCCGGCCACCACCTGCTCGACCTGGCCGTACGGAATCTTCGCGTCGGCGAGCGCCGTCTGGCCCGCCTCCTTCGCCATGTCCGGATAATCCCACTGCTTCGAGCCGGGCTTCTCGAACTTCGTCATGCCAACGCCGACCA
>Ga0315273_10008276_pt1 | contig 13099 bp, 11 predicted proteins | sample YL17G02_0_MG_FD_205753 | JGI IMG/M metagenome (GOLD analysis project Ga0315273, IMG submission 205753) | Sediment microbial communities from Yellowstone Lake, YNP, Wyoming, USA - YL17G02_0 | ecosystem: Environmental > Aquatic > Freshwater > Lake > Sediment | place: USA: Wyoming | collected...
GGAAGCACGATCACCGTCGAGCACGTCCGCCAGCTATTCACGGGCTCGCGCAAGGAACGGCGCGTTGATGATCCGTATCGCCCGCGCATCGTACCGGGACGCGACCAGCCGTTTGAGCGGCGGACGTTCATCTATGGTCGCAACATGGAGTCGCTGACCGTCACGCGGAACTTCACGAAGCACGCACCGCAGAACATCGAACTCCGGTGCTACTTCGGCAAGCGGAAGAAGCCGCTCATCGCGCGCTTCCCCGACAAGGCGAACCGTCAGAAGCAGGTGAACCCAGGCAACGCGAGCGAGGAGAAGTGGCTCGTGCTCGTCGTGTCGGGCATTGAGGATCAAGACACGCTCAACATTCTCGCTCAAGGGTACTACGAGAGCATCGGTCGCCAGGAACTCGGCGCGAAGTTCGCAACGCGCAACCTGTCCAGCTTCGGCGGCGGCAACGACGACCCCGATCTGCTCGACATGATCCCCGGTGACTCAATCGACATCCTCACCACGCGCGAGGAGGAGGAGTTTTCGACGATCAACCGCATCGAGGATCTGATGTCCATGCAGGACCGCGCGCAGAACTTCCTGCTCAAGCTCGGGTTCCCAGACGACTTCGCTGCTCGTTACGCAAAGGCGTTCGTGAACGTCGGCATCCAGACCACGTTCAAGGTACGCAAGCTCGGCATCAACTGGTCGGAGGATCACGGGCTCGACCTCGACGTGGAAGCGGTGAACTACATCGTCGTCCGCGCGAACCAGAAACTCGAAGCGACGCAGAAGGAAGAACCCGAGAACCAGAACGACGACGCGCCCATCACGATCAACGTCGAGGAGATCGTCTGATGCCGCGCAACCTTGAGCGTACCTATGGCGACTTCGATGCCGCGACAATGGGCGAAGCGTTCGCGCGTCCCGGCATGGACACGCGCCAGTGGGTTTCCTACGGAACGGTTGACGAGCGCACGACCGATCAAACGACGGGCGAGACGACCGAGCCGGTCGAGTTCGATCCTGACTACGGCCCGCTCATCAGCGTGACGCTTCAGCCGAGCGGCATCCCGTGTCGGTGCCGCGTCGCCGCGCAGATCGCAGGCAACGGCGAAGGCTCCTATCACCCATTCATTCCCGGCGACGAAGTGATCGTCGCCATCCCGCAAGGCGACGAGCGCGCAGGCGCGTGTATCTTCGGGCGGCTTAACAACGCCATCGACGCCTTCCCGATGGAGAGCGTCGCTGGACAAGACCCGACGAAGAACGCCTTTGGCTTCACGCGGCGACGGACTCCCTACGTCGAGGAGTTCGCAAGCACCTGGATGGTTCGCGTCGCGAGTCACGGCGGGTTCGTGCTCATCAGTGAGACGGGCGCGATCACGGTGCGCGATGGCTTCTCGAACTGCCTTCAGATGGGACCAGACGCCTTCAGCTATCAGGACAAGGCCGGGGCGAACATGCTCCAGGTGGACATCACCAGCGGTCGGTTCACGGCGATGGTGAAGGATGCGATCTTCACGTTGTCATCGTCGAGCGCGAGCCCCGGCACGAGCGCCATCGGCGTCCCTGGTACGTTCGCACTGAGTTCGCTGACGAACCCGGCAGCCGAGCACGCGATGTCCACGGAGGCGACGGTGAGCTACCTGCTCACGTTGCTCACGCAGATCGCGCTCGGGTTCACGGCCATCCCGGCTGGACCGTTCCCCGGTGGAGCGCCGTTCGCCGCCGTGCTCACCGCGCTCATCGGATCAGGGCTCGCGTCCGTCACGTCAGCGGCCGGTGTGCTCACGCCAGCGGCAGGGAGCGCCATCATGGCGAAGTTCGCCGCCGCGCCGCAGAAGCCGCCAGGCACGCCGACGAGCGGGCAGCTTGCGCCAGGCATCGGCTCGTCTGGATTCTTCATCGGTTGAGAGGAGCACGTCATGGGATCACCGCCGCCCAAGAACTTCCCGCCACCCGAGGAGCAAGATGTCGTTGAAGCCGATGCCGGGTTCAAGCCGTCGCCGACCGGCAGCGCGCTCTGCGGCTTCGCCATTCCGCCGACGTTCACGTTCAACGTCTCGTTCAACTTCGCGCTCCCGAGCTTCGACTTCCCTCCCAAGTTCTTCTTCGGGCTCTCGCTCAACTGCGATCTCTCGAACCCGATTGATGCAGAGATCGGCTTCGGCGGCGGTCGCGTGCCGCAACAAGACCCGGACCCTGACCAGATCGACCCGTGAACTGGTACGCCGAAGGCGTGCCGAGTAGACTCACGGGCAAGGAGCCACGAGCAAACCACCATGTCAGGATGGGGATCAGGCGGCTGGGGTGATTCCCCGTGGGGCTCGGGCGATACCGAACTCCGACTGCTCCGCGCGCTCGCCGTGCGTGAGAACACGGTGCGCCTGACGTTCTCGGAGCCGCCGCTGTTCAACGGCATCCTCGACGCCCACGACGCGAGCAACCCTGACCGCTATAACTTCGTCCCCGTCGCGGGCACCTTCGGTAGCGACGGCCTTCCGACGCGCCCGGTGTTCTCGGCATCCGTCGTGGAAGTCGGCGGCGGCGGCGCTCAACTCGACGTGACGCTGGACCGGCTGATGTCCCCGTACCCGGCCGCGTACATCGTGAGCGTGAACGGGCTCGTCACGAGCGAGAGCGAACTGCTCCTCGCGGTAGGCTCGACGAGCACGACGTTCTTCGGAGTGCATCGGTTCGTTCAACCGCCCGCGACGGACACGGCGATCCCGAGCCGCGACGTGGCGAACCCTCAGACGCAGGCGGCGCTCATCGGCCTGCCGACCGGGAGCGCGACGGTTCTCGGGACGATCCCCGTTGACGACTCGGGTGACTACGCCTTCGACGACGGGCTCACGAACCTGAAGAAGCGGATCTATCGCCGCCTGATGACCGGCGCGGGTCGCTTCGGTCATCTCCCCGCCTACGGAGTCGGCGTGCCCTCGCGCGTGAAGCGTCTGAACAGCGCGGCCGTTCGGCAGATGGTTGTCGCGGAAGCCGAGAAGCAGATCAGCGAGGAGCCCGACGTTCAATCCGTGCGCGTGAGCATCGTGAACGACCCGAGCGCGCCGAGCATCGTGCGGTTCCGCATCCGAGTCCGCGCGAAGTTCTCACAGGCTCCGTTCGACGTGGACATCCCGTTCAGCACGACAGGACCATGACCCGATGGCCGACTTCCCTTCACGCCTTGATCTGTTCGCGCTCGGCCGCGACTACGTTCTGAGCCGCGCCACGCGCATCAACCCGGCTCAGGTCGATGTCGCTGGCAGCGACGTGAACATCATCGTCGCCAGCGCGAGCGCGATGTCATTCGAGCTTGTCTATCAACTCGCGCAACGCATCAACGCGCTCTTGCTCGACGGCGCACTCGGCGACGATCTCGACCGTTACGCGCTCGACCGCTACCAGTTATCGCGCAAGGCGGCCTCCACGGCGCTCGGCACGGTCACGTTCTACCGCGCATCGGGCGCATTGTTCGGCGCGGGCACGGTCCCGGTAGACACGCGCCTCGGCACGCTCACGGGTGTTGAGTACATCACCACGAGCCCGGCGACGTTCGATGTCACCACCTTGACCGCCGACGCCGACGTGCGCGCCGTGACGGCTGGCAAGGATTCACAGGTCGGCGCGAACGCGATCCGTCGCATCAACTCACCGACGCCACTGTTTGACACGACCCTTCAGGTTAATAACTTCGCACCGGCCGCAGGCGGTGAAGACGCTGAAGACGACGACACGTTCCGCGAGCGCGTCCGCGACTTCTTCAACACCGCGCGACGCGGCACGCTTGCCGCCATCGAGTTCGGCGCGAAGACCGTGCCTGGCGTTGTGAGCGCCCGTGCCGTCGAGTCGCTGAACAATGACGCGCAGCCAGCGCGGATCGTCAGCCTCTACGTCGCCGACTCGTCAGGCATCGCGTCCACGGCGCTCACGGCAGCCGTCCGCACGGCGCTCAACGAGTACCGAGCAGGCGGCATCACAGTCGTCGTGAACGCGAGCGTGCCGCAGATCGTGAGCGTCGGGCTCAAGCTCACGTTCCGCGCAGGCGTAGACACCGTGACGCTCACCTCACTCGTGCGCGCTGCCGTCGTGGAGTTCGCGAACAGCCTCGCCGTCAACACGCCGCTCCTCCGCGCTCAACTGTTCACGGTGCTCCAGCGGTACGCGGACGACGGGTTGATCCCATCCGAGGACAGCATCTTAACGCCGACGGGTGATCTCTACCCCGAGGTCGGCAAGACGCTTCGAACCACGTTGACCGACGTGACGGTGGCGTGATGGCAGCACCGCCGAAGGCTGGCCCGTTCACGCAGCAGGAGCTTCTGGAGTTCTGGGAGTCCGTCACCGATCCGCTGTACGCGCAGCCGCTCCTCGTTGAAGGCGACGGGCACGGGCTCGAAGTGTTCAACCAAGCCATCGCGCAAGCGGTGCGCGTGAGCGAAGCCATCGACCGCACGACTCAGGCGATGTTCATTCTCCCGTGGAGCGGGCAGACGGATGAGCCAGCGAGCGGCGGCGTGCAAGCCGTCGTCGAGTTGAAGTTCGCACGCAACGCGAACCCGGCGAGCGCCGCCATCGTGCTCTCGCGGACGGAGATCACCGTCGAGGAGCAGACCACCGACTACGCCGACAACGAAGGGATCACCGTTCGCACGGGTCGTCTGTACGATCTGACCACGAGCGTCGCCTTCGCGCCGGGTGAGACGGACGAGATCACGGTCAACGCCATCGCGCAGCAAGTCGGCTTCGGCTACACGAACCCGCTACCAGGCACGCTCATCTCGATCTTGCAGCCGGGCGCGTCGTTCTCGAACACGAACGCGAGCATCACGCCAGGACCGACGACGAACGCGCTCACGCTCGCACCGCGACCGGATGTGATCTCGGCGCAGCAGATCGGGCAGTACGTCAAGATCACGGCATCGAGTACGACGAACATCAACAAGATCGCTCGCGTCGTCGGGTACTCACCGCCCGGCATGCTGCCGACGGGCGGCATCGCGTTCCTTGAGAAGATGTCGGTGCTGAGTTGTGCCGCGCTCGCGTTCATTCCGGGCGAGGCTGTCGTCGGTTCCGTGAGCGGCGCGGTCGGCGTCGTCATCAAGGGGACCGCCGACTACCTGCTCATCACCGCGAGCAACGGGTTGTTCCAGGTTGCCGAGACGATCACGGGAGCCGTCTCGGCTGCAACGACTGTCGTGACGACGATCATCCAAGACGGCACGCTCGTCGCCGAGACATCGACCGTTGCGTGGCGGCTCTTGCCGTGGAGTGAGCTTGGCGTCACGGTCACGAACCCTGCGAGCCCGGTCGGCGGCCTCGGCCCGATGCTGGACGAACTCGGTGGCGAGCGGAACATCGCGCGCTCGCCCGGTGAGTCAGACACGTCGTACCGCGAGCGCATCGCCAAGCTCCCCGATGTCGTCTCGCCGAACGCGATCAAGCGCGCAGCGAACCGCGCGCTGTCGAAGTACGGCATCGCCGTCTGCTACCGCGAGGTCGGTGCCGTGGACACGTTGTTCCCCGGTGTGTTCTACGACACGACCGACACGCACGGTCCCGCCGCGTACTCCTACGATCTGGATCTCGTTCAACTCGGCGTGCTCCCGCTCACGCTGATTGAAGGCGAGGTCGTGCAGCAAGTGGACGGAGACGGCTACATCGCAACGGGCCGCGTCGTCATCGCTTCTCTGGCGGCGGGCGTACCTCCGTATCCGTCACCTGGCGACGCTCCCATCGGGCTCGTTTCGGTGCGCGGCAAGTTCAAGCCGGGGTTCCTGTGCGTCGGGCTCACGAGCGGCGTGACGTTCACGCCCGCCACTGTCTCGTCGGGGCTCGATCCGCACGACCGATTCAAGCTGGCGATGGACTACACGGAGTTCCGCGCGTTCTTCATGCTCGGCGTGCCACGCCTCGACTTCGGGGACTTCGGCATCTCGTTCGACGCGCCAGCGGGTGCTCAGGCCAACGCCTTCGAGGCGTCTCCGTTCTACGACTTCTTTGATGGATTCCCGGTCACGGCTGCCGTGATCTACCGAAACGTCTGGCAATCGGTGGAGAAGGTACGCGCTGCCGGTGTAACCTGGGATCTGTACCTCGAAAACATCGGCTGCTTCTAGGAGACATCAACATGGCTGGCGGAAACAAGCGCATGATCATCAACACCCGCGAGCGGGTGATCTCTCCTGACATCAACCGCGCGCAGCGGTTCATCGCGGCCGACCGCGCTGAGATCGCGCGGCGCGAGATGGGCAACGTCGTCCCCAGCGTGTTCGACTTCGCAGGTAAGCACGAACTCGGGAGCTTCCTCGACACGACCATTGATGACGCCGCTCCGGTCGGAACGCCTCTGCGCGGCGACGTAATCGAGGGTCTGGTCGTCGTGCCGCAACCCGGCACGCTCAACCTTCTCGTCCAGCCTGGCGTCGTGTGGCTCGACGACCCCGATGGGCAAGCGGGAAGCTCCGACCCGTCACCACCGAATCCAGACGACAGCAGGTTCAAGCTCGTCGTCGATCCCGGCATCGTGTCGCTCGGCGTCCTGCTCGCTGGCGCGGGCGGCGGTGGCGGTATCCGCATCGACGTGATCGAAGTTCAGCGCACGACGACCGTGCTCGAAGTGGACAACCGCGACGTGTTCGACCCGAGCACCGGCACGTTCGTCCCGGTGGCCGTCAACAAGGTGGACGAAGGTCGCCTCGTGTACCGTCGTCGCGCTGGCATCTCGGGCGCTGGCTTCCCTGCCAACGTGCAAGGCTGGCTCCCGATCTGCGTGATCTCGGTTCCGAACGCGGCCGTGAACGTGGACACGATGACGTTCTGGGATGTGCGCCCGCTCGTGAAGGATCGCGTTCACCCTCCGTATGTGACGGCGAACATCCAGACCGCTCAAGAGAACAACATCGTCACCGGCAACATCTTCACGGCTCCGCTGGAAACGCGACTGACCGGCACGGCGATGAACCGGCTGAACGAGTATCACGTCGGCGGTGCGCTCGTGGTCGGGAACGCTCCGTGGTTCGATGCTCAAGTAGCAGGCAACCAAGCGGCGGGCATCGCGCTGCCTGCGTTCGGGCTCTACTACGTCTACGCGGTCTGTCCGTTCCTCTTGCCTCGGTGGGTTCGATACACGGACTTCCCGAACCCGCGCTTGCCGCTCGGCCCGCGTGGCGTGCTCACCGTCAGTCAGCTTCCGCCGCTCAACGACTTCCTCGCCGAAGCGATCATCCCGCTGCCGACGGCGACTGGGCTCGGCGGGAGCGGCGCTGCGACGATGCTGCTCGCTGGCGCAACGGACGGTGGGAACGTGCCGCGCCCGATCACAGTCTCGGGCGGCATCACGTCGCTGGAGTTGGCCGCGCCTGCCTCACCCGTCGCCGTTCCGGCCGGTGGCGCTGATCGTTACACGTTCATCCCCGGCACTCACTTCCCGCACTCTGCTCGTGCGATCCGCGTGTCGTTCGGATGGGCCGTTAGTGGTCCTGTCGCCTTGCCGTTCCAGTTCAACGGCTCGGCGATCATCTTCATCCCTGCCTTCACAGCCGTTGCCGCGCTGGTTCCGGGTGACACACACGGCGACTTCCTTCTGTTCGGCGCGGGTCCGTTCACGCAGACCGTTCAACTCTCGCTCTGGATTCCGCGCCCGATGGCCGGGTCTGGGAACGGGTACGTCAGCGACAACCTCGCCATCCAGGTCGGTGGGTTCACGGCCGCCGTCACGGCGCGCGTGGCAAGCTGCATCGTCAGCGGTTGGAAGCTGGATGAGTGATGTCGTTCGGGCAGCCACCACCGCCGAAGCAGGATGGGTTCGTCCTGCTGTTTCCGTTGTCGAGCGACAACGACTTCGGCGCGTCGGTCATCGAGCGGCATCGGCTGAATGACGACGGCTCGCTCACGCTGCTCAACTACGCGGCGAATGTCGTGTCGTTCGAGCTACCCGTGTTCCCTGGCGCGATCATCGGCGTCTACGCGGGCGTCGTAGCGGGGCCGCTGATCTGGGTCGTCGGCGCAAGCGGCGCGGGCACTCTCATCGTCGCGCGGCTCGACGTGAACACGCTGCGACGTGTTGATGCGTGGGACAGCGGCCTCGTACCCACGCCGGGCTCGGCGTTCGCAACGCTCATCAGCGACCCGATTGGTGGTGACATCTGGATCTCGCCGACCGATCCGGTGGGCTCGTACATCTGGCGCTTCCGGTCAGACGGAACTCTCGAAGCACCCGAGGTGATCAACACGACGTTCGCTGGCGTGAACTACGCCGTCGTCGCGATGAAGTTCCACGACGGGTTCATCATCGCGCTCGCCGTTGATCTCGGCGCGGCCGTGCTCACCACGGTCAAGATCCGCGTGCGCGGCGGCGCTCCCGGCATCGTCAGCGTCGGCGCGGTGACGTTTCCCATCGGTCCTGATCCGGGTGGGTTCGACTTCGACGAGCGCGGCACGTTCTACTCGTCGTGGATCGACCCGACTGCCATCGCATCATGGCCGCAACCGACCGGCGCGCTTTCGCTCACCTCGTTGATCGCGGACCCCGCGCCACTCTTACAGACGCCCGTTCAGGTCGCGTTCGACCGCGCGAACGGAGTCGCGTTCTGGACGACGTTCGACCGGCTCGCTGGCACGGGTAGCGTCGTGCAGAGGATCGTCATCGGCGAAGCGGGCACGCCAACGGCGTATCAGGGGCTCGTGAAAACTGAGCACGACTTTATCGGCGGCGGGTTCCGTGGCGTGCAGGGTCCGGTCATCGGGCCGCGCTTCCCTTACGCTTGCGTCGCGTACCTCGTGACCGGCACGCCGGATCAAGGCGGCGAGATCGTGGCGCTCAACCAGTCGTGCTCGGCGGTTGCGACAACGGTTGTCGGCGCGATTCGGTGGACGACTGCGGACCAACGCACGAACACGCCCGTCGCCATGTTGATCGCAGCGGTGCCCGACATCATTCCGCCGAACGATGTGCTCTACGTCGCGCAGTTCCCGCAGGGCGTCGGAAGCTCGGCGCTCGAAGTGTTCAACCGCTACGACTCGGGATCGGTAGTCACGCCGGGCGTCTTCCCTCCCTTCAATCCGGTCGGCGCACTGGAGGACAGCGCATGGGGCGGCGCTGCATCTCTCGGTGAAGGCGTCTTGGTTTCTCCGACGCTCGCGTGGTTCATCGGCTCCGACACCGGGACCGGCTTCGTCACGATCTACGAGGCGACGGTCGGCGCTGCGACCATCGCCAACCCGTTCTTCCCGATCAACTCGTACACGACTGCGATCACGCCTCCGTTCTTGCCAGTCATGCAGTTGATGCTCGACCCGTCAGGCCGCGCGTGGTTCACGGCTGGCGACAACAACGTGTACTTCACGACGCCGGGAACGTGCCTGCCGATCACGACGCTCGTAGTCGCGCCAGCGGGGTTCATCATCGTCGGCATGAAGCTCGGCGATGATGGGTACTTCTACGCCGTCGCCGGTAGCAACGTGAACGGAGACATGTTCCTGGCGAAGATCGATCCGTTCGTCGGATTCGAGGCGGTCGTTTCTGGGTCTGCTGCTCCGTTGCCATCGGTGTTCTGGCCGAACGCCGTCCCGCCGCTCGACATCTTGATCGTCGGCAACCGCATCTACACGGTCGAAGCGAACACGGCAGCACCCGAAACCGTGATCACCGAATGGAACCGCGCGACGCTGGCCGTGATCGCGTCGCACACTGTCTCGCAAGGCGGATCGCCCGTCGCTCCGCTCTCGTTGGTTCGACTCACCTACGATCCGTTCTCGGATCGCATCTGGGCATCGGGCTTCTCCTTCATCGGCGCACCTGGCCTCACAAGACTCACACGGCAAGGCGTCATCGACTACTTTGAGCCGAACGCGGGATTGGTGATCTCACACATGCTCATCGATCAAGAACGCCACGTCGGGTTCATCGGAGCCGTGGACCTCGGCATTGGTGTCTCGATGGTTGCTGCGTTCGACACGGCGAACCCGCGCATGATCGCGGTTTCTCCTGTCTCGCGTGGCCCGAATCCGTATGGCGGGAACAGCATCACGCTCGGCTTGCTCCTGGTGAAGTAGACTCAAGGAACTCACATGGCCGTTTCAATCCTCCTCGATCAAGCGTTCAAGCCACCGGGCGTTCCCGGTTTCGCGCGGCAAGACTTCGACGTTGGCGTGGCCGTGTCCATCGCGGCCATCGGCGGCCCGTTCTTCGCGTACCAGTGGCGGATCATCGACAAGCCGCTCGACCTCACGGTGCCATCGCAAGCGACGACGGCCATCGCCACGTTCGACGCGGCGGCAACGACGCTCTCTCCCATCGATCTGCCGGGAACGTACCTGATCGAAGTGCTCGTTGACTCGGGCTCGGGCCTCGGCGCGACGGACGCCGACGTTGCGCGCATCACGTTCTACGCGAACGACCCTGCGAACCCGTTGAGCACGGACGCGGCCGAGATGCCGCGACGCACGCCCGCGTTCCGCGAGCGCCTGGAGCACAACGTCCCCGAGGTTCTGTTCCCTGGCGGCAACCCGCGCGGGTGGGCCGAGGAGCGGCTGCGCTTCGACGAGATGATCTCGCGCATGTACCAGGGCAAGACGTGGGCGAGCGGGCGCATCACCGTCCCTGGCGGCGGTCCCGCCAGCATCATCAACTCGTTCAACGTCGCCACGGCCGTCTGGAGCGCGGCGGGGATCGTGGTCGTCACGTTCACGCGCCCGCTGCCGAGCGCGCTCTACACGGTGACGGGCAACACGAGCGCGGCGCCTGGATTCTTTCGCGCCTCGGCGATGCTCACGACGGGCTTCACGGCCCTCACGCATGATCCACTCAGCGTCGCAACGGATCTGGACTTCAACTTCGCCATCCACTTCAACCCGTTCCCGTACCAGTGAGCGCGAGATGCTTGAGCCGATCCTCACCGCGCTGATCAGCCACGGGCTTCCGGGGCTCGTGATCGCGTCGTTGATCTGGTGGACGTACACCTTGACGAATCAGGTGAACGAACTCCATGAGCGGCATGTCACCGACCTCAAGGAGTTCACGCAGACTGCCATCGAGCTTCAGGCGAAGGTTCACGAAACCGTCTCGAAGGTCGGCATCATCGTCGAGACAATCGAATCGCGGAGGAACACATGAGCAAGCTCATCAAACGACCCGCTTTAGTACGCGCTCACGATGACGATGCGCGAGGGCTTCCGAAGGAAGACTCGCAACGCTTCTCAATGGACGCCGCGCGTGCGGACTTGAAGGCCGAACTCGAACGCATGAAGCAGGCGGCAAGCGAAGCGCAGGTACTCACCGAGCGCGCGACCGTCTTGCTCCGTCGCTGCGCGGGGCGCTGAACCATGCGACTCGCCGCGCTCTGCAAGTCTCACGGCTTCGATCTGTCGGCCGTCGCCGCCCTGTGCGGCGTGGACCCGTCGTTGCTCGTGAACATCGACGCCGGGATTCAGGCGTTGCCGCGTGCGCTCGCGGTGCAGATCGCGTCGGTGCTGACGGAGAGCGTTGCGAACGTGCAAGCAAGCGCGTTGCTGAACACGAATCTGAACACTTCATCGCTCTACACCGCTCGGCCGCCGCCCTACGGCACGCCGATCACGCCTGCGCGCATCACGCCGACCGTGGTACTTCCGCCCGTGCCGCCAGCACCGCCCGTGCAAGGGCCGAACTTCTGGATCGGGATGTCTACTACGGTCACGCAGCCGCCGCCGGATCATCCGGTGGTGCGTCTCGCTAGCTTGAACGCAGCGGGTAACAAGCTCACGCTCGTCGGGACGGCGCTGACGAATGGCCAGCTACATGACCCGACGTTCTTCACGGCATGGGATCTGTCCGGTGGCTTGCCGCTCAACCGGAACTACATCCTCCGCGCTTCGCCGAGTGAGGTGTGGGTTCTGATCTACGGGCCGAGCTTCGGCAACATTCCTCCGTTCATTCCGTACATCGCACGCTTCACGAACGACGGCACGTTGATCGGCAACTTCTTCCCGCTTCTTTCGGACCCGAGTTTCGTCGCGTGGGTGATGGCGAAAGATCCGCAGACGGGAAACGTCTGGTGCTCGGGGAACGGAGGGTTGACGTACCGCGTGCCGGTCAACCTCCCGTCCGTCGCAGTCGTGATCAATCCGCCGCAGCCGCCGCCCTGGGATGTGTACGTCACCGACATGCTGTTCGTGGGCGGGCGACTCTACTGCGCGTTTGGGAGGAATCGTTACGGCTTCTCGGACGGCGTTGGCATCATGGAGTTCAACCCGACACCCGGTTCCGAGGCGTGGGTTCAGACGACGCCGAACGTCATGGCCGCTGTAGATTGGCCGACTGCGTTCTGCTACTCGGCGCTCGCCGACACGTTCTACCTGACAGCACCCGCGTTCGATGCTGCGATCAACTTCTTCAGCGCCGACCGCGCCACGCTCACGCTCACGAGTTTGTCTTGCACCATCGCCGAGCCTTACGACGCTATCCTCGCGTTGGATGTGACGTACAACGCGGCAACGAACAAGCTCTGGTTCGTCGTTCAATTCTCCTACGGCGACTTCCTGTTCTATCGGCTGGTCGAAGTCTCGCCTGCTGGCGGCGTCGCGAGCCGTTCCATCACGGTGCCGTTCAACGGTGATGCGTTTACCATCATCCGTTCATTCTTTCAGCGAGACGGAAAGCTCTACGTCCAGTCGGTCTCTACTTCGACCGGTACGAGCGGCATCGCCATCGTGGACATGGCGAGTGGCGTGACGCTTAATTCACTCGCCATCTCGACCAATGACTTCACTCCTTGGTTCGATGTCGTCGCGCCGTTCTCCTACATCGCACCACCATGACGAATCGCAAGCTCCTCATCACCGGCTGCGCGCGTTCGGGCACGCTCTACATCGCGACGACGCTTCGCGCGGCTGGCCTCAAGGTCGGACATGCCTTCGTGGACGATGACGGCACGGTGAGTCACTGGTGGGCATCGCCGACCGTTCGGTGTCCGGTGCTACCGCGCAAAGAACCCATCGGCCGTTGCGCACACGTCAACGAGCGGCGTGGCGAGTTCGACTTCGAGCACGTCTGGCATCAGGTACGGAACCCGCTCGACGTGATCGCGAGCGCGTCGCAGTACGGGATGCCGTGGAGTGAACTGTTCCGCGCGCTCCT
>Ga0315273_10008278_pt1 | contig 13098 bp, 11 predicted proteins | sample YL17G02_0_MG_FD_205753 | JGI IMG/M metagenome (GOLD analysis project Ga0315273, IMG submission 205753) | Sediment microbial communities from Yellowstone Lake, YNP, Wyoming, USA - YL17G02_0 | ecosystem: Environmental > Aquatic > Freshwater > Lake > Sediment | place: USA: Wyoming | collected...
GCGCTTAAAGTGGTCGAGAAAGATATACGCGGTGTTTCCCGCTCAAGAAATTACGGCGCTTCGAATGCTTTAGGTGAGATTATACTTTTTCTGGATGCCGATGTCATGCTTCCTCCCAATTTTATTGGTAATAATATCAAGACTTTCAGAGAACAGCGGCTTTCCATCGCCGGTGTTGATTTTATCCCTATAACCGAGAATAAAATCGATAAATGGATAACCGGATTTTATCGCATTTGGCTAAAAGTAGTGCAGTATTTTAACCCGCGCGGAATAGGGTTTTGTCTTTTTGTCTATAAGGAATTGCATAAAAAGGTTCTTTTTGATGAAAGTATAATCATGTCCGAAGATTTTGATTACGTAAAACGTGCAGTCCAATACGGTAAATTCCGTTTCATAAAGACTGCTCCCTTAAGCGTCTCCTGGCGCAGGTTTCATAAAGAGAATCGTTTACTCCTTGTCCTAAAATATTTGTTTTTTGAATGGTATCGTCAAAATATAGGAGAGATACGCAAAAAAATACTTCCCTACGAATTTGGCAGTCACGCTTAAAGCCTGTCGAATAGGAGTAAAATCCGTGTTATTTGCTAAAGTAGTATTGGGGCTGGCTATTGAGGGCCCATTCGATTATATTATCCCGGAAAATCTTTATCCCAAGATAAAAATTGGAGTCAGGGTATGGGTTAATTTCAACAACCGAAAGGCGCTGGGTTACGTAGTAAAACTCGCCAATAAAAGCGCAATCAAAAACCTAAAAAGTATTCTGGAGGTAATTGATGATTCGCCTATACTGAATAAAAATATGCTCATGCTTACTAAAGAGCTATCCGATTATTATTGCTGCACATGGGGAGAGGCGATTGAGACAGCATTGCCTGAAAGTTTAAGGCAGGGCAAAGGAATAACTAAATGCCCAGAGGTCGAACTTAATAAGCCAAATAGGGCTTCTGAGGTTATTTTGCTGCACGATTTGGACGGTAATGCCAGGTGGGAATTTTATATTAAACACCTAAAGGATACCTTGGATAAGCGGCAGGCCTCAATAGTGGTATTGCCTGATAAAAAATCGGTTTTAAAAGCCGGGGAGATAATTCAAGCGAAACTTGCCTGTGCATTAGGAGTTTTGTATCGTAAACAGCCCAAAGAATTGGAAGAATGGCTTAAGGTAAAAAACGGCAAGGTTGATATTGTAATCGGAACGCGCTCGAGTATATTTGCGCCTCTGAATAATTTAGGCTTAATAATTATTAATGAAGAACAGGATAATACTTATAAACAGGACCAAGTTCCGCACTATCATGCCAGGGAAGTTGCTTTTATGCGCATAAATATCCAGAAGGCAAGGTTTATCTTAGGAAGCAGCTCGCCTTCTTTAGAGAGTTTTTATTTAGCGCGTGAAGATAAAATAAAATACATATTTATCCCGAGAAGAAAAGAATTTCCCGAAATAAAAATTGTTGATATTGGCTTTCAACGTTATAGGTCTAAAGAGGGCATAGAAATTTTATCAAAATATTTGCAAGATTTAATGTGCGCAACTTTAAATGCCAAGGGGAAAATATTTTTATTTTCAAATCGTTTAGGGTTCGCTACATTTGCCGCCTGTCGCAATTGCGGCTCAGTCTTAAAATGCCCACGCTGCAGTATCAATTTAGTTTATCATTTTAAAGACAATATATTAAAGTGCCACTATTGCAATTTTAAAACCCCACGCCTAGAGATCTGTCCTAATTGTAATTCCGGTTATATCAGATACTCAGGTATAGGAACCGAGAAGATAGAGAGTGAATTATCCAGATTATTCCCTCAGGCTAAAATTCAAAGATTAGATACCTGGCAGGACGCAACTGTTAAAGATGCGGATATTTTTGTTTCTACAAAATCAATTATCCAGGAAGCAGACTATAATTTCGACTTGGTGGGGACTTTGTTTATAGACAATTCTCTAAATCGAATTGATTTTCGCGCCAGCGAGAAAACATTCGCATCGTTAGTTGGTCTTTTAAAGTTAACCGATAAAAAATTCGTCATCCAGACACGCCTGCCTACACACCATTGCTTTCGCGCCCTTAAAAACAGAGACATCAATATTTTTTACAATGAAGAATTAAAACAAAGAAGGCAGTTGAGGTTTCCTCCCTATATGCACTTTGGTTTAGTGAAATTACGCGGCGAAAGAGAGATTAGGGTTAAAGAAATAAGCCACGATTTGTTTAAAAAATTAAATGAATCCCGCACCAGAGAGGTGCGGGATAAATATAAAAATAATATAAAAGTAGTTTCGGTAAATCCTGCTGTGCCTTCGAAGTTGCGGGGTAAATTTTGCTGGCAGATATTATGTTGCGCTAATAACCCTAAAAAATTAAGTAAATTCTTGAAAACACACTTAAAGGATTGCGCGCATTCTGGTATAATAGTGACGGTGGATATAGACCCTTTGTAAGTAAGGTTAAGGTCGAGGTTAAATATATGAACATCGTATTTTTTGGTAGTTCTAATTTTGCCGTTCCTTCCTTAAAGGCGCTGATAACTAAAGGCGAGAAGATTTCCTGCGTAGTAACGCAACCTGATAGGCAGAAGGGCCGCGGGCTCACTTTAGAATCCACCCAGATTAAGCGGGTGTCTTTAGAGTTTGGCCTGCGTGTTTATCAGCCGCAAAAAGTTAATACTCCTGAAGTAATAGAGTTTTTAAAAGATTTAAGCCCGGATTTATTTGTCGTTATTGCCTATGGTCAAATCCTTGGGCAAGAAATTCTGGATATCCCCAAAATATTTTCTATTAATGTGCACGGTTCGCTTTTACCTAAATATCGCGGAGCAGCCCCCATCAATTGGGCAATAATTAAAGGAGAAAAGACCACCGGCATTACTATCATCAAGATGGTTAGAGAAATGGATGCCGGTCCAATAATCTTTCAGCGAGAAATTGATATCAGCGATGATGATACTGCTATTACTTTAGAAGATAAGTTATCCCGTAAGGCTCAAGAGATATTACCCGATGTAATTAAGAATATAGAGGTAAAGAGTTATAAACTAATAACCCAGGATGAAGGCAAGGCGAGTTTTGCCCCCAGACTTAAGAAGGAAGATGGATTGATACCTTGGGATAAATCTGCTCAAGATATTTACAACCTCATCAGAGGCTGTTTTGGTTGGCCGGGCGCTTTTACATATTATCAAGGTAAACTATTAAAGATATACAAGGCAACGGTTATCCGGTTATCCGGTTATCCGGTTACACCGTTACCCGCAGAGATAATCAAAGTTTCTAAAGAAGGTATAGTTGTAGCTACTGGTAAAGATAATTTAATCATTGAGGAATTGCAGATGGAAGGAAAAAGAAGGATGAAGGCAGAGGAATTTATTTCCGGTCATAAAATTCTACCCAAAGAAATATTAGGCAAAAAATAAGTGAGGACATAAGTTATGGAGTCTTCTTTGGAAGAGGATGGCGACATAACTTATATGTCCGAACTTACCCCGCACCCAGCAGCAAAAAGCTTTCCTGGCGTTTTTAGCCTGCTGGGTGAGGGGTTAAATTCGCAGACGCTTCGCTACAACTTATGTTCGCTTCGCTCCACAAGTTGTCTGCTCATTGAAAAAATAGTTGCATAAGGAACAAACTATGATATACTTTACAAGATTATAAACTAAAACACACAATGCCGGAATTAAGAAAAGATCCTATTATAGGTAGGTGGGTAATCATTGCTACCGAACGGGCAAAGAGACCCGACCAATTCGGCGGACAATATCAGGAAGGTCCCCCAGAAAAAGAATGTCCTTTTTGCGAAGGCAAAGAATCTGATACCCCTCCAGAAATATACGCCATAAGGCCAAAGGGATTGGCAGCAAATGGGCCGAATTGGCAGTTAAGGGTTGTCTCTAGCATTGCTCCATTTTTAAGAATAGAGGGAGAACTTGAGCGTCGAGGCAAGGGTTTATATGATCTGATGAATGGCATTGGCGCGCATGAAATTGTGATTGAGACGAATCAACATATCGCGAATATGGCAGATTTAAGCGAGGAGCAAATATCTAAAGTTATAACCTGCTATATCGATAGAATGGGGGATTTGGAAAAGGACCAGCGTTTTAAATACGTCCTGGTCTTTAAAAACTTTGGCTGGATAGCCGGAGGCGGTAGGTGCAAACATTCCCGCTCTCAGATAATCGCCACTCCGGTCAATCTCAAACGCGTAAAGGAAGAACTTGCAGGAGCCAGGCGCTACTACGATTATCATGAAAGATGCGTATTTTGCGATTTGATAAAACAAGAGTTGGCAGCCAAAGACAGGTTGATTCTTGATATAGATGGTTTTATCGCCATAACTCCCTTTGCCGCGAGATTTCCTTTTGAGGTCTGGATTTTACCGAAAAAACACTCTTGCGATTTTGTGAATCTTGATGCGACATTGCGCTTAGACCTGGGGCGGATTATCAAGATAGTCCTCTCAAAGTTAAAAAAAGGACTAAATGACCCGCCTTACAATTATGTTTTGCACACCGCTCCTTTTAGAAGAGAAAAGGTAGGTTATTGGAAGAGTATAGATTACGACTATCATTGGCACATTGAGATTATGCCGCGTTTAACCCGCGTAGCGGGTTTTGAATGGGGCACAGGGTTTTATATCTGTCCTTTGGCGCCTGAAGAGGCAGCAAAGTTTTTAAGAGAGGTAAGTGAAGCCTAAACTTACGGAACGATAGTGAACGTAAGTTTATTGGCTAAACTTACCCCTCACCCAGCAGGCTAAAAACGCTAGGAAAGCTTTTTGCTGCTGGGTGAGGGGTTAAATTCGCGCAATAACTTACTCGCACTTACGTGTTCGTAAGTTATGCGCTCATTTAAAATGTCTGAATTAAGAAGAGATCCGATTGGCGGAAGATGGGTAATCGTAAATACGGATCATCCCAGTAGACCTGAAGATTTTGAGCATGAGACCCATTCTTGGCGGGGAGGAATTTGTCCTTTCTGCTATGGCAATGAAGCCTTAACTCCTTCGGAAATAGATTCCATTCGTGACCCCAATACCAGCCCCAATACATCGGGTTGGCAGGTGCGCATTGTGCCGAATAAATTCCCTGCCCTTCAGATTGAAGGAGATTTAGATAGAAGGGGCGTGGGGATATATGATATGTCCAATGGCATTGGCGCGCATGAGATATTAATTGAAACGCCTTATCATAATAAAGATATCTCGGATTTAACGAATCAAGAGATAGAAAATATTATTTCCATGCTTTGCCGTCGGGCGCTTGACCTGGCTAAGGATAAACGTTTTAAATATATAATGGTTTTTAAAAACTATGGTCCGGCAGCAGGGGCATCATTAGAGCATCCGCATACCCAGACCATTGCCCTTCCCATGATCCCCAAGAATGTCATGGAAGAGATAAGGGGAGCACAGAATTATTTTGAATATCGCGAACGCTGCATATTCTGCGATATAATCCGGCAGGAGATGCAAGAGAAAGAAAGGATAATCTTAGAGAACAAATACTTCTTGTCCTTCTGTCCCTTCGTCTCGCGCTTCCCTTTTGAGATTTGGATAATACCCAAGAAACACAGTATTTATTTTTGTCATATGCCTGCGGAGGAAATCCCGCCATTAGCCTCCATCCTAAAGGACACCATATCCAGGGTAAGAAGCGTATTTACTAGTAGCCCTGCATATAATTTTATTATTCATACTTCTCCCGTAAACGGTGACGGAGGTTTTGAAGGCTATCACTGGCATATCGAATTGATGCCGAAATTAACCCGCGTAGCGGGTTTTGAGTGGGGTTCAGGTTTTTATGTGGTGTCAACTCCGCCAGAATTAGCGGCACAGTATCTTAAAGAACAAAAGTAAGTGAAGCCACAACTTATGGAGCGAGCACCCGGCTTTATCGGAACAGCCGGTGTGCCGCTTGTGCGGCAAGCGAACATAAGTTGTCTGGCTGAACTTACCCCTCACCCAGCAGAAATAGACACTACTGCTTTAGCCTGCTGGGTGAGGGGTTAAATTCGCACAATAACTTACTCACACTTCGCCTGCCTGCCGGTAGGCAGGTGTTCGTAAGTTATGCGCTCATTTAAGGAGGAAAATGCAATGGCAGTAAAGGTTGGCATAAACGGCTTTGGTAGGATTGGTCGATTAGTTTATCGGGCAGCGTTAGTAAAAGGCACCAAGGATTTAGACTTTGTGGCAGTGAATGATTTGCCCGTTGGAACAAATACCCTGGCGCATCTTTTGAAGTACGACTCTAATTTTGGGACATTAAATGCCATTATTGAAGCTAAAGAGGATGCCATAGTAGTTAATGGCAAGCCGGTTAAAGTCCTAAACGCAAAATCGCCCGCTGAGATTCCCTGGAAGGATTTTGGAGTTGAGCTGGTCATTGAGTCTTCAGGCGTATTTACCGATAAAGACAAATGTATCGGCCATATCCAAAACGGAGGCGCAAAAAAGATTGTCATCACTGCCCCTGCTAAAGGTCAGGATATCACGGTGGTCATGGGCGTGAATGAAGAAAAATACGATCCGAAAAAACATAATATTATTTCCAATGCCTCTTGCACCACAAACTGCCTGGCTCCTATGGCTAAGGTGCTTTTGGATAATTTTGGGATTAAGAGCGGGATTATGACTACAATACATTCCTACACTAATGACCAGAAGATTCTGGATTTACCGCATAAAGATTTACGCCGCGCCCGTGCTGCAGCCATTTCGATAATACCTACTTCTACAGGCGCAGCCAAGGCCATCGGCGAAGTAATCCCGGAATTAAAAGGCAAAATGGATGGCCTGGCTATTCGCGTGCCCACGCCGGACGTATCCTTAACAGATTTAACCTGTAATTTAGAGAAAGACGCCACCGTTGAAACTGTTAATGCCGCCTTTAAAAAGGCAGCTGAAACTAACCTTAAAGGAATTCTCCAATATCTTACCGAACCTTTGGTTTCCAAAGATTTCGTGGGCTCTGCTTATTCTTGTATTTTTGATGCGGAGTTAACCAAGGTTCTTGACGCTAGGCTGGTTAAGGTTTTGGGTTGGTATGATAATGAATGGGCCTATTCCTGCAGGGTGGTGGATCTTTGCGAATTTATAATCAAAAAAGGTTTATAAAGATTTAGCGAGAATATCTTTTAGTTTAAGGGCGGCTATTTAGCCGCCCTTTTTAATTATGAATTATTTACTAATTCCAACAATTTTAGTTGTCGGCTTAAGTGGTATTGTAGCCCAGGTTCTTATCTTGCGCGAATTATTAGTCAGTTTTTACGGTAATGAATTAACCTTAGGGTTAATTTTATCCAACTGGGTTATATCCGAGGCCCTGGGTGTTTTTATCATCGGTAAATACGCGGAAAGGCTAAAGAATAGGATAGGGTTATTTATTATATTAGAAACAATATTTTCTTTATTTTTCTTGGTCGCTATTTACCTCTCGCGCACCTTTAAGGATATCATTGGCATACCTCCTGGAGAAGGCGTCGGCTTACCTATAATATTTTTCTCTTCACTTTTTATTATCTTTCCGGTGAGTTTCTGCCACGGAGCGCTGTTTAGTTTAGGATGCAAAATCTATTCTTTATCGGTTAAAGAGGAGCCTGGCGCCATTGGCAAGGTCTATGCCTGGGAGACACTGGGCACAATTATCGGCGGCGTAATTACAACCTACTTTTTTATAACCCTTCTAAAATCTTTCCAAATAGCCTTGATCATTTTTATATTGAATTTTATTATTTGCCTCTTGCTGATTAAATCTATGCCTAAGCCTCGCTTAAGATATAGCGTAATCCTTACAGCAGCTTTAGTATTTTGTTTATTTTTAAGCGGAAATCTAAATAAGATTCACGAACTCTCAATTAATAAGCAATTTAGGCCAGGAAAAGTTTTGGCATACCGCAATTCTGTTTATGGTAACCTGACACTAACCCAACAGGAACAGCAATATACATTTTTCTATAATGGTATCCCTGTCATAACCACGCCTTATCCGGATATTACCTTCGTGCAAGATTTTGGGCATTTGCCTTTACTATTTCACAAGGCACCTTGCGATATTTTGGTCATAAGCGCAGGGGTAGGAGGATTGATAAATGAAATTCTTAAGCACCCCATCAGTAAACTTGACTATGCTGAGCTTGACCCTTTAATCATTAACCTGGTGAAGAAATACCCCACTGGCTTAACTAATTCTGAACTCACAGATAAACGGGTGAACATAATCAATTTAGATGGCAGATTTTTTATCCGCACTACTGGAAATCAATACGATTTAATTTTAATTGGTTTATCTAGCCCATCGGATTTATCCACAAATCGTCTTTTTACCCAGGAATTCTTTGCTTTAGCTAAAGATAGGCTAAGAGCCGACGGTATTTTAGCCTTTTGGTTACCCGGTTCATTGACCTACTTGAGTCAAGAACTGAAAGACCTGAATGCCTGTATATTGAATGGCCTAAAAAATACTTATAAATACACGCGGGTCATACCCGGAGACTACAATATATTTTTAGCTTCCAAGGAGCAGGATATTCTTAAAGTTGATTCCTCACTCATCGCGCAAAGAATTAAAGAACAAAATATAAAAAGCAATATGCTTATTCCGTCTTACCTAAGATTTAGATTGGATAGGCGCTCACTTGATTGGTTTAAGCTGTCGTTAGAAGGTTCAACTAAAAAAGTTAATCAGGATTTTCTCCCCCTTGCCGTATTTAAAATGCTTATGATTTTGAATAAACAATTCTCGCCTTTGTTGGCAAAGTATCTAGAGATGGCTGAGAAATTAAATTTGAAGGCAATAGCAATTTTCATATTTATAGTAACACTTTTACTTTTTTATATTTTTAACCGGAAGAGCGCTAGCTTAGCAAAGTTGAGCATTGCTTACAGTATTGCCACTACCGGTTTTTTCGGGATGATGGCAAGCCTTATCCTGATCTTTAGCTTTCAAATATTTTACGGTTACCTATATTATAAAATCGGCTTATTAGTCAGTATTTTTATGGCTGGGATTGCCTCAGGTAGCATTCTTACGACACATGGTTTAAAGAAGGTAAAAAATGTCTTAAGGTTATTGATTTGGTTAGAGGTTATAGTTTTAGTATTTGCTTATTTATTGGCCTGGTTAATAACTAAAGGCGCAGGCTTATTTTTTATCTTATTTTTTATCTGTGGGATGCTTATGGGCTTAGAGTTTCCTTTATCCAGCAAGATATATTTGGCAAAAAGAGGCAGGATAGGCGAAGTAGCAGGTTTACTTTATGGCGCGGATCTTTTAGGCGGTTGGGTTGCCGGCCTATTCGGCGGGATACTGTTTTTACCTATATTAGGACTATTTAAGACTTGCTTAGTTATAGTTATGTTTAAGTTAAGTAGCCTTATGTTACTGGTGGCTCTAAGAAAGAGATTATCTGGTTGACAAAAAGTGAAATTTAATATATATTAAAACCCTTAAATTAAGAGGAAGTATAAAGTAATGACTAAGCTGACCATTAAGGATATTGACCTAAAGAATAAAACTGTTTTGGTGCGCGCGGATTTTAACGTGCCTCAGGACGCCAATTTAAATATTACGGATGATACGCGCATCAGGGCGACTTTACCCACCATAAAATATTTATTAGAGAATGGCGCTAAAAAAGTTATCCTGATGAGCCATTTAGGCCGGCCTGATGGCAAGGTAGTGGATAAATATAGCTTAAAGCCGGTAGCGCAAAGATTAAAGGAATTATTAGGCCAGCCGGTGAAGTTCCTTAATGATTGCGTGGGAGATGCCATTAAGAAAGAAATTGACACGGCAGCTGAAAAAATTATTCTCTTGGAGAACTTGAGGTTTCATGCCGAAGAAGAGGCGAATGATGCTAATTTTGCTAAGCAATTAGCAGCGCTTGCGGATATATATGTTAATGATGCCTTTGGCACAGCCCACCGTGCGCATGCCTCTACCGAAGGCGTAGCGCATTATCTAAAGGCTCTAGCCGGCTTTCTATTGGAAAAGGAGATTCAATATCTAGGTAACGCCGTGCAAAATTCCCAAAGGCCGTTTATGGTTATCCTGGGAGGGGCAAAAGTATCGGATAAAATTGGAGTGATTGAAAATTTACTTCCCAAATGCGACGCTATTTTAATCGGCGGTGGTATGGCCTATACTTTTCTTTACGCCCAAGGCAAACCCATCGGAAATTCAAAATTAGAAAAGGATAAACTGGATTTAGCCAAGTCTATTTTAGATAAGGCTGCGACTTTAAAGAAAGAAATTGTTCTGCCTGTTGACCACATAGTTGTAGATAATGTTGACCCGAATGCTAAGAGCGAAATAGTAGGTGAGAATATTCCTGAAGGAAAAATCGCGGTGGATATTGGGCCAAAGACAATTGCCCTGTTTAAGAGTAAATTAAAGTCTGCCAAGACCATTGTTTGGAACGGCCCCTTGGGGATATTTGAAATGGAGGCCTTTAGTAAAGGCACCCAAGAAATCGCCAAGTTTATTTCTGGCATTAAAGCCACTACGATTATCGGTGGAGGAGATACTGCTGCAGCTATGGTGAAATTCAAATTGGAAGATAAAATGACGCATATTTCAACGGGCGGAGGAGCTAGCTTAGAGTTCTTGGAGGGGAAGACGTTGCCAGGGGTTGCAGCCCTGTCTGACAAGTAAGCATGAGAAAAACCATAATTGCCGGAAACTGGAAGATGCATAAGACCATTGTGCAAGCCATAGAATTAGCCAATGGTTTAAAAAGAGAGCTCTTTAATTTAGATAGCGAGAATATCGATATTGTCTTATGTCCCCCATTTACTGCCTTAAGTGAAGTTGCTGAGGTAATTGCGGATTCCAATATCCAATTAGGTGCCCAGGATGTGCATTGGGAGGAAGAAGGGGCTTTTACCGGAGAGGTTTCTTGCGCCATGTTAAAAGACTTAAGGTGCAGATTTGTGATTATCGGTCATTCTGAGCGCAGGCAGTATTTTGGCGAGACTAACGAGAGTGTAAATAAAAAGACCAGGTCAGCCTTAAAGCACGAGCTTTCGCCTATTGTTTGCGTAGGTGAGACCTTAAGCGAAAGAGAAGGTGGCAAGACTTTTAAGGTATTAGATGACCATGTACTAAACAGCCTTAAAGATATAGGCGAACAGGATATTTTAAAGACGGTTATAGCCTATGAACCGGTCTGGGCAATCGGCACAGGAAAGACCGCTACGGATGAACAGGCGCAAGAAGCACAAAAATATATTCGCACTTTATTAATCAAGATGTATAATAAGGATATAGCCGGCAAGATAAGAATACAGTATGGAGGAAGTGTTAAGCCCGAAAATATATCTGGGTTGATGAGTGAGCCTGACGTGGACGGAGCTTTGGTCGGAGGGGCAAGTATTAAGGTAGATTCATTTGCGGCGATTGTTAGGAGAGCCAGCGAGGTGAGAAAGACATAAGCAAGATCCTTCGCCTTTTTTATAAAAGGCTTCAGGATCAAATTCGCACTTATAACTTACGTTCGCTTTAAGCTCCGTAAGTTATGTGCTCATTTGAGGTGAGAAAATGATGGGTGTAATCATTACTTTGCATATCATTATCTGTGCGTTATTGATTATTATAATCTTAATTCAGGCAGGCAGGGGCGGCGGACTTGTAGAGAGTTTTTCCGGAGTAGAATCAATGTTCGGCACCAAGACCAATACCTTTCTTACCCGCACAACTTCGGTATTGTCTGTTCTATTTTTTCTTACCTGTTTGAGTTTAGCCTTACTGTCTGCCCGGCAAAGCAAGTCTCTGATGAGGAATATTAAAGCGCAACCCCAAACCCAAGCTCAGCCTCAAACCCAGCCCGAGACGCCATCCCAACCTCAATCACAGCCTCCCACTCAACCTCAGCCCCAAACACCAGCTCAAGCTCAGCCGCAAAAGCCGTAAAATAAGAGGATGAATAAAAAATTATTTTGGATTTTTGCCTTAAGTAGCGCGGTTTATTTTACGCAAGGGATGGAGGGCCTTCCTTCCCAGGGCCTGTTCTATTATCTAAAAGAAACCCTGCATTTTTCGCCCGAAAAAATAATGCTCATCTCAAGTCTTACCATCTCTGCCTGGTTAGTCAAACCGGTAATAGGATATATTATAGATAATTTTTTGCATAAGAAGGCCTGGATTTTCCTGGCCCTATTATTTGATATAATCCTGGTTGCATTTGTAGGATTAATGCAATTACCCTTGGTTATTCTGATTACCATATTAATCCTCAATTCCAATAACGCTGCCTTTCGGGATGTGGCAGTAGACGGGATTATGTGCGTAGAGGGTAAAAAGTATAATGCCACCGGCAGAATTCAGAGTGTCCAGTGGATATCTATTTCAGTAGCCGGGTTACTTACAGGAATAGGAGGGGGGATTATTGCCGAAAAATGGGGATACCAGGCAGCATTCCTAGCCCTCATTCCGATTTATCTACTCGTCGGAATCCCCGCCTATTTTTATAAAGAGGATGAAACTCTCAACCCCAAACTCCGCTCCACCTTATTCTCAGATTTGAGAAAATTATTTGCCCATAAGCAATTACTCATTGTGGGGCTGTTTATCTTCCTCTATAAGTATTCTCCCTCTTTCGGGACCCCGCTTTTCTTTATCCAAAGGGATGCGTTTAAATGGAGTAAAATCTGGATAGGGACTTTAGGGACAATCAGCACAGCTTTTTCGATTATCGGCTCTTTATTGTATTATAGATTTAGCCAAAAGATAAACCTAAAAAAGTGGCTTTACTTTTCCGTATTTTTAGGCGCGCTAACCTCCTTAAGTTATCTTTATTATACGCCTATCAGCGCTATTATTTACGATATAGTGTATAGCCTTATAGGGATGTTTATCTTTTTAATGGTCATGGACTTTATGGCCAGAAACACAATAAAAGGACTGGAGGCTACTTCTTTTGCGCTTCTGTGTAGCATAAGCAATCTAGCCCTGGTTACGAGTAATTTATCAGGAGCCTTTTTATTGCCCAAACTCGGGCTACAGTGGCTTATTGTATTGTCAGCTTTAACGAGTTTCTTATGTTTGCCTCTCATTAATAAAATTAATGAGCCCACAACTTACGCAACGTAAGTGACGTAA
>Ga0315273_10008280_pt1 | contig 13095 bp, 9 predicted proteins | sample YL17G02_0_MG_FD_205753 | JGI IMG/M metagenome (GOLD analysis project Ga0315273, IMG submission 205753) | Sediment microbial communities from Yellowstone Lake, YNP, Wyoming, USA - YL17G02_0 | ecosystem: Environmental > Aquatic > Freshwater > Lake > Sediment | place: USA: Wyoming | collected...
ACGGAGTACAGGTCGTCCGGCCCGGGGCGGTTGGTGATGTTCTCCGAGCCGGGCGCACCCGGCAGCGGGATGGTGCCCCAGTTGACCTCGTCGCCCTTGAACCTTGGCCAGCCGTTCGCTACCGCCGCCTGGTTGTAGCCGAGCTCGCGATCCTGGTAGCTACCGGTGATGGCAATGCCGAACTTGCCGTCCGCGAACGTGTCGCTGTAGATGCCCGACACCTCGGGCGTGATCGAATCGCCGCTGTCCGTCGACTCGTCCATCACTCCCTTGACGCCGAAGCTCAGGACCCGCCGCGGGTCATCGAGCGGACGCGTGGTACGGATGTTGACCGTCGCGCCGATGCCGCCCGTGGGAATATCTGCGCGGCTGGTCTTGTAGACGTCGACGCCAGCGACCGCCTCGGACGCGAGGTTGCCGAAGTCGAAGGCGCGCGAATTCGACGCTCTGGTCTCCTCGATCTTGGACGCCGGCATCTGCCGGCCGTTGAGGAGCACGAGGTTGTAGTCCGGGCCCACGCCGCGGACCGTGATTCGGGCGCCCTCGCCGATCGAGCGGTCGATCGAGACGCCCGGGATGCGCTGCAGCGATTCTGCGAGGTTGGTGTCCGGGAACTTGCCGATGTCCTCGGCGCTGATGCTGTCCACGACGCCCCGCGACTCGCGCTTGATGTCCATGGCGGACGTCCAGCTCGCGCGGATGCCGGTGACGACGACCTCCTCGAGCTCCGCGGGTTGCTCTACAGGTTGCTGCTCCTGAGCCCGCGTCAACCCAGGCGCCAGTGTCGAGAGGCCGAGGGCCAGTGCGATCCCCTGCGCAAGAGGCGTCTTCTGAAAGGCCGGCTTGTACATTCAAAACCCCCAGTTTGGATTTCCGTCCGAGACCGCCAGCTGCCCTGGCTCGAATCGCCCATCGGCTCTGTTCATTCCCGCAGGCATTCCGCTTTCCCACCGCGGGACGGCTCAGGCTGACAGCGCTGTCAGGTACCCTTATAATTTGGAATGACACCGCTGTCAACAGGATTGAATGTCATTTAGAATCGCATCCGCCCATGCCGCTCAAACAGGTCAGGAATGCCTTCACTACCTGTTTTTCTTCAAGAGCAAAGAGGGGGCCCTGATGTCGCTCGACGTCCACCGCACCATGCGGATTGATCCAAGACGCATTCGATCGGCCTGGGAGGGCCGTATTTCGGGCTGCCTGCTGGGCAAGCCGCTCGAAGTGCTCTCGTTTCAGCGAGGGCTTCGCGGAGTCGAGGAATACCTGCGGACGGCCGGCGCAGTGCCGCTGCGCAACTATGTGCCAATGGTCGAGGGGACGCTGGTGGCCAGCACCGGCCGCGACTGCTGCCTTGATCGCATCGTTCGCGCCGAGCCCGACGACGACATCAATTACACCTTGCTGGCATTGATCCTGCTCGAGGAGCGCGGTGTCGGATTGGAGACGGCCGACGTGGCGCGCGCCTGGCTACGGCTGTTGCCTGCAGGCGGCACCTGGACCGCCGAGCGTGAGGCGTACCGGGTTCTTCTGAGCAAGATGGCGGAGCAGTTCGTCAACGGGGATAAGCCCGGCTTCGACCTGGCCGAGTGCTCGGACAACGAATTCAACGAGTGGATCGGGGCGCAGATCCGCGCCGACCTGTACGGCTGGGTCTGCCCGGGCCGGCCATCGCTCGCCGCAGCACTCGCGCGCCAGGACGCGTCGCTTTCGCATCGCGGCGAGGGCGTCCACGCCGCCGCCTTCATCGCTGCCCTGGCTGCGGCGATACCCGCCTCGGACGATATCGATGCGGCAATGGATCGCGCACTCGAGGAAATTCCCGGGAATAGCCTGGCGGCCGCCGCCGTGCGTTTCGGCCGCTCGGTTGCCGGATCACCGGATGCCGTCACTCGCCTTCATCAGCAATATGCAGGCCTCTCGCCCGTGCATGCGATCAATAACCTGGCCCTGGTCGTGTGGGCGATTTGCTCGTGCGGTGGCGACTTTTCGGCAGCCATCGGCGACGCCGTCACGGCGGGATGGGATACCGACTGCAATGGCGCGACGGTGGGCGGTCTCTGCGGGCTCATGGGCGTGACGATTCCCGATCACTGGACCCGGCCCTGGAACGGCCGGATCGCGGTCGGGCTGGCCGGCCATTCGGAGCTGCGACTCGACGACGTGCTCGAACGCACGGTCGCGGTTGCCCGGAGAATTGCATGATGGATTCACGCTGTTCGAGAGCTCCGGCCACAGGCGCGTCCGCCGCCGGTCGCCCCAGGATCGCCGTGACGGCCTGCTGCAGCCTCATGCTCGCCATGGCAATGCAGATCGCGGTCGTACCGTGGGCGTCTGCCAATGAGAACCACGTCGCGGACCGAACGGAGTATCGGGCGCCCCGGGCCGCGTCGGCCCCGGTCATCGACGCCATTGCCGCAGAGGCGATATGGGATGCTGCCCGCTGGCAGGAAATCGATCAGCTTTGGCTGGGACCGGAATACCGGGATTCCGATTTTCACGGACGTTTCAAGGTCGTCTGGACTCCGCAGAAGATCTACGTCCTGGTCGAGCTCGTCGACGACATCCTGTTCGACAGTCACCGTGATCCGCTGGTGCAGTACTGGGACGACGACTGTCTCGAGATCTTCGTAGACGAGGATTTCTCGGGCGGCGATCACCAGTACAACCACAATGCCTTCGCCTACCACGTGTCGCTCGACAATCAGGCCATCGACATCGGCACCGACAGGCAGCCCCGCAGCTACTCGGATCATGTTCAAAGTCGCTGGAAACAGCGCGGCAACACGATCGTCTGGGAGCTCGCCATCGACATCCATTCGGACCAGTACCAGGACGGGTCACCCGTCAATCAGCCGGTCCGGCTGTCGGCCGGCAAGGCCATCGGCCTCATGCTGGCGTATTGCGACAACGACGGCAGCGCACTCCGTGAGAACTTTGTTGGCTCCGAGTCCGTGCCCTTCGGCAAGAAGGATCGCGGGTGGATCGACGCGGGCCTGTTCGGCAAGGTCCTGCTGGAAGCATCCCCATGAGTGCGGGGGAAAGCAGAAATGCGCCTGGAATGGCATGTCCGGATCCGGTCGCGGGAGGATTCGTCGACGCCGATGGCGAGCGGTACTACGTCATTCGAAATGTCGACAGGATCCCGCCGTTCTTCATCAGCGTCATTTCCAGCGCCGATCACTGGCTGTTCGTTTCGTCGTCCGGAGGCCTGACCGCCGGCCGGGTTTCGCCTGAAACCGCCTTGTTTCCCTACCTTCCCGTCGACCGGATTCACGAGAGCCATCCCCACACCGGCAGCAAGACCATCCTGCGGGTCGGCCCTCAAGGAAGGAAGGTCACCTGGGAGCCGTTCAACCGGGAACACGACGGCCGCTTCGTGACCAGTCGCAATCTCTACAAGAGCGTGCTGGGCAACAAGCTCTGCTTCGAGGAGGTCAATCATGACCTCGCCCTCGCCTTCCGCTACACCTGGGCCACAAGCGACCGGCATGGCTTCGTGCGCCTGTGCGAGCTGCAGAACCTCGGGGACGAGCCGTTGCCGGTCGATCTCGTCGATGGCCTGCAGAACATCCTGCCTGCGGGCACGCCGTCGCCCGTCCAGGCGAATTCGAGCAACCTCGTCGACGCGTACAAGTGGACCGAACTCGACGCGGGTACCGGGCTGGCGATGTACGCGCTTTACTCCGGGATATCGGATCGCGCCGAACCGTGTGAATCCCTCCGGGCCAATGTCGTCTACGGCCTCGGCCTGGACGCGCCCACGGTGCTGCTCTCGTCGCTGCAACTCAACGATTTTCGCCTCGGCAAACCCGTGGTTCGGGAAGACCGCAAGCGCGGCATCCGCGGCGCCTATTTCCTGGGAGCCAACCTCGTGCTTCCGCGCCGCGAGTCGCAACGATGGCAGATCGTGGCCGATATCGAGCGAACCCAAGGGCAGGTCCTCGATCTCATCCGGCACCTCGCGGCTCCGGCCGATGCGGCACTGGCTGTGGCGCGCTCCGTCGATGCGGGCTGCGACGAACTGGCGCGCATCATGGCCGCCGCAGACGGGTTCCAGTCCGCTGCCGAGGAGTCCGTGACGGCGCATCACTACGCCAACGTACTGTTCAATGTCCTGCGCGGCGGAATTTTCCACGACCAGTACAGGGTATCAGCCGCCGATTTCGCCAAGAACGTCCGCCATTTCAATACGAGCGTTTACGAACGTCACCGCGGGCTGCTGGACGGCCTCCACGAGACGCTTGCGGTGGAGGAGCTGCTGTCAGCCGTGAAACGGACCGGCGACCCGCAGCTGGAAAGGCTCTGTTACGAGTACCTTCCGATTACCTTCGGTCGCCGTCATGGCGATCCGAGCCGCCCGTGGAACAGGTTCGCGATCAAGCTGAAGGACGCTCGCGGTGAACGGTTGTTGTCCTATGAAGGCAACTGGCGGGACATCTTCCAGAACTGGGAGGCGCTGACCTTCAGTTTCCCGGAGTTCATCGAGTACGTCGTCGCCAAATTCGTCAACGCTTCGACCGTGGATGGATACAACCCATATCGCATAACCCGCGAAGGAATCGACTGGGAACTCGAGGAACCGGGCAATCCATGGAGTCACATCGGCTACTGGGGCGACCACCAGATCATCTACCTGCTGAAATTCCTGGAACTCTCCAGGCGGTTTCATCCGGCCCGCCTCAGCGAGCTTCTGCACCGACCCATATTCAGCTATGCGAACGTGCCCTATCGGATCAGGAGCTTCGCCGAGCTCGTCGCGGACCCGAAGAGAACCGTGGACTATGACTGCGCACTCGCAGCTCGAATAGCGGATCGCGTCGCCGCGATCGGCGCGGACGGAAAGCTGGTTCTCGAACGCGGCGGAGACGTCTACCAGGTCAATCTGCTGGAGAAGCTGCTGGTGCCCTTGTTGGCCAAGCTCGGGAATCTCGTGGTCGATGGCGGGATCTGGCTCAACACGCAGCGACCGGAGTGGAACGACGCGAATAACGCCCTGGTCGGCCATGGTGTCTCGATGGTCACGCTGTACTACATGCGCCGATACGTGCGCTTCCTGCAGGAACTGCTGGCCGGGGAACCGGGACCTGTCGAGTTGTCAGTAGAAGTCGGCGAATGGCTGGCCGACACGTCCGCCGCGCTCGCAAACATCCGCCCGTTCCTGGGGAAGGACCCGATCGGCCCGGACCAGCGGTGGCACTCGATGAAGGAGCTGGGCCTGGCGGCGAGCCGCTATAGGCTGTCGGTGTACCGCGACCATCCCTTTTCCGGGAAGGTGGAACGACCGCTCGGGCCGGTCTTGGACCTGCTTGAAGACGCCCTCGCGGCGATCGACCACAGCATCCGCAGCAACCGTCGCGAGAATGGCGTTTACAACGCGTACAACCTGCTGGACCTGAGAGGCGACGAGGTCGGCGTCGACGCGCTCTATCTCATGCTCGAGGGGCAGGTCGCCGCCCTCAGCTCCGGCGCGATCGCTCCGCAAGCGGCCGCAGCGCTGGTAGAGACCCTGTTCGAGAGCGACATCTACCGGGCCGACCAGCGGTCCTTCATGCTGTATCCCGACCGCCCGCTGCCGGGCTTTCTCGAGAAGAACCGCATCCCTGCCGACAGAGTCGAGGAAATTGTCCTGCTGCGGCGCATGACCGCTGCAAACGATGACCGGATTGTCTCGCGCGACGTCAACGGCTGCTATCGCTTCAATGCCGATTTCACGAACGTCGGCGATCTGGATGCCCGGCTCGATGCTTTGTCCGGACTCTACGGCGACGACATCGGGGCCTCACGCGAGTCGCTGCGCGCCCTGTATGAACAGGTTTTCAGGCACCGCGAGTTCACCGGTCGTTCCGGCAGCATGTTCGGCTTCGAGGGCCTCGGTTGCATCTACTGGCACATGGTGTCGAAGCTGCTCCTCGCGCTACAGGAGAATTTCTTCGCGGCGCTCGATGGCAATGCCGGGGCCGAGGTCTGCCAGCGTCTCGGCGGCTTGTACTACCGGGTCCGCGAAGGCATCGGCTTCAACAAGACGCCGGCCGAGTATGGCGCCTTCCCGACCGACCCCTATTCGCACACGCCCGGGCACGGCGGCGCCCAACAGCCCGGTATGACCGGGCAGGTCAAGGAAGAGGTGTTGTCCCGCTTTGGCGAACTGGGTCTGCGCGTCGCGGGCGGCGCCATTCGCTTCGACCCGAGGCTGCTGCGCACCTGCGAATTTCCGTCCGCCACTCGCCGGTTCCGCTTCCTCGATGTCCACGGCCAGTGGCAGGAACTGACGGTTCCCGCGTCGGGGCTGGCCTTCACCTGGTGCCAGGTCCCGATCGTTTATCGCTTGCGCCGCGAAGGCCGTCCGGCGTTGACAATTACGCTGCAGGACGGCAGCACCCAGACCCTGCCGCAGCTGTCGCTGCCGCCGGAATTGAGTTCGGAACTTGTCCGGCGCAGCGGCCACATACGCCAGATTTCGCTGGATTTCCCGAGGGAAGCGCTGCTGGGAGCCTGACCGCGCTGACAACTGTGACTGTAATTAACGTACGATTTGCGTCCAGGATTCATACAGCTACAAGAACCGAATCAGATGCCAAGAGCGACCATAGACGACGTTGCAGATCTCGCCGGATTATCGATCAAGACGGTCTCACGTGTCGTCAACCAGGAACCCAACGTTCGTGACGCGACCCGCGCGAAGGTCGAGAGGGCGATCGCCGAGCTGAATTACCACCCCAACCTGTCGGCACGGAATCTCGCGAGCCAGCGTGCCCGCCTGATCGCGCTGATCTACGACGATCCCAGCGCCTATGAGATTCCGAGCTCTGGTTACGTCATCCGGATGCAGGCGGGTGCCCTGTCGGCGTGCCGGTCCGCGGACTTTAGGCTCGTCATCCAGCCGTGCAACTATCGCAGCGAGTCTATCTGCGCAGAGCTGAAAGTGATTATCGAACACGCCCGGCCACACGGAATCGTGCTGGCCGCGCCTTTGTCGAACATGCCGCGGATCGTCCGCGCGATCGTCGCGACCGGGACACCGATGGTCCGTCTTTCGCCGGGTACGCAGGGCGGCAAGCAGTACTCGGTAGCAACGAATGATCGGGAGATCAGCGCAGAGATGACCCGCTACCTCGGATCCCTGGGACACCGGAAGATCGCCTTCATCAAAGGGCATTCCAGCCACAAGGCCGTCGCAAACCGCTATCTCGGGTACCTGGATGGCCTGAAACAAAGCGGCCTGGATTTTGCGGAACGGTTCGTCGAGAACGGTGACAACTCGTTTGGTACCGGCGAGGCCGCGGGTGACAGGCTCATGAAACTCAAAGATCCGCCGACCGCAATTTTCGCGGCCAACGACGACATGGCGGCCGGCGTCATCCGTGCGGCCGCGCTACTCGGAGTCGATGTACCCGGCCAGTTGTCCGTTGCGGGCTGCGATGACATTTCACTCGCCCGCCAGCTGTGCCCGACGCTCACGACTATTCGGCAACCGCTGTCGAGCATGGCCGAGCGCGCAGCGCTGGTGCTGATCGGCAATTCCGGCAAGGACTCGCCGCCGCGGGGAGCAGAAATCGTCCCTGCCGCGATCGTGGTCCGGGAGTCCACCGGGCCGGCACCCGGCTGACGCGCGGCCGCGAAGATCCTGAGACGACCCGACGCTCAGTGCTCGCCCGAAAGGACGCTCACGCAGGCAACTTCCATCGTCACCGGGACCACGGTGCTGGCGACCGGCGACCCCGGTGTCATCACTTCAATCCCAGTTTTGGTGTTCGATCGACATTGAACAGGCCCCAGTGCTTTTCAGCACCGCGCGGATCCTGCGAGTCGCCTTTCCATGGCTCGTCGAACGCTTCGAAGAAGAACACGGTCGTGTTGGTCGCGGCCGCCCACTGCCGCAGCTCGTCGTAGTGGCGCGCCTGGTTGGCCTCGTTGGCCCGGTCACCGAACTCGCTGGCGATCGTCGGCCACCCGGCTTCCAGGACCGCGATCGGCCTGCCGGGCAGGGCGGCACGCACTGACTCGATGTTTTCCACGGTGTAGGCCAGTGCCTCGTCGATCGTCTTGCCCTCCCAGACGGGATAGGTGTGCACGCCCAGGAAGTCGACCTCCGCGGCCAGCGGTGCGCCATGCTGTGCCCACCAGCGATAGTTGTCGGCCACCGTCACCGGCTGGTCGACGGCCGCCCTCACGCGGCGCACGTAGGCAATGACTTTCTCGAGCGGCACCATGTGGTCGTTCCAGTCGACCAGCGCCTCGTTGCCGACATTGACGGCGACCACGATGTCGCCGAACTGCCGCGCAAGTCCGATTCCACGCTCGAGTTCGGCGTCGTTCTTCCGGGCATTGGCCGCGAGCGTCTCTTCGGGAATGGGCTCCTTGAGCCAGGGACAGCCTGCGTGATTGCTGAACTCGGCGTCGAGCCAGATGCCCAGCAGGACCTTCATCGGCAGATCGTGCTTGCGAATCAGCTCGAGCGTGGTCCGCGTATTGTCGCCGGAGTCATACAAGCGAATCAGCCGGAAGCCGTGCCGGACCAGGATTTCGAGATCCTCGAGCACCTCGTGATCGCCTGGATTCGCCGCGCCACTGCCGCGATCCGGATGCTGGCCCTGGCGGAACCCCGAATAGCTCACGGCCATCACCTCTCCGGCCAGCAATGCGCCGGGGGCTTGCCTCGTGGCATGGGTCGCAACCGGCAAGGCCGGCTCATCCGCTCGGCTGCAGCCTGCGCTTGCGGCGAGAACGACGAATGCGAGAAGTCGGCCTGGATTCATCGCCTCTCCCCAGGCTGGACAAGGAACGGGCGGCCTCCCATGTCAGCTCTTGACGAGCGCCGTCTCCAGTTCCTCGAGCGAACGGCCCTTTGTTTCCGGAAGAATGCGCATGACGAAGACCAGTCCAATCAACGCCAACAGGCCGTAAATCAGGAACGTCGCGGAATTTCCCAGCGTCTCGAGCTGCCACGGGAAGATGAGCGTCACCAGGAAGGCAATCGCGGAGTTGATCAGGCCGACGAAGGATATGGCCAGGCCACGAACCCGGTTGGGAAACAGCTCGGAAAACAGGACCCACATGACCGGCCCGATCGAAACGGCGAAGCTCGCGACAAAGCCAAGTATGGCGAAGAGAATGAGCACCGGATTCATCGCGATGGCGCTGCTGACGAGCTGCGGCTCGAATTGCCGGTAGACATCCTGGCCGACGGCACGCGAGACGGCCTCGCGGAATCCGGTATCGCTGTCGTACGTCTTGTCGACCAGGGTGGAGAGCTGTTGGTGGTCAATGTTCGCCGGAAGACCCGCGATCGCTTCCCGGTCGAGCGTGTAGGTTGCCGACCCGAATCCGTAGGCGAGCAGCAACATGCTGACGGCGATTCCGGAGAGGCCGAAACCAAGCAGCGGCCGTCGCCCGAAGCGGTCAATGAGCGCCATCGCGACCACGGTGAAGACCAGGTTGACCAGTCCGACGAAGACCGCCTGCATGAACGCCGCGTTGGTCCCGATGCCGGACTGCTCGAAGATCATTGGCGCGTAGAAGAACACCGAGTTGATGCCGGTGATCTGCTGCAATATCCCGACGGAGATGCCGATGGTCATGACCAGCCTCAGCGACGGATGGCCCAGGGCGCGCCAGGAAACCTGGCCAAGTCTTGCCTCCGCCTCGATGCTGTCCTTGACTGCCCGCAGGTCGCGGTCCGCCTGACCGGCATTGCTTACGCGGCTCAGGACCTCGCGCGCCTCGTCGTCGCGCCCGTGCATGGCGAGCCAGCGCGGGCTCTCCGGGACGAATGACAGTGCAAGGAAATACAGGATGGCAGGCAACGTCTCGATGCCGAGCATCCAGCGCCAGTTCCAATCGCCCAGGCGCAGCGTCTCTGCCCATGCGGCCGGCGATTCGCCGAGCGTCAGGATGAGGTAATTGCTGAAAAACGCCGTGGAGATGCCGACGACGATATTGAGCTGGTTGAAGGAGACCAGGCGGCCGCGCGACGCCGGAGGCGCCATCTCGGCGATGTACATCGGCGCGATGATCAGTGCGGCCCCGACCCCGAGGCCGCCGATCATGCGCGCGATCACGAGCGTCACGAACCCGGGGGCGACGGCGGAGGCGATCCCGGACACCGCGAACAGTAACGCCGCAATCTTCAGGACCGGCCGCCGCCCGATGCGGTCGCTCAACGGGCCGGACAACATCATGCCCAGCGTCGCCGTCAGCGCCAGCGAGGAGACCGCCCAGCCCACCTCGATCGGGGTGAGGGCGAACTCGCCTTCGATGAAGCCGACGACGCCGGATATCACGGATGCGTCGAAGCCCATCAGGAAGCCGCCGAGCGCGACGATCAGCGCCGTGGTGGTCATGAACCCCGTCGGTTTTTCCATCGCGCGTCTTCCCTTCCCCGATCAGCCGGCTCAGATGATGCGGAACCCGGTGCGGACGCCGGCCTCGGGCCTGCCACCGACCCAGCGATGAAAAACCGTATCTAACAAGGTTTGACAGCGCTGTCAACATCGGTGACGATGGCCCGCGATGGACCACTACAAGACGGCGCCCGAGGACCGGATACCGTTTCATCTGAAGCTGGTGTACGGACTGGGCGCGTTCGTCAACAACCTGCTCGCCGCGGCGAGCGGCGGGATGATGATCGTCCTGAATCTCGGGCTCGGCATGAATCCCGCGCTGGTCGGTCTCCTGGGCGCCCTGCCGCGACTCTGGGACGCCATCATCGATCCGGTCATGGGCTACGTCTCGGACAATACCCGGACTCGCTGGGGCAGGCGCCGCCCTTACATATTTGCCGGCGCCATCCTGGTTGGAATCACCTTTGCCCTGCTCTGGCAACTGCCGCCCGGCAAGAGCGAATCTTTCTACTTCTGGTATTTCCTGCTCGGCTCGCTGCTCTTCTATCTCGCCTACACCGTCTTCGCGGCACCGTGGGTCGGGCTGGGCTACGAGCTGACACCCGACTACCACGAACGCACTCGGCTGATGGGCGTTCAGAACTTCATCGGCCAGCTTGCGTACGTCATCGCGCCCTGGTTCCTCCTGATCATGCAGAGCGAACGGCTCTTCGACGGCATGGTCGATGGCGCCGCCGGCCTGGCCATCGTGATCGGGATTGTCGTCATCGTCATCGGGATCCTGCCGGCGATCTTTCTGAAGGAGCGTATCAAGGTCGTCACCGCGACTGAAGCACGTGCCCGGGAACATCGGCCTGACGACGGCGCCATGATCAGCAGCGTCGTAGGCTTTTTTCACGGCTTCAAAGTGACGCTGCAGTCCAGACCATTCCTGAATCTGTGTGCAGCGTCGTTTCTCGTGTTCAACGGTTTCATAATGATTGCGTCGTTCCAGTCTTACGTCATCATCTACTACGTCTTCGCCGGCGACATCGTGCGCGGCGCGGAGTACGCTGGATACGCTGGGACGGCGGGCGCCATTTCGACGTTCTGCGTCATCGCGGTCGTCACCTGGCTAGGCACGCACCTTGGAAAGAAACGCACGTTCTACGTGGCAATCGGGGTGTCGATGCTGGGCTATGCGATGAAGTGGGTTTGCTACAACCCCGAGTTGCCCTGGCTGCTGCTGGTGCCGACCCCGTTCCTGGCCTTCGGTCTCGGGGGATTGTTCACGCTCATACCGTCGATGATCGCCGACGTCGTAGACCTGGACGAGCTTCAGACCCACGAGCGCCGGGAGGGCATGTACGGTGCCGTCTTCTGGTGGGTCATCAAACTCGGCATGGCCGCCGCTCTTGCCGCCGGCGGCTTCCTCCTGAACGCGACGGGCTTCGACGTGGCGCTTGAAGGCAATCAGTCGGATCAGGCCATTTTCATGATGCGGCTGTTCGACTCAGTGGTGCCGTTCGTTGCGTCGGGCATCGCGATCTGGGCCATCGCGACGTTCCCGATCACCGAGGAACGGGCGCACGAGGTCCGGCTCGCGCTCGAGGCCAGGCGCGGGGTTGCATGATCGTTGACGCCGGGCGCGAGCCCAGTCTTGCAGTCACCATCATTACCTCCCCCAGGATGTGGCTTGCACAATGGCCGCACCCGTGCCGTACGCTTACTTCTTCTTCCCCGCCTTCTTCGCGACAGCCACCAGCGCGTCCTCCGGCGTGCCCGCGCTGCCGATCGAGAACTTGTCGGCAAACAACGGCTTGGAACTGCCTTCGCGGTACCAGGTGACGATCATCGGGATCTTGGCGAGCCGGAACAGCCCGAGCTGCGGGCAGCGCCGATGCGTCTCCTTGGCCAGCGCCTTGATGCTCGACGTGGACTCCCTGGTGTCGAAGTACAGGTCGAAATTCAGCTGTTCGTACTGCGGCTGCAGGTGCAGGTCGAAAAAAAACCCGCGGATGTCGATCAGCGAGCGCATCTTGGTGCGCAGGCCCTTGTATTTGAACTCCTGGTCGCGGGCAACGACGGCAATGGTGATTGCCGTGCAACCCGCCAGCGCGGCCAACTGCGCGTGCACCGGCGTCCAGCCGCGCGAGCGGCCGCTCAGGTCCGGCGGATCGCCGATGTCGAAGCCCTCCGGCTCGTCGAACATCAGCGACGGCTGGCCGTCGAAGAATGCCTCCACCCGCATCTGCTCGAACGATCGCGTGGTGACTTCCGACACGCCGATGTAATCCGGATACGTCGCGCCTTCTTTCATCGTCTTGCCTCCGCGGGCCGGCGGCCCGTTACCGTGGATCTTGCCACCTGCCGTGCCGCCCGCGTAAGCCCCGACGGTTTCCCCGCTACCCAGGGGCACGGCCTCGGGCGACGATGCGAGCGTCCTCTCGACCTGAAACTCCGCACTCCGTGAGCGCGCTTCCCGAGTCCATCGACCGACCCGCAGTCGCAGACCCCTGCCACTTGCCGAGCAAGGGTCAGGATCCGCTGCAGGTCGTGATGGAAAAAGGCGCCGCGAAACTGCGCGCCGACGGCTACGATGGCGAGGCAAAGATCCTCACGTCGTGCCTGCAGGGGCTGCAGCGGTACGTAGAGAAAGCGAACCAAGGCGGCATCGAACGCGTCCTGGTCTGAAGGGGAGACCGACCGTGGCGACTGGACTACCCGCCCGCACCCGGGCCGATTGCCGCGTGTGCTGGCGACAGGCCTTCACGTT
>Ga0315273_10008281_pt1 | contig 13095 bp, 9 predicted proteins | sample YL17G02_0_MG_FD_205753 | JGI IMG/M metagenome (GOLD analysis project Ga0315273, IMG submission 205753) | Sediment microbial communities from Yellowstone Lake, YNP, Wyoming, USA - YL17G02_0 | ecosystem: Environmental > Aquatic > Freshwater > Lake > Sediment | place: USA: Wyoming | collected...
GCTCGATCTCTCCGACGCCGCGTCGATTGAGGCCGCGGTCAAGACGGCACTCGCCGCGCACGGCGAAATCCACGTGCTCGTCAACAACGCGGGGGTCACGGACGACAACCTCATCCTGCGGATGGGCAGGCAAGCCTGGGACCGCGTCCTCGCGACGAACCTCACCGGAGCGTTCCTTCTGACCCAGGCCGTGATCAAGGGGATGGTCCGCAAGCGTTACGGGCGGATCGTCAACGTGACCTCCGTCGTCGGCCTCATGGGCAACGCGGGCCAGGCCAACTACGCCGCGTCGAAGGCCGGACTGATCGGCCTGACGAAGTCGGTGGCGCGCGAGCTCGCCTCGCGCAACATCACCTGCAATGCGGTCGCCCCGGGGTTCATCGCCACCGCGATGACCGAGAAGATGACCGACGCCGCGCGGGCGGCGCTCATGACGCAGATCCCGCTCGAGCGCCTCGGCGCGCCCGAGGACGTCGCCGCGGCCGCGGCGTTCCTGGCCTCGGACGAGGCCTCCTACATCACCGGCACGGTGGTCAACGTCTCCGGGGGCCTGTACATTTAGGCGTTTTCTCCGGGCTTGCCCCGGGATGGCTTCTAGGAAACAATACGGCGTCTTTTGAGGACCATCGAAGAAGGGGGAGTGGAATGGCCGTCGAAGAAAAAGTGAAGAGCATCATCGTCGAGCAGCTCGGCGTGGACGCCAACGAGGTCACCGCGGAAGCGTCCTTCGTCGATGACCTCGGCGCGGACTCGCTCGACACCGTGGAGCTCGTCATGGCCTTCGAGGAAGCCTTCAACATCGAGATCCCGGACGAGGCTGCCGAGAAGATCCAGAAGGTCAAGGACGCCGTCGAGTACATCGAGAAGAACTCCCCGAAAACCTGACATCCCATGCCCCGCTTATCCTCTCCACGCCGGGTGGCCGTGACGGGGCTGGGCCTCATTTCGCCGCTCGGCATCGGCAACCAGGCCAACTGGGACGCGTTGACGGCAGGGCGGTGCGGCCTCGGCCCCATCACCCGCTTTGACGCCTCCCGGCTCTCCTCGCGCATCGCCGGCGAGGTGAAGGGCTTCGATCCGGCCCTCTACATCGACAAGAAAGAGATCAAGAAGATGGACACCTTCATCCATTACGCGATGGGGGCGGCCCATCTCGCGATGGAGGACTCCGGGGTGCCCGTGACCGACGCGACCCGGGAACGCTTCGCCGTCGTCGTCGGTTCGGGGATCGGCGGGCTGCCGCTCATCGAGGAAACCCAGCGCAAGTACGTCGAGAGCGGAAACAATCCGCGCGTCATCTCGCCGTTTTTCATCACGGGCCTGATCGTCAACGAGGCGGGCGGCAACATCTCGATCAAGTACGGGATGAAGGGCCCCAACCTCGCCACCGTCACCGCGTGCACGACGGGCGCCCATGCGATCGGCGAGGCGTTCCGGATGATCCAGTACGGCGAGGCCGACCATGCCATCGCAGGCGGCACGGAATCCGTCATGACGCCGCTGGCGGTCGGGGGATTTGGCGTGATGAAGGCGTTGTCCTCCCGCAACGACGACCCGCTCCACGCCTCGCGCCCCTGGGACCGGGACCGGGACGGCTTCGTCATTGCCGAGGGGGCGGGACTGGTCATCCTCGAGGAGATGGAACTGGCCAAGAAGCGGGGCGCGCGGATCTATGTGGAGCTCGTTGGTTACGGCATGTCGGGCGACGCTCACCACATCGCCGCTCCGTCCGAGGACGGTGACGGTCCGGCCCGTGTCATGAAGAACTGTCTCGCCGACGCCGGGTTGAACCCCGAACAGATCGACTACATCAACGCCCACGGCACGTCGACGCCTCTCGGCGACAAGGTCGAGACGATCGCCATCAAGCGGGTGTTCGGCGAGCACGCAAAGAAGGTCGCGGTTTCCTCGACGAAGTCGATGACCGGCCATCTGCTCGGCGCGGCCGGCGGGCTCGAGACCGGGATCTGCGCGCTGGCGGTCTACAACGGCGTGCTCCCGCCGACGATCAACTACGACAACCCGGATCCGGAGTGCGATCTCGACTACGTGCCGAACACGGCGCGCCAGAAGCGCGTCGAGTACGTGCTCTCGAACTCCTTCGGCTTCGGCGGCACCAACGGGTGCCTCATCTTGAAGAGGATGGGCTGATCCACGCATGAATTCCCTCGTCTGCATCGCCTACGTTCCCGACACCGAAACCAGGATCCGCATCGGCGGCGACGGCAAGTCGATCGACGAGACCGACGTGAAGTGGATCGTCTCGCCCTACGACGAGTACGGCCTCGAGGAGGCGCTCAGGATCCGGGAGGCGAGGGGCGCCGGCATCGTGACGGTGCTCGCGATCGGGCCAGAGCGGTCGAAGACCGGCCTGCGCGAGTGCCTGGCGCGGGGCGCGGACGAAGCGATCTGGGTGGACGCGACGGGCGTGCCGTACCTCGACGCGCTCGGGACGGCCAAGGCGCTCGCGGCGGCCGCCAGGGGCGGCGCGTACGACTTCATCTGGTTCGGGCAGAAGGGCGTCGGGTACGACGAGTCGCTCGTCGGGCCGATGTTCGCGGAGCTTTTTGGCGTGCCGCACGTCGGCAGCGTGATCCAGCTCGAGCTCGGCGAGGGCAGGGTCACGGTGCATCGCGAGATCGAGGGCGCGCACGAAGTCGTCGAGTGCGCGCTGCCGGCCGTGTTCACCGCCCAGAAGGGCCTGAACGAGCCCCGCTACGCGTCGCTCAAGGGCATCATGGCGGCGAAGAAGAAGCCCATCGTCGAAAAGAAGCTCGCGGAGCTCGGCATCGCGGAGGCGGATCCCGCGCAGGCCAAGACGCGCTGGAGGAAGCTCGAACTGCCGCCCGCGCGGCAGGCCGTGAAGCTCGTGCCGGCCGACGACCCGGCCGCGGCGGGCAAGGAGCTCGCGCGGCTGCTCCGCGAAGAATCGAAGGTCATCTAGGCATGAAATTCCTCGTCTTCATCGAACAGCGCGACGGCAAGATCCGGAAAGCCTCCCTCGAGGCGTTGTCGCTGGCGCGCAAGCTCTCAGGCCTGCCGGTCGCGGCCGTGCTGCCGGGCAAGGGCGTGACCGCCCTCGCGAAGGAGCTCGGAAAGTACGGCGCCGGCACGGTGTACGTCGCCGACCGGGACGACCTCGCGCTCTACAGCAACAAGGGATACGTCGGCGCCCTCGACGCGGCGGCGAAGAAGGCCTCGCCGGACGCCGTCCTGATCGCGGCAACCTCAATGGGAAAGGATGTGGCCCCGCGGTTCGCCGCGCGTCATGACGTCTCGGCGCTGGCCGATGTCATGGACCTGCGCGTCGAGGGTGACCGTCTCGTCGCCTGGCGCCCGGTCTACTCCGGCAAGGCGCGCGTCGAGGTGGACTGCGGCGCGGCGAAGCTCCAGATCGCGACGACCCGGCCCAACGTGTTTGCCGCGGAGGCGGATGTCAGCGCGGGAGAACCCTCCGTCGAGGGGCTCGAGCTCGGTGACATCGCGCCGCGCGCGAAAGTGCTGCGCGTCGAGACCTCCGCGTCCAAGGAGCTCGATGTGTCCGAGGCGGACATCATCGTGTCCGGTGGCCGCGGCATCAAGGGGCCCGAGGGCTGGCCCGTCGTCCGCGAGCTCCAGCAGGCACTCGGCGCGGCACTCGGCGCTTCGCGTGCCGTCGTCGACGCCGGATGGATCGACCACCAGTATCAGGTCGGGCAGACGGGCAAGGTCGTTTCTCCGACGCTGTACGTCGCCTGTGGCATCTCCGGCGCGATCCAGCATCTGGCCGGCATGGGCACGTCCAAGGTCATCGTCGCGATCAACAAGGACCCTGAGGCCCCGATCTTCAAGGTCGCCACCTACGGCGTCGTCGGGGACCTCTTCAAGATCGTTCCGGAGTTCGCGAAAGCGGTTCGGGCGGCGAAGGCGGAATGAGCGGGCGGGACGCTCCGCGTCTCCCTTCGGTCGTCCAGAGCTCTTTGTCCTCCCGCCCTCATCCCGAGCGAAGCGAGGGATCCCGCACTCGACGCGCGACCGAGGCGATCAAGTCCGGGATCCCTCGTCGCTTCGCTCCTCGGAATGACAGCGCCTCGGGTTAAACTCCGACCCGCATGCCGCCGCTTCCGACCGAGCGCCTGATCCTCGGCACCCCCGGCCGCGTCGTCTTCGGGCTTCTGGTCCTCGCCTCCATCGTCGCGTTCGTCTACTCCTGCTCGCGGCGCATCCGGGTGCTCCTCGCCGGCCAGCCGGACAACCGCTTCACGCGCATCCCGGAGCGGATCCGCCGCACGCTCGAATTCGCCTTCGCCCAGAGGCGGATGTTCCGCGACGTCTACGCGGGCACATTCCATATCCTGATCTTCAGCGGCTTCGTCATCCTGACCGTCCGCTCGCTCGAACTCGTCGTCGACGGCCTGATTCCCGGGTTTGTGCTCCTGCCGGGGATGGCCGGGAACCTCTACACCCTGATCAAGGACGTCTTCGAGGTGCTGGTCCTCGTCGGCGTGGCGATGGCGGTCTTGCGCCGCCTGTTCGCGCGGCCCAAGCGCCTCGACCTCTCGATGGACGCCTGGCTCATCCTCTTCCTGATCGCCTACCTGATGGCGACCGACCTCGTCGCCGAGGGAGCGCGCGTGGCCCTGGCTCCGCAGCTGCTTTCGCCCTGGGCCCCTGCGGTCGCTGCCGTCGCGCGGCTGCTCGCGGGGTTGCCGGCGGCGCGGCTCCAGGCGATCTACGACATGGCGTGGTGGACGCACCTCGCCGACCTGCTCGTCTTCGCCAACTACCTGCCGTACTCGAAGCACTTTCACATCATCACGTCCATCCCGAACGTCTTCTTCATGAAGCTCGAGCCGATGGGCAAGCTCGCCACGGTGGACATCGAGAACACCGAGCGGTTTGGGGCTTCGAAGGTCGAGGATTTGACCTGGAAGTCGATGCTCGACGGGTACACCTGCACGGAGTGCGGGCGCTGCCGCGAGGTCTGTCCGACCGCGTTGACGGGAAAGCCGCTCGACCCCAAGGTCTTCATTGGCAACGTGCGCGACGCGGTGTACGAGGCGACGCCCTCCATCCTGGCGGCCGGCTCTGAGCGCGGCGCCGCCGCGAGCGGTCGCAAGGACCTCATCGGCGGTTGGATCTCCGAGGACACCATCTGGGCCTGCACGATGTGCGGCTTCTGCACGACCGCGTGCCCGGTCTTCATCGTGCCCGCGGTCGACAAGATCGCCGAGATGCGGCGGTACCTCGTCCTCGACAAGGCCGAGTTTCCGAAGGAAGTCCAGAACGCCTTTCGCGGCATGGAGACCAATGGCAATCCCTGGAACATCGCCGCCTCGTCGCGCGGCGACTGGGCGAGAGGTCTGCCCGTCACGACGATGGCCGAGGCCGGGGGCAAGGAATTCGAAGTCCTCTTCTGGGTCGGGTGCGCCGGCTCTTACGAGGACCGCGCCAGGCGCGTGTCGAAGTCCCTGGTCGAGATCCTGAACGAGGCCGGCGTGTCCTTTGCGATCCTCGGAAACGAGGAGACGTGCACGGGCGACTCGGCGCGGCGCATGGGCAACGAGTACCTGTTCCAGACGCTCGCGCAGCAGAACGTGGAGACGCTCAACAATTACAAGGTCAAGAAGATCGTCACCAACTGCCCGCACTGCTTCAACTGCGTCGGCAAGGAATACGGCGACTTCGGCGGCAAGTACGAGGTCGTCCATGGCACGCAGCTCGTGGCCGAGCTGATCGCCGCGGGCCGGGTGAAGATGACGACGCCGATTCCGGACACGATCACGTTCCACGACCCCTGTTACCTCGGCCGCTACAACGACGGCTACGACGCGCCGCGCGACATCCTCCGCGCGATCCCGGGCCTGGAACTCAAGGAAATGGAGCGCTCGCGCGAGAAGGGACTCTGCTGCGGCGCGGGCGGCGGCCGCATGTGGATGGAGGAGAAGCTCGGCACGCGCATCAACCAGGCGCGTATGCGCGAGATCGCCGACACAGGCGCGGGCTCCGTCGGCGTCTCGTGCCCCTTCTGCATGGTCATGATCGGCAACGCGAAGGACGAGATCGGCGTCTCGACCCAGCCGTTCGACGTCCTCGAGCTCGCGCGCAAATCGATGGGCCTCGCATCGGCGTGACGAGAGGGCCCTGCCTGCCTCCCTCTCCCGGCGGGAGAGGGGTGAGGGGCGCCCCCTGACCCCGCGCATTCTCGTCCAGCGAATCCTCGAAGCCCTACGCCCGGGCCAGGCGAAGCGGTACCGCGGGCAGCGCGGTGTCGGGCAGGAGTGGGAGCGTCTGGCCGAGAGGCGCCTGAAGGTCGAAGGCTACGCACTGCGGGATCGCAACTTTCGCGCGCGTGCGGGGGAGATCGATCTCATCGCCGAGGAAAAGGGCGTGCTCTGCTTCATCGAGGTCAAGGGCCGCCGCGGCACGGGCTTCGGAGCGCCCGCCGAGGCCGTGACGCCCGAGAAGCAGCGCCGCATCGCGCGGGCCGCCGAGGAGTACCTCGCGGTGAAGCGCCTCGGTTCGCCGCCGTGCCGCTTCGACGTCGTCGCGATCCTGGAATCGCAGAGCGGGACCGAGGTCACGATTCTTCGCGGCGCCTTCGAGCAGCCCGAGGATGGCGGCCGGCGGTGGTGACGCGCAGCGCGCGTGTTAAAATCCACGCTTCTTCGGGGGCTTTTCGTTGAACGATTCCGATCTCCGGTATGCCTTTTCCTGTCCGAACTGCGCGGGCAGCTTCTCCATCACGCTGGCGAAGATCCCGCCCGTGCAGGCGCGCTTCGGCTGTCCCAAGTGCGGCAAGCCGATGGGTTTCCCGTCGCGCGAGGAGGCCCGCGTCTACGTCCTGCTCCAGGCCGGGGCAGGGGCGGCGCCGGAATCCGCGCCGGCCGGCCCGGAAGCGCCCTCCGCGCCGGGCGAGTCGCCCGCCGCCGCCGAGAAGCTCTACCGGATCGAGAAGAAGGGCTTCGAGAACGATGCCTACGACCGGCGCGGCATGCGCAACCTCATCCGGACCAACGGGCTCAACGAGGCCGACTCGATTCGCCACGGCGACGACGCCCCGCGGCGCGCCGTGGAGTTTCCGGAACTGAAGTCCCTATTCGAGCTCCGCAAGAGCGCCCGCGCGTTGCCGCCGCCCGTCTGCCGCAAGCACACGGACCAGATCGCGTACTACACCTGCAGGGACACGGGGCGCCCCCTGTGCGAGAGCTGTGCCTCGGAAAAGAAGTTTGGAGGCACGTCCGTGAGGGTCTGCGAGCACTGCGGAGGCACGGTCAGCGAGGTCCCCGTAGAGTCTTGACCCCCCGGCCCTCCTCCGCTATTCTTCGCCTCCCCGAGCGGGAATAGCTCAGCGGTAGAGCGCCACCTTGCCAAGGTGGAAGTCGCGGGTTCGATCCCCGTTTCCCGCTCCAACATCTCCCGAAAATTCGCCGCACGGATTGCGTACGAGAAAAGCCGAGTGGCCGCGGCGCTCAGGAAGCTCGTGGACGATTACCGGGCGCGATGCATGTGGTTTCTGCGCGAGGACCGCTCAGATGAGGCGGCGGAGCAGCTTCAGGGCCGGAGCCGCGCGGATGCCTTCGGGGCTGACGAAGTCCTTCTTCCCGGTGGCCGAGAGCTGCCACGCCTCCGCCTCCGGGAATCGTGCCTTCAGGTAGCGCAGGCTCCGGTCGACCTCCGCGTCCGCCCACTTGCATTCGACCAGCAGCCTCGGCACTGTGTACTGTGTTTTTCGCCTGGGGTCAAAATAACAAGCGAGTGTTTTTGCCTACGGGTGAGGTTCGTAGACTGCGCCCCTTGCCCTGCTGCTGGCCCGGGCCGACGCCGATCATCCGACCGGTCGGGAGCTCAAGCCAACCGGGGAAGTCGTGAGGCCGACGCTTCCGCGAGCCGCGGGGACTCAGTGGAACAACTTGCCGTTGTCCGCGTCGCCCAGCATGGCCTTGCGCACCAGCTTGACGGGCGCGTCTCCGTAGCTCAGAAAAGCTTCGTGGAAGTCTCGCAGTGAGCTTTCCGGGTGGACGGCGAGCCAGTCGTCGCGCAGCTTGACGATCATCAGCTTGCCGAGGGAATAGAACAGGTAGCCCGGGTCGAAGGTGCCGCGCACGGCTTCCTGGCGGGCGCTCTGGGGATCGCTGAAGGCCTTCTCCAGGAACAACCGCTCCGACTCCTTTATGGTCATCCCGCCGGTGTGAAGGCCGATCGAGGCGAGGATGCGGACGTTGCCCAGCAGCGCATTCTGCAGCTGGCCGATCGCCATCTCGGGATCGTCGTCCAGCGCTTCGTGGAGCATCATCTCTTCGCTGTAGCAGGACCAGCCTTCCGTGTACGCATAGCTGTAGGTGAATACGGAAAGCGGATTTCCGGAGGCGTTCGAGCGCGCCGTCTCCAGGATGTGCCCCGTCCAGACGCAGTGCGTGGTGGTCGTCATGAGATCGGCTTCGGACTGAACGTACTGGCGTTGCTCTTCCACCGGCCACTTCGGGTCGGGCGGGGAGATGTAATACATCGACGGCATGTCCCGCTCGCGGGGTCCGGGGACGGAAATGTAGGCCGTCGCGGAGCGTTGATGCGGAGGCGCCTCCGCGACGATGACGACGAGGTCGGCGGGGATCGAGACGATCTTACGGTCCAGGACGAGCTTCTTCAATTGATCGACCTGCCGGGTCGCCGCCGCGACCGGTCCCTCCGACGGCTTGCGCGCCGCGACCTTTGCCCTGCATTCGGTCAGGCTCGACCCCGGCGCAAACGCCGCGCAGGCGCGCTCGAGCGACTTCCGGTTGCGTTCGAGGTCCCGCTCGGCGAGCGATTTCAGCTCGGCGACCGGCGTGTCGATGCGCTCGAGGGCCCGGAGCATCTCGGTATACCTCTTCGGACCGAGCGCGAACTCCTCGTTTCGCGGCGACGCCTTGATCCACTGCGCGAGGTCCTTCAGCGCGGCGGCGGCCCGGTCGTTGGCCTTCTTCATCGCGGTCTGCCGGGCGGGATCCTTCACCGGCGCGAACACGGCGTCGGGGGCGGTGGTCACGAAGGTCGCCAGGCCGGACACGTAGGCCTCGAATCCCTCGGCGTGGCCGGAGGGCATCGGCTTCATGGTGCGGCGCATGGCGGCCAGGACTGCGGGCAGGGCCTCCACGTGCCGGGTGTACGCATCCATGCGCGCGGTCAAGGGAGCGTATTGCCGGGAAAGGTACAGGTTCGGATCGAGCGCGAGGTAGTCGAACCAGCAGTTGTTCTCGAGCACCCGGAGCGTTTGAATGTGGAAGAGCTGCGTGTCGATCTCGACCGCGAGGTAGTCGCGATACAGCCGCTCCTTCTTGCCGAGCCGGTCGGCGTCGATCGCGGCCGTCCGCTGGCGCATCTTCTCGAGCCAGGCGACTCTGGCCTGGATCGCCTCGGGGCTGAAGTCCGGAAGCCGGCCGTCGTATTCGTGCAAGCCGGCGTTCACCGCGGCGGTGGGGGCGAGGTCGTAATAGCCTCGCGTGAAGTCGCGCAGCAGTTCGGCGAGATCCTGGTCCGCATTCCGCGATGCCGTGGATTCACGGCGCTGCGCCTCCTGCCGGCAGGCGGCCAGGCCGACGAACACGGCACAGACCGTTGCGATGACGAAAGCGCCCCTTCGAGGCGGCATCGTGGGGAACTTCTAGCGCCCCGTCGCCGACGGAGCGCTCCGGTACGCGGCCCGCGAGTGCCTGGAGAAGAATTCCCAGATGACCTCGTTCACGAGATCGCCCTTGCCGGCCCTCGGCCAATCGTGTTCCCCGGCCCACGTGCAGTTGACGACTTCGGCCCCGGTCGCGCAGTTGTCGCGCTGGGTACAGGAGAGAGAAAGCGCCCCGTCCAGGGAGGTGGCGTAGGGCGTGGCCTGTCGATCGCAGTTCTGGGACCCCGGGCCGGCCCACTTGTTGATGACATCCTCGGCCGACGTGTAGAAGTAGCCGTCCGAGCTGACTCCGCCCTTCTCGTTGACGTAGTCATCCCTGCTCCCGTAGATGTTCAGGATCGACATCGGCGTCTCCGGAGCGCAGTTGAAGCCGCGGGCGAGCGTGCCTGACACCGGCGCGATCGCCGCGAAGCGATCCGGCATCGCGCAGCCCAGACGCTGGACGAACATGCCGCCGTTGCTCATGCCCGTGGCGTAGGTGCGGTCGAGGTCGACGCAGACCGTGGCGTCGAGCCGGTCCAGCATCTGGTCGATGAAGGCGAGGTCGTCGTGGCAGCTCGCCCAGACGCAGGGTCGGGGCTCGCCGCACTCGGGAGGAAACGGGTACTTGTCGGCGGTGTCCGAGCAGATCGGCCCCTCCGGGCCCTTCGAGACGCTGCCGGCCAGGTCGTTCCAGGAGTTGACGCTCTTGCCATCCGCGAGAAACCCGGTGCTGGAGGGGTAGACCACGGCATAGCCATGCCGGTCCGCGTTGCCGCTCAAGCCCGTGTAGATCTCCTCGGACGCCCCGTCGCCCCCGTAGCCGTGGACGTCCACGACGAGGCGGACGGGCCGGCGCGCGTCGTAGCCCGGCGGCAGGTGCAGGACGTATTCCCGGTCCAGGCCGCCGACGCGCATCGCGAATTTCGCGCTCCGGCCCGGCGTCACGGGGGAGGGCGTGCCGCAGCCCGCGCTGGCGCGCGCCGGAGGGCGTTGCCCGTCGATCCCCTGAAGGCGAAACGCAAAGCGGTACTCGGCGCCCGTCAGCTGGTACTCGGGATGCACGCGCGGGCTCCAGCTGTCGTCGCCCCCGAGGCCCATCTGCGCGAGGTCGAGGCTCAAGGTGATCCGGCCGTCGCGGTCGATTTGCTGGCTCGCTCTGGCCGCCTGCAAGGCCGCGTCCGCGTAGTCGTGGGCGGTGAAGTTCAGGGTCGGCTCGCCGGTGACGCGCAGGCCCCGGCCGGTGCCGTCGGTGAGCGTCAGCCAGCGCACGTCGGCGTGGTTCCCGTTTTCCTGCGCCATGACGTAGGGAAAGTGGAGCGCGGCGACGTCGGCGCGGTGCACACCGAGGCGCGCGCCGTCTTTGCGGTCCGCATAGCTCTCCTGCGGGCCGGGGCCGTACCACGCGGCGGCGGTGAGATCGCCGGGCAGCTGGAGCTGGAAGCCGACGCGCGGCAGCGGCGGCAGCTCGCCGTCGCGGCGGAAAGTGGCCGCGACGCGGATCTCGCCGTCGCCGCGGACCTCGTACTCCGTCGTGACGAGCAGCGAGCCCTTCTTGGTATGCATTCGGGTTTCCACCGTGACCCGCGCGCGGCCCGCGTCGAGCCTCTCGACGGCCACGGTCCCGGGCCGCAGCACGGCCCGGTCGAGCCCGGCTTCACGCCAGCGTTCGGCGAAACTCGCCGCCCCTCCTCCTTCGTCGTTGTCCGTCGGGACCCGCCAGAGGTGCGGGGCAATCGGGCGGGCCAGCAACTCGCGGCCCTTCCAGAGGTACGACGCGAGGCCTCCCGCCGTGCCGTCGATCGTGGCCGCGAACCCGGGGCCCGACAACTCGACCTGCTGGCCGGAAGACTTCATGGCGAGGCGTGGCAGGCTGGCCGGGGCCGCGGACGCGGCCGCAGCGCCCGCCGGCAGGACGAGCTGCTCCCATGCCACTTCGTGGCCGCGCGGGGCCCAGGGCCGGTTCTCCCGCAGCCTCAGGCTGATCTCCACCACGCGCTCCGTCCCTTTCGGGGGCCGGGTCGCGAAGGGCAGGACCACTTCGCGCGCGCTCCCCGGCGCCACGCCGGTCACCGCGTCGAGGGCGCCCGAATCCACGACCATCCCGTCCTCGAGGACCCGCCAGTCGAGCGTGAGGTGGTCGAGGCTCAGGAAATCGTACGCATTGCGCAGCCGGATCTTCCCGGCCGACAAATCGACGGCCTCGATCTTGACCGGCTGGAGCACCTTCTTCGCCTCGAGGATCTCGGGCTGCGGCGTGCGGTCCGCGTTCACCAGGCCGTCGTTGGCGTTGGCGCCGTCGCTCGTGTTGACCCAGTTCCAGCGCGGCTTCCCGTCTGGGCCGGGCTCGCGCAGCGCCTGATCCACCCAGTCCCAGATGAAGCCGCCCTGGAGGCGAGGGTAGGCCTCGTAGAGGTTCCAGTAGTCCTTGAAATTGCCGAGGCTGTTGCCCATCGAGTGGGAGTATTCGCAGATGATGACGGGCCGCGTCGGGTCGCGCTTCATGAGGTCGAGAATGGCGTCGGTCGTCGGATACATCGTCGAGATGATGTCGTAGCTCGACAGGCCATGGATGTACGCGGGGTTGCGGCTCTCGTAGTGGATCGGCCGCGTCGGATCGATCGACTTGATCGCGGCGTACATCGCGTCGAAGTTCTTGCCCAGGCCGGTCTCGTTGCCGAGCGACCAGATCACGACGGAGGGGTGGTTCTTGTCGCGCTCGGCCATGGCGACGCCGCGGGCCACGAAGGCCGCCGTCCAGGCCGGGTCCTCGCCCAGGTAGATTCCCTTCTCCCACAGCTCGTGGCTCTCGATGTTCGCCTCGTCGATGAGGTAGAGCCCGTACTCGTCGGACAGCTCGAGCCAGCGCGTGTCGTTCGGGTAGTGCGAGGTGCGCACGGCGTTGAAGTTGTGCTGCTTGAGCAGCTGAATGTCCTCGATCATTCGCTCGCGCGAGACGACCCGGCCGTGGTCGGGGTCGAACTCGTGCCGGTTGACGCCCTTGAATTTGACGGCCACGCCGTTGACGAGGAGCTGCCCGTTTGCGATCTCGACCTTGCGGAAGCCGACGCGCGTGGCGACGGTTTCCAGCACGCCTCCTGCCGCGTCGCGGTGCTCGAGCACGAGTGTGTAGAGGTTCGGAATCTCGGCCGACCAGAGCCGCGGCGCGCTGACGGCAACCGATGCCTCGAGGGCCGATTCCTGCCCGGCCGCGATCGCGCCCTTGCCCGCGAGGGAGGTCGAGAACACCTCTTTCCCGTCGGCCGCGAGCAGCGTGGCCGTCACGGCGTGCCCGGCCGCGGGCGACGACGACCGGTTCTCGAGGGCGACCCGCAGGTCGAGCCGCCCATCGCGGTACGACCCGTCGAGATCCGTCCGCACCCGGAAGTCGCGCAGGCGCACGGCGGGCTGCGCGAGCAGGAAGACGTCGCGGAAGATCCCGGCGAAACGCCAGTAGTCCTGGTCCTCGAGGT
>Ga0315273_10008282_pt1 | contig 13093 bp, 12 predicted proteins | sample YL17G02_0_MG_FD_205753 | JGI IMG/M metagenome (GOLD analysis project Ga0315273, IMG submission 205753) | Sediment microbial communities from Yellowstone Lake, YNP, Wyoming, USA - YL17G02_0 | ecosystem: Environmental > Aquatic > Freshwater > Lake > Sediment | place: USA: Wyoming | collected...
CGTCTTTCCCGAGTACCGTCCCCACCTGTCGTTCCTCGACGTCAAGATGGCCGGCCTGGATGGGCTCGATACGCTCACGCGGCTGCGGGAGCTCGACCCCCACGCCCTCGTGATCATGATCTCGGGTCATGGCACCTTGCAGACGGCGGTCGAGGCCACCCGTCGCGGCGCATTCGACTTCCTGGAGAAGCCGCTCGACACCGACCGGCTGCTGGTCACTGTCCGCAATGCCCTGCGCCACGCCGACCTCACCGGTGAGAACCAGCGGCTCAAGCAGGTGGTTGGCAGCCGCCATACCATGATCGGCACATCGCCGGCGCTGGCCGGCGTGCGCGACCTGATCGCCAAGGTGGGACCCACCAACGCCCGCGTGCTGATCACCGGTGACAACGGTGCCGGCAAGGAGCTGGTGGCCCGGGCACTGCACGAGGGTTCGTCACGCCGGGCGAAGGCCTTCATCGAGCTCAACTGTGCCGCGATCCCATCCGAGCTGATCGAGAGCGAATTATTCGGTCATATGCGCGGGTCGTTCACCGGCGCGGTCACCGACCGGGCCGGCAAGTTCGAGCAGGCCGATGGGGGCACGCTCTTTCTCGATGAAGTAGGCGACCTGTCGCTCGCGGCCCAGGCCAAGCTGCTCCGGGTGCTGCAGGAGGGCGTGGTCACGCGCATCGGCGGCGCCAAGTCCGTGAGCGTCGACGTGCGGGTCCTCTCCGCGACGAACAAGGACCTGCGCGAGGAGATTCTCGACAACCGTTTCCGTGAGGACCTCCTCTACCGGCTGAATGTGGTGGAGATCCACGTGCCGCCGCTGCGGGAGCGCATCGACGACATTCCCCTCCTCGTGGCGCACTTCGCCGACCAGATCGCGGCCACCGCGGGGGTGCCGCTGCGCAAGTTCGGCGAGGACGCGGTGGCACGCCTGCAGCAGCGGGCGTGGCCCGGGAACGTGCGCGAGCTCCGGAATGGGGTAGAGCGACTGATGATCCTCTCCGCGGGCAAGATGGTGACCGGCCCCGACGTCGAGCGACTCCTGCCGGTGGTGGACGCGGGCGTGCCCGGCGAAGCGCTGGCGGCGGCGCCCCACACCTTCGAGACGTTCAAGCAGGATGCCGAAAAGAACTTCCTGCTGCAGAAGCTCCGCGAGCACGACTGGAATGTCTCCGAGACGGCGCGATCGCTCCGGATGCCCCGTTCCAACCTGTACAAGAAGATCGAGCGCTACGGACTGCGGAGGGAATCGGCATGACGGGACCACGCGACTGGGACAAGGACCTCGCGGCTGTCGACAAGGCGATCGAGAGCTGGAAGGCAACGACGCCCGGCACCAGCCCGTCCGCGGCCAAGCCGACACCGGTCATCGTCGCGGCCGCAGCGGAACCGCGGAAGGGCGCGATGTCCACCTGGCTCCGCGTCCTGTTGGTCCTGGCCTTCGCGATGGCCGTCCCCTTCTGGCCCTATCCGCGCGCATGCGGGGTGAACCTCATCCTCTACATGGGGGTGGTGTCGCTCCTCGTGGTAGCCGGTCTCTGGGGCGCGGCCTCCAGTTGGGGGCGCCGCCTCGGCAATGCCCATGTTCTCTCGCTCCTCACCGTCGTGTGGGGGCTGGTACTCATCGCCGCGGAAGTGCTGCCCCGAGTCGGTTACGCCGCGCACCAGGCACGCTGGATGTGCCCCTGAACTCCTCACCTTGTCCAAGCGTCACCTCACCTCACACCAGAGCTCATGGCCAAGACCTTTCGCAACTTCATCGCCGGCAAGTGGGTCGCACCCTCGACCGGCGAATATTTCGAGAACCGCAACCCCGCTGATACCCGCGACCTGATCGGGCGGTTTCCCGACTCGGGCGCCGCCGACATCGAGGCGGCGGTGCAGTCCGCCGAGCGCGGGTTCCGCCTCTGGTCGCGTACTCCGGCTCCGGCGCGCGGTGATGTGCTCCGCCGTGTTGGTGACCTTCTGGTGGCACGCAAGGAAGAAGTTGCGAACGCGATGACCCGGGAGATGGGCAAGGTGCTCGCGGAGACCCGTGGCGACGTCCAGGAGGGCATCGATACCGCGTTTTATGCCGCCACCGAGGGGCGCCGGCTGTTCGGGCACACGGTGCCGAGCGAGCTCCCCAGCAAGTGGGCGATGAGCTATCGCCGGCCGATCGGGGTGTGCGGGCTCATCACGCCGTTCAACTTCCCGCTGGCGATCCCCACGTGGAAGGCATTCCCGGCGCTGCTGTGCGGCAACGCGGTGATCATCAAGCCGTCCGAGGACGTGCCGCACACGGTCGCCCTGCTGGTGGAAATCCTGCTTGAGGCGGGGTTGCCACCTGAAGTGATCCAGCTGGTGCACGGGCGCGGCGAGACGGTTGGCAAGGCGCTGGTGGAGCATCCGGCGGTCGGGGTGATCTCCTTCACCGGTTCCACCGAGACCGGCGCCGCCATCGGGCAAACCTGTGGCCGCATGCACAAGCGCCTGTCCCTCGAGATGGGCGGCAAGAATGCGATGATCGTGATGGACGACGCCAACCTTGATCTGGCGCTCGAGGGCATTCTCTGGGGGGCGTTTGGCACCACTGGCCAGCGCTGTACCGCGACGAGCCGGCTGCTGCTGCACCGGAAAGTCCACGATCGCTTCGTGCGCCGCCTCGCCGATGCTGCGGGCAAGCTGCGCCTGGGCGATGGACGGAAGGCGGGCACCGATGTGGGTCCGCTGATCCACGAGGCCTCACGGCAGAAAGTGGAGCGCTACGTGGAGATCGGGCGGGACCAGGGCGCGGAACTTGTAACGGGTGGTCGTCGCCCCACTGGCGCGAAGTATGCTCGGGGGTACTTCTACCAGCCGACCATCTTTGCCAACGTGAAAGCGGGAAGCCGGCTCGAGCAGGAGGAGATCTTCGGGCCGGTCCTGAGCGTGGTGCGGTTCAGCACGTTCGACGAGGCGATGCGCATCAACAACGGGGTGCGATACGGCCTGTCGAGCAGCCTCTACACCCAGGACGTCAACCTCGCGTACCGGGCGATGGTCGAGCTCGACAACGGCATCACCTACGTCAATGCGCCCACCATCGGCGCCGAGGCGCACATGCCGTTCGGCGGGGTGAAGCAGACCGGAAATGGGCACCGTGAGGGCGGCTGGGAAGTGTACGAGTTCTATTCCGAAACGAAGGTGTGCTACGTGGATTACTCGGGCCGGCTGCAGCGCGCCCAGATCGACAACTACGACGTCTGAATTTCACGCGTGTGCCCGTTGCGCTGCCCGAGAGGCACGGGTAAGGTTCGACCGCAACGCTGTCCGTTGTCTCAACGAGGGTGAGCCGCATGCGCCCCATCCAGGTCCGGTCCGGCAAGCGCACTTCTCCTGCTGCAGATGAGGGTTCGCTCGACCTCTACCTGAGGGAGATCAGCCGATACCCGCTGATTCCGCAGACGGAAGAGGTCCGGCTGGCCCAGGGCATCCGCGTGGGAGATGCCGAGTGTCTGGACAAGCTTGTCCGGAGCAACTTGCGGTTTGTCGTGTCGGTGGCCAAGAAATACCAGAATCAGGGCGTCTCTCTCTCCGACCTGATCAACGAGGGCAACCTCGGCCTCATCCGCGCGGCCCACAAGTTTGACGAGACGAAGGGGATCAAGTTCATCTCCTACGCCGTGTGGTGGATCCGCCAGGCGATCCTCCAGGCGCTGGCGGAGCAGAGCCGGATCGTGCGCGTGCCACTCAATCGGGCCGGGACGCTGCATCGCATTGGCAGGCGATCATCAATGCTCCTGCAGGAACTCGGGCGCGAGCCGACGCCGTCGGAGATCGCGGAGGGCATGGACATCACCCTCGAGGAAGTGCAGAAGACGCTCAGCATCTCCCAGACGCACCTGTCCCTCGACGCGCCGATGACGCCCGGCGAGGACAATCGGCTCCTCGACTACCTCCCCGACACACAGAACTCCGGCTCCGACAGCGACACCTTCGAGCATGCCCTCGCCGAATCGATCGAGGAAGTCCTCTCCACGCTCAAGGAGCGGGAAACCAAGATCCTCCGCCTCTATTTCGGGCTGGACGGCCCCGAGCCGATGACCCTCGAGGAGATCGGCAGCCTGCTCGGCATCACCCGCGAGCGCGTGCGGCAGATCAAGGAAAAGGCGCTCAGCCGGCTGCGGCACGTCAGCCGGGCCCGCGCGCTGGAGACCTTCCTAGGGTAAGCGCAGTATCCGTCCCACCTGCTCCCACTCGATCAGGAATGCATCGTGCCCGTAGGGGGATGAGATCTCCTCGTACCGCGCGTCGACTTTCGCTGCCCGGAAGGCGCTGACCCACGCGCGCACCTCTTCGGGGTAGTAGAGGATGTCGGTGTCGATCCCGACGCCCACGACCTCGCCGACGCGCTCGCGCGTGCGGGCCGCCGCGACGGCGAGATCCCCGATGTCATGGGCGTCCATCGCGCCCATGAGGGCCACGTAGCTGCGCGCGTCGAAGCGCTCCACCAGCTTCTCGCCCTGGCGCCGCAGGTAGTGCTCGACATCATATCGCGCACGGTTGCGGGTGGACGCGCGTCCGAACCGCTCGTCGAACTCCAGGGCCGAGCGATAGGTGATCATCGCGATGGCACGGGCCGCCGCGAGGCCATCCACCGGGCCGGCGCCCGGCGCGTAATGTCCGCCCTGCCAGCGGTTGTCGGCCTCGATGGCCATGCGCTGCGCGGCATTCCACGCTATCGCCTGGGCGCTGGTGGCTGCCGGGGCCGCAAACACGACCAGCCGGTCCACCGGCACCGGCGACACGGTTCCCCACGCGAGCGCCACCATGCCCCCGAGCGATCCGCCGGTGACCAGCGACAGCCGGTCGATGCCGAGGTGTTCCAGGAGTGGCGCGTGGGCTCGCGCCATGTCTTCCGGCGTGAGGGAGGGGAAGGGCGTGCCGTTGGTGTCTGCCGGGCCGGTGGAGCCATAGCAGCTGCCGGGCAGGTTGGCCGCGATGACCGCGTGACGGCTGGTGTCGAGCGGAGCGCCGGGGCCGAGCAGCGGCCCCCACCAGGCATCGACATCAGGCCCGCCGGTGAGGGCGTGGAAAACCAGGATCCAGCCGTTCCGCGCCGCGGCGGCGGTGTCCCCGAAGACGCGATAGCCCAGCCACGCGTCGCGCAGCACCTCGCCACGCGAGGTGTGGAAATCGCCCAGCCCGAGCCGCCCTCCGGTGGCGGCGAGCGGCTGGCTGGGTTGGGTCACGGGGTGACGATCGCGACCCGCCGCGCCGGCGGCAGGGGCAGCTCGCCCAGGGTGAAGCCGGCGGCGTGGCCGGCGTTGGCAACAATGAGTTCATCGGTGACTGGCATGAAATCCTCCTAGGCCGACGCGGACGCGGTCGCCGCGCGGGCGGCCGGGCGTGCCGCCTCCCCGCCCAGCGCCTGGTCCAGGTCGGCGATCAGGTCGTTCACGTTCTCGAGGCCGACGGAGAGGCGCACCAGCTCCGGCGTGACGCCGGTGGCCTTCTGCTGCTCGGGAGTGAGCTGCTCGTGGGTGGTGGACGCCGGGTGGATGATGAGCGACTTGGCATCGCCCACGTTGGCCAGCAGCGAGAACAGCTTCACCCGGTCGATGAGCGCCTTGGCGGCGGGCGTTCCGCCCCTCACGCCGAAGGTGAGGACGCCGCCAAAGCCGCCCTGGAGGTACTTCTTCGCGTTTCGGTGCTCCGGATGGGTGTCGAGGCCGGGGTATGACACCCACGCGACCCGCTTGTCCTGCTGCAGCCAGGTGGCGACGGCCAGCGCATTCTCCGAATGCCGCTGGATGCGCAGCGGAAGGGTCTCGAGGCCCTGCAGGAACAGGAAGGCGTTCCACGGCGAGAGCGCCGGTCCGAGGTCGCGAAGCAACTGGACCCGGAGTTTGAGGATGAAGGCGAGGTTGCCGAACGCCTCGGTGTAGATGAGCCCGTGATACGAGGGGTCGGGTGAGCTGAACTCGGGGAAACGCTTGCGCGCCGCCGGGCTGCTCCAGTCGAACTTGCCGGCATCGACCACGACACCGCCGATGGCCGTGCCATGACCGCCGATCCACTTGGTCGCCGAGTGTACCACGATATCCGCGCCGTACTGGATCGGGCGGGCCAGCGTGGCGGCGCCAAAGGTGTTGTCCACGACCAGTGGAATGCCCGCGGCATGGGCGATGTCGGCGAGGGCCTCGAAGTTCGGCACGTCGAGCCGGGGATTGCCGATCGTCTCCACGTAGAGCAGCCGGGTGCCATCATCGATCGCGGCGCGCACCGACTCGAGGTTGTGAATGTCGACGAACTTCGTCTTGATGCCCCACTTGGGCAGGGTGTACTCGAACAGGTTGTAGGTGCCGCCGTACAGCGTCTGGGAGGAGACGAGGTTGTCGCCGGCCCGCGTCAGGTTGAGGACGGTGAGTGTCTCCGCCGCCTGGCCGCTCGCGACCGCGAGCGCTGCGATGCCGCCCTCGAGCTCGGCGACGCGCTTCTCGAAGACGTCGTTGGTCGGGTTCATGATCCGGGTGTAGATATTCCCGAATTCCCGGAGGCCGAAGAGGTTGGCGGCGTGCTCGGTGTTGTTGAACACGTAGCTGGTGGTGGCATAGATCGGCACGGCGCGTGCGTTGGTGGTGGGATCGACCACCTGGCCGGCGTGAATGGCGAGCGTTTCCGGATGGTACGGCATGACAACCTCCTCGAGATGCGTTCTGGTGACGGAATAGCAAGAGGGCCCGGTCCACTTGAGTGGACCGGGCCCGGGCTGTCTTGAAGCGGCGACCTAGGGTCGGCGGCACTCCATCGCATGCGCCATGACGTCCGTCCACTCGCTTGCCGAGTGACAGGTACACATCTGGAGGCACATGCAAATTCGCTGCATGACTCAGGCTACCAGCGAGCCGGTGGGTCTGTCAATGGGGTGGATAAATATTCATCCGGTCCGGGCCGGCCCCGCTGCCGGCGGCGGTCGCCGCCAGACGGCGCGCCGGTTTCGCGCAGAGCGGCCCCGCGCTTAGACTTACGCATCACCCTTCAACCTGACCCATGGCCACTATCAGCTCTTTCGACATCTCGACCGGCGCGGACCTCCAGGAAGTGGACAACGCCGTCAACCAGACGGTGAAGGAGATCACCCAGCGCTACGACTTCAAGGGCACGAACTGCACCGTCGAGTTCGACCGGGACAAGGCCGAGATCCGGCTGGCGGCGGACGACCAGTTCCGCATGGACGCGCTGGTGGACGTCCTGCAGACCAAGATGATCAAGCGCGGCGTGCCGGTGAAGAACCTCAAGGTGGGCGACATCGTGGCCGGCAGCGGCGAGTCGGTGCGGCGCACCGTGACGCTGACCCAGGCGATTGCGCAGGATATCGCGAAGAAGATCACGAAGGCCATCAAGGACCAGGGCTTCAAGAAGGTGCAGGCGAGCATCCAGGGCGACGAGGTGCGGGTCTCGAGCCCGTCGCGCGACGAGCTCCAACTGGTGATGGTGTTCCTGCGCGGTGAGGACTTCGAGATCGAGCTCAAGTTTGGCAATTACCGCGGCTGAGCGGCGGGCGGTCGCCGCGGGGCTGCTGCTGGCCGCGGCGGCGTGCATCCGCAGCGAGGTCTCGGTGCCGGTGGGTCCGCCGGGCGACGGGTCCGCCGGGGTGGAGCCGGCACTTCGCATCGGGTTGGTGGCTGGCGCCACGTCGCTGGATGTCGGCGGAACCACGGGCCTCACCGTGAGCGGCCCCGATGGGGCGCTCGCGGCTCGCATCGCCGGGGGGATCGTGGCGAAGGTGGCGCCACGGCCGGGCAAGGTGCTGGTGAGTGGTGCCGGACCGGGCTCCCGGGCCGAAGCGACGACGCTCATCCTGCGGGCGGAACCGGGCGGATACGTGCGCGTGAATGGCCGCAGCTATCGTGGGGATGTCGTGCTCCTGCGTGGCCGCACCGGGGTCACGGCGATCAACCGTCTCGGCATCGAGGAGTACCTGGCCGGCGTCGTGAGCGCGGAGTCGGGTATCAAGGATCCGGGGGATGTGGAGGCGCTCCGGGCGCAGACGATCGTCGCGCGGACCTACGCGCTCAGGAACGTCGGGCGGCGCGAGGCCGAAGGCTTCGATCTCTACGCCGGCGTCGACGACCAGGTGTATGGCGGTGTGGGGGCGGAGACGGCGCTGGGCCGGGACGCGGTGGTGCAGACCCGCGGCCAGGTGGTCACGTACCAGGGCGAGCTGATCGATGCGTTCTATTCTTCGACCTGCGGCGGGCGCACGGCACTTGGGACCGAGATCTTCCGCGGCGCCAACCGGCCCTACCTCCGATCGATCGATGACGCGCCCCGCGGCGGTGCGGCGTACTGCAGCATCTCGCCGCGCTTCACGTGGCGCGAGGAGTGGAGCGGTGAGGTGCTGCGCGCCACGCTCAGGAAGACGCTGCCCGTCGTCGCCCGGGTCCCGGCGGGTGAGGCCGACGGACTCCGGAACCTTGCCGTGCACGGCCGGACCACGTCGGGCCGGGTGGCGACGCTGGACATCATGCTGCGCCAGCGCACTGTGGCCGTGGACGGGCCCCAGGTGCGCATGGTGCTAAGACTCCCTGATGGACAGCTGCTCCGCAGCACGCTGTTCACCATGAACACCCGGACCCAGGGTGGAAAGGTGAGTGGCATTGCCCTTGATGGCCATGGATCGGGTCACGGGGTGGGGCTGTGCCAGTGGGGGGCCATCGGGCGGGCTCGCGCTGGCCAGCAGGCGCCGGATATCATCGCCGCATACTACGCGGGAACCACGATCGTCCGGCGCTATTGAGCACCGGGCGAGCCAGCAGGGGGTAACGTCATGAGCGATCCGCTTCGGCTCGCCATCATCGGCGCGGGCGCGGTGACACAGGTGGCACACCTGCCGGTGCTCAAGCGCACCAAGGGCGTGGAGGTCGTGGCGCTCGCCGATCCCGACCGTCTCAAGGCGCGGGCCCTGGCCGACCGGTTCGGCATTCCCGACGCGTTCGAAGGGATCGAGCAGGTGCTCGACTACGAGTCGCTCGATGCCCTGGTCATCTGCTCGCCGACGCACCTGCACGAGGGTCACATCCTGGCGGCGCTCGCCGCCAACCTGCACGTCTTCGTCGAGCGGCCGCTCGCGATGAACGCGGCGTCGGCACAGCGGATCGTCAAGGCGGCGGAGAAGAAGAACAAGGTCGTCATGGTGGACATGAACCACCGTTACCGCACCGACGCGCAGCTCGTCCGGAGCTTTGTGCAGAGCGGCGAGCTGGGCCAGGTGGACAGTGTGCGGGGCAGCTGGCATGTCTTCCGTCCGAGCCGGCAGCAGGCGCCCTGGCGCCAGCGTCGCGATCAGTCGGGCGGCGGCGCGCTCCTTGATCTTGGCCTCGCGATGTTCGACCTGGGACTGTGGCTGGCGGGCAACCCGACCCCGGTGCGGGTCAGCGCCACCTGGGAGAAGCCGTCCCGGGACCGCGGGGTCGAGCGATCGGGATCCGCCTTCGTGGTGTGCGAGAATGGCGCGTCGATCTTCTTCGACGTCACCTGGCACCACCTGGGTGAAGGTGAGCGCTTTGGCATGGGACTGCGGGCGGAGAGCGGTGCCGCATCGATCAATCCGCTGACGGTCTGGAAGGAACTGCACGGGGTGGCGACGGACGTATCGCCCCGGACGTCGGCCACGCGCGAGAACGCCTGGCTCTCCTCGCACCGGGCGGAGTGGGCCCACTTCCTTGCGGTCGTGGCGGGCGAGGCCAAGGGGACGAACCTCGCGGAACATGTCATTCTCCACCGCGTCATGGACGCGATTTACAAGTCGGCGGAAGATGGTCGCGACGTGGCGCTGTGACGCTGCGATGGACCGGGGCGGCAACGCTCCTGATCGCGCTCGCCGGGAGGGTTGTCGCGCAGCAGGGCCCCGTCCCTTCGGGACACGTCTCCGACTCCGGCACCGGGCTCAGCATCGGTATTCTCACCGTCGGTCCGGGCGAGGAGGTGTGGGAGCGCTGGGGGCACAACACCATCGTCGTGAACGATCGCGACCGCCGCGCCAGCGCATCATACAATTGGGGGTTGTTCGACTTCCGCCAGGAGGACTTCATCCTCCGGTTTGTCCGCGGCAGGATGTGGTACTCCATGGGATCGCACAGGACCGATCGCGACCTCGCCCTCTATGTCTATCGCGACCGGTCGATGGGGATGCAGGACCTCGCGCTGACGCCGGGACAGGCCACGGCACTCCGCGATTTCCTCGTCTGGAACGACACCGAAGAGCACCGCCACTACCACTACAACTACTACCTCGACAACTGCTCGACCCGCGTGCGGGACGCGATCGATCGCGCGCTGGATGGCCAGTTCAGGCAGCAATTCGACACGATGCCGTCGGGGCACACCTGGCGCTGGGAGACGCGGCGCATTCTGGGGTGGGACCTGCCCCTCTACGTCGGGATCAATCTCGCGCTGGGGCATCCGGTCGATGCCGGGATGACCGCCTGGCAGGCGATGTTCCTGCCGGTTCGGCTGGAGGAATACCTGCGGATGGTGCGGGTGAGGGACGCGGACGGTGGTGCGCTGCCGCTGGTGTCCGCTGAAGAGACGCTCAACCAGAGTGCCCGCTTCACCGACCCGGCGGCGCCGCAGCGGACCTGGCTGCCTCTGGTGCTCGCGGGCCTGCTAGGTGGCGGGATGTTCGCCCGGCTGGGCAATGCGGGGCGCACGTCGCGGAAGGCGCGCCGGTGGTTCAGCGTGCTCGCGAGTGTGTGGTCCTTCGTGGCGGGGTCCCTCGGGCTGGTACTGCTCGGGCTCTGGTTCCTCACTGATCACTGGGCCGCGACGCAGAACGAGAACGTGCTGCTGCTGACCCCGCTGTCCCTTGCGCTCGTGCCGCTGGTTCCGCTCGCGCTGCGGGGGCGGGCCGGTGCCGGGCGCATCGCGGTGAAGGTTGCGTCAGTCGTCACGGCGCTCGGCGCGGTGGCACTGGCGATCAAGATCCTGCCGTGGTTCCATCAATACAACCTGGAACTGATCGCGCTCATCCTGCCGGTGCACGCCGGGGTCCTGTGGGGCCTCGCGCGCGCGCTCGCGCCGGCCCGGTGACCCGGCGCCTCGCGCGCGCGCCCGTCATGGTCGTCATCCCTTCACGCGGCGCAGGGCGTCCTTCGCCTCGGGGAAGTCGGGCGCGCTCTGCAGGGCGCGCTCGTAGAGGCTCGCGGCCTTCTGCTTGTTGCCGGCATCCTCGGCCTGCAACCCAAGGCTGAACGCGATCACCGCGGCGCCCGGGACGGTGACCTGCTTCGCCAGTGCGGGCGGGAGCTTTAGTTCCAGCAGGATCCGCTGCGCGATCGTCTGGGTGATCAGGTAGATCTGGTCGCGGTCCTGCATCTTCGGATCTTCGTTCGACATGCCCTTGATGATGGCGCCACTCTGCACGTCGACGATGCGTACATTGAGGCGGAACTTCCCGTAATAGTCGACGAAATTGCCCATGATCACGTAGCGCGCCCCGACCAGCTTCCCGATCTTCGCGGCGGTCGCGGCATCGATGCGCGTGTTCTTGCCGAGCTCCTGGCTCGAGATGGCACTGGCGGTGGTCTGGCGGGGTGCCGCATTACCTCCGGGGCTCTGGCTGAGGTTGGTGGCGAGGACCTGCGCGATGCCGCCGCCCAGGGCACCGAGGCTCTCCTGGTCGAGCCCGAAGGACTGCTGGCTCTCGAAGGGCACCACGGCGAAGCTGGACTGCTGCTGGGAATGCAGCGTCAGGGGGCCGAGCGCGAGCGCGAGCAGGGTGAGCGGCAGGCGTGTCATAACGACCCCGTAGCTAGAGATGGAGGACGAGACCGTCGCGCGCGGCCAGGACCTCGAGTCCCGGAGCGCGCCGCGCCGCCTGTTCCCGGGCCGATGTCAGCATGGCATCCACGGCATCATCGCTGCGACCCGGATCGTGGTGGAACAGCACGAGGCGCGTGGCGCCGGCGTCTGCGGCGAGGGCAACCGCCTCGCCGACCGTGGAGTGGCCCCAGCCCCGGCGCTGCGAAAGCTCGCTGTCGAGGTACATGGCATCATGCACGAGGGTGTGGACACCCGACAGCCACAAGCCGAGCTGATCGCGCCAGGCCGACGAGACGCTGTGCCCCGGTACGAGCTCGTTGTCGGTGACGTATGCAAGGGTGCCCATGTCAGGCCGTTCCAGCCGGTACCCGAACGTCACGCCGGGATGGTTCAGGCGGAAGGGCCGCACCGAGTACCCTGGCAGCTCAAATGGCTCCGCCGCCGCCTCCCGGACCTGCGGTGGCTCCGCGAACTGGGCGAAAGGGACGGGAAACACATCCGCCTCCATCTGTCGCTCGAGCACTGACGCCAGTGAGGCGCGCTCGGGGCGTGGACCCACGATCGTGAGCGAGGTTCCCTGGTGCCAGAGCGGCGTGAAAAACGGCAGTCCCTGAATGTGGTCCCAGTGCGTATGCGAGATGAGCAGCTGCCCACCGGTGAGGGGCCGGTTCCCTATGGAGGCGCCGAGCGCGCGAATGCCAGTGCCGGCATCGAGGATGGTGAGCGGTGCGCCCGTGGCCTCCAGCGTGACGCAGGATGTGCTGCCGCCGGTGCGCGCCGTCGCGGGGCCGGACACCGGAATGCTCCCCCGCGTGCCCCAGAAGGTGAGGGTGACGGTCACGACGGCACCCGCTAGACCCGGCGCGCCGCTTGGGCGAGCGTCGCGCGGTCGCGCAGCAGGATTTCCTTCCGGCTCACGTCGATGACTCCGTGCTCGACGAGGTTGCGCAGGGTCCGCGATACGGTCTCGCGGCTGGCGCCGATCATCTGCGCAATGGTGTGGTGGGTGAGCCGCCGGGTGATCCGGTCGCCCCCTTCCTCCGCTGCCATGGTGAGGAGCAGGCTGGCGACGCGGCCGTTGACGTCGAGGAGCACGAGGCGGCCGATCTGCTCGTCGGCGCGGCGAAGGCGCCGGGACAGCTCGCGCAGCAGGGCCACGCTGACCCCCGGTGAGGTCCGCAACTGGGCCTGGAAGTCCTCACGCCGCAGGGCGAGCAGGCGGCTGTCTTCCATGGCAATGACATGGGCTGACCGGGGCTCGTCATCGAGCACGCTCATCTCGCCGAAGAAATCGCCGTCCCGGAGCACCGACAGG
>Ga0315273_10008284_pt1 | contig 13092 bp, 8 predicted proteins | sample YL17G02_0_MG_FD_205753 | JGI IMG/M metagenome (GOLD analysis project Ga0315273, IMG submission 205753) | Sediment microbial communities from Yellowstone Lake, YNP, Wyoming, USA - YL17G02_0 | ecosystem: Environmental > Aquatic > Freshwater > Lake > Sediment | place: USA: Wyoming | collected...
ACGACGCGCTGGTGGTAGCGCTCCGTCAACACGGGACCCCGCCCGTCGAAGACGCGCCGCACGGCGCGGGCGATCCGGGCACCGATCGACTTCATGCCGCGCGCGAGGGCACGCGGGTCCTCGGCCTCCACCAGGAGGTGCAGGTGATCGCGCTGGACGGAGTACGCGATCACACGGAACCCGGCGCGCTCCTTGGCCTCGCGCAGCGAGCGCTCGAGGTCGCGCACGAGCCGCGCCGTGCGAAGCGACGGAATGGCCGCCCGGACGCGGAGCGTGACGTGCGAGGGATGGTGGCGCGAGAAGGAGGGCCGCGAAGTATGAGGCACGCGCCGCGCGGTGCCGGGCTTGCGTCCCGCGCCCGGCCGTTTCCCGCCCCAGCGAGGAAACGACTTTAGTGCGAGTTCGAGTTGAGTCGCACGCTCCATCGCATTTGATTTTCAGCGATGTTCTCGATCAAGTCAACGTGAACGTGTGTCCACACTGGAAGATGTCGGAAGCGCGACGGGCGTCTCGACCCGCCCCGACGTCGCGCGTACCCGCGAGCGCCCCGCACCATTGCCGCTCAACCACCATCCGGAAACGCGGAGCGGGAGCAGCACCGCGCTGGAGCGCGGTGCTACTCCCGCTCCGCGAGGAACCGCAGCAGGTACGGCACCGCGATCTTCATGAGGTCGACCTCCGGATCGAGCGCCGCGCCCAGCGCGAAGAGGTAGGACAGGGTCTTCGCGTAGAGCAGGAGGTCGTTCGGGAGCTGGAGGCCGGGTGTGTCCGAGAGGAGCGCCTTTGCTTCGTCCTTCAAGGCGAGCACCGCGCCGGCGCCGAGGCCGAGCGGGCCGCCGGACATGGTTCCGAGGCGCTCGAACATGGCGGCCACCGCGGTCCGGATGCCGGGCTCGGCGCCCGGGGCGATCATCCCCAGACGGGTCATGCCGGCGAGGAAGGCGTCGAGATCGCGTTGGAGCAGCGCGTACATCCCCTTCCGCAGCTCGCGACGCAGCGCGGGGTCGAGCCGCTTCGAGAGGCCGAAGTCGACGAACAGGACGCGCGGCCGTCCGCCCGGGGGCGGCTCGTCGAGCACGAAGAGGTTGCCGGGATGCGGGTCGGCGTGGAACACGCCGTCCACGAACACCTGCTTCGCGTAGGCGCGCGTCAGCACCTCGAGCACGTCGCCTGGCGAGACGCCGAGTCGGGTGAGCGCTGCGCGGTCGGTGATCGACACGGCGGGGTGGAAGCTCATGGTGAGAACGCGGCGTGTCGTGTGGGTCGGGACGATTCGCGGCACGACGATCTGCGTTTCGTTCGCGAGGTTCGAAGCGATCTCCGACGCCACCTCGGCTTCGCGCACGAAGTCGAGCTCGTCGGCGAGGGTGCCCGCGAACTCATCGAGGAGACGCTGCCGATCGACGCGACCGCGGCCACGCACGAGCGTGTGGGCGCCGACGAGGCCGCGAATCAGCGCGAGGTCGGCCGGCAGCGAAGCCTCGAGCCACGGGTGCTGCACCTTCACCGCGACCTCGCGTCCGTCGGGCAGCGCCGCGCGGTGCACCTGGGCGATCGACGCCGTACCGAGCGGGACCGGATCGAAGCGCGGGAAGAGAGTCTCGAGCGGGGCGCCGAGCTCGTCCTCGACCACCTTGCGCACCGACGCGAGGGGAAGCGGGCTCACGCGATCCTGGAGTGTGGCGAGAGCCTCCCGCGCGGCCGGCGGGAGGAGGTCGACCCGCAGCGACGCGAACTGTCCGGCCTTCACGTACGCGCCCTTCAGGTCACCGAGCACGGCCACGAGCGACCGCGCCGCTCGGGCGGCACGCTCGGCGCGCCGCTCGGAGCGGCTGGCCGCGGGATGGAACACGTCGGAAATCCAGCCGAAGACGAGCATGCCGGCCACCCGCAGCGCGCAGAGCACGAGCCGAAGAGCGGGCTCGACCCCCGACGTGCGGAGCCTGAAACGAAGTCCCCCTTCGCGTCGTCGAACTCTCGGGAGTGCCGGTGCGTCGATCGCGGCTGAGGAGCCGGCAGACGGTGCGGGGAGCATGGTCAGCGTCGTTCTCCTTGACAACGAGCGGGGCGCTAGTTTAGAGAGAGATCGCCGTTTCCCAAGGGAAGGTGCCTTCCCCGCGCCCGGCTCGTCCCGCGTGGTACCGCTCGCTTCGAGGGAAGCCAGAACCAGGAGGAGTCTCTTCATGCTTTCGTCCGCAGGGAATCATCTCTGCAGGATCGCGGCGGTGGCAGTGGCCGCGCTCGCGATCGCTGCGCCGGCGTCGGCCCAGAAGAAGGCCGAAGACTCCGGGGCCGTCGGGCCGTCCTTCAAGGAAGGCGACGTCATCAGCTTCGACAAGCTCGAGTCGCTGAAGCCGTTCCTGCCGCCTGAATTCTGGAGCAACCGGGACTTCTTCTTCTACGAGGGGATGAAGCTCCAGGTCGGGCCGTCGTTCCGTGACTACTCGCCGGCGGCAGAGTACGTGGAGGCCACGAAGAAGTTCGCAGGCCAGGCGAAGATCGGTCCCGACGAGAGCCTCGAGAACTACACCGCCGGCCAGCCGTTCCCCAGCGAGCAGATCGACTGCAAGGGCGATCCCCAGGCGGGGATCAAGACGATCTGGAACTTCGACTACCAGTGGGAAGGGGACGGGGCCCAGGCCACCTACTTCTACTCCTACTGGGATCGCGGTGAGCAGCTGCCGCTCTACTACGAGGGAACGTCGAAGTCGATTCTTTTGGCGCACCGCGTGGAGGCGGAGTTCCTGAACGATCAGGGCGGCGACCTGTTCCGCGGCGAGAAGCGGAAGCTCGCGTTCGGCGTCGAGGTGAACGCACCGTTCGACGCGCGCGGCATCGCCCTGATGACCTACCGCTACAAGTCGACGGACGGGCCGCGCGACCAGGCGAAGAACGACGACACGTGGGTGTACGTGCCGACGCTCCGCCGGGTGCGACGCATCTCGACCGCCCAGCGGACCGACTCGGTGTCGGGCACCGACTTCACGTTCGACGACCTGCGCAGCTTCGCCGGCATCGTCCCGCAGTACACGTGGACCTGCCTCGGCGAGATGGACATCATCGCGCCGGTCAACTCGAAGGTGAGGGCGTTTCCGTACTCGAAGGACCACAACTTCGGCCCGTATGGTCTGTCCTTCGCCGACGATAACTGGGAGCTCCGGCACGCCGTAAAGATACGGATGACGCCGAAGAACAAGGATCACCCGTACCACCACAAAGACATCTACATCGACAAAGAGACCATGCGCGCGATGTACTCCTTCGCCTACGACCAGAAGGAAGAGCTCTGGAAGATCATCTGGCACAACGGGCGCTGGAGCGAGGACGATCCGACGTGGTATCCGGGTTGGCCGGGCGTCGAGAAGCCCCGCGACAACACGGGCGTGTCGGACATGATCGTCAACGTCCAGACCGGCACCGGCAACCGGATCGAGTTCTGGGACAAGAACGGCACGCCGTTCGCCAACAAGGGCAAGATTCGGCGGTACATCGACGTCGGCCGCCTGACGATGGGCCGCTGATCCGGCCCGCGTCGCAAACACCGGGGCGGGGCGCCAGAACGGCGCTCCGCCCTTCGTGTCTTCCCGCACCAGCACCCGCCGCATAGGAGTCTCCGATGCCCGCCGTCACCCGACGCATCGCAGGCGTGATCGCCGCCGCTCTCGCGTTCGTAGGCTGCCACGACGTCCGGGTCGAGCGGATGACGAAGCCCGGCGAGATCGGCATCTACGACGACCTCTTCGCCGTGTCCGTGATGGACGACAAGCACGTGATCGCGGTCGGGTACTATGGCGCCATCTACCGCAGCGCTGACGGCGGCGCGACGTGGGACAGGCGCGAGAGCGGCACGCTGCGCTCGCTGTACGACGTATCGATGGCGGACGGGACGCACGGGTGGGCCGTCGGCCAGAGCGGGATCGTCCTCCGCACCAACGACGGCGGTGAGACCTGGGTGCCGCAGCCGAACGTCAAGGAAAAGGAAGGCTCGCAGCTCTTCGGCGTCGAGACGATCGACGCGAATACCGCCTGGGCGGTGGGCGAGTGGGGCTCGCGCATCTTCACCGACGACGGCGGAAAGACCTGGCAGGATTTCTCGCTCACCATCGATGAGCGCCATCCGCAGTTCGTCTGGCTCGCGCCGGTGGACCAGGATCGGGTACGGAAGGGTGAGAAGGTCTACGAGGACGTGAGCTTGAACTCCGTCACCTGCCTGCCTCAGCCGAGCAAGCACTGCTGGATCGCGGGCGAATTCGGGTACGTCTTCTACAGCGACAACATCGGCAACACCTGGGACCGTGGCTCGATCCTCGGTGACATCGCGCCCGAGCCCGTCGTGCTCGGCTACAACGAGACGGACCTCAGCGGCCTGGACGTCGAGAAGCTCCAGGGGTTCGCCCACAAGATCGAGGGTGAGAGCCATCTGAACGTCGAGATCGAGCCGCGCGCCACGCCGCAGGAGATCGCGACCTTCGTCAAGGGCAGCGACCCGACAGCGCTGTTCGAGATCCTCGACGCACGCCTCACTGCGGTGCGGAGCGTGATCGAGGAGGCGGGCATCCTGTCGGATCGCATCCGCATGCGCGGTACTCCGCCGTGGGACTACGAGGACTTCCAGGACGACGATCCGACCTTCCTGAAGCGGTACCTCGAAGCGCGCTCGTCGGCGCAGCCGGGCGTGGACGTGCGGGTCGCCCAGAACCCGTATCTCTTCACCGTCCGCTTCAAGGACGACGCTGAGGGTCTGATCTCCGCACTCGGCGGGCTGATGCTCTCGTCGAGCGACGGAGGCCGGAAGTGGACCTACCAGAAGACCAGCCGCCGCCAGGCGCTCTTCTCTGTCGGGATGTCGGACGCCCGCGCGATCGCCGTCGGGGAGAAGGGCTTCGTGCAGGTCTCGGTCGACAAGGGAGCCTCCTGGCAAACACCGAAGGAGGGATTCCCCCCCATTTTCACCTTCATGCGCGATCTCGGATTCTCGCCGGACCTGAAGGTCGGATTCATCGTCGGCCAGACCGGTCTCGTCCTCCGTAGCGAGGACGACGGCGTTTCCTGGAAGCAGGTCCTGCCGCCGGCAAAGCCGCAGCAGGTGGCCGGAGACTGAACCCGAGGGCGCGTCGCGCGCCCTCCGCACAGGCGCCTCAGCTCGTGCTGGCCCGCAAGCAGGGTGCTACCCCCCCTCAAGACCGAGCGGCGGCGGGACGATCCTCGCGGAGATGCCGTCTGTCCGCGCCCCGCAGTCGTGGCGCGAGCCCGCAGCCCAGCCGCTGGGAGGCCGACGCGATGATCGATCCGCCCCGCCGTGCGCGCGTCCTCGTCGTGGACGACAGCCGCCTCGAGCGCGAGCTCGTGCGCGAGACCGTCGCCCCGCTCGTCGACGTCGAAGCCTGCGCCTCCGCCGAGGAGGCGATCGAAGCGCTCCGCCGCGAGCCGGCCGATCTCGTCCTGTCCGATCTCCACATGGAGGGCATGTCGGGCCTCGATCTCCTGACGCGCGTCCGCCGCGAGCACCCGGGCGTCGACTTCGTGCTCCTGACGGGCAGCGCGACCGTGGAGAGCGCGATCGAAGCCCTCCGCATGGGCGCGACCGACTACCTGCGAAAGCCCGTTCAGAAGGACGAGCTCGCGCGGGTCGTCGAGCGGACGATCGCGAAGCGACGCCTCCTCGCCGACAACGCCCGCCTGCGCGACGAGCTCGCGACGCTGGAGGCGTGTCGCGCCCTCACTCCGTGCCTCGAGGCGGGCGAGGTCTACGCGGTGGCGCTCGATCTCCTGCTGCGCACCCTCTCGCGGTGGCGCGGCCTCGCGCTGTTCCATCGCGCGTCGATGTCCGTCTCCGACGCCGTGGCGTTCCGCGGCTTCTCCGAGACCGAGGCGAGCCGCATGCGGCAAGCCCTCGTGCACGACAAGCCGGTGAACCTCGAAGGCGTGACCCAGATCGAGATCGGCACGGACGGCCCGGCGCACGGCGCCTTGCGGGAAGCGGGGATCACCGCGTCACGCATCCTTGCCGTGCCGATCCGGGGGCGCGAGATCGAGGCCGGCGTGGTGTGGGTGCTCGAGGACGACCGCCCCTTCGACGAGACCGAGCTGTCGCGCGCGCGGATCGTGGCCAGCCACGCCGAGCTCGCCCTGCACAATGCCGAGCGTTACAACCGCGCGAAGGAGCGCGCCTTCATCGACGACGTCACCGAGGTCTACAACGCGCGCTACCTGCTGGCCGCGATGGACCACGAGATCCGCCGCGCGGAGCGCTACGGGAGCGAGCTCAGCGTGATCTTCCTCGACCTCGATCGCTTCAAGCTCGTGAATGATCGCCACGGACATCTCGTCGGCTCGCGCGCGCTACGCCAGCTCTCTCAAGTGCTGCTGCAATGCGTCCGCCAGGTGGACACGCTCGCGCGCTACGGTGGCGACGAGTTCACGATCGTGCTGGTCGACACGGACCACGAGGTGGCGCAGCGCATCGCCGAGCGCATCCGGCGCACGGTGGAGGAGACTTTCTTCGACGGCGGCCGTGGCGGCTCGCTACGCCTCACGGTGAGCATCGGCGTCTCGACCTACCCGAGCCACGGCACGACCCGCGAGCTGTTGCTGGACCTGGCCGACAAGGCGATGTACCGAGCGAAATCGCTCGGCCGGAACCGGGTGTGCAGCGCGATGGAGCTCTCCTAACCCCCTTCCTTCAACACCGTCGTGGTCGCCCTCGCGTCGGAGCCGGACTCGGAGTTGCTTGCAGTTCCCGGTTGCAATGGCCGGGGGCACCCCCTGCTCCGCTCCGCCGCGCGCGCGGTCGGAGTCGGTGGTTCCCGTACGGCTTCCTTCCGCACTCACACGACACTGGGGTCCGATGCTTGGGCACCCCGGGGTGGGCCTCGGCGCGGTGCCGACTGCTGCGCACGCGCGCGCGGCTCCGCGGCCAGGGGGACTGCCCCCGGCCCACAGGCCTGGTTGCTGACCGACACTTCTTCACGCGGTGCCAGTCGACTGCGCGGGACCACAGGTACGGACTTCTCCGCGCACGTAGGCCGGGTGGGACCCCGGAGGGCGTAGCGGCGCGCGCGAGCGGAGCGTTCGCTCCCGCAGGAGGCCGACCTCGGGGTGCCCAAGAATCGGACCCTGGCCCCGTGTTCGTGCGGAAGGAAGCTCCCTGCACGCCACCGACTCCTGCCGCGCGCGCCGCGGAGCCAGCCGGGGTCCCACCCGGCCATAGCACTGCGGTGCGGTCAGCAACTCCGAGTCAGGGTTCCGCCGAGTCCGGCGGCGCCGCTCCGCGGCAAGCAACTCCGACTCCGCCGCCGTGCCGGTCCAGGGGCTTTCTTCGATTGACACCGCGCGTCGTCGTCTGCTACGGAAGCCTTTCCATTCATTGAGGTTTTCGTTGTCCGAGGGCCCTCGCGCAGCCTCCGAAGGCGCCGCTGGTCCGCAGCCGCCTGGGCTCGAGGGCCTCGGTGCGCTGCGTCGTAGCCATGCTTGCGGGCACGTCAAAGCCGACCTCGTCGGCCGCGAGGTCGTGCTGGCGGGCTGGGTCCACCGGAGCCGCGACCACGGCGGTGTCATCTTCCTCGACCTCCGCGACCGCGAAGGCGTCGTCCAGGTCGTCTGCAAGCCCGAGGTGGCGCAGGCCGTCCACGACCGCGCGGGGGCCGTGCGCAGCGAGTGGGTCGTACTCGTGCGCGGCCTGGTCGAGCGCAGGTCCCCCGACACCGTGAATCCGCGGCTTCCGACGGGCGAGGTCGAGGTCACGGCGCACGAGCTCCGCATCCTCAACACCGCCACGCCGCCGCCGTTCGCGATCGAGGAGGAATCCGGCGCCGAGGAGATGGTGCGCCTCCGGCATCGCATCCACGACCTGCGGCGCCCCCCGCTCCAGCGTGCGCTTCGCGTGCGGCACCTGCTCTTCCAGTCGGTGCGCCGCACGCTCACCGAGCAGGGCTTCCTCGAGATCGAGACGCCGATCCTCGCCAAGTCGACGCCCGAGGGCGCGCGCGACTTCCTGGTGCCGAGCCGCCTGCAACCCGGTTCGTTCTACGCGCTCCCGCAATCGCCGCAGATCATGAAGCAGCTCCTCATGGTCTCGGGCTTCGACCGCTACTTCCAGATCGCGCGCTGCTTCCGTGACGAGGACTTGCGCGCCGACCGTCAGCTCGAGTTCACGCAGATCGACCTCGAGATGTCGTTCGTCGGTGTCGAGGACGTGCTCGCGGTGCTCGAGGAGATCGTGGTGCGCGCGTGGCGCGAGGCCGGGGGGATCGAGCTCGCGCGGCCGTTCCCACGCATGTCATACGACGATGCGATGCGCCGCTTCGGCGTCGACAAACCCGATACGCGCGTACAGCTCGAGCTCGTCGACCTGACCGACGTATTCCGCGAGACGGAGCTGCGCGCGTTCCGGGCCACGGTCGAGAATGGGGGCATCGTGAAGTGCCTGCCCATCCACGACGGCGCCGTGCTCTCCCGCGGCGAGATCGACCGCCTCGAGTCCTTCGTCAAGAAGGAGCTTGGCGGCAAGGGGCTCGCGTGGGTTCGGGTGGGCGACGACGGTGCGTGGCAATCGCCGATCGCGAAGTTCCTGTCCGAGCGCGAGCGCAGCGAGATCGCGCGACTCACTGCGGCGAGAGCGGGCACCGTGCTCTTCTTCGCTGCCGATGCGGCCACGAAGGCGAATGCGATCCTCGGCCGGCTGCGCGTCGACCTCGGCCGACAGCTCGGGCGGGTGGACGGCCGAGAGTGGGCGCCCCTCCTCGTGCTGAACTTCCCGGTGTTCGAGCGCGATGACGAAGGCAAGCTCACCTACATGCACATGCCGTTCGTCGCGCCGGTCGAGGAAGACCTTCCCCTGCTCGAGCGCGACCCGGAGCGCGTCCGTGGCACGCACTACGACGTGATCCTGAACGGTGTGGAGCTCGGCTCGGGGAGCCTCCGCAACCACCGCTCGGACGTGCAGCGGCGTGTGCTCGAGATCATGGGCTACTCGAAGGCGGAAGCCGAAGATCGCTTCGGATTCATGCTGAACGCCCTCGACGCCGGCGCTCCTCCGCACGGAGGCTTCGCGTTCGGGTTCGACCGGCTCGCCATGCTGCTCTCCCGCGCCGAGAGCTTGCGCGACGTGATCGCGTTTCCGAAGACGCAGCGCGGTCAGGACCTCCTGATGAATGCCCCGAGCGACGTCGATCCGAAGCAGCTCGAGGAGCTCGCGCTCCGAGTCGTGCCGCCGGAGACGAAGGAGTGACCGGGACGCTCAGGGCGCTCTTGATCCTCACCGCGGTCGCGAGCGCGGGGTCGCACCGTGCACCCGCTGCCGACCGCTCCGTGCGGGAGACGCGCGCCCTGGACGAAGTCCACGTCGTGAGACAGGGCGAGACGCTCTCGGAGATCGCCGCCGCGACGCTCGGCAGCGGCGCCCTCTGGCCCGTGCTCTACCGCGCGAATCGCGACCAGATCAAGGATCCGGCACGCCTGTATCCCGGCCAGAAGCTGACGATCCCCGAGGTCGACGCCGCGGAGCGGAGCGCTCTCGGGGAGAACGGCGAGCGGGGCCCGGTCGGTTCGACGCAGAGGTGAGTCGCACCCCGACGGCGCAGGTGCTCGTGATCGGCGGCGGGATCAACGGCGCCGGCATCGCGCGCGACCTCGCGCTGCGCGGCGTACGGGTCGCGTTGGTGGAGAAGGGTGAGCTCGGCGGTGGCACCTCCTGGGCGTCCTCGGGGATGATCCACGGTGGCCTGCGCTACCTGCAGAAGGACCCCGAGGTCACGCTCCACTCGTGCGTCGACTCCGGAAACATCCAGCGGATCGCTCCGCACCTCATCTTCCGGATTCCGTTCCTCATGCCGGTCTTTCGGGATGATCCGATTGGCGCAGAGCTCGTCGAGATCGGCCTGGAAATGTACGACCGCTTCCAGCCGTTCAAGCACGGCAAGCCGCACACGCGACTCACGCGGGAGCAGGCGCGGGTGCTCGAGCCGGCGATCGCGCCGGACATCGAGTGCGCATTCACGCTCGACGAGTGGGGCGTCGACGCCGCACGGCTCTGCGCGGCGAATGCCCTCGATGCGGCCGACCGCGGCGCGCTCGTGCGCACGCACACCGAGGCCGTGGAGCTGCTGCGCGAGAGCGGCACCGGGCGCGTGCGCGGCGCCCGCGTTCGGGACGGGCTCACGGGCGAGGAGTGGGAGATCGAGGCGGAGCTCGTGATGAACGCCGCGGGCCCGTGGCTGCCGAAGGTGGCGCGGCTCGCCGGCCTCGACGTGAGGCTGCGACCGGGGAAGGGCGTCCACCTGGTCTTCGAGCGGCGTGTGTCGAATCTCGCGATCTATGCGAAGGGCATCGACGGACGCGACATGTTCACGTTCCCGCACGAGCAGAACAGCATGGCGGGCACGACGGACGACGATTTCTACGGCGACCCCGACCGCCTCGACACGACCGAGGACGAGGTCGCCTACGTCACGCAAGCGATGGAACGCTCGATCCCGGGCATCCGGCGACATCGCGTGAGCCATGTGATCGCTGGCGTGCGGCCGACGCTCTTTGGGTTCGGCAAGTACGAGGATGAGCTCTCGCGCGACTATCAGGTGATCGACCATTCGCGGGATGGCGCGGCCGGCCTGTGGACGATCGCGGGCGGCAAGCTCGCGGCGTACCGGCTGATGGCGGAGGACGCCGCCGACAAGCTCTGCGCGCAGCTCGGGGTACGCGAGCCGTGCCGCACGGCGCAGACGCCGCTGCCCGGCGGCGAAGCGCCCCTCGACATCATCGAGACGTCGCGTCGCTTCCGCGTGTCATGGCCGGTCGCGCTGCGGCTCGCGTTCCGGCACGGCGCGCGAGCAACGCAGGTGCTGGCGCCGCACGCGACGGCGTTGCGAAGCCCGGCGGCCGCGCCGCGCGTCGTCTGCGCGTGCGAGCCCGTGACCGACGCCGAGCTGGTCCACGTGGCGCGCCACGAGGGGCTCCGGACGCTCGCCGACTGCGCGCTCCGGGTCCGGCTCGGGCTCGGGGCGTGCCAGGGGGCTTCGTGCATTGGTGCTGCGGCGGCGGTGCTATCGGAGACGCTGGGCTGGGGCGCCGAGCGCACGGCCCACGAAGCGCATCAGCTCTCCTGCCTGCGCTGGCGTGCGGCGACGCCTGCGGCCGCCGGCGCCCAGCTCGCCGCGCTCGAGCTGCATCGGGCGGAGCACGTCGGCGCGCGCGGGTTCACGCGCACCGACCGCCCCGACGCGGCAACCTCTGCACCGCGCGCCGTCGCCGGGGACGCGGCATGAAGGCGGTGGTGGTGGGCGGAGGCCTTGCGGGGTCGGCGGCGGCGCTCGAACTGGCCGAGCGCGGTGTGAGCGTCACGCTGCTGCGTCACGGTTCCGGGGCGACCGCTGCGTCGTGGGGCACGATCGATGTCGCCGTGCCTGCGCCTGATGCGATCGGGCTCCCGCTGCGCGACGCCGCCCACGGACGCAGCCTGTCGCCGCGCGAACGACTCGCCCACTGTTTGCGCGCGAGGCCGCACCACCCGTACGCCACGCTCTTTGGCCGCGGCGCGGGCGGCGCGGCGGAAGCGACCGCCGCGGACGCGGTGAAGCGCGCAACGGCCGCTCTCGACGCCTGGCTCGCGCCCTCGGGACTGCGGATCGATGGCAGCCTCGACGCGCATCGGCTGCTCGCGAACGTCCGCGGCGCAGTGCGCGTCGCGGACCTGGCGCTCTCCGGCCCGTCGGACGGCGACCTGACGACCGCGCTCGAAGTCGAGATTGCGCTCGTGCCGGGCCTCGCGCACTACGACCCGCGGCCGCTCGCGCGAGCCGTCGCTGCGGAGCTCGTCGCGCTCGGCGTTCCGCGACCGGCGCTGCGTGTCGTTCCGCTCGCGCTACCCGACGGGTTCGTGCCGACCGGGGGCGCGTTGGCGCGTGTCACGGCCCGCGCCGACACCGAGGAAGGGATGGACGCTCTCGTCGCAGCGGTGGCGCGGCGTGGAGGTCGGGACGACCGGCCGCTGCGCACGGCGCGCGGCGACGGGGAGCGGCGCCTGCTGCTGCTCCCGCCGATCCTCGGGTTCGAGGGCGTGCAGGGCAAGCTCGTGCGGCTCCGCGAAGCTGCCGGCTGTCGCGTGGCCGAGCTGATGGGCGCGTCGCCTGCGAGTCCCGCGGGCCTGCGGCTCTCGCACGCGCTCGACGCCGCGCTCGCGCGCCGGGGCGTGACGGTGTGCGCCGCGCGCGTCGTCGGTGTCGAGCGCGCAGGGCGGCGTGTGACGGCCGTACGCCTCGCACGGGAGCGCGCGGGGGACGCCGGTGCGATCGCCGCGCCCGAGGTCGTCCTCGAACGCATGCCCGCCGAGGCAGTCCTGTTTGCCACGGGCCGATTCTTCGGAGGAGGTCTCGTCGAGGCCGAGTCCGGCCTGGTGGAGCCCATCCTCGGCCTCCCGCTCTACGACGGGCGAGGCGTGCGCGTCGATGGCACACAGGCGCGTCGACTCGTACGGCCGTCGCCCGACGACGCGCAGAGTCTCTTCTCGTCGGGCGTCCGGACGGACGCAAGACTGCGTCCCCTTGCCGCCGACGGAGAGGCGGCCTGCGAGAACGTGTTCGCCGCGGGAGATCTGCTCGGCGGCTTCGATCCCGCCTGCGAGCGCACCGGTCTCGGAGTCGCACTGCTCTCCGGTCTCCGAGTGGCCGACGAGATCGCGCGACTCGCGGAAGGCGGCGCGCCGTGATGCGCGGCTATCGCGGCTTCCTGCGCGAGCTCTCACGCACGGGCACCGCGCGCGCGTTCCTGCTCCAGGCGCGGACCGGTGTCGCGCACATCGTCGCCCGCGCGCGCCGGCAGCCGGGACCGGATCCCGTGCGCGTGTTCCTCGAGTACTACGCTGGCGACGGCGTACGGCTCCCCGAGGCGGAGGGGGATCGCCTCCGCCTCGATGCCCAGCGCTGCGTGGCGTGCGGGCTCTGCACGCTCGAGTGCGCCCGCGTCGGCGGCGCACCGCCGCTCGATCCGATGGACGCGGTCGCGGCCGCTGCACGCCTCGCGATCGATGTCGTGCGCCTCGCCCTGCCGGTCGACGAGCCGCGCCCGTGCGCCGCGTGCGGGGCGTGCGACCTGGTCTGC
>Ga0315273_10008285_pt1 | contig 13092 bp, 23 predicted proteins | sample YL17G02_0_MG_FD_205753 | JGI IMG/M metagenome (GOLD analysis project Ga0315273, IMG submission 205753) | Sediment microbial communities from Yellowstone Lake, YNP, Wyoming, USA - YL17G02_0 | ecosystem: Environmental > Aquatic > Freshwater > Lake > Sediment | place: USA: Wyoming | collected...
CTAGTTCGTTGACAGACCTCTGGCGCTTACGTACCGAGTGGCTTTGCACTCGAGCAGAGATCGGGATCACGCAAAATCAAGTTTGACGGCAACCGGAGAAGCTGGAGGTCAGTCAGTCCAACCGCATGCCATGCCGGGCATTGTGTCCCGGCCGGCGCACCTGGACAACACTTTCAGAGGAGGCAAAATTTCCAGCAAGGCGGCTGCGCCGCCTTGCGCCACAAGATGGAGGGAGACCGGAATGGAGCACTGTATCGTTACCAAAACGATCTTTGTTAGGACGATTCGAGCCGCACTGAGCGAAGCCCAGAAATATGGAGTGAAACCCTCGTATGGGAGCCTGGCATCGGCGATGAACAGACGACAGCAACCAGAATATCCTATCCCCAAATATGATCTGCATCTGAAATTTGAACGGGTGAAGGAAGGCGTGAAAATCTCTATTTTTAATGGTTACTGCTAATTTGCTCTGATCCGTATAAGAAGTGAGGTCTATGCGTCACAGCGACACACTCCCTAGTGCGAGTAGTGCCAGCACCCGGCACAAAACCCGTCACGACCCGTCACTTTGCGTCATTTTTGCGTCACATGTGACGCATGTGACGGATAGCGTGACGGATGGTGGCACTACTCGCACTAGGGAGTGTGTCGCTGTGACGCATAGATCCAACTTCTAAGAGGATCGACGATCATTTATGATCTTATCTAGATGATAAGGATGTGACACAGATGAAACTTGAAGAAATGCTTGAACGGCTCAAGCCGAAAATCACCTGGAAAATCTGCCTGAAAGATACCGCAAAAACGGTTTATCGGCAAATTGAGAAGACCTATTTTGAAACCGTCACGAAAGAAGCCTGTCGCATGGAAGTCCGTGATTTTTACGAGTTGGCGGCCTCTGCCACGATTGCCGGGTTGACCGATGCGCTATTAGAAGATTCAAAGCGCTTGTTTTCGGATGATCTCTTTCTGGAATCCCGGAAGCACGGCATCGGGTTTGTCAATGGGATCTTTGACTTGCGATCCGGCAAAATGCGCAAATATCAAACCTCGGATTTTGTTTGTGATGCGCTGCCCCACAAACTCCCCTGGCATCTGAACCGAGACATCGACGCCTGGTTCGTGAATATTCTCAAGCAGTGGGTCGGCGAGGAAACCGGGGAATGGTTCATGAATCTGCTTGCGTATCTCCTCTTTCTCTATCCCAACGGAGAGAATATCTGGGTAAATTTCTTTGGCAGCGGAGCCAATGGAAAAAGCGTCTGTCTGGAACTGTTGGAGAGAATCCTCGGCGAGAAGAAATGTATCGGATGCGATCTGAAAAACATCAATCGGTTTTCTGGGGATACGTTCAAGGATAAGTGGCTGGTTCTTGGCCGTGATTCATCCCCAGTCGTTTCCGATAATGCGACGAGTTTTATCAAGACCTTCTCCGGGGATCCTAAATTTCTTGTGGAGCGCAAAGGCGGCGCGTCGTTTGATACCATGAACCAGGGCAAGTTGATTGTGAGTACCAATAGCTTGATTCAATCGAAAGACCGCTCCTATGCCTGGTATCGCCGACTGTTTCCGATCCTCTTTCCAAATAAATTTGACCGCAACGAGCCTTTTAAATATGAGTTATTCCAGCGGACTCCTGAAATTATTCGCTGCCTGTTACATCGGGCGTACCAATACAGACATACGGAAACCTCCTTATTTAAGAGTATTCCAGAGCCGGTGATAGAATTAATGCGAGAAACCCGGATGTTAAATGACCGCGTTGCCGCGTTCTGGGAACACTATTTCTTTAAGGAAATCGAAACGCCTACCTTACAGACGGTGTTGGATTGGGATAAGCTGCGCTCCCTTCATGGACTAACGATGTCTCAGGTCTACGCGCAATACTGCTGGTGGCATGAGCAGGAGTTTGGAGATATTCAGGTTGAACCTGGCTTACGAACCTTTGGCGGTCCCTACGGGGCATTTTTACAAAGTGAGGCTCAGAAGTATTTCAGCTATCACAAAACCAGGGCCGGCCGCGTGGTGGAATTGAAAGAGAACTTTCGGGAGGCGTTCAAATGACCGCGTTAGGGAAGATTATCGAAACTCATGTCGAACGGATTGCCGATGGGAAAGCGTTATCCAAATCCGTCTTAGAAGCTACGCTCGATGAACTGTATCAACGGGTGTCATGTAAAGAGCAGATGATGAAAGCCTTTGAACGCCAGGCGGAGCAGAAAAAAATTGAAATTGACGCGTTGCAGGAGCGCATCAAGGAAGTTGAAAAGACCTTGCGGCGATCCCGACGCCCTGGCGCGTGGTTATCGATCAATTGAAAGGAGGTGAAAGCGTGCGAGTAACGACACGACAACTCAAGCGAACGCTTGAACAAGAAAAACGTTCCGTCTTTGAAACCCGGAGAAGTAAAAAAGACGATCTGAAAATGGTAGGATTGATTGAAATGGAACGGCGCTTACGCCAGACGAAAAAGCGAACAACACGTTAACTAAAAACCTGAGTCAACGTGTTGTATCGAGGAATTCAACGCCTGGAAACGTTGGAAATTTCATGAATATTCGGAAATTTCATGAATATTCATCCATGAATTTCAGATACAACACGCGGCCTCTTTTGTCAACATGGAAAACTTAGAAATTGGTGAATTAGAAGCAAGATTGTATGATATTCAGACGAAACTTACTGTCTGCTTGTATGTTTTAACCCCTGGAAATGTATTCGAGGAGGATGATATTCACGGCCTGGGGTGTATTCTTTGCGAGTGTATTGCTGAAATTGAGGAAATTTCCAAAGAATTGACCGACAACCGAAAATCTACTGATGTTCCGTTGGTTTCACTCCCCAAAGTCGTGAAATTTCCGAAGAATACCCAACCGGCTATCAGTGCCGCGGAATATTTCAAGAAGTTTCCGTTTAAGAATAACGGAAAAAATGAAACCCAGGAAAGGCAACCTGAACCGGAGGTAGCGTAAAAAGTTATTGACAAAAAATCGTTAACACAGGAGGATTCCAGAAACGGGGGGACGAAGCCTATTTAAAATTCCAGGTACAACCCTACGTCAAGCTTGAGGCCCTCCCCGTTGATGTGGATTGAAAACGAGATAGAGAACGAGGCAAAACCCTAATAATGGCAAGCGTCTATTCACATCGTTTCTGGAAGTCATGCTATGTACCTCGGCATTGACCTGGCAAAAACAACGTTCACCGCAACCCTCCTGACTGATCCGCAAACGCTGGTATTTTTTGGACAGACGTTTGCCAACGATCCGGACGGGTTTCAACGCTTTCTCACGTATGCCCAACAATATATTACCCCCGAAACTTGTCTAATGGTCATGGAAGTCACCGGGGTCTACGGCGAGAAGCTGTGTCATTTTCTCGTTCGCCATGCGTACCAGGTGCATGTCGAACCCGGGCATTTTATCCGCCGGGCATTTCGCCTGAAGCCCAAAACCGATCCGATTGACAGCCGGATGATTGCGGAATATGGCTATCGGTTTCGCGATCAACTACACGAATGGCAACCCCCAGATCGGATCGTGGAACAACTTCAAGTGCTGCTGGTCAACCGTGAGCTTTTCGTGAAGGAGCGCACCGCGCACAAGAACGTGTTAAAAGCCATTCAGGAGAAAGAAGCCACAGGCCTGGTGAATTATCATCAAGCGACAATTGACTTTCTACGATCGCAGATCGTAGAGATTGAAAAACAGATCAAGGCGCAGGTGAAACAGAATTCCCTCTTATTCCAGCACGTTTCGAATCTCTGCTCCATTCCGGGAGTCGGGGTGCTTTATGCGGCGAATTTCCTGATTATCACCGATGGTTTTTCCCTGGTGGATTATCGCAACCTGGCGTCGTATCTTGGCATCTGTCCCCATGCCTACACCAGTGGGACCAGCGTCTATAAACATCCGAAATCGGATAAGAAGGGGCCGGATCGGATGCGAAAACTCCTTTTCCTGGCGTCCATGAATTCGATGAAGAAGGCTGGGCCCTTTCAGAAATATTTTCAGCGGAAAAAGGCCGAGGGAAAACATGGGGACCTGATCTTGAATAATATCGCCAATAAGATTCTCCGGCTCTCGTGTGCGGTCGTGAAATCAGGACACCCTTACGATCCGGAGTACAAATCTATTCATTTTACAGACTAAAATCATAGAGAAAGCCATTAGACTTTCATTTGTTGCCTCTACAGATATTTACCGCTTGCGAGGGTGGCGAGCTGATGTGGCTGAAGTAGCTGAAGTAGCTGAAGTCGGTGGAATAGCCGCAAGAAGAGGCAAGGCTAACGCCGCGAGTCCGGTTAAAATTGGCAGCAGCGACGGCACTCTTCTTTGTGTTTGTGGGGGTTCTGGCCGTCTCCAGAAGACCCATCCCAGCCACCCATCATCTCCATCCACATATATTGCCCAATAATGTTGATGAAAGTTGATCCCGGCGTACTCTATACGGAAGTTGCGATAATTGGGATCTCCTGCAGGATAGTAGGCCGGATAGAGATCGTAGGTGCCCTTGATCGGCATCCAACCCGCCCAGGTCTCCGACGAATAGTGGTATTGTGCGTTAATCGCGGGGCTGACAGCAGCACACCAATAATCATAAGACGTTCCACGCGCAGAGTGCAAGCGCAGATATTGAGGATATTCTGGACTCCATACCTCATTCACAAAGTCAGCAGCGGAAGGAAGGATAAAGTCTCCCTCGAAAAATTCTCTTGTGCCCTCGTAAGTAAAGGCAACCGTATACCACTGATGGGTCAGGGAAATATAGCGGTAAGAGAAGACCTGGACGACGAACTCGTCGACAATATCCCAATACCCGGACGGAAGCAGATAGGGGGGAGACAGTGCGCCCTCGGAGGCCCAGCTCCACGCGCTATGGTTTCCGAATTCAGACTGATCGAGAGCGGCTATCGCCGGATAGATTGGATAGGCCATGGCCTAAATTACAACACAACTATGATGGATTTGCCAATACGCATTGGTATCTAAATCAAGAGCATAATCATCTGACGCATCTCCAACATAAAAGACAGCATCACTCACCGTTGTTCCTCCTCTTTCCGCAAACGAATAACAGAAAAGAGGAGAAGGAATTTGTGAAATACCACGTCGAATTGGAGTATGTGACGAACTTTGGGGAAACATTAACTCTTTTGAACAAGCCAAGAAATACAATGCCATGTCAGTCGCATTGATACATACTCCGAGTATGTGAATTTCTTGGTTTGGAGAAACTGATGGAAATGACGGGAAGGATATACTTTGCTCAGCCTCGACAATACCACGATAGAAAAAGGTAATTTTATCATTCGCAATATCGCACATCACGCCGACCTCTGTCGGCGCCATTTTGTCAACAAAGGCTGCCTCACTCGAAGTAAAAGTTGTTGCGCCGATCTTGAGAAATAATTTACCATCCGTATCTTTTCCAAATTCTAAAATTGTATCTTCAGTTATGCTTACTGCATGTTTATAGAAAGTCAATGAATTGGCCATCATACCAGTAGGACATTCTACTCCAATAATCCCTACTAAGGTAAATTGATCGTTATCTGTAAAGAATCCGGTTTCATCAAACGTTTTTTGTGCAATTGTCCCAGGGGCATTGATACAGAGGGCATAATCACCAGCGTTGTTCGTGATGTACGCGTCAATTTGGGTATGCGTATTCGATCCCTTATTCGTAAGATTGACGTGATCGGTAATATGTTTTGTCCCATCCGCGGCATGCGTATCAAGCTGCGCATGGGTATTTGTGCCAATATTCGTTAGCAGAGTATGATCAGTGATTCCCCCGCCGCCGGATCCAATATCCGCCCACGTTTCGCCGGCATCGTTGCTATACTGCCATTTCTCCGCATCATACTTCAACCAGCCATCCCCGCGCTTCAAAATCTCGCCGTCTAACTCAAATCCGTTGGCCTGTAATGCCTCTAACAATTGTTTCACGGCCCGGTCTACAACCTGCTCTTTGGTCTGGGCCACGACATCCGGATGATTGATGCAATAGCCTCGTTCTAGATGCTGCACATAATCTAATTCAGTTGTTCCTAACATTGTTCGACCTCCTAAAAAATTAATTCTTCACTGAAAATCAAATGTTCGTCAAAGAAAACCAGCCCGGAGCCTTCCGGCAGCGGCGGATATGATAGCGTATCGCCGATCTGAGCCGTGAGTAAGTAGTCAATGTCCGTTTGCAGAACGAGCCGTTCCACTTTCAATGCTTTATATTGTTGCAGCGCCACCTTGACGTCAAACGGCGCGGGCAACATGGGATCAACTCCATTGAGCACCCAGGCGCTCGTTGTCGTAAACAGCGGTAACACCGCTGCATACAGCGTCAGGAGTTTCTCTTTCACCTCAATTGCGACCATGCGTTCCAGATCCGCGTCAAAAGTTGCCATACATACTCCTAAAAAAGGATTGACATCTAGATGTAGTATGAATATACTGCCTATATCTTGCTATATGTTGATTTTTCTGTCAAGAGGTTTTTTCGATGAGTCTCAAATCAGATTTTATTGCGTCGTTACGCAGTACGCCAGCAGGTATTACCGGATTTACAGCGACGGTGATTCCCGCGCTGGAGGCAATTGCCAAACCGACGACGGTCGATGACGCCATTATCGCCCAGGGCGTCTTAGCCTACAATCTAAATCAGATCTTCAAGTCCTTCGAAGGCTTGACGATCGTCGAACTGCTCTTACGCATCGGCCAGCATAGCAATGTCGCGGAGGCGATGCTCCTCAGTGGATTGGAGTATGATGAGGAATCTGGCGGCGAGAATACGATTGAAGTGCAACACCCGGGAGCGGATGCAATCTATCTGCCAGGGGACCTCCAGATTATTGTCAAGGAGGTCAATGGCGCGCCCAAAAAAGTCACGGCGACGATGGAAGATACGTCGATTACTCTTGATGGACAGGAAGGCTTTTGGGTAGGAACGGTCACACTGGAGACCACCGGCGAGTATACGCTGCAAGTCAACGCAGAATTTGATAAGGGCGATCCGGCTGCTGTGGACGTGAGTTTTTCGATTAGCGACGATCCTGAAGAAGAACCCGAACCAGCAGAAGGTACAGATGATGACGCGGTGGTAGCCTCCAAAGCGGCAGCAGATCAAGCCTATCAAGATTTTATCAAAATCGCGGCGTGGACAGCCGATCTAGAAACGCTAAGCGAGAAATACCAGGCCTGGAAAAAGACGATTCAAACTCACGTGGCGACTGCGCAGGCGTCGACAGACTCCCCGGCCGTATTTGATGCCGATGTTGCCCTGCTCACAAACTCTTATGCCCGGGTGAGCACCGCGATCCAGACATTAAGCGAGGGGACTGGGACCCTGGAAGCATTACTTTGCGAAGCCGGAGCGTTACAGTCCATTGTTGATCATATTCAAACCATCTGGTCAACGATCCCTTGAGTCGACCTTATGAGCGATCATCTTGATTTTATTCGCATTCGGGGCTTAGAAGACAGCGAGCTTGAAGTCTTTCAAGGCATCGGTGCCACGGGATCCGGAGGCTCATCTGATGGGGGAACGACACCGGCGACGGAGTGGTCGGCATTTCCGATTGACGCCATTGAGATGATGGAAACCTACACAGACGGCATGATCGCCTGGCAGAAAGAAGCCGAAGCCTATACGCCGGATGATCCGACCCGTGGTATGCTGGCGACTATTCCATCCGTGCCAGCGATTCTTGGATCGCTGGCCTTAGCAGGGACCGGAGCGGTTTCCTTGCCGGTCTTAGCAACCGGACTTATTACACAATCATTATTGTTGATGCTCAAAACCGCAGTCGAGAACTATGCCAAAAGCATTGATGCGAATAGTCTGGAAATGCTTTTCAAGAAGGCATTTTTATTCAAAGAGGGGGAAACCATTGACCCCGCGAAGTTCCAAAGCATCGTCAAACGATGCCTGGAGGATCTACGCTATAATGATGAAGAGCTTGATTTTGGCGCGTTCCGGGCGTGGCTACACGGCAAAATCATTGAATACTAAAGGAGAAAAACTATGGCAACAGGCGAGAAAGTAGCAGAACAAGTCCGGTCACAATGGCAAATCGCCGCGTCTGGATTATCCGGGCTGCTTGGGAAAATGAATGGCATCCCAAGAGCGTATGCGGCGACCCAAGCACAAGATGAGTGGACCACCTGGATTCGATTAGAATATGGACAATCAAGTAGTCTTGCCCTCATCTTTCCGATAGAGGTGTATATTGCTATTTTAGGAAAGCTTGAGGGGTACAATTACGGAAATGTCCGGATCCAGGAGAGTAAAAAGCCGCCGCAAAATCCAACTGTAAACGGGTCCACGATTGCTTGCGATATTCCGGCAACAAGTGAAACCGTAAAACTGTATGCCTGGAATTTCGTGGACTTCGTAGAATCTGCGATTGTAGGCGTTATCAACGGGAATCGGTTGGAGTTTGCAAACGTCCCGGCCGGGATTTATGTCCTGGCGGATGATACGCTTGCTAAATTTCCGACTACTTTCCTTACGGTGAGCTAGTATGGCGACAATAAGTTTTGCAAATATCGACGTCCCAACGCCCAACCCGTATTCGAAAAGCGACCCCAACGCGCAACAGGAAAACTTTCATTATGTTCTGTTGCAACTCTGTCAACTTGCGAAAAATGCGGGGATAACCCTGAATGATCAACGATTACCAGAGCTTAAAACGGCGATTGAAGGGATTGGCCTAACGGTCAATCCCGCTGATCTATCAACGATCAATGAAAAATTGACTGATTTAGCAGATTCATTTAAGTAATGCCGACATTTGGAGAGAACCTTACAACGATTGCTGATAAGCTGACCGAGATTAATACCTCGCTCCAGACCATCAGCGCCGCAATCCAAAGCGGAACGCTCACGATCGATCCGGCGTTAATCGAAGCCATCAAGGACCTGCAATTTAACGGTGAAACGTTTGATCTGGGCGAAGCGAAGATCGTTTGTCAAGGAAGAACGTTTTCTATAGAGATTTAATATGTCATCAACTATTAAATTTACCAGAGACACAAAACGTACTCTCGTTTATCTTGCACATGGGGATACATTGAGCAAGATAAAGGCATTTACGTACCAGATCGCGCAATATACGACCGCGAATATCACAAGAGTTACAGCAACGATCGGGAGCGCAATGATGATTGACGAGGAGACTGGAGATTTTCAGTCAATCCGGCATTATGGGCATTTCTTTTTTCGGAGAGAGAGCGACAGAAAATTATATGGCTTTAAGCTCCCGGCGCCAACGATTGATATATTTGAAGAGCAACCCGAAGGGGATTTAATTATTACGCCGGATATAGGCGACATCGTAGCGGCGTGGTACAGTACATTAGCGGGGGAAACCTTTGTCTTTCATTGCGGCGCCTTTTGTGGGTCGAACGTACCTTGATTTCTGTCTTCTCAGGCTTTTCGATGCGGCACAACGTGAATTTGACATGAAATCTCCTTGCTGAAAATCTTATAAGGGAGTTCTCCCCGTTTTTTCCGTGCGCTCCATGAAGATTTGAACTGTTTAAAGGTCGATTTCGATTTCTTATAATCTTCAAATATTCCACACAGAAACCCATAGACCTGGTTCAAATTGTCAAATTTTTCTTCTTTTATGCCAATAAGAATTTTGTACATAGCGATGCCAGTTATTTTCTTTCGTGCACGATTCAAGTCGTGCACGACCTTAGCAGACATCCCGCGAATTGTCAACCAAAAAGGCAAAATGGGGAGAGAAAAAATTCATATTTAAGAAATTTTTCTTGCAAGATTGTACAGAATTTTTCAGAATATTAAGCGTAGAAAGACTAAAAGGATCAATGCTAATCTAAAGGAGGTGATATTATGGCATCATCTGGATATTTAACCTGCACCGTGCAGGATTATAAGAAAAAAAGCGCAGTCGTGAAGGTCAAGGTCGCAAGTGCAAAGGCAACTCTTGCCAATGCGAAAATACTGGCGGCATTCCTTGAAGATTATTCTTGCGCCGCGGTAACAGGATATGGCGCTCAGATCGGATATGACGACAGTGCCCTTACCGGCAAATATGACCGTGTGCTGCAAGCCCTGGAATTGCTTTATCAGGATTCCTCGCGTGGATCTCATCGCTTCAGCATTCCGGCCCCAAAGGATGGCAATGTCAACAATGATCAAGAGCCAAATTCCGATATGGCCGAAGACATCCGTGACATGTTGAACGGTTTCGGTCTTGACATCCCCGCTACCGGCTATAATGGCGGTGGATTGCGAAGTCGCGTGGGCAGGAAGGATTCACGTGCGACCGAGCTGACCGGTGTGTAGTTCGACGCTGACCGGTGTGTAGTTCGACAAAAAATTTGATTTTAAGGAGGTGACTTTTCCATGACAAACGACCAAGCAGGAATTTGTGTGTTGAGTGCGCAGGAAATTTTGCGGGATTTGCTGACGAGCATTGTCGGAGCAACAACCGCAAATGATATTATCACGGGTGAGGATCCGATTACTCCCCCTGCCGGGACAACCTTAGTCGGGAAACATATCGCGGTGAAGACCGTGTATGACGGTAACCCTGAAACGTTCGTTGCCACGCCAGCCAATGTTGACGATCTCGATGATGTGGCCGACGCGATTGTGGAACTTACGATTGAGGACTTCGCGGCCCGTAGCGGTGCGGCGTATGATGCGCTGCAATTGGCTTCACCCGAAGTTTGATGAAAATAGGTCGGGATGTCTGGGCCATCCCGACCTATCATAGTTTATGACGCCTCAAGAAATTGAACTGTTCCACCAAACAATCAAAACGCTGCAAGCCAGCGGGATAGCTGATGAGTGAATTTGAAGCGGTGATCAAGCTGTTTGATCACGTTGAAAATACCGGCTACCGATTCAAGCAAGTGCCCGGCGCGGCGTTCGCAACCGCCTGGTCGACATTAACCGGCGAAACCTTTACCTTTGTCGCGGGGTGGCTGGTAGGATAATGGAAGAATTCAAGTTAATCGTCCAATATGCGCCCTATCTAGTCCCCTTTCTCGGGGCGATCATTCTTATCATCTTCACCAAAAAATATCTTTTTGCCGGGATGGTGAGCACTGAGATGCACGCCGAGCAGATCACACGGGAGCGGGAAATCATCACGGTCCAGGAAACCGTCGCGAACCGGCTAGAAGAGATTGTTAAGCAGTTAGAAAGTCTGACCAAAAAAGTCTCTTCTGAAATCAGCCAGAATACGGAACGGCTGCACACTCTGGAGATCGTGATATCCGACAATTTGGACGCCTTCCGGGAATTGAACGCGAACTTTGAGAAACATCGGAAGATGATTCCGGATACGGGAAAGTTTAACGTCGGATAACGCAGTATTTTCGCAACTACGGGACGAGCTAGCGCCTTTCGTAGCAGATTTTTTGAAATTTGTCAAGTTTATTTTTTCACATGGAGAGAACCGATGAATTTACTGAAAATTGTTGAGATTGCCGACCGGATTGTTTCAGACGAGACGTTCAGAGATCTCGCGGTCATGAAAGAGCAGATCGGCATTGAGATTACGCAGGCCAAGCTAACGGCCCTGGTTGCCGTCAATATGTTCACCCGCATCGCCGGCTTAGAGGCCCAGGTCGAAATGTCGCGGTCCCTCAGCCCTATTGCACCACTGGTTGAAAAGGGGCTGAAGCTGTTAGCCGAAGCATGAAAACAGCCCTTGCGCTTCTGCTCCTGGGGAGTCTCCTTTTGGGCTGTTCTTCGGGAATGTTGATGTTTGACGTCATGCAGCAATTCCGACCGCGCACACTTCCCCCGGCGGACATAATCGTCATTCTTGACGACCGGGTTGATCAGGGATAGACCATCGTTTACTTTTTCCCGTGCTTTTTATAAAGCGCGCTGCATTCCCATCGGCATACCGACTCGTTTCCCAAAAAAATACGCCACCATAGAAAAGAGGTTTAAGGCGATAAACATCATGCCAAACACGATCCCAAAATTTTTTAGCAGGTCCCAGGCCTCCTTTTCAGTCATTTTTTTTCGCATATTTCCCTTTTTTCCTTTTAGAATCTATGCTACTCTCTTCCTGTATGGATCTGAAATGTTTCATTGAACTCATTGAATTATGCGTGGCGTTAGGCTATCTACTGTCATCCTATCGCAAGGAAACGCATCTGTCCCAGAGCATCTTCGCCGGGATGATCGGCGCGTTAGCCTGTGATGTGTTCTGGCTGCATGGGCATCGGTCGGTTGAAGTCTGGTTCCTGCTCAATCTGCCCTTTTGCCTCTTTATCTATGAAAAAGTATTCCGCAAGTATTGTCTTCTGGGGGTTAAGAAACTTCTGGTGTGGGTGGCTCTGTTTGTTGATTAGCCTGGCGTTGACGAGCTGCGTGCTTCCGTGATTGGACTTCTTGCTGCACCTCCTCCAGGAATTGACGATCTTCGGCGATATTCTGCTCAATGACCTCATCCATCGTTTCCACGGCGGCCGCGAAGAACGCCTGAATGAGTTGTTTGAACTGCTCACGCAGCGGTTGATTCTGCTCCTCATTCAAGCGGTCAATCACATCGGGAGAGCATGTAACGTCAACCTCGAATTCCGTTTTTTTTAGGATCGACAAACAGATCTTGCCAGGTGTGCCCGGTGGCGAGAATAATTTCATTGATCACGTAGGCGTTCTGAATCTTCTTCCCGTGATTTTCAAAGGAAGAAAGGTCCTGAGAATATATTCCAACCTGTTTACAGACTTCTTCCTGGGTCATCTTAGCCTGTTTCCGAAATTGCCTTACTTTCTCACCGAGCCACTTAAAGAAATCTTGTTCATTCATGCAGGGTTTCCTCCTTTCATAGATAAACACTTTATAAGAATATACTCTTATTTGTCAACAACTATTTTCATAATTGCAGTAAGAATATTATCTTATGTGAAACCAAGAAAATATTCTTACTTTTTTCTTGACAAGAAAATTTCCCTGTGCGATTATGTCTCCCATGATGCGAAAACTCAGAACCATAGGAAGTTTTTGGCTGATGACCGGGATCGCACTTATGACGCTCATAGGTTGCACCCCGTTCTAGTTCGTTGACAGACCTCTGGCGCTTACGTACCGAGTGGCTT
>Ga0315273_10008286_pt1 | contig 13091 bp, 16 predicted proteins | sample YL17G02_0_MG_FD_205753 | JGI IMG/M metagenome (GOLD analysis project Ga0315273, IMG submission 205753) | Sediment microbial communities from Yellowstone Lake, YNP, Wyoming, USA - YL17G02_0 | ecosystem: Environmental > Aquatic > Freshwater > Lake > Sediment | place: USA: Wyoming | collected...
AGGGCATTTGTATTTCTTCATATGCCCCATCTTGACGCAGTTTAGTCCTTCAATACAAGCTTATGATATACTTCTATCAACCGAATTTGATACGGTGTCTACTAAACTTAATTTCTTCACAAAAACTTTTAGTTTGCTCGTAAATACGCTCCACTTGCTGTGTTCGAAGTTTTTCCTTACTACAAACCACCCCTACCGGGAACATCGAACCGCTTATTTTCAGCTTCCCCTCAAGGTTAGCTTTATCCCAAGCACCATTTAAACTTGAGAAATACGGATTGATAAAATTCATTACTTTCTCAAAGTCGATTTCATTAAATTTCTTCTTATTTATCAGAACGTATTTCTCTGTTAATCGGTTATCTATGTCATCACGCAAGTTAATGAAGTCTTTATCTGAATAGATACCTTCTAAATGTTTTCTAGCTAGTTCAATCCGCATGTGGTTTAATTTGTCAACTTCATCCGTTACGTCGGTCGACACATACTGTTGCTGTTTTATTTTGGCGGAATATTGTTCATAAAGAAGTTCTGTGAGTAACTGCATGTATTTAGGTTTAACTGACCATAATTCAAGCAAGTCGAGATACATATTTTTGATGGTTTCAGCGTTATATGAAGTAATCTTATGTTTCCCTCTGGAATGACAAGAATAATAAGGATAAGACTCACTTCTGCCTCTAGTCCATGCACCGGATAGGTGTGCGCCACAATATTCACAAACCAAAGTACCGCGCAGAGGAAAGTCTTCATTTAAATGATGTCTTTCCAATGTATGAGGTTGTTTTCCTGTGATAATTTGCCGGACTTCATAAAATGTCGATTCATCAATCATCGCCTGATGTTTACCCTGTACTTCACCATATTTAGCTGATTGAATTGTACCCATATAAAATTTACTCGAAAACAAACTTGAAAGCGTCTGAATAGGATATTTTTTATATCCTAGTTTAACCATTTCTCTTTGTACTTCTCTTAGAGATAACCGTTCTGTCTTAATTCGTTGCCACATGGTCTGTAGGAGAGAAAATAACGGCTCTTGAGGGATAGGACAGGGTTTACTTTCAACTGTACCCATCACATACCCTAAATATGGTCTTCCCAGAGGAAAACCCTGTAAAAATCTGGCTTTCATGTTCGTTCTGACAACTCTTGCCTTGATTTCATTATCAAACTGGTTAATTGAAGAAATAATGGTAGAAATAAGATCATTTTCCGGATCATCTCCTGATGGTTCAACAATACTGATAAGAGAGATCTTTTCACTCTTTAATAGTGCTTTCATGGTTAAAAAATCAATGGTTTTCCGGCTTAATCTACTGAATGAATACACTACAAATATTCCAACATTATTTTTCTTGTTTTTACAGAAAAGAAGAGCGTCTTGAAGTTTAGGTCTGTCTTCTATGGTTTTAGCGGATATTCCTTCTTCACGATACACTTTGATTTTTTCATACCCTAATTCAGCAGCTTTTTTTCTACATGAAGCTTCTTGTGTGTCTAGTGAGAAGTTATCTACTTGGGAAGGATCGCTTACCCGGATGTACGCTACTGCCATTTTGATCATAATTTTTATTACAGGCAGGGTTATTATGATTAATTATATAATCTAATGCTATGTCGAGCAAAGCTGAACAAAATAAACCTGCCCGCTTCAATAATTCACCAACCTCTTTATCATTTAAATCAGATATTTCATCTCCTAATAACTGTCTCGCACGTTCTATTGTCATAATTCGGTAAAAGCTTTAGCAGCTCGTAAAAGATCTGTTTTATCTGTATAAAAACCGTCATTATAAAAGGTCTGTTTGTTTCCATAATTATCAATGGTAGTTTCATAGTTTACCCGGACGTAAACAGAAGGGTTATTTTGCCATTTTATCGTGCCTATTTTTCGAAAAAAACGTTTTTTTGAGTGCGTTAACGTATTAGTTATCGTCTTTCCATTAACAGACACTTTTAGTCGAAAATTTTGCTTTATTTGTTTCATATAATTTTTACTGCGCTTATGTCATATATGTCATAGGACACTGAAAACCGATATTTTTCAGAAAGTACGTAATATATGTAACAAGACATATATGTTCGGACTTACTTATAAGGCTAACGTTCTTGTATTTGATCTGCCGATTCTTTTATTAAATGTTCGTTATAAGCTGACAAAACCGACGCGACAATTTTTTGCCAATCTGTCTTACTGTCAGTTAAAAAAAGCGCGCGCCAACCTTTTGGAGATCTGTAACTGGGTGGAGTTACGTATTCTTTATTTGAATCACGATCCCGTATGACTTTAAAACCTTTAAGCCAGAATCCATCAAAATGGATGTCAACTCGTGACACAACTTCAGTGTCCTCATCTGATATTTTATGAAACTTTATCTCGACGATTCTCATACGGCCCAACAATACAACTAAACATAAAATGAATGAAACGGTAATCTTAGGGAAGTCTTTGGGAAGTTTTAGGGAAGAGTTGAGGTAAACTTATATCCAGCACCAGCCTGGGATCGAATAGATTGCATTATCAGTCTAATCTCTCTATCAGGTATACCAATTGATTTTAGTTTTGGTTTAAGTAATTTATTTTTTACATCTTGAACAGCGCGAGCGACTGATGAATTTGATGAATTCTTAGTATTTGAATTTATTTTCATTTCATCAGCAAGGACTTTATAACTTGCGATTAATCCATTTCTACGAACTAATGTACGTAAAAATATAAAAGGAATTTTATTTAAAGAAGCGTCATAGTTTTTTGAATTAACTGTTATTGTAGATCTCGAATCATCAAAGCTAATAGTCAATAAATTTTTCTTTGTTTGTAATCGTTTTATTTCTTCTTCTTTAAACTTTCCAAATTCAACAAGCATATTCCGTAGTTCAAAGGCCATGACACGCAGCTCATTATCTGGTACATAAGAATCATATGGGACATACATTTGAACGAGCTGTAATTCTTCCTCAAAATACGTTAATCTATTCCAAAGTCCAATATTACGTTCTGCTAGTGTAAAACCGCGAAAATCAAATAATGGAAGCTTCAATACATTCGAGTCATTAGATAATGATTTATATATTTCTAGAAATTGCTCAAAGTAATCTTGTATTTGGTCACCCGGATCTATAAAAAAGTGTTTATCCGGATCATATCCAGACATAACCACACTAGCTATACGGATTAATTCTTGATGACAAAATAAATATTTAACTACTTCTTTTGTCCGTTCAGTCGGACGTTGATGTGAAGCAATAATTTTAGAAATGAGACTTTTTGCCATATAAAGGGGCAAGTAGTCCGATTATACGCTCTAAAACAAAAATTGTGAATTATTATATCTATACGGGAAAAAAGCCGTTTAATATATATTCATTACTACGTAATGAATATTATTAATACGTCTTCAAAAGATTCGGGAAATAAAAAAATTTGTATTATGGAGAAAAAATAAAGGTAGACAAGGAATTGCTACGTTAAGATGTGTTTTTTTGCAAGATTTTTAGAATATATAAAAATAAAGAATAATATTATATAACTGATTATCGTGCCCACAAACCCAGGGCCACCAATAGCCGCAAGGTAGTTAGTTCCAAAAATTTGTATCACTGTTAAAACAATATCAATGCATAGCATCATACCGAACAAAGTTACCGCAATTCGTCGAAGCATAAATAAAGTTATAGTTGCTGAAAGTCCTAGAATAGTAATTATGATAGTGGTAATGTAGTCGACCACTCCGAGAGATGCATAATAATTCTGTTGTGCTTGATTGATAGGTATTATACCAGTTAATGTAAGTAGAACTGAGATCAATGAAAACCCAAAAGATAGCGTATAAAATATAGAAATCACCCAAACGGATATTGGCCGTTTTACTTTATTCATAAGACTTACTTAATCGTATTCCATTTGTGTAATTAAATAAAGATTTAAAAAAGTTGGTAATTAAATATTAACTTATTATTTATGTGCTTTTCTAACTTCCGATATTAATTGTTTTCTTCGAATATAAAGTTTGTCCAATAACCAATAGTAGAAACTTCTATACCATGATGCGTAATGCTTACGATATACGTTTCCTACAGAATCATATGCTTCAAAGCTATTGATGTCATCTAAATTTAATCCCTCTTGTTCCGTAAGAAAGTCGATCCGCTTACCTTCCCTTAGCTCTCGAGAACCGAATATCATGCTATCTGAAAATATTAAACCACCTTTTTCTTTCAAAAATGTCGCGCCAGCTTTTTCGATCGTGACTGTGCGCCTACCTTTATTTAAAACAGATAAGCATATGTAATTAGTATGGGGTTTAAAGCCGTGTAACAGTTGTCCAATAAGTTGTCTGTCCTTCTGAAAATCCAGTCTTACATCAGCTCGATCACGTTTAAAGTTCAAATAGGATACCAATAAGCTAAAAAGGGAGATAAGTACGCCTGCTGTACCAGTTACGGCACCCCAAATGGCAGTTGAAATTGTTATAGTGGATAAATCCATCGTACGCCCATTATACTACAACAACTCTACAATCCAACGTTAGAAGAAGTAATATTATAGGATTACAAAAAATTAATTGTTGTCAGAAGTAAACTGCTAAGAAGCAGTTTACTTCTGGAAGAGCCATCTGTCAATATATCATTTCCACAGGAAGTATATATTAATTTTTCTCCCTCGTTTAATATTGTAGATTTTAGCGTTGTATCGTTCTTTAGCATAAGTATTATCTTATCATTTTTATTAAGAAAAATCAAAGGAAAAAAGAGAAAAAAATGACAAAAACGGATCAATTATTATGGGATAATCCTGTAATTTCCATATGTTGATATTGTTCTGTAATTTGACAGAATTTTCTCATGAGATATGATTAAAGCATGGAAAATGAAAAAAAGGATTCTAAGTACATTTTCCTTTCCCCATTTCTTCGTAATACCAAACTAGAAAAAAAGATGTGGTTTCGATTTCTCAAAGTCCTTCACGGGATTCTTGCTATTTTAATTTTTCTTCTCATATGTTTTATTGGTTATTGGTATATAACCGACACTACTATCACAAAAGAAGTCCTGACATGCAAAGATGGGTTTAATGTTGATCTTACAAAAAATAACTGGGGTAGATATGATTCTGATGTAAGATGTGGAGTTTGTAATTTTAGAATTTCTAACACAAAACAGTTTCGCAGATGTACACCTAATGAACGTCTCATGCAAAACCTAGATCAAGGAGAAATTACAGAAACCAAAACAAAATTAACGCGAAGTTTGTGGTACTCAATTCCTGTAGTTTTCGGTTATTTGATAATCGCTCTAGTAGTTTTGAAATTGTTTTTTTATCTTATTATCTACATTATTGCGGGTAAAACTGAAGTCGGCGCTGATGAAGAATTAATTAAACTAAAGCAGTTAAAGAAAACTTCTTAATTCCTTAAAAAGGGAATTATATTTTTCTAAAAGTTGTTCGAAATCGTTGATTTTCGGGGTACTTGAATTAAAAAATAGTTAGGTAGAAAGTAGAAATTGATTCGCTGTAGTGGTGAACTGTTCAATTAATACATCGCCTCTGGCGTAATCTTTAAGGATTTGTCGTGAGATGAAAATGTGTTTCAATGCGGTCAATATGCGTTTTTTGTTTTTCCAATTGATCAGTGTGATCCGCAATCTTGTTTGCATTTAATTCTTGTTCTTCCCGATACCCTTTTACTTCACCGACAAGTTTGTCCACCGACGTTAAAATTTTATCAAGAAGATTCAATCGTTTCGGGACCTGATCTAAACCGGTTTCTCGAAGTTTATCATCTAAAATATAACGTACATCATCAGCGGTCAGTGATTGAGGCGATTTTTTCATTATTCGTAATATACCACTATATACGCTTTATTCGTCAAGAATCAATTTTAGAGCTTACCGAACTAAATCTGATACGCACTACAAAAAGTCACCGGCTCATCACACACCAGGTGTGTGTAATTTCATAAAGGAATTTAAACAGATAAGCTATAGCTTTTTGAATTAAAAATAACAACTAAGATTTACATTATTTGTTCTGGATCAGCATGACAAACAGGATGATGAAGATCATTAGCATGCTGCTGAGCTAGTTGTTGTGCTGCAATAAACGAAAGGATATCCTCTTGTGTTAATATTTGTCTGTCAAAAAATGCTAATTGACATTCTGCACAAAAAATCAATGTTTTTGCCGGTTTTCTCGGTTTAACAGTATATACACCCTCTACGAGAGGTAATGTAGTTGTTTGTTGGCTCTGAATTATTTCTGATAGTTCAGTACGTTTCATATCGGAAAAGTAGATATTAGCATAAAAAACCGCATTTAGCTACGAAACCAATTTTTTACAAATCTCTTGACAAAAAGGTTTACAATTGTTATACTCCTTATGGACAAATATATTGACAATTATCCTTACAACTATGTACCAGCCGCTGTACCGCCTGACAGGGAAACTTCTTCGAAATGTTACTCAGATAGAACGGTCGTACGGACAAATCGAAAGTTTAAAAATACCCAAAAAATTAGAACTCAACCTGACGCAGAGGAATTTAATAAAGTCTTCCTATGCCTCAAACCGTATCGAAGGCAATCCTTTGACGCTTCCTGAGGTTACCAACCTTCTTCTGGACGACCGCGTACCTGTCAATCGTGATGAAAAAGAGGTCGTCAACTATTTCGGTATCCTTCAGAACTTATCGGATTATCAGACAAAGCAATTTACGACATCTTTGGTGACTGATTTTCACAAACAGCTCATGACCGGCGTGGATGAGACTGCAGGAACAATCAGAAACGTCAAAGTTGTTGTAGGAAAGTACAAAGATGAAAAAGGCAATGTGTCGCTTCGGGTCAAGCATGATCCTCCCCACCACAAACGGGGGCTCATAAAGAAAGATTTGGAAGAATTATTTACCTATATCAATAATCAGCATGATGTGCCGATAATTCTTCTTACCGGCATTTTCCATCACGAATTCGTCTACATCCACCCGTTTGAAGACGGCAACGGCCGGGTTTGCCGGCTTTTAACCGCGCTTCTTTTTATGAAACATGATTATTTTATTAATAAATATTTTATACTGGATGATTATTATGATATCGACCGTCAGCAGTATTCGGACATGCTCCACAGTGCTGACTCAGGTGATAAAACCGAGTGGCTCGAGTATTTTTCAGACGGCGTTAAATTTTCTCTTCAGGGAGCCTTAGCAAAATATCGGGAGGCACTTACTACCCTCCGAATTGAGGAGCAACCTACCCCAAAGGAGCGGGAAGTCCTTGCTATCATACAGGAAAAACATGAGGTTACTTCCCAGATGATTGTTCAGCTTCTCCACATATCCCGTCAGCAGGCCCACGCTCTTCTTAAAGGACTAATGGAAAAGGGATTATTAGGGAAAAAGGGAAAAACCAAAAGCAGTTACTACTTTATCAAATGACATGTCATTCCCGACCTGATCGGGAATCTTCATAATAATTAGATGCCGGATCAAGTCCGGCATGACAATTATTCTTTCATTGACAAACAACATGCCTTTCCTTACTCTAATAAAAGAGGTCCCATACAAATGGAAAAAAAGATAAGCTATATCATTGCAGGATTTTTTATCATTCTTTTTTGGGGATTAATAGCAGTTGTAGCGTATAATCGCATTTCTACCTCCTTTAGTACAAAAGCATATTGCAATGATTACGGGTGTACGAATTTTCGTGACGGAACCAATTGGGCAATTCGGAATTGCCAGGGATCAACGACCACGGAAGGAAGCACCTATACGTGCTCTCAAAAAGGAAATACGGGTTCCTGCGGCACGACGACCTATTGTTGCCCCGGTCCGGGTATGCTCTGGACGGCTGACATGACCTCCTGCAGCCAAACCCAGACAAGCTCTGATTGCTGTGCATGCCCAACCCCTACTCCCTATATGATCCAATCGCAGTGTAACGGTCCCTGTATGGGAAATGGCAATTGCACAAGCGGCAGTATCTGCGTATTTGACCAAGGGTACGGTTGGGTGTGCAGAAATCCGGCGTGCTATAAAACAACGGGATGTAATTGTTCCGCTGTCACTCCGACTCCAACTTCAACACCAACACCCACTCCAATACATGCTAAGTATTATTGTGGCGAGCTATGCCTTTCAACCTCCGAGTGTCAATCAAATCTTCGGTGTGTATACATGAACAATACGAAGGAATGCAGAAACCCGGAATGCCCTGAAAAAAATACATGTCTTTGTATCCAATAATGCATATGAAAACGTGGCAAAAAACCGCTCTTGTTGTGTTTTTATTTCTGACTAGTATTGCCATTGCGGGCTATGTTTATAGAGAATCACCGATAATGAATTCCCTTTTTGCAGCAGCAAATTGCTCTCAATCAAAACAATATGGTTATTACGGCTTTAATAGTTTTAATGCTGTTTGTAACAAAGCAGGAATAACTACATCATGTGGTGGAAATAAATATTGCTGTAAAACGCCGGGAAATGCATGGACTTTAGGAGCATGTACGACGACGGTCAAACGATATGCATGTCGAGATCGTATATGTAAGGAAGATCCAGGAGGACCATACACATCATCTACTTGTGGTGGAGCTTGTACGACAACAACAACAACACCAAAACCAATATGTATTGGAGAAAATAAAATAGCGACATCTGCTCAAAGTTGCTGTCAAGGATTAGTTAAGGAATATTCCGAACGAGGCATATATTATTGCGAAAGTAATTGTATTAAAGAAAATAAATTAGCAAAAAGTGGCGATGTCTGCTGTGCAAAATTGGATCGGATATGTGATCATGGAGTTTGTTACTGCATAAAACCCTCCACTACACAAACCTGCACAAACATCCCAAGCGGATCCAATTGGTCTTTAAACAGTAGCATATGTGATAAGCAGGATAAAACAATAAAATGTAGCAGTGTCGATTATTGTTGCCCTAGTCGCGGGGAGAAGTGGGTAAAATGCTCTTCGGTAGTTATACCGAAGCCCATCACAACTACACCTCCTAAACCTATCGTAACAATAACTCAACCCACTCAAGCTCCACCGCCGCCGGAACAAAAAACAAAGCCAACAAAACCACCTAAACCACCAGCATTACTAGGATGCTACGATTACGGATGCGTAAGCCTAGCTCAAGGTAATCTTTGGGGACTGGTCAATTGCGGGGTAGCTGATCCGGACGGCGACATGCAGCTTTGCGATGGAAAAGGAAGAATCGGCGTGTGCCAAGCCCAAAAACAGTGCTGTCCCGGATCCGGACAAAAATGGACGACAGACATGACCGCTTGTCCTGTGACAGAGGCGACACTTACCGTTTCCCCAACAGATATGTCTGCTGGATCTGCTCTTTCCGTGACATGGAGTAGCATACCGGGGCCATCCGCAACGGATTGGTTGGGAATGTATAAGCAGGGGGAAACCGATGAACGAAACACGGTTGAATGGAATTATGTCAACAGTACCACGTGCACTAAAACAACGGGCGACGGGAAAGCAAGCGGTACGTGCTCATTTACACTTCCGACAAACATCGTAACCGGTACATACGAACTACGACTCTATTCGAACAACACGTTTACAAAACTGGCAACGAGCAATCTTTTTACGGTAAAAGGCACAACCACAGGCGAATGCTGTGCTTGTCCCACTCCGACACCGAGTTATCTTCAGTCCATGTGCAACGGACCCTGCATGACGAGCAATAACTGTCCGACCGGTCAGGTTTGCCTTCTTGCCGATACCTACGGCTGGGTGTGTAGAAATCCCGCTTGCGTGGATACTGCATCGTGTTCCTGTTCAGCGTCACTTTTAACACCGACACCAACACCAACACAAAAGGTTGTAGAAGCAAGCTGTGATGAGGAATGCTCATCAACAAGCGGTTGCCCAACCGGGTATCAATGCGTGTACATTAACGATCAAAATACGGCGGTATGCCGCAACCCTAAATGTTATTCGTCAAGAACATGCGTCTGTCCGAAGATTACACCGACCATAATTACAAAAGGAACAGAAACAACGCCAACAGCCTCAGCATCGGGTACCCCTACCGGGTTGCGGTTAAATGCTTTTCCTACCCCAAGCCCTATACCGGGTCCTATTCCTGTCAATCCGATTCTCACTGTCAAACCATTCACCGATAGTACCGGTAAAGCGCCTTCTAAATTTACCCTATCAGGGACATCCGACCCATTTACTGAGATTGATATCCGTTTTGACCCTGACAGCATCGGTCAGACAACTTCAGCAGATGCGAAAGGCGATTGGCGTTATATTCTGACAAAAACTCTCGCAACGGGCAAGAAAGATCTTACAGTGACCGCAAGGTCAGAAGGCGGAGGAGAGACGCAAGTGAAACAATCCTTTACCGTAAAAGGCGGAAGCTCGTTCTTCTCCCTGTTTTTGGGATTCCTCATTCTTGCGGCAATCGGTGGTATCGGATTTTACATCTACCAGAGGCAGATGAAAGATCAATCATCTCTCTTTTCTCAATTTCCTCCTTTTACGCCTACTTCCGAAGAGACCGAATCAACGACATCTCCTGAAAAATCAAAGGGTAGTCCGGAATCTCCATCCGAAACACCTCCCCCTGAACCATTTATATCTTCGGAAACCGGAAAACCATCACCCGGAGAAACCAAGGAGCCGTCAGAAGAGACTAAGCCTCCATTTAGCTAAAACATCCCTCTTGTAAAAAGAAACTTCAATATTGTATAGTCTAGATTTATATGGATACACAAACCACAACATCAGATGATACAGGTGAAGTGTTAAAAAACTTAGAATCCCTTATAAAAACAATGGTTTCTTCTATAGACCGTAAAAAGGAAGAGCTAAAAAAATTAAACGAAATGACCACGAGTTTTCTTTCCCAGGACCCTACGTATCAGGAGCATGAAAAAGCCGCAAAAGATGCAGCACGGGTAAAAAATGCAACAAAGTTCCAACTTCTCAAGCAACCGACAGCAGCACAAACACTCCAAAAAGCCAAAGAACTGAAAACCGAACTGAAAGAAACACAGGAAGGTTTATCTGAATATCTACGTGAATACCAGCGCATATCAGGATCTAATGAAATTGAAGATGAACAGGGGGAAGTCCTGGAAATAGTCTACGTAGCCAAATTGGTCAAACGCTCTTCACGATTTAAATAATATTGTTTGTCATCGCGAGCGAAGCGTGGCGATCTATATTATAGGTTGCTTCGTCTCCTCCGATTCGGAGGATCCTCGCAATGACTACTGCATGGTTCCTGTTATATAATATCCCCATGATTGTTACTCCCTATAAAACAGATCCTGTTGTCGTTGGAGATACGCTTTTTCCAATTCTCCAAAAATTCCTTCCACCTTTAAAGGAGAAAGACATCGTTGCAGTGACGTCAAAAATTGTCGGTATTTGTGAAGGAAATATCGTAAAGATTCATTTTCCAAAGGAAAAAAGAGCTCTTGTGAGGAAACTGTCAGAGTATTACATAGACAATGACCTTACCCAGCGATACGGATTTCAGCTCACCATAGCAAATAATATTCTCATTCCTAATGCCGGCGTCGATGAATCCAACGGAAATGGGTACCTCGTCCTCTGGCCGAAAGATCCTTTGAAATCAGCTATAGACATCTGGAATCACCTGAAAAAAAGAAACAACCTTACGTATCTGGGAGTTGTCATCACTGACAGTCACACAACGATCCTCAGAAAAGGCACTACCGGTATTGCTCTATCATGGTGCGGTTTTTCACCTCTGAACAATTACATTGGCACTCCGGATATATTCGGAAGAAATCTTCAGGTGACGTATGCCCATATCGCAGACGGGCTAGCGGCATCTGCCGTTGCTGTAATGGGTGAAGGAAACGAACAGACTCCTCTTGCGGTCATTAAGGAGGCTCAGCAGGTACAATTTCAAAGGTATCCACCGTCAAAGGAGGAACTGGCTGATATGCGTTGGCCGCTTAAAGAGGATTTGTACGCACCGCTTCTTATGAATATTCCGTGGAAGAAAGGAAAGAGTACATGAAGCGGCTGCTTTTTATTATTTTTATTTTTTTTCTTAGTATTACCTCTGTCTATCTGTGGTCAAACCATTTAGCTTTTAAAAAACAAACATCATCAACCTTACTCTCTCCATCACCATCAAATGCTCCATTACCATCTGAATATACTCAAACGATTTCCTATAATGGCGCTCTTTATGCCTATGAGTATTTCATTGTAGACAACCTCAAAAAAGTAACTCTCATTGCGAATTTTAAAGAGAGAAAATCTTCAAATGAATTAAAGACAGAGTTTCACTGCAAAGCCGGTATAAACGGAAGTTTTTATGATAAAGAAGGAAATCCGTTAGGCGGATTTACTACAGGAGGTGAAATACTTAGAAAGCCTATCTCCAGCCGACTTATGGATGGATATCTTTCTATTGACGAAACTAAAGCTAAAATTGGTTTTACTCCCCTTTTGAATGCATCCATTGTACTCCAGGCCGGTCCCCTCTTGCTGATTGATAGGGTAGTCACAACATTAAAAATTACATCTGATGAACAGGCCAGGCGGTCAATTGCCGCGGTAACGGATGACAAAAAATTAGTTTTCCTTACTCTATTTGATCCGCAATCTGCGTACCAGGGGCCGTATCTTTCCGATTTACCTTTGATAATGAGAGAAATAAGCAAGGTGTTGTCCTCCCCCATTGTCTCTGCAATCAATCTGGATGGCGGCAATGCATCAGCATTTTTTTCCGAAAACACAACGCTATCGGAACTCTCCCCCATCGGAAGCCTCTTTTGCCTTCAATAGAATGAACCGTAGCTCTATTCCGAGCTTTCTCTTACCAGGATCCTTAGTGAATTATCGCAATAATACTGATATAATTATATTGTTGGTGGGGCCGGTAGCTCAATGGTAGAGCAGCAGCCTTTTAAGCTGTTGGTTCCGAGTTCGAGTCTCGGCCGGCTCACCATTTTGGAAATGGCAAGAGAATTGGGGGCAGCGCTGGCTGCGCCCCCCTCCGCAGACAGCGCTGCAAAGGGATATTTTAAGTCCGGCCGGAGTTGCCGGTTAAATAAAGAATAGTTCGAGCC